>Ga0255055_10002649_pt1 | contig 12467 bp, 8 predicted proteins | sample JV7_2_27_MG_FD_188633 | JGI IMG/M metagenome (GOLD analysis project Ga0255055, IMG submission 188633) | Seawater microbial communities from Jervis Inlet, British Columbia, Canada - JV7_2_27 | ecosystem: Environmental > Aquatic > Marine > Inlet | place: Canada: British Columbia | collected...
TAAAAGGATTTAGAAATCTAGTAGCTCATGATTATTTTGGTATCGACGCAGAAGAGGTTTGGCAAATAATATCCAATGATCTGCCTATTCTCAAAGTTAAAATTGAGAATATCAAATTGTTTTAAAGAACACACTTAACACCATCCCTGTCCATCTCCACCACGCATTGATTACATCTGGTACATTCTGATTTCTCTATCTGACCATCCTTTAATTTCGTCAGAAATTCTGGATCATGGATCAGGGCCCTGGCAATGGCGATGAATTCAAATCCGGCATCCAGTATCTCCTCGATCCCCTTTCTTGAATCAACACCTCCCAGGTAAACCAGGGGCATTTTGACTGATTTCCTGATCTCACGGGCCTGCTTAAGGAAAAAATTTTCCCTGAACCTGTATCGTTTTATGATAATGGGTCCAAACAGGGCCATCGTGATTTTTTCTGCCAGGGTGGTCCCGTTCTGTATCATCCCCCAGAGGGGAACTTTTCCTGGCATTAAATAAAAGGGGGTTTTACTGGTGAATCCACCACTCAGGACAATGGCCGAACAGCTGATCTTTTCCAGTTCACTGGATACATATTTGCAATCTTCCAGGGAGAATCCATTCCTGAAACCATCATTCAGGTTTAGTTTGGCAAGTACAGGAAAGTCCTTACCCGTTTTTTCGATGACGTTTTTTATAACTTCAAGAGGGAACCTTGCACTGTTCTCAATACTTCCTCCGTATTCATCCTTCCGTTTGTTTGTTTTGGGACTCAAAAACTGGCTGAGTAAGTATCCATGTCCCATGTGGACTTCCACTGCATCGAAATCGGCTTCTTTGAGGAGGAGGGCCGCATTGGCAAAATCCTCAGAAACTTTCAGCATGTCTTTCCTGGTCATTTCCCTGGAAAACATGATCCCTGACATAGCCCCATATTCATTGAAAATCCGGCTTGGTGCCAGGGGATTTTTTACTGCCCTATTCTTGGAAAAATAACCGCAATGGGTAAGCTGCATGGAGACTTTTCCTCCAGCACGGTGGACTTCCTCCGCAAGTTGCTTCAATTTGTCCAGGCTTTTATCATGGATAAACATCTGGTAAGGAAATGTCCTGCCCTCCGGGGAGACCGCCCCATAGGATATGGTCGTAAGGGACACTCCACCCTTAGCCATGGCGACATGGTGGTCTGTCAACGCCTGGGTCGGCAAGCCATGTTCATACATGCCTTCATAGGTGGCTGCTTTAATGAAAGAGTTTTTAAGCCGGATACCGGTTGCTCCCAAAACTTTATCCTGAAACGCCCTCTCCATGATTTAAATATAATCGATTTCTCCGATTGTATTATATTTAGAAGACACACATCTTTGATCCTTGAAGAAATTAGTCGTCCTTTATTTTCTTCTGATATTCTCCCTTTTTGCATTAGCCAGCAAAGGAGAGTTCGGGGGCAGAGTCGGGTTGTCATTCCAGTTTGGCACGCATATCCAGCGCCTGGGACTGATGTACCAATTATATTATTTCAATCGATTTGCCCAGGTAAGCCATGGTACCAGTTTTCATTATAACTGGAAATCGTTAGGACCAGACAAAAAGGGACTTGAGATGCAGGCTTTAGTGGGACTCCAGTTTTATTGGGGTGAGGAATCAGGAAAGAAAAAATACCTGCTGAATGAATACTCCCTGATGGCAGCGAAAAAATTTTCTGGAGGAATTATGTGGAGGTACTATCTGGACCAGGTAGAAACAAGCCAGGCTACAGGTGGACTCAATTTTAATTTTCATCAATTTGGTATCATCTTCGAAAATGACCTATTCGGGGGAACGGGTGGATTCCTGGATAAATTCCGAACCGGGGCAATGGGCATTACCTACCAGGTGGACAGCCTGCAGTTGGTACTTCAGACAACACATTGGACTGGCAGGGCCTTCGATGGCCCCAGGGTTTACGATAGCCTTTATCCCGGGAAATACGGTTACCGCGATTTAAGCAATGTGAAATACGGAAAATATTCCCATGGTATTCTGTCACTAGGAGTCAATTACTTATGGAAGTATAAACAAACCTTGCGACTTGAATCGGGCATTGATGCAGAACAGGTAAGGCATACATTACAGAACAGGCTGATCCACGATTTTCCCTTATTGCCCCACAAAGGCAAATATGAAAACATGCATTATCCTATGTTGCAGCTGGATGGAACGCCCTATACCTTTCGGGAAGGTCAGATAATACGAAAACCCAAATTCTACCTTCAGGCAGGAGCCAATCCTTTTATTTTTTATTGAAAGTGCATCATACTGACATTTCTTTTTGTTTTTGACCTAATCATATTTTTCCATAATTTTGATAATGCATGGAAAATCAAGCAGATATTCAGATGCAGCTTTTCAAGAAGATCAGGGATCAGCTTCCTGGTCATGTCTCCCTTGTTGAGGATATAGCAGAATTACTGGAAATTAGTAATGACAGCGCCTATCGCAGAATCCGGGGGGAAAAACAATTGTCACTTCAGGAGGTTAAGAAATTATGCCAGCATTACCGTTTTTCTATCGACGATCTGGCAGGAAACAGTTCAATTAAAACAGTCACTTTCCGGATCAATATGCTGGACGAGGAGAATTACTCCTTTCTGGATTGGTTGAGAACCCTGCTGTCATACATGGTGACAACAAACAAAGCTAACCAGGTCGAGGCTATTTTTATCCTGAACGAACTGAATTTTTTTCAGATAATCCAGGTCCCAGAAGTATGTGCCTTCAAGCTGTTCTTCTGGCAAAAATCCAATCTTGATTTCGCCAATTTTAAAAATATTTCTTTTTCTCTGGAGTTGCTGGACAAAGAAATATATGAGATTTCCCATGAGATCATTGATCAATATGTAAAGATCAAAACCTTCGAATTAACTACGGAAGAATGCCTGAATAGTTATCTGAAACAAATTTTGTATTATACCGAGGCAGGCTATTTCGAAACAAGGAATGATGCACTAATAATATGTGAAAAACTTCTTGAACTGGTGAACCATAAGCAAAAGCAGGCAGAGCTTGGTTTTAAATTTCCTTTCGGTAAACATCCTGTTGGAGAAGAAGGTAATTTCCACTTGTATCACAACGATATTATACTTGCGGATAATACTGTATTGATCAAGGCAGAAAATGAGCAGACCTCATTTATTACGAGCAATGCGATCAATATCATGCAGACACATAACAAGGAATTTTACCAATACAATTATGGTTGGGGTCGAAACCTCATGGCAAAATCCGTTCTCATCAGCGGAACTGCAGAAAAGGAAAGGAGCAGGTTCTTCCGGAAACTGAAGGAGCAAATTAGCAGCGCGGCAGACCGGATTTGATATCGCAGTATCAAAAAGCCCGATCTTTTACTGGGAAAAAATCCAGATCCGTATCACATTGCGTATTTCATTTTTGTGATTTCACCCAAATTCATTAACGATTTAGTCGAAAATCCTTTCAAGTAATCCAATTTCGGTTCTCATTCCTTCCGGATGGCAATTTTTGCCATTCCTGGATTAGTAGCAGTATGAATCCGTTTCATTCCAATTTTCAACAGTGCTAAATTTGAACAGCAAATATAATCACCCATGAAAAAGAAAATTCTGCTGGTATTACCCAGAAATTATGAGATCAATTTCATCAACGTTTCCAGCATCATAAAGATGATCACCCAGCGGTCCGGGGGGCCTGTGGCATTGAGCCTGGCTACGATAGCCGCTTTGACACCCCCCGAATTTGAGGTCAAGATTGTTGATGAGGATGTTTCCCCCGTTGATTTTAATGAATCATTTGATATCGTCGGTATTGGGGGATTCTCCTATATTCTGAACCGGGCAGAAGAAATTGCACGCGAATTTTCAAAAAGAGGTGCTCTGATAGTCTGTGGCGGCTCCCCGGTCAGCTTAAGTCCGGAGAGATGGAGATCCTTTGCCGATGTGCTTTTCATTGGTGAAGCTGAAAGAACCTGGCCCAGGTTTCTCGAGGACTATATGCAGGATACAGTCAAAAAGGAATATCATGAGACAGATAAGATTGATCTTTCATTAAGCCCGGTACCTGATTATGCCGGGTATTTGCCAGGATCCATGAAAAAGTATTTATTCGGGATCGTCCAGGCAAGCAGGGGATGCCCCTACAGGTGTGAATTCTGCAGTGTTCATGAATATGTTGGCAACAGGATGAGGTATAAACCTGTACAGAATATTATCAGGGAGGTCGATCAGCTATACAGGCTTGGCAAATTCAGGGTTATTATGCTTGCAGATGACAATTTTCCCGGAAATAGGAAAAAAGCCAAAGAAATATTGAGGGCATTAAGGGATTGGAACCGAAACAAAAAATACCCTGTCTCGTTTATCACGCAATTATCCATTGAGGTTGCCAGCGATGAGGAATTTCTTGAATTGTCAGCAGAAGCTGGTTTAACAAGAGTGTCTATAGGAATTGAAACCCCCAACCTGAAAAGTCTTGAAGAAACCAACAAAAAGCAAAACCTCCTTGGCGATATGTTGGGAGATATAAAAAGATTCCATGAACATGGCATCCAAGTACATTCAGGATGCATTGTGGGATTTGATCATGATGATTTATCAATTTTCAAAATGCAAAAAGATTTTTTCTCAAACTCGGGAATTTCTAATATACAGGCATTGGCACTTCAGGCACCTGATGGTTCACCTTTGAAAAGACGAATGATAAAAGAAGGAAGGTATATCGATTATGAATCCACCGTCAGATCTAATCCTGAGCATCAAAATTCACTTAATACCTTTACAATTATACCAAAGCAGATGACCCCTAAGCAGCTAGAACATGGTCTATGCTGGCTTCTTAAAAATCTTTATGAGCCTGAAAATTATACTCATCGGTTAAACACATTTTTTAAAAATTACGAGAATTCACCCAAAAGAAGAAAACTGAATATTCCGAATGCTGGTTTTGACTGGAATAACCTGTTTCTGATTACCAGGTTGATGCGCTATGTCATGGGGAAAGCCTCTCAAAAGGAAAGGAAACTATTTTGGGAAATATGCAGGATTGCCATGAGATCCTCTCATCCAAATAAGATGTATTTGATGGTTAACTCCTATCTGAGCTGGCTCAATACCCAGGATATTCTGCACAAATCGTTCCAACAGATCGATTCAGTAGAATATCCTCATTAGTTCAGCTTCTCTTCCATCAAGATCCTTCCCATAGTCAACAGATACTTGGTAAAGGAAAAATTATCAAAGTAATTATGGCACTTTATCATGTGCAAAGTCTATTCTTAATCTGGGGTATTCCGGAAAGATGAAAATTCTTATTTAGAATCATTCTAAAAAAACGGTATCTTTGTGAAGTTGTTTTATCCGGATAGGTGAATACCATGCTTCGAATATTTAACTTTATCATCCTTCTTGCCATGATGACACTCGGCTCTTCTTCAGGACAATCTCAGCAACACGCATATACGAATGAACTGATCCATGAGAGCAGTCCCTATTTATTACAGCATGCCCACAATCCCGTCAACTGGCATCCCTGGGGTGAGAAGGCACTGGAATTAGCACGGAAAGAGAATAAACTGGTCATCATCAGTATTGGTTACTCGGCCTGTCACTGGTGCCATGTAATGGAGCACGAGAGTTTTGAGGATACCTCGGTGGCTGCCATCATGAATAAGCATTTTATTTCCATTAAAGTAGATAGGGAGGAGCGGCCTGATGTAGACCAGGTATATATGGATGCAGTCCAGTTGATATCCGGACAGGGAGGATGGCCCCTGAATGCCTTTGCCCTGCCAGATGGGAAACCATTTTATGCTGGGACCTATTTTCGCAAGGAGGACTGGGTCAAGGTTCTCCAGTATTTTGTGGACCTGTACCATAAAGAACCGGAAAAGCTTGTTCAACAGGCTGAAAACGTGACAAATGGGTTGCATACCATGGAACAGGTCCCGGATAAAAGTACGGGGCAGGAATATACCATGGAGCAGCTGGACAAGACCTTTTCAACCCTCCAACCTAATCTGGATATGCGAAAAGGAGGTATCAACCGGGCCCCTAAATTTCCCATGCCTGTAGCCTGGAAGTATCTGATGCATTATAATTTCCTCGGTGGTAATGCAAAGGCCCATGAATCAGTGATTTCTACGCTCGACAATATGGCCATGGGCGGGATCTACGATCATGTGGGCGGTGGATTTGCCCGTTATTCCACCGATGCGGACTGGCATGTTCCGCATTTTGAAAAGATGTTATATGATAATGCACAATTAATGGAATTGTATGCCCGGGGCTGGCAGATTACCGGCGATACTATGTACCGGGAGGTAGTATACGAGACCCATGAATTCATACAGCGGGAATTAAGTTCAGGTGAAGGTGGCTTTTATGCTGCCCTCGATGCTGACAGCGAAGGGGAAGAGGGGAGATACTATGTTTGGACATTCGCGGAGATAGAAAAGGTCCTTGGAAAAGAGGCGGCCCTGTTTTCAGATTATTATCACATCACCGAAAAGGGCAACTGGGAGCATGGCAAAAATATTCTTTTCCGCAAGAAGATGGATACAGAAATTGAAGAAAAACACGGACTTACAGAGAAGGAATTTAAAGAAACCATTAACCATGGAAAGAATCTTCTTTTAAAGGAACGTTCCAGGCGTGTTGCCCCCGGACTAGATGATAAGATATTGACCTCCTGGAATGCTTTGATGGCCAGGGCCTATGCATACAGCTACCAGGCATTGGCCGAGCCTGAATTCCTGGAAATAGCTTTGGAATCCGCCCGTTTCCTGGAATCTAATGCCACGGGAGATGATCTGCAAATGACCAGGAATTATAAGAATGGTAAATCTTCCATTCCTGCTTTCCTAGATGATTATGCCTTTACCATCTCAGCTTTTATGGAGATTTACCGGTCCACCTTTGATGAAAAATGGCTTGCAAAGGCGGAAGCGCTAACGGATTATACCCTTGAGCATTTCCTTGATGAACAGAGCGGTATGTTTTTCTACACGCATGATCACCACTCAAATTTGATCGTAAGGAAAAAAGAGATATCCGATAATGTAATCCCATCATCCAATTCTGAAATGGCAAAGAATCTTTTCCAACTGGGGACCTATTTGAACCGTGAAGACCTGCTGCAACTATCCCGGAAAATGCTTCTGCTCGTCCGGGAAGACATCCGGCAAAATCCGTATTATTACTCAAACTGGACTATTCTCGAAGCAAATAGTGTACATCCTCCCTATGAGGTCGTTATACTAGGAGATAATTTTGATTCCATACGCCAGGCATTCAGCCAAAAGTACCTTCCAAATGTAGTCCTGTCAGGTGGGAGACGTGAAGGAAATATGGATCTTCACAAAGGCAAATACTCAGAAGGAGAAACCATGATCTATGTTTGCCGTGACCGTGTATGCAAACTACCAGTCAGGGAGTTTTCAGAGGCAATGGAGCAGATCGAAAAATAATTTCATACTTCATAAAAATGTTTTGATAGGGGAACTGGAGCTTGCATTGCACAAAACAGGAGTTTAGGTTATATTTGATAAAATCCACACCAAGAATCAGCTAATCCTGATTCTCCAGATAAAAAATCAGAACAATGAACCTAAACCGCAGAAAATTCCTTGCTATGGCCGGAGGAGCATCGGCCCTTGGATTCACAGCACCTCTAAATGGCGGAGTAATGTCTGTCCCAGGTGCCAATACAAAGGTTGGCGAAGTTAAAATAACAGATATTAAGACTGCAAGCGTCAATATTAAGTATCCAGCACACCTGGTGAAGATTGAAACAGATTCGGGATTATTTGGCCTTGGCGAATCTGTGCCCAGGAAGGATCAAAGGAATGGTGAGAATCGTGATATGACAGGGGATATCAGGAACCTGAAGAAATATCTTGTGGGAGAGGATCCATTACAATATGCCGTCCTGTATGAAAAAATGATGAGGGAAGAAATCCGCCTCGCCAGCTATGCTGGTATAGTACCAGGTCTTATATCAGGCGTTGAAACAGCCCTTTTGGACCTGGTAGGAAAAATGCTTGAAGTTCCTGTATATACATTGCTGGGAGGTAAGTTCAGGGATAAAATTCTGATCTATCATGACACAGGTTCTCCGAGTACCTCAGATCCAAAAGCCTGGGTTGATGAAGCCAGAAGGTCACTCGATTGGGGATTCAAGGCCATGAAATTTGACCTGAATCCATGGAGGGGAGATAGCTGGAACCGGAGCCTGGAGGCTGCGGATATAAGGGACTGGATAAGAATCCTGGAAGCCATCAAGGAAGAACTGGGTCCGGATATTCCATTTGGTGTTGACTTTCACTGGAAATTCAACCCTCAGGATATATTGAAATTTCTGAGAGAGGTTGAGGATTTGGGACTGTGGTTCGTGGAAGATCCCATCCCCACTCACAATGCAGATGCCATGAAAAAGGTAACCGATTCAACTACAGTGCCCATTGTGACAGGGGAAAATCTCTTTACCCGCCATACGTTCAGGCCATTCATTGAAAAGCAGGCGGTTGATGCCATCCAGATTGATACGCAGAAGGCAGGGGGTCTGATGGAGACGAAGTGGATTTCTGACTGGGCCAATTTATACAATATTCCCATGTTTGTCCACAACTTGTGTACCCCTGTGGGAACTATGGCATCAGGACATGCATGTGCTGCCATTCAATCATGCATATCCCTCGAATCAGATAGTGTGGAGCTTCCACACTGGCAACATCTGGTTGTAAGCGACGGTGAATTCTATAAAGAAGGTTATCTTGAGATCCCCGACAAACCCGGTCTTGGTATTGAACTCGACGAGGATGTTGTCAGGGAACACTTGATAGAAGGTTCAGGTTATTTTGAATAAGCCGGGATATACTTACTTCTGGTCTTTTTGATCAACAATGTTATTAAGAAGTTCAGACAATTGCCTGACCATCTCAGGTTCTTCCAGGTACAGGTTGTTTTGTTCAAGCGGGTCCTTTTTGAGGTTGTATAGTTGTCCCCTGGGCCCCCCTTCAACGGGTTCAAGATGAGCAGGGGCGGTAAAGCCACCTGATCCCAGGCCATCTATGTATTTCCAGTCCCCTGCTTTTATTGCCAGCTTCCCCCTGGAGGATAAATAAATGATTTGATCCCTCGCAGGTTTCTCGCTGTTCCTATTTAAAATCTCATAAAAACTATAACTATCCTCAGCGAATGAATTTGCCACAGGCTGCCCGGTCAGTTCCGAAAGAGTGGCTATGATATCAATCAGGCCAATGGTCTGATGGGAGGCAATGGGACCCTTAATAGTGGCTGGCCATTTCACAATAAATGGGACATGGTGCCCACCGTCCCAGATATCCCCTTTCTGTCCCCGGGCACCATAATTACTCTGATGGGCATAGGTGAGTTTATCTTCCTCTGACCAATGACCACCATTATCACAGGTGAATATCAGCAGTGTATTTTTTTCAATATTCAATGATTTTAAGGTCTCAACGACCCTGTGAACCACATTATCAATGTGGGCAATAAAATCACCGTAGGTTCCCAATGCCGAGGTGCCCTTAAATTCTTCACCAGGCACCCAGGGTGTATGTGGACCCGTAAGTGGCATGTAGAGCATGAATGGTTTATCAGGATTCTCCTGCGCCTGCTGCTTTATAAATGAAATCCCTTCATTCACAATGTCATCCAGGCAATTTTCAACGCGGAAAGAGGCGGACATCTCCCCGTTGCGCCACCAGATCCCTCGTCCCCAGTATATATCTTCCTCGCCCACATATTTCTGATCCCATACCATTTTAGCTCCTGGCTTTCTTTCCGGATAGATATCATTGACCAGCCGGATAACAGGGTCCACTACCCTGTCATTTTTCACGAAAACATAGGGCGGCATATCCAGTGATGCCGGCATGATGAATGAATAATCAAATCCGATGGTGGTAGGCGTACGGCCGATAAGCCCTGAGAAATCGGTGTTGGTGGGACCAAGTGATCTCCCTCCAGGGAACTGTGGTTTCGCAGGATCCTTCAGCGGCCATTGGAGTCCCAGGTGCCACTTCCCAATACAGGCAGTAGTATAGCCTGCCTTCTGCATTATCGATCCTACGGTTTCCCGACCTTCTTCAATCAAAGGGGCTCCGTAACCCCAATGGCCCCTTTGCCGGGGAACCCGGAAGAAATACCTCCCGGTCAGCAGCCCGTACCTGGACGGGATACAGACGGCTCCGGCCGTATGTGCATTGATAAAACTGATGCCCTGCCTGGCAAGTTCATCGATATTCGGTGTATGGGTCCTGGCAGTGCGTAGCTATCAAAGGAGAAGCAAAAAAACAGATCAGGAAAGCAATGATGTTCTTGTTCATGGTGGTTCTGATATTAATGGTAATGCTAATTATTGATTTTCCGTTGCCCAGGCCCTGAGTGCATCGATGGCCTCCATCAGCACGCCGGCAGATCCCCTGAAGACACCTGCTCCCTTTGGTTCACCTTCAATGGTGTACCATTCATAGAAACCATCATTCTGGATCACCCGCCTGATCATGGGTTGTAAGTCCTCATAGGCTTCCTGGGCATAACCATGCTGGACAAGGGCCGTGATCATCCTGGCCCCGAACCAGGTCCAGTCCCCCCCGTTCTGGTACTGATAGGGTCCCATCCCCGGATTCATATAAGCACCTTCCGGGTAGGCCGGATACATCGTCAGACCAATGCTCGTAGCCCCGGCGGCTTTTATATTCTCACGCATTTTATTTAGCGAGGTAAGGATCTCATCGCTTTCCAGGAGTCCCGCCTGGATAGCAACAGCCGTTCCCCCGTGATAATAGATCCGGTTCTCATCAATGTCTTCAAATTGCTTACATATGAAATAGAGGTGGGGGATGAATTTCTGGTTTTCTTTGTCCCATAAATGCTTCCTGATATTGGTCCTGACCTGTTCATAGGTTTCGCTCCACCTAGCGATGACCTCAGGATCATCGTGAAGGGCAAGGAAATTATCGAGGGCAATCAGAAACATCGCATTATCATAAATATCAACGGCCGGGACAGTAGATTCATCAAATTTTACACCCCAGGGATGGTTGGGCTGAACATCTCCCCAATCCGCTGTGGTCGCTCCCCAGATCAGCCCAAATTCCTCACTGTACCGGTTGTTCATCAACCATGCCAGCATCATTTCCAACCTTTCCAGCACTGTTATTCCATTGATCTCCTCCTGGAGGATGGCGCTGTCCCCCGTTGTTTTTATATACTTGAAGACAGCCTGTATGAGGGAAGTTTCGTGGTCGGTCTCAACGGTATTCTTGTGAAATGCATAGCCAGGCATATCGTATCTGACTGACCGGTAATAAAGATTTATTTCTTTATCCTTCGGGATTTCCATGTAACCATCGATCATGTTGCCATCAAATCCCTGGAAACTAAAAAATCTAAGCAGGGATTCCCGGACATCCTCCCTGGACGTGACCGACAGGGAATGTACAATGAAAGTATTCAGGTCTCGTATCCAGGTTTCCGCATAGACGGTACCGGCATTGAACCCGGTCCCTAAAATTTCCAGTCCCTTGTCATAAACCACCTCAAGATCCTTATCAGCCAGGATTTCTCCAGCCAGTTCTTTGTTTTTAAGTTGGGAAAACCCCTTTCCAGAAAAGAGGATCATGGTAAATAGCAGTATACCAATCCTGGCTGATTGAAATCGAAACCTTGTAGAATTACTCATATTTATCATGTTTTATGATTAGGTGTAATATATCAATTTATTAGATATTACCCCAACAAAAATGGTATTGGACTTTATATTCTGAATCAAGGAATTTTGGTAAATAATTAAAATCTCATATCTTTAGCTGATCCGGGGTTATAACACCCTTTCCCTCAATCGAGCCGAACCATACTATCCGGAACAGGAGCAGGTTAGCAGGCCAGCTCTTTACCAATAAAAAATTCCATGAAAATCTTATTAGTTTCGCCTGTAAGAGACCCACATAAATTTACGAACAAGGGAATTCTGATACCCCAACTGGCCTTGTTTATACTTCAAGGCCTTACCCCGAAAAAACATGAAGTGAAACTTGTTGAGGAGGAATACATGGAATTGGACCTGGAAGAAGAGTGCGATGTTGTTGCCATTAGTTGCCTGACCTCGAATGCATACAGGGGATATCGTATAGCCGATTCATTCAGGGAAAAAGGAAAAATAGTAGTGATGGGAGGCATACATCCTTCGCTTTTGCCTGATGAGGCACTTGAACATGCGGATGCTGTGGTAATTGGAGAAGCTGAAGGTGTATGGGAAAAAATACTGGATGACATTGAAAGCGGTAACCTTCAGGAGAGATATCACGAACCCAAACCGGATCTGGACCGGTATATTCCCAAAGATTTTTCTACCCTGTCTAAAAAACGAATGTATAACCTGGTGCCCCTGCAAACATCAAGGGGATGTCCCTACGACTGTGATTTTTGTTGTGTAACGGATATTTTT
>Ga0255055_10002650_pt1 | contig 12464 bp, 21 predicted proteins | sample JV7_2_27_MG_FD_188633 | JGI IMG/M metagenome (GOLD analysis project Ga0255055, IMG submission 188633) | Seawater microbial communities from Jervis Inlet, British Columbia, Canada - JV7_2_27 | ecosystem: Environmental > Aquatic > Marine > Inlet | place: Canada: British Columbia | collected...
AGACAGCGATCGCCTAGGCCTCGAACGGGCCGAGTACTATCCCCGCGCCACAGACTACGTGCCGCAGATGGTCGCGCTGGTCGAGGAGCTCGTGCACCAGGGCCTCGCCTACTGTTCCGAGGGTTCCGTCTACTTTGATATCTCGAAATTCCCCAGTTACGGTGAGCTGGCGCAGCTCGACACGTCGGCCCTCAAGTCGAGCGAGCGCGTTTCCGGAGATGAGGAGTACGACAAGGAAAACGCTCGGGATTTCGTGCTCTGGAAAGGCGGCGAGCGGCCCGAGGAAGGAGATGTCGCGGTCTGGGAATCACCCTGGGGGCCGGGGCGTCCCGGCTGGCACCTGGAGTGCTCGGTCATGGCCGTGGCCCATCTGGGCCAGCCGATCGACATACACACGGGCGGAGTCGATCTGGTCTTTCCGCACCACACGAACGAGATCGCTCAGGCGGAAGGGGCAACGGGGAAAACCTTCGCTCGCCATTGGGTTCACGCCAAGCACGCGCTGCTCGATGGGCGAAAGATGTCGAAGTCCGAAAACCACTACTTCACGCTGGACGATCTCCTGGAGCAGGGGTACAAGCCGTCGGCGATTCGGCGCCTTCTCGTCTCGGGCCACTACCGGACGGAGCTCAACTTCACCCTCACCGGCCTCGCCGATGCGGCCAAATCGGTCGATCGCCTTATCGAGTTTCAGCGGCGCCTCGAATCCAGCCGGGCCGACGAATCTGGAGTGGTGCCGACGCGGCTGCCCGAGCTGGCATCCCAGGCGCTACGGGCCTTTGAAGACGCGCTGGACGACGACCTCAACATCGCGGAGGCTTGGGGAGCGCTCTTCGTCCTGGTGCGGGAGGCGAACGCGGAGCTGGACGGCGCGGGTCCACGTGTGCCTGCGGCCGATGCCGAGGCCGTACTCGGGGCGATCGCCTCTATGGACAGGGTTTTCGGTGTCCTGGTGCTAGCGGAGCAGGAGGGCGAGACGGTATCGGACGAGCAACGGCGGTGGATAGAAGGGAAGCTGGAGGAGCGAGCCGCGGCCCGGGCCTCAGGCGACTTCGCCAGGGCGGACGACATACGGGCGGCCTTGTTGGGGGCGGGTGTCGAGGTGGAAGACACGCCGTCGGGGAGCCGCTGGAAGCTGGTGAAGCAAGGTTGACACCCTCCCTTACGTAATCTATAATTCTCGGCTTACTGAAATTGCTGACGTAGCTCAAATGGCAGAGCGGCTGATTTGTAATCAGCAGGTTGCGGGTTCGACTCCCGCCGTCAGCTCCAGACAGCAACAACTGGGCCTGTTGGAGACTGGAGCCCGGGAGATCGGCAGCGGCTGGCACGGCGTTCTGGCCAGATTGCCCACACCCTGAGCTCAACTGCTGAAAGTCGCATACAACAGCCCTGGACTTCTCGGCAGGTTGACGGTCTCAGAGGTTGCTCGAACATGGCCCGGGTTTAAGAAGGACGCTAGTCCGATTTTGGTGGGGTGCCCGAGCGGCCAAAGGGAGCAGACTGTAAATCTGCCGGCTGATGCCTACGAAGGTTCGAATCCTTCCCCCACCATCCTGATTATGTAAAGGTGCTCGCGCCTACCCGGCGACGGGAGTGTAGCGAGGCTCAGGCCCGGACGGTCCAGAGGGAGCGAGAGGAGAATGGCGAAGGCAAAGTTTGAGCGGACGAAGCCGCACGTGAACGTGGGTACGATTGGGCACGTTGACCACGGGAAGACGACTCTGACGGCGGCGATCACGGAGGTGCAGTCGAAGCGTGATTTGGCGACGTATGTGACGTTTGACCAGATCGACAAGGCACCGGAGGAAAGGGAGCGCGGGATCACGATCGCGACGGCGCACCTGGAGTACGAGACGGAGAATCGGCACTACGCACACGTGGACTGTCCCGGTCACGCGGATTATGTGAAGAACATGATCACGGGTGCGGCACAGATGGACGGTGCGGTGCTGGTGGTGAGTGCGGCGGACGGGCCGATGCCGCAGACGCGTGAGCACGTGTTGTTGGCGAGGCAGGTGAACGTGCCGTACATCGTGGTCTACCTGAACAAGGTGGACATGGTGGACGATCCTGAGCTGTTGGAGCTGGTGGAGCTGGAAGTACGGGATCTGCTGAACGAATACGAGTTCCCGGGTGACGATCTACCGGTGATCATGGGCAGCGCGTTGAAGGCGCTGGAGAACGGGGAGCCGGGGGCGGAAGAGACGAAGAGCATCGACGAGTTGCTGGAGGCGTTGGACACGTACATACCGCAGCCGGAGCGGGATGTAGAGAAGCCGTTTTTGATGCCGGTGGAGGACGTGTTTTCGATCACGGGCCGCGGGACGGTGGCGACGGGCCGGATCGAGCGTGGGAAAGTGGTAGTGGGCGAGGAGATCGAGTTGGTGGGCCTGGGGGCCCACAAGAAGACGGTGGTGACGGGAGTGGAGATGTTCCGCAAGACGCTGGACGAGGGAGTAGCGGGAGACAACGCCGGTGTGTTGTTGCGGGGCACGGAGAAGGACGAGATCGAGCGAGGGATGGTGCTGGCGGCGCCAGGCTCGATCACACCGCACACGGACTTTGAGGGTGAGGTGTACGTGCTGACGAAGGACGAGGGTGGACGTCACACGCCGTTCTTCAGCGGATATCGTCCGCAGTTCTACTTCCGGACGACGGATGTGACGGGAGATGTGCAGTTGCCGGCGGGAGTGGAGATGGTGATGCCGGGGGACAACGTGACGATGACGATCACGTTGATCACCCAGATTGCGATGGAAGAAGGTCTGCGGTTTGCCATTCGCGAGGGTGGGCGGACCGTTGGGGCCGGTGTCGTTACAAAGATTCTGGAATAGGGGAGGGGAGAGAAGTAAGTGGTGACCAGTCATTAGTGATTAGAAAGCTCGATCTTACTAATCACCAATCACTACTTACTAATCACTCTGCCGGAACTGAATCAGGGCTATGTCTGGAAACATTAGAATAAGACTCAAGGCGTTCGATCACGCGGTCATTGACCAGACTGCGGCTGACATCGTTCGAACGGCGCAGAAGACGGGGGCGACGGTTCGAGGGCCGATCCCTCTGCCGACGCGCCGGCAGCGATGGACCGTGCTGCGAAGCCCTCATATCGACAAGAAATCCCGCGAGCAGTTCGAGTTGAAGACCCATAAGCGGGTAATCGACATTCTCGACTCGAAGCCGCAGACGGTGGATGCCCTCACGAAGCTGGATCTGCCGGCGGGCGTCGATGTAGAGATCAAGGTGGACTAGGATGTTGGGGCTGATCGGCAAGAAGATTGGGATGACTCAGCTGTTCGCCGAAGACGGGACCGCGGTTCCAGTCACGGCGATCGAGGCGGGTCCCTGCCCGATCGTGCAAGTCAAGACGGACGAACGCGACGGCTACCGAGCGGTTCAGCTGGGCTACGGCCGCAAGAAGGAGCGGCGCAGCCTGCGGCCGGAAGTCGGGCACTCGGCCCTCGCAGGCCTCGACTACGTTCCCGCGGTGACTCGGGAATTCCGGTTGGGGCCCGAGGATGTCCTCGCGGACGATCCGCACACGCCCATGCGTCAGGTGAGCGAGCCGGCCGTTGCCGAGGGCGGTGAGGAGAACACCGAGGGCGGTGAGGAGAGCGTCGAGGGCGGCGGTAGCGAGGCGCAGCAAGCCGCGGAGTCTCAGGCGGATCTACGTATTGGGCAGATGCTGACCGTGACCATGTTCGACGAGGGCGAGCGGGTGAAGATCACGGGCCAGACGAAGGGACGCGGGTTTCAGGGCGTCATCAAGCGACATGGCTTCAAGGGCTTCCCCAAGTCGCACGGGCATCCGGAGCCAAGAAAACCCGGGTCGATCGGGCCGGGAACCGATCCGTCGCGCGTCATCAAGGGCCGGAAGATGGCCGGCCAGATGGGCACAGAGCGCAAGACGGTCCGTAGCATGACCGTCGTAAGAGTGGATTCCGAACGCAATCTGCTGTTCGTGAGGGGTTCCGTGCCAGGCGCGCGAAACGGCTGGGTGTTCGTGGGCAAGCAGTAAGTAATGGGACTGATGTGGCATTGGCTGAGCGAATTGGACTAGGCGAAAGATGACGGCATCACTCACGGCGCGGTACTTCAAGGCCGATGGCAAAGCGGGCAACGAGCGGGCATTGCCCGTTGACCCGTTCGACGGCGTTGTGAACGAAGCGTCGATTCACGCGGCGGTGAAGGCCCACCTGGCTAACCAACGCCAGGGCACGGCGTCGGCTAAGAATCGCGCCGCGGTTCGCGGCGGAGGCCGCAAACCGTGGCGGCAGAAGGGGACAGGTCGCGCACGAGTCGGCACGATCCGCTCGCCCATATGGCGTGGTGGCGGGATCGTGTTTCCGCCTATCCCGCGCTCGTTCCGCGAGGCCCTGCCCAAGAAAGTGCGACGCTTGGCGCGTCGCTCGGCCTTCAATGCCCGAGCCTCGGAGGGCCGCGTCATCGTCCTCGAAGATCTGAGTATGACGGAGCCCAAGACGCGCCAGCTCGTGAAGCTCTTGGAGAAGCTGGGTCTAGACGAGCAGAAGGTACTGATTTTGACCGCGGCCCACCGGCCTGCGCTGTATCTGTCGGCTCGGAACGTTCCAAACTTGCAGGTCCGGCCGTTCGGCGGCGAGTCAGCCTACGATGTACTGTGGGCCGATTCGGTGATCATCGAGGAAAGTGCCCTAGCGCCGGGCGCTCGGGCGTCCGACGCTAGCGCGGCTCCGAAGGTATCGGAGGAAGGCGACGATGCGTGATCCGCGGCAGGTCCTCGTTCGCCCGATTATCACCGAGAAGTCGACGTCGGGCCAGATGAATGAGAACCGGTACACCTTCGAGGTGTCCGGCGACGCAAACAAGCACGAGATCAAGCACGCGATAGAGCGTCAGTTCTCGGTGCACGTTCAACACGTCAGGACTTCACATCAGCGGGGTAAGTGGCGGCGCAGAGGGGTTCACGTCGGCAGGCAGCCGAACTGGAAGAAGGCGGTCGTGAAGCTCGCCGAGGGTGAAACCATAGAAGTGTTCGAAGGGCTCTGATAATGGCTATCAAGAAGTTCAAGCCGACTTCGCCGGGCACGCGTTTCCGTTCGCTCGTGAAGAGCGATGAGATCACGCGCAGTCGGCCGGAGAAGTCGTTGCTCGAGCCCCTCAACAAGACGGGCGGGCGTAACCATCACGGGCATATCACGACCAGGCGACGGGGCGGCGGTCATAAGCGACGCTACCGCCGCATCGACTTCAAGCGGAACAAGGCCGCGGTTCCAGGTAAGGTGGCGGCGATCGAGTATGATCCGAACCGATCGGCGAATATCGCATTGATCCACTACGTGGATGGAGAGAAACGCTATGTCCTTCATCCTCGCGGATTGAACGTCGGCGACACGATTGTGGCGGGGTCAGGCAGTGAGATTCGTCTCGGCAATGCGCTGCCGCTGAGGGAGATCCCCCTGGGAACTTCGGTTCACAACATTGAGATGGTGCCAGGTCAGGGCGGCAAGATCGTGCGTTCGGCGGGTGGAGCAGCGCAGGTCGTCGCCAAAGAAGGCAAGTTCGTGACCATCAAGCTCCCGTCGACTGAGGTTCGGATGGTGCCGGCGGAGTGCACAGCGACCATCGGTCAAGTGGGCAACACAGACCACGAGAACGTCTCGTGGGGTAAAGCGGGCCGCTCGCGCTGGGTCGGCCGTCGCCCGAAGGTCCGAGGTGTCGCGATGAATCCCGTGGACCATCCCTTGGGTGGTGGTGAGGGTAAAGCGTCCGGCGGCCGCCCACCGGTGAGTCCGTGGGGTAAGCCGGAGGGCCGAAAGACACGGGATCCTCACAAGAAATCGAACAAGCTAGTCGTGCGCCGCAGACGTCGCGGCAAGGCGACGAAGTAGCACACGAAGCGAACTAAAACGGCAGAGGCCGGAGCGGTTATGGCACGGAGCGTAAAAAAGGGCCCATTCGTCGACGATCATCTGTTGAAGAAGATCAGTCAGATGAACGACAGCGGTGACAAGCGTGTGGTGAAAACGTGGTCGCGTCGTTCGACCATTACACCAGATTTCGTGGGTCATACATTGGCGGTCCATAACGGCAACAAGTTCATCCCGGTCTATATCACCGAGAACATGGTGGGGCACAAGCTGGGCGAGTTTGCGCCCACGCGCCTGTTTCGGGGACACAGCGGCAAGTTGGCGGACAAGCGGGCTAAGGTCGGCTAGGATGGAAGCGAAGGCAATCGCGAGGCACATTCGGCAATCGCCGCGGAAAATGCGGCTGGTCGCAGACCTGATCCGCGGCCAGGACGTCAACGACGCGTACGCGATCCTGAAGTTCGATACGAAGAAAGCGGCGCGACCGATCGAGAAGATACTCAGGTCGGCGGTCGCCAATGCGATGTACAAGGCAGATGAGCAAGGTGAGCGCCTTGACGTGGACGAGCTCTACATCAAGAAGGCTTACGTGGACGAGGGCCCGACCTTAAGGCGATGGCGTGCCCGCGCCATGGGCCGAGCGAGCCCGATTCGCAAGCGCACGAGCCACGTCACGGTGGTCGTGGATCGGAAGGAGTAGAATGGGCCAGAAGACGAACCCGATCGGATTCCGTCTTGGAATCGTCAAGCAGTGGGCTTCCCGCTGGTATGCCGAGGGCAACCTAGCGGACCTCATTGAGCAGGACGAGAAGATCCGCAACTACTTGAAGGCTCGGCTGGGCCACGCCGCGATCTCGTCGGTCGAGATAGAGCGGAAACCCGGGAAGATCGTGGTGACTATCAACACAGGTCGCCCCGGAGTGGTTATCGGCAAGCGGGGAGCCGAGGTGGACAAGTTGCGCGACGAGTTGGCCGTACTCACGGGCTCCGAGGTAGCGATCAACGTCGAGGAGATCAAGCGGCCCGAGATCGAGGCGCAGCTGATTGCTGACAGCATCGCGTTCCAGTTGGTCCAGCGGATCGCTTTCCGCCGTGCGATGAAGCGCGCCGTACAGCAGGCGATGCGTATGGGCGCCCTCGGCATCAAGATTCAGTGTGCGGGTCGTCTTGGGGGTGCGGAAATCGCGCGAACCGAGGGCTATCACGAGGGGCGCGTTCCGTTGCACACGCTGAGGGCGGATGTTGACTTCGCCCGCTCCACGGCCAAGACCACGTTCGGCCCGATCGGTATCAAGGTTTGGGTCTTCAAGGGCGAGGTTGTCGAGGAGCGGAAAGGTATGACGTACACGGCCGGTGGCCGCGCGTAACGATAGAGTAGAGAAGAGCTATGCTGGCTCCCAAGCGCATTAAATGGCGAAAACAGCAGAAGGGTCGCATGCGAGGCAAGGCCAACCGGGGGAACTCGGTGGCCTTCGGCCAGTACGGGCTGCAGACCTTGGAACGGGCCTGGCTCACGTCGCGGCAGATCGAGGCGGCTCGAGTTGCCATGACGCGGCACATCAAGCGCGGTGGGAAAGTGTTCATCCGTATCTTTCCGGATAAGCCGATCAGCAAGAAGCCGGCTGAGACGCGGATGGGCAAGGGTAAGGGTAGTCCCGAGGCTTGGGTCGCGCCCGTCAAGCCGGGCCGCGTGATGTTCGAGCTGGAGGGTGTGTCCGAGAGCGTGGCACGGCGAGCGATGGAGTTGGCTGCGGCCAAGCTTCCGGTCAGGACACGCTTCCTGAGCCGCGAGCGGGGAGGTATCTGATGCGGCCCGAGGAAATCAGGGAGTTGGGCGACGCGGACATCTCGCAGACGCTCGAGGAGCTGGCGGACCAACTTTTCAACCTCCGGATGAGGGGCGCTTACGAGGAGCTCGAGAATCCGCTGAGGATCCGGCAGATCAAGCGTGACATAGCACGGTTGAAGACAGTTCAGCGCGAGCGGGAGTCTGTAGCAACCCGCGATGCCAAGGAGAAGTAACGACGTATGTCTCGAGGCCAGCGTAAGACACGAGTGGGATCTGTTGTCAGCGATCGTATGGACAAGACGATTGTTGTGAACATCGAGAGGCGATTCGCGCACCCGCTCTATGGCAAGCAGGTAACGCTGCACAAGAAGTATTACGCGCACGATCAGGAAAACGAGGCGCGTACGGGTGATGTCGTTCGCATTGTGGAGACGCGACCTTTGTCGAAGAAGAAACGGTGGCGTCTCGTTGAAATCGTACGCAAGCCGGAGTAGCCAGCGACGTCGAGTGTACGGACGCGAGTTTGAGATATGATTCAGCAGGAATCGATTGTACGAGTAACGGATAACTCCGGAGCCAAGGAAGCGCTGTGCATCCGCGTGCTCGGTGGCAGTAAGCGCCGCTATGCGCGGATGGGCGACATCATTGTCGTAACGATCAAGGACGCGCTACCGACGAGCACCGTGAAGAAGGGTGAAGTGACGAAGGCGGTGGTCGTTAGGACGGCGAGAGAGCAGCGGCGCAAAGACGGTTCCTATATCCGCTTCGATGATAACGCAGCGGTACTGATCACCGATCAGGGAGAGCCGCGGGCGACGAGAATCTTCGGCCCGGTGGGTAGAGAGCTGAGGGAGAAGCGATTCATGAAGATCGTCTCCCTGGCCCCAGAGGTCGTCTAAGTCTTTTAGGCATAGAGAGATGCAAGTTCGTAGAGGTGATCAGATCGCTGTCATAGCGGGCAACTACAAGGGGTCGGAAGGTCGAGTCCTGCGTGTGGAGCCCAAGCGCAACCGTGTGGTTGTCGAGGGGATCAACATGCGGACCAGACACCAACGTCCTTCACAGGCGAACCCGGAGGGAGGGATCGTCACGTTCGAGGCACCGATTCACGCCTCCAACGTGATGCTGGTCTGCCCGCACTGTAAGGCGCCGTCGCGTGTACATCGGAGGCACGATCAGGATGGCACGCTCGAGAGGCTCTGCGTGCGCTGCGAGACGCCGATTCCGATCCCTGAAGGCCAATAGACGATGAAGCCGAGACTGCAGGAACACTACGAGGAAAAGGTTCGAGCCAAACTCGCCAAGGAGTTCGGGCACGCGAACGTGCACGAGATTCCTCGGTTGGAGAAGGTCGTCATCAACGTCGGTGTGGGTGAAGCGCCACGGGAACCGAAGATGCTCGACTCCGTGGTCGAGGCGGTGGCGGCGATTACCGGGCAGCGGCCGATCGTGAACCGGGCCCGCAAGGCGATCTCGAATTTCGGCCTGCGAGAGGGCATGCCGGTCGGCGTGAGTGTTACGCTCCGCCGAACTCAGATGTACGAGTTTTTTGACCGCTTCGTCAACGTTGCGGTGCCGAGAATTCGCGACTTTCGGGGCCTGTCGACTCGCTCTTTTGACGGCCGTGGTAACTACACGCTTGGCGTGAAGGAGCAGGTGATTTTTCCCGAGGTCGACTACGACCGGATTCAGAAGGTCCACGGGTTGGACGTCACGTTCGTAACGTCTACGGACAAGGACGATGAGGCTATGGCGCTACTGCGTGAAATGGGAATGCCCTTCCGCGGTGTCGAGCCTGTACTCGTCTAAACGGCAGCTTTTGGAGAGTGGTGAAGCGATGGCGCGGAAAGCACTGATCGAGAAGACCAAGAGGAAGAAGAAGTTCGGCGTTCGCGGATACAGCCGGTGCCGCAGATGCGGGCGAGCTCGGGCTTTCATACGGAAGTTCGGCCTGTGCCGAATCTGCTTTCGCAGTATGGCGCTGGACGGCCTATTGCCCGGTGTGCGCAAGGCCAGCTGGTAGAACGGAATGTACTGCGTGGTAATAGGTGGAACCCAATGACGATGACTGACCCGATTGCGGATTTGCTTACCCGCATCCGCAACGCCCTACACGCTGGACACCGACGAGTCGATGTCCCGCTCTCGAAGATGAAATTGGAGATTGCGCGCAAACTGGTGGATGCGCACTTCATAGCGAACGTCAAGGTGGTCGACGACGGGCAACACACCTTTCTGCGTTTGCACTTGAAGTACACGCCGGACGGGAAGCCGGTGATCAGGGAATTGCGACGAGTGTCACGGCCAGGTCGTCGCAGCTACGTGGGGAAGTCGGAGATTCCGAAGCTGCGGGGGGGTCTGGGCATGGCCATCCTCTCCACGAGCAACGGAGTACTCAGCGATCGCGAGGCGCGCGCGGCCGGTGTTGGTGGCGAGCTTATCGCGGTGGTGTACTAAGGCGGCGGAGCAGGAGAAGATGTCTCGAGTTGGCAAACAGATCATAACGCTGCCCGAGAAGGTGTCGGTGACGGTCGAGGGCACTCGTGTGAAGGTCAAAGGCCCGAAGGGCGAGATCGAGCGCGAGTTCCACCCGGAGATGAAGGTCATCCATGAGAATGGAGAGCTCCGGGTCAACCGACCCACTGACCGCAGGGATCATCGGGCGCTCCACGGACTCACCGGTTCGCTGTTGGCGGCGATGGTGAAAGGTGTCGTCGACGGGTTCGAGAAGAAGCTCGAGATCGTCGGAGTAGGCTACCGGGCTGAAGCGGCTGGTAAATCGCTGCGGTTCCATCTCGGCTACTCGCATCCCGTGACTTACGACCCCCCGGAGGGCATCGCGCTGACGGTGGAGTCACCCACGCTGGTCTCGGTCTCGGGTGTTGATAAAGAGAAGGTCGGCCAGGCGGCGGCCGAGATAAGAGGTTTTCGCCCCCCGGAGCCCTACAAGGGCAAAGGGATCAGGTATCAAGGTGAACATGTTCGTCGTAAGGCGGGCAAGACGGCCATTTAGACAGTGTCTATACACAAGCTGAAGCGGAAGAAGGCGAAAGGGAAAGCGGATTGGCGGTCGATGGCTAGGCAGCGCCGCCACGCCCGCATTCTGAAGAAGATTCGAGGTACATCGGAGCGCCCCCGGCTCGTGGTGCGGCGTACGCTGCGCCACATCGAGGCGCAGCTGGTCGATGATGACAGGGGAATTTGCATCACTGGGATTTCCACGCGGGCAAAAGCCGTCCAGTCAAAGCTGGATGACGACAGCCAGCATAAGTCGGCCCAGAGCAAGCTTGCCGGTCAGCTCATGGCTGAGCGTGCCAAGGAGAGAGGGATCGGCCAGGTCGTCTTCGACCGCGGGGGGTATCGTTATCACGGGCGTGTGCAGGCGTTTGCCGACGGCGCGCGCGAGGGAGGTCTCAAGATCTAGTGGCCAACCAGCGGGAAGGTAGAGAGAGACGCGAGAAGCGGGGAGATGCTAAATCTCGCGAGAGTGAGCTTCTCGAGAACGTCATCTATATCAATCGTGTGGCGAAGGTCGTCAAAGGCGGCCGGCGCTTCTCGTTCACTGCGCTCGTAGCTGCGGGCGACCAGCAGGGGCGCGTCGGTATTGCCCTGGGCAAAGCGAACCAGGTGGCGGAAGCGATCCGCAAGGGCTTCGAGCAGGCAAGGCGCTCGATGGTCGAGGTTCCCGTGGTCCGTCACGGAACGATTCCCCATGAGATCATGGGAGCTCACGGTTCGGGCAAGGTGCTGCTTCGCCCGGCGGGCCCCGGTACCGGGGTTATCGCGGGTGGGCCGGTGCGCGCCGTTTTGGAGTGCGCCGGAGTTCAGGACATCCTGACCAAGAGTCTCGGCTCGAACAACCCGGTCAACATGGTTCGGGCCACGATGAACGGACTGACCCGTATGGTGACTCCGGAGCAGGCGGCTTGGGAACGCGGTGTGCCCGTAGAGGAGCTCCTTGGAAGGCGGCGTGATGAGTAGGCTGAAGCTGCGACAGGTCAAAAGCGGCCTGGGAGCGCCCCGCAAGATCCGCCGTACGCTCGAGGCGCTGGGTTTGAGGCACCAGCGCAGTGTGGTGAAGCCTGATAACCCAGCGATCCGCGGCATGATCTTCCGTGTTAAGCATCTCGTCGAAGTGGAACCAGTCTCGGACGAAGCCGAGAAAGAGGCCTGAAGTAGATGGCTCGTTTAGAATCGATTAAGCGTCCGGCAGGGGTCAAGCCGTCGTCGAAGCGCGTCGGCCGTGGCCCCGGCACGGGGCTTGGCAAGACGGCTGGGCGTGGCCACAAAGGTCAGAAGGCGCGCTCGGGAGGCTCGACGAAGCCATGGTTCGAGGGTGGCCAGATGCCGCTTCAGCGGCGTTTGCCCAAACGCGGTTTTGCGCCGTACAAGCGCGTCGAGTACCAGGTCGTCAATGTAGCCCAGCTCGAGCGTGTCCCCGGCGACGAATTGACTCCTGAGTCGATGAAGGCGGCCGGGCTCATCTCGTCGCGGCGGAAGCCTGTGAAGATTCTCGGCCAGGGCGAGATCAGCCGCGCCGTCAAGGTCACGGCACATGCGTTCAGCCGTAGCGCGCGAGAGAAGATAGAAGAAGCGGGTGGAGAGGTGAGCGAGGCCGAATAATATGGCGAACCCCATCGAGAACCTTCTTCGCGCACCAGAGCTCAAGCAGAAGCTTCTCTTTACACTCGGATGTTTGGCACTCTATCGGTTCGGTGCCCACATCACGGTACCCGGCGTCGATGTCGTTGCCCTGAGGGATCTGGCCTCGTCGCTGCAGGGTACGCTGTTTGGCCTCTACGATATGTTTGTGGGTGGCGGAC
>Ga0255055_10002651_pt1 | contig 12457 bp, 9 predicted proteins | sample JV7_2_27_MG_FD_188633 | JGI IMG/M metagenome (GOLD analysis project Ga0255055, IMG submission 188633) | Seawater microbial communities from Jervis Inlet, British Columbia, Canada - JV7_2_27 | ecosystem: Environmental > Aquatic > Marine > Inlet | place: Canada: British Columbia | collected...
ACCGGGAACTGGTGCGGGCAGCATCCATTTCAGTATATTCTCCGAATTCCTCATGCATCTCTTTGAGGCGGCTATCATACAGTTCCATGGAGTCTGTCCAGACAGTCAGGATGACGTCATTGGCATTCATTTCATAGTACTTGGCCATCTTTATTGCCATCACGGTATTGGCAATACTGGAAAAACCTAACAAATCAAGTTTTCCAACCAGGTCTTCCGAAATACCCTGGTCAACCAGGTATTTCCGACCTGCGGGTTCATTAAACAAGCGGGCCAGATTAACCACCGTGTTATCGTCTATGGCCATTATCATATCGGTGTTCTTCATGTTATGAATCCAGGGAACATGTTTGTCCCCAATACCCTCGATGCGGTGAGCACCAAAACCATTTTCCAACAGCGTTGGGCATTGGAGCGCTTCTCCAGCAACCACCCTACTAGAAGGGTAGAGCTGTTTCATATAATCACCACAGCCAAGTGTTCCCGCAGAACCTGTTGTTAGGGTCAAACCCTGGTATTCATCATTTGGTCCCATAACTTCCTGCAGAACTTCTTCCATCGCATGACCAGTGATCTCGTAATGCCAGAGGTAGTTGCCGAATTCATCAAACTGGTTAAAGACAAAGATGTTATCGCGGGTTTCACGAAGCTCCCAAACTTTGTCGTAGATCTCTTTCACATTGCTCTCAGATCCTGGCGTTGCAATCACTTCCCCGGCTACTTTGGCCAGCCAGTCAAATCGTTCCCGGCTCATACCTTCAGGAAGAATTGCGATTGATTCACAGGATAAAAGAGAAGCATCATAAGCCCCGCCGCGGCAGTAGTTACCGGTGGACGGCCAAACCGCCTGGTGGTACGTGGGGTCAAACTGTCCGGTTATCAGTGGGGGAACCAAACAACCGAAAGTTGCACCAACTTTGTGCGCACCAGTGGGAAACCATTTGCCGACCAAGGCAACAATCCTGGCGTCCACACCGGTCAAGCTGGATGGTAATTCAACATAATTCACACCGCCGTATCCGCCGCCATCCGCGACAGGTTCATTTTTCCAGGTGATGCGGAACAGGTTCCGGGCAGTGATATCCCAGAGACTGATTTTCTTGAGTTCTTCCTTAACACTATCAGGAATCAAGTCAGGGGTTTTCATTTGGGCAAAGGTAGGAATGATGATATTCCGTTCCTTTGCTCTCTCTACGGTGCGTTCTAATTGCTTTTTATCCATTCTAAGGTCAATCATTTTTTTCTTTCCTTTCCAAATTAATAAATATTAATTTACCAACAACAAGTCTAACTCCGATTATTGATCTATCCGCTTACTCCTCCACCTCCAAATTCTCCCGCGTTATATATAGAGGACGGCCTTTGGCTTCATCGTAAAGTCTACCAATATACTCACCAAGCAGCCCAATTGAAATCAGCTGCACACCGCCCAGGAATAAAACTGCGATTAATGTAGTTGCCTGACCGAAAAAAGCCTGAGATCCTGTCAAGCGAAGTACTATTACAACCAGGATGGAGATGATGCTAATACCAGCCGCAATAAAACCCAGATACATTGCCAGTTGGAGAGGAAAATATGAGAAACCCGTGATGGCATCGCTGGCAAAACGGATCATTTTTTTCAAAGGATATTTAGTCTCTCCCGCAAATCGCTCTGCACGCTCGTATTCCACTCCAGTTTGCTTAAATCCTACCCAAACCGACATCCCCCGCAGGAAACGGTGTTTTTCCCGCATTCCGTTTAAAACCTGGACAACTTTTCTATCCAGCAAACGGAAATCTCCTGTGTCCATGGGTATATTCACATCCGTAATCCGCTGGATAAGCCGGTAAAATGCAGCCGCAGTGAAGAGCTTAAACCAGGTTTCACCTTCTCGCTTGGATCTGACTGCATATACTACTTCAAAACCTTCCTTCCATTTCTTGATTAAATCAAGAATCACTTCCGGGGGATCCTGTAAATCAGCATCGATAATAATCACCGCTTCTCCACTGCTGTAATCCAGACCAGCTGTAACAGCTATCTGATGTCCAAAATTCCTGGCAAAGATAACTGGTTTGACCTTCTCATCCTGAGCTTTCAGCTCCAAGATCGCTTCGGTAGATCCATCAGAAGATCCGTCATCCACCATCACAAATTCCCACGGTTCACCGGTTTGTGCCATCACCTCACAAACTCTGGTGTAAAGCAGCGGGATATTTTCAATCTCGTTATAAATCGGAGCAATGATCGTATATGTTGGTTTATTTTTCATTATCAACCTGCCCTTTCACAAGACGTGATCAATCTTATGACATCAGCTTCCAATAAGCTTTTTCACTTCCTCCAGCACCGGTTTAATAACTGGTGCTTTCCCGGCAGCCTGCATAGCTGCTTTTACATCCTTGAGCCCGCTTCCGGTATTCAGTACTAAAATCGGATCATCCTCGCCGACAAGACCATCCTGAAGAGCCTGTTTCAGACCCGCCAATGAGGTCGCTCCAGCAGGTTCGGCGAAAACACCTACTTTACCCAAATCAGAGATTGCTGTCAGGATTGCTTGATCCTTCACCGCGACGTAGGCCCCATCAGTTTGGGTGGCGGCGCGCAACCCTCTTAACCCATCACTGGGTAAATTCACAGAAATGCTGTCAGCCAGGGTATCAGCTGATACTGCGATTATTTCTTCCTTGCCAGATTTGTAGGCATTATAAATCGCCGCTGAACCTGTAGATTGACAACCAAAAATCCGGGGCATCTGCTGGATCTGTCCAATATTGAAAAGATCTTTAAATCCCTTATGGATCCCGGATATGATGTTTCCGTCACCTACTGAGATAAATACACACAACGGTCGATCCAGCTGGTTTGAAAGCAGCACTTGTTCCCAGATCTCGTAAGCTGCAGTCTTTTTGCCTTCCGCGGTGAATGGGTTATAACCGGTATTTCTGTTATACCAACCAAATTCCTCGGTTGCTTCCAGGGACAGCTTGTAAGCAGCATCATAGTTGTCATTCACCAGGATCACTTGGGCGCCATAAATCAACAATTGGGCTATCTTTGCGGGAGGCGCTGTTTCGGGCGCAAAAATTACTGAATCCTGTTCCACTGCCGCGGCCATGCCTGCCAAAGCTGCTCCAGCATTACCAGTGGAAGCGGTCACTATTACTTCCGCTCCAATTTCCTTCGCTCGTGCCACCAATATGGCGCTGGCCCGATCCTTAAATGAAGCTGTGGGATTGCTGCTTTCATCCTTAATCCAGAGCTGATTAACCCCAAGTTCTTTCTTTAACTGCGGCGGGGAAAAGGTCGGAGTCCACCCCGCTGAGCGGATAGTTGTGCCTTCCCCGATCAAATCAGATACCGGAAGCAGCGGAAAATAACGCCACAAAGAAGATTCGTTTTTGATGATTAGTTCTGCAGTCGATTTTTTCTTTAATTCTTGATAATCAAGGATCACATCCAGGTTCCCGTTATCCTCTGGACAGGTGTATGTTACCTCCCCGGGTTTATACTCTTTCCCGCATATTGAACATTGATAACCGATAAACTTTGCCATTAACTTAAACTCCTTCCTTCACGCCTGCCATCAGTAAGCCTAATTTTTCCGAGGTAGCATCATTTCTTTGGACTACACCCATTATCTGCCCTTCAAAAATCACTGCAATTCTGTCAGCCAGGGCAAAAATCTCATCCAGATCCTCAGAAATCAACAGAATTGCCGTCCCGGATTTCCTTTCTTCCAACAGGCGCTCCCGGACATATTCCATTGCTCCCACATCAAGCCCCCTGGTAGGTTGAGCGGCAACGATCACCCGCGGTTCCCTGGACAATTCCCTGGCAACAACAACTTTCTGGATATTTCCACCAGAAAGGGATTTCGCCAGCGTATCCTGTGAGGGAGTCTTAATTTGGAAATTTGTAATAAGTTCATCACTATGAGATTCAATAGCTTTCAAGTTTAACAAACCCAGGGTAGAAAATGGTTTTTTATGATGTTCTCGAAGGATCAAGTTCTCTGCAACAGTGAATCCTTTGATCATTCCATCACGCATTCTCTCTTCCGGGATATATGAGAGGGATCTATCAGTACGTAAATTCGGTGGAAGGTCAGATATATCCAAGCCATCCAATTCGATTCGTCCATTTGTCGCTTCCCTTAAACCGGTAATTACCTCGGCAAGTTCCCTCTGCCCGTTTCCAGAGACCCCTGCGATCCCCAGGATTTCACCGGAACGAACCTCCAGGTTCACACCTTGCAAACCCGGTGTACCGCGGTCGCTGCGGCAGGAAATATCTTCGATTTTTAACCGGACCTCACCAAGTTCTACTTTATCAATGGCTGGCCGAAAATCCACATCCCTGCCAACCATCCAACGAGCCAAGTTTGCTTTGGTAGATTCTGCTGTCTGGTATGTTCCAACTTTTTTCCCATCCCTCAAGACGGTAACCCGGTCGCTGATATCAATTACCTCGTGCAGCTTATGAGAGATAAAGATCAAACCATGACCGTCTTTTGCCATTTCACGGATAATAGAAAAGAATTCATCCACCTCTTGTGGTGTTAATACAGCCGTCGGTTCATCCAGGATCAAGAGCGCCGCACCACGGTAAAGGGCTTTGATGATCTCCACTCTCTGCTGCTGTCCCACAGAAAGCTGCCAGATGTATGCCTTTGGATCAATTTCCAGCCCGTAAATTTTGGCAAGATCCAATATCCTCTCTGTAACTTTTTCCAGATCAGTCAGCGGTTCCCGGCTTGACCGTAATCCCAGGGCAACATTCTCCGCGACAGTAAGGGATTCCACTAGCATAAAATGCTGATGGATCATCCCAATTCCATGATCAATCGCATCGGTAGGTGATTGAATGGTTACTGGATCTCCATTCAACAGGATTTGACCTTCATCGGCATGGTACATACCGTAGAGCACTTTCATTAAGGTTGTCTTTCCTGCTCCGTTCTCACCCAGAAGTGCATGAACCTCTCCAGAATGTACGTTGAAATCAACCCGGTCATTTGCGAGAACTCCGGGGAATCTCTTGGTAATCGCCTGCATATCCAGAAAGTCAATCCTGGTGTGACCTGAGGGAAGAATATTTGAATCGGTCATAGTAAACCTTTTTTTGTTTTTTGAAATATCCGGGAGATCAAAACTGGTTTGTTCCTGACCTCCAGGCTTTTCCAAAAAACTATTTGGTTTCCCCCTTCCCTCTCTGGAAAAACTCAGGGGGAAGGGGGTTTCTATTTTCAACAACAAATGAGGAAAAAACTCATTTGTAAATCAGTACATTTCTGGGGAACTAGTCACCCAAATTTATACTGATGGTGCCATCGATGATGCCCTGAATAGTAGCTTCCGCAAGGCTCAGAACCTCTGCGGGGATCTCGTAGTCAGAGTTGAAGTCCATAACCTCGCCACCGTTTGCCAGGTCGATCACAAATGACGTGCCGCCATAAGTACCATCAGCAATCGACTGAACAATATCTTTCAGGACAACTTCCCAATGATACACCTGGTTGGCAACCACGTTAGCGGGTGCTAATCCGGTCTGAGAAGCCTGGGTTCCGAACCACATCGCATCACTTTCTTCAGCTACTCCAATCGCGCCTACAACCATCTGCGCTGTACCGGTAAGTCCGTCTGCTCCGGCAGCCACATGGGTGTTAGCAGCCTCAGCTGCTAAAGCGACATCTGAGAAAGAACCAATATAGTTCACATTCACCTGGATATCAGGCACTGTTGCTTTTGCGCCAGCAGCAAATCCATCCACGTAGAGTTTGGCATCACCGGTTTCAATTGGACCGACCACACCCAGCACACCGCTTTCGGATAAACTGGCAGCAATCACTCCATTCACGTAACCACCTTGCTGGGAGGCTGCTTCATAAGCGAAGATGTTATCAATGCCAAAGGTATCCAATGTGGTACCCCAGGCAAAGCTGGTTTCAGGAAAGTCCGGAGCAATCTCTTGCAGGGAACTTCCATATTGCGAACCATGGGCAATGACCAGGTCAAAACCTTCTGCTGCATAATCGCGGATCGCTGCTGCAGCATCATCAACTACAAACATACCATCAGAGTAAACAAACTCCATGGCGCCTTCTCCGCCCATCCAATCCTGGATAGCAACCAGGGCATCATACATGCTCTGGCTGAAGGCCAGGTCATTGATCGCGCTGGGCATAACTACAGCAACCCTAAAAACATCCTCAAAGGTTGGGGCACCGATCTCGACAGCGCCGCCCGTGATTCCTGCAATGGTTTCTTCCGCAAGAGCTAAGACATCAGCAGGTAACTCAAAGTCTGGGTTAAACTCAAGAACCTCTCCACCGTTAGCCAGATCGATAATAAAGGATTTTCCACCCAGGGTTCCAGCATCAATGAGATCAATGATCTCATTGAGGACAACGTCCCAGCGATAAACCTGATTGGCAACCACGATGTCCGGGGCCAATTCAGTCTGGGAAGCCTGAGTGCCAAACCACAAGGCGCCGCTTTCTTCGGCGACACCAATCGCTCCTACAACCATTTGGGCAGTACCGGTCAATACGTCGGCACCTGCAGCGATATGGGTATTGGCAGCTTCAGCTGCTAAAGCAACATCTGAGAAGGAACCAATGTAGTTCACATTCACCTGGATATCAGGAACTGTTGCTATTGCTCCAGCAACAAAACCATCCACATAGAGTTTGGCATCACCGGTTTCAATTGGACCAACTACGCCCAGCACGCCGCTTTCGGACAGGCTGGCGGCCAAGACACCATTAACATAGCCACCCTGATCAGAAGCTGCCTCGTAGGCAAAGATATTGGCAATGCCAAAGGTATCCACCGTAGTACCCCAGGCGAAACTGGTCTCGGGGAAATCCGGAGCAATCTCTTGCAGGGAGCTGCCGTATTGTGAACCATGGGCAATCACCAGGTTATAACCTTCGGCTGCATAATCGCGGATCGCGGCTGCAGCATCATCAACTACAAACATGCCATCAGAGTAAACAAACTCCATAGCTTCTTCACCACCCATTTCTTCCTGGATGGTTAACAAAGCATCATACATACTCTGGCTGAAAGCCAGGTCTGCAATCGAGCTGGGCATAACTACAGCAACTTTAAAAGGTTCTGCCTCTTCTTCAACAGAAGGTTCCTCAACTACGGGAGCTGCTTCTTCTGCCTGGCAGGCGCCAAGCAGCACAGCGACTAGCAACAAACCAGTAATCAGCAATCTAAATTTATTCATTCTTATCTCCTTAATATGATATTTTGAAATAGGGTCTACTTAACCTTAATTTGTTCTTGATCCCAATTCACCTCCAATTTATTTTCTATCTAATCATCATGTCCAAATGATTTGGTAAGGGCAGACGGGGCCCGAACGCGGGATACCGTTGCAACCAAAACGAGTATAGTCAGAATATAGGGCATCATCACCGCAATATCAGATGGAATGGGAATACCCAACACCTGGATCCATAACTGGAGAGAATTCACCAGGCTGAAAAGAAGAGCTCCCGCCAGAACACCCCAGGGCCGCCAGGCGCCAAAATACACAAGGGCAACAGCGATAAAACCCAGTCCGCTGGTCATGTTCTGCTGAAATACATTTAATAAAGCTATCGATAACGACGCTCCAGCGACTCCCGAAAGCGTTCCACCCAGTATGATTGTGAAATAGCGAATCCGGGCAACGCTGACACCCAGGGAATCCGCTGCTTCCGGATTTTCACCAACGGCCCGAATTTTCAAACCCAACGTTGTTTTATTTAGGATGAACCAGGCAATTGGTACCAGGGCGAACGCAATATAAACCAGAATATTTTGGCGGAAGAAGATTTCCCCCACTACTGGAAGATCACTCAGAACAGGAATAAAAACTTTGCGAAAACCTTTGACTGTTTCAACCGTACCAAGCAGTTTCTGGAACAATAAATCACTCAAACCCAAACCGAACAAATAAAAACCGATCCCGCTAATCCCTTGTTCGGCATGTAAATTCACTGTTACAAAAGCCATCGCTAAGCCCATTAACCCACCAATAATCATGGCAGATAATACTCCTAACCAAAGATTTCCGGTCGTAATTGCCACATAAAAGGCAGCAAAGGCCCCCAAGAGCATTTGCCCATCAACTCCCAGGTTCAATACACCACTGCGCTGGCCAAAAGTCTCTCCAATTGCAGCATACAGGTAGGGTGTCGCTAAGCGGATACCGGAAGTCAATATTCCAACCAAAACCGTCATCGACAGGAGATCTGAAATCATGACCCCACCTCTTCGTTGTCAGGTTTTTCGGTAATCTCAGTTTCAGCAGGGAATATCCCCTCTCCTCCAGGCGCAGTAGCAGCCATTCGCCGCTTCTGCCGCTTGCGCCTCCAGATTTCACTACTGACCACAAACACTACAACTAAACCGTTTAAAGCCGTTATCAAAGCGGAGGGCACCTGAACAACCCGCTGCATCTTATTTGCCCCTACCAGCAAGGCGCCAAATAGAATTGACGCCGGAATTGTACCGATGGGGTGAAGTTGGCCAAAGAGAGCAGCAACAATACCGTTAAATCCTGCGCTGCCGGTAAAGCCAGACGCTGAGCCATCGGTGATCATCCGGAAATTCACTCCATACACTTGCATTGCCCCTGCCAATCCGGCAAATGCACCGCTCAATACCAAAGCTAAAACTACGTAATTTTTTACCTTAATTCCAGCGTATTTTGAGGCATGAGGGTTTTGACCAACCGCCCGGATTCTGTAACCCCAGGAAGTTCGCCACAGCAGGATATAGACGAGCACAGCGAGGACAACTGCAATCAAAGCGCCCAAATGAAGCCTGGTTGGAGCCCAGCGTGGCAATCTGAAAGCATCGATTAATCTGGCAGTTTGGGGAATCTTAGAGGCCAGTTCTGCCTGGGAAGGATCAATCATTGGTCCGCGGAGTAAAAAGTTCATCAATTGCACTGCTATTGCGTTCATCATCACCGTGCTGAGAATTTCGTTCACATTAAAGTAGGCTTTTAATACACCTGGAATTCCTCCCCAGATTGCTCCTCCGGCAAAACCTACCAGCAGGGCAACCGGGATCACAATCCAACCAGACCAATCAACCAGAGTTATTCCAACCAGTGTGCCCAGGATCGCGCCAACAATCATTTGTCCTTCACCGCCAATGTTAATAACATCGCCGCGGAAGGAAATACAAATCCCCAGACCAACTAATAACAAGGGTGTTGCTTTAACTAATGTCTCAGCAAGAGCATTTTTACTTCCAAAAGCTCCTTCCCACATAGCTTTATAAGCTTCAATAGGATCAACTTTGAGCAGCAGAAGCATCACCGCCCCCACAATCAGCGCCGCCAGGGTTGCTAAAATTGGCAAAGAAGCATCAAATAGTTTTGAATACCATTTTTCCTGATCTGTATTGCTCATGTTCTTTTAACCCTTTATCTCATAAAATGGGGGATTGGTTTGAATGATGATTTTTGATCAAATCCCTATCATTTTGTATTTCCAACTTATTAGATCAAGATGGTCAAAAACAGAATGCGAATTGCTCTGAGTAATATTGCATTAATCAGAGTGTAATTTGTAGTAACTTACTGACCCCGTTCACCTCGAATATACGGGATACTTAATGCCGAAGGCGACCCTGCTGGCTTTTCTCCCACCGCACGAAGTGGAGTTCCCTGTTGGCCAGGATCGGCTACCGGCAATAACAGCTGGTATCGCCAGGTCGAGGGCTCTAAGGATGCTTCAATGGTTTGAATCGAAGTGTTCGCACGGATCGACTCATAATCCGGCAACACGTCTAGAATAGCCCCGTTATGTGGGCAGGTATAAATCGACCTGTCCGGTCCATACGTCTCATGGCAAAGTGCGTATTGATAACCAATAAAAGAACCCAAGCTAATCTTCTCCTGATTCACCAGCTGTGAACGGCTGGCCAAGTGCAGCGGGAGGTCTTACACGCAAAGCCTGGCGAAATTGTTGCCGAAACCGGATGGGCACGATAATTAACAGTCGATCCGTGATATCGCTGCTGACAAGCAGCAACACAGCCAGCATCAACAGCCAAGGTAATGTGTTAAACGCGACAAGCGAGACCTCCGGATAGCGACGCTGAAGCACCGCAGCAAGAGCCTTACTAGCACCAAAAAGCATCGCGCCAATGGCGCCACGAATAGGTGACCAGCCTCCGAAAATCACGATAGCAAGGGCAATCCATCCTAAACCTCGGGTAGAGCCTTCTGCCCAGCCCAGTTTGATATCAAGTGAGTAGGCTGCACCAGCGATACCCACGAGTGAGCCGCCAATGATAGTGTAGAGATAACGTAGACGATTGATATTCACTCCTCTAGCAAACCCAGCCTCTGGTCGCTCGCCGGCACTCCGCAGGCGTAAGCCAGCCTGCGATTGGAATAACCACCACCAAGTAGTTAGCACAAGTATGAAAGCAAAGTAAACCAGAGGATCATGATCAAAAAAGATCGGACCTAAGACTGGAATATTCTTCAAAAGTGGTATGCCCCAGTGAGCGACATGTGGTCCAGGTATTCGGGTGAAATTCTGGCCCAGGTAAGCACTCAGTTTGTCGCCAAGCAATGTGAGCACAAATCCAATCGCAAATTGGTCCTTGCGCAGTTTTATCGAGCCAAATGCCACAATTGTGGCAAAGAGTGCACCAACAACTGCCGCTGCAGCAAATCCAACGAATACACTATCGCTCAAATAGGCAGACACAAAGCCGGTCATAGCAGCGAGCAGCATGGTTCCGTCTAGCGAAAGATTCACCACACCAACACGTTCAGAAATGGTCTCACCACAAACGGCGATCATCAAAGGTGAAGCTTGGAGGACGATCGAAGAAAGGACCTTTACTAATTCAGTCTCATTCATCGGTCGATTCCTTTGTCATTCTCTTGGGAAGGAAGTTTAATGTCTTTATATCCCCCAAAAGCAATACAAGCAACACCATCACGCCAGTCAAGATACCTCCCAGTGATGAATGCAACTGTGTGCGGAGTTGGAGAGTTATGCTTCCATTGAGTACAGCTGAGAAAAAGTAAGCAATAAACGGTGTGAGAGCGACACGAAAATTACTCAGCATTACCACCAATAGAGACAGATAGCCTATGCCTCCGGATATGCTTTGCCGTAGGCTATCAAACCAACTTGTCACTCGGATCGCCCCGCCCAAACCTGCAAGCGCTCCACATAACATCAACGCTAGTAGAAGTTCGCGTTCGCTCGAGACTCCAAGCAGAAATGCGGAGCGCGGATTCTTTCCAAGTGCCTTTAACTTCAAACCCCAAGAGGTGCCTCGCAGCAACAAATAAACCGAGATAACTGCAATCACCAGCAGCGCAATGGAGAGAATGCTCAAACGGGAATCGGCAAATAGCGGAAGGATCGCTTTATCCTGAAAAGGTTCTGTGCCGCGAAAAGTACCACCTTCGGGTGGTTGCCAAGGACCAGATATCAGGTAATTTGTTAAGATGATGGCAAGGTTGTTAAGCGCCAAACCTCCGAAGATTTCGTGCACTTTACCTCGAGTCTTCAAGACGCCAGTAATCCCAGCCCAGAGTGCACCCGCGATCATCGCCGCGAGGAGCTGGAAGATTATCTGCCAAGGTTCTGGAAAATCAAATTTCAATGCAATCCAACTGGCGGAAATCGCTCCCAAGATAATTTGGCCTTCGATCCCAATATTCCATAGCCCAGCTGTGAAAGCCAAAACAAGGCCAGTAGAAGCGAGGGCCAATGGTACCCAGAAAGCGGTCACATTGAGGACCTTATTGACATCGCCAAAAGCGCCCCGAAGCATGGCACTAAATCCCTCCCCGGGAGAAACCCCAAATGCACTCAGGAACAATCCTGTGATTATCAGTGCGCTGACAATTGGAACTGTCGGCCAAACAGTCCTAAGAAGGTTTCGCCAAGTCACTGCTCACCTCCAATAAGATGTCCAAGCTCTTCTGCTGAGGTCTCAGTAGCATTCACCACCCTTGACATTTTGCCCCCTGAAAAAGCTGCAATTCGGTCACTTCGGCCCACAAGTTCATCAAGATCAGCAGACATAAAGGCGATCGATGTCCCTTCTTTCACACGCTCAAAGAGGAGTTGCCAGATGTGATCGGTTGAACGCACATCGAGGCCTCGAGTAGGGTGTTCTAAAAGCAACAACTTTAACGGCGTTCTTAACAGCGCGAAGAGTGCCCGTTGTTGGTTACCACCTGAAAGCGCATCTATCATCGTGCTTGGTATCCCTACAATCTTAAACTTATCGATACGCGTTTTTGTTAACTCTGTGAAGTGAGTTCTGTTAATCACAAACCCAGTATCGGGGTCCGACAGGGCAACATGTTCGAGAAGCGTAAGTCCCGCAACCAGCCCTTCCTCTAGCCGTCCAGCGGCCAGATAACCCACTCCGGAATTAAGCAACCTATGATAAGGCTTGCGGGTAATTTCCTCAGAACCAAGAA
>Ga0255055_10002652_pt1 | contig 12456 bp, 2 predicted proteins | sample JV7_2_27_MG_FD_188633 | JGI IMG/M metagenome (GOLD analysis project Ga0255055, IMG submission 188633) | Seawater microbial communities from Jervis Inlet, British Columbia, Canada - JV7_2_27 | ecosystem: Environmental > Aquatic > Marine > Inlet | place: Canada: British Columbia | collected...
TTTAGAAAATGTAATGGTCCCTTTACATTTCTCTGGAAAGTTAAGTAAAAGAGGTAAGAGAAAAAAAGCAATGGATTTACTAAGTCTGGTAGGCTTGGATGAGCGTTCTCACCATACACCATCAGAATTGAGCGGTGGGGAACAACAAAGAGTTGCAATTGCAAGAGCATTTGCTAACGATCCAGCCATAGTAATTCTCGACGAACCAACTGGTGACTTAGACTCCAAGACTGGAATTATGATTTTGAACCTTATTAGAGATTTAAACAAAAAAGGAGCAACATTTATATCTGTATCTCACGATGCTGCGGTATCAGAATTTGCTTCAAAAGTGTTTCACATGAGAGATGGAAAATTAACTCACGAGGGGAAAATTGGAGGTCTAAAGGAAACAGACCTTATGCAGTTACGAAGGAAACAGGATGCTGAAATTAATAAGGAGAAATGTAAGAGTATGATATTTAGATATCTCTATGCGAATCAAGGTAAAACCAATATAAAAATTAGTAATATTAAAAATAGCGTCCCAATTCCAATCGTTTCAAACCTACCAGAACATTTTAACGATATTTTGGGTGAACTTATAGAAGAAAATAATATTAATGGACAAATTTCTGGAGATGAATTGATTTTAGATTGAAATAATTCATCTATTTTATTATAAAAATACGATTAATTTCAATGACTAACATAAAAATAGTATTTAAATACGCCTTAAAAGATTTCGTCCGTCACAAGACCAGGACCTTTATTGGGGTATTAGGAATTACAATTTCAATTGGACTTCTAGCGCTAATTCTATTTTTATCTGATTCTATAGCAGTTACTTTCATTGATTATCTAAGTATTGATGCGGGCCAACAAGATTTTAATGTTTCCGTAAGGCATTATAATGGCGAGCCTGATAATCGATCGAGCTATTTCAGTTATCAACCAGTAATAGAAACAATTCGTAATGATATAGACGAAGTTGAAACATTCATTCCTAGGTTGAGTTTATGGGGAGATGTTAACTATTCTAATGGCTATGAAACTCAAGAATTAGCAAATAGAAGGAGAGGAGTTATTATATCGGGTATAGATTTTGAATTAGAAAATCAACTTCAATTTGGGAGTTTTTTAAAGCCAGATACTAACGATTTGTTAGAAATATCTAATTTATCTTTAAACCAATGCGCTATATATTATGGGTTAAACGAAGAAATTAAATACGCTGAGAACGACACAATTGAAATTAGAATGGGATTATGGCACGGAGATACGTACTATTACAGAGTGAAAAATTTTACTATAAATCGAATTTTTGATTTTCAATTGAAATGGCCCATAACATATACAAACCGACCCTTGATTGTCGTTGATATTAACACAATTTATGATATCTTTAGCAACGCAACAATCAATGGAAAATGTAGCGAATTAATTTTAACATTAAAAGAGGATGAACTTTTATATGATGCAAGGGATATAGACGGTTCAGAAGACCGAGTCAAAAAATTAGCCGGTAAAGTTCAACTTTTAATCGGATTAAACGAATATAATATAGGTTTACCTAAGTTAGATGTTCTAGGTTATTCTGAAATGTTTAGCGTCGGGTTGACGATAATTTTTGTATTCGTAACTATGATTTCTATGTTAATTTCTGGTGTTTTAATTAACGGAATTCTAAAAACATCTGTTGAAGAACGTATAAGAGAATTTGGGATCTTTAGAACGCTGGGAGCAACCAAGCGTTACAATTTGATAATCGTTTTAGTACAAGGATTGTTGTTATGTAATTTTGGAACGATATTAGGCATGATATTTGCCCAACTCTTAACGGAGTATCTCGTACTTCCGATTGCAGGAGCTGTTGTAGCAGAATCGATACCCGGTCTAGCGGGAAATATTACTTTCTCGTCTACTATTTGGTCTTTTTTAATTGCTTATATCATTGGATTAAGTGTAGGGCTTATTGTTAGTATCTCACCTGCTATTAAAGTTATGAAGCTCCAATTAATAGAATCTATCCATCCTTATCGTAAGGAGGATGTGTTATATAAACTTAAAAAAAAAGCTTCGGTGAACTATAAGCTTCTAATCGTGGGTGTTATTCTGGCCGCGAATGGAGCCTTTGTATTGTTTGTTATCCCAAGGATATTAACTACTGGAGATGCGGCGTTAATGTCAGGAACTTTAATCGCTTTGTTATTAATATTTTTGATTGGAATGACATTGGCAGGATTGGCCTTAATGCCTTTAATTTTAAGAATGTTTATTAGATTTTTTTCAGTATTTACCAAAAAATTAGCCCCAGTCTATAGAATCTTTATATTTAGATATGTTAGAAGGAACTCTAGCACGATAATAACTTTTGCATTTACTTTTTCGTTTGTAATATTTACTTCGAGCGTATTTAGCTTTTTAGCGAACGAGAGTGTAGTGAGTGCTAACTTGAATTTAGGGTCAGATTTAGTGATAGAAACAGAAGGGTGGTTCGAACCCGAAGAAGTCGAGAGTTTTGGATTATTTGGAGGTGAGGGTGGTGATTTTCTTAGCACATCTGTCAATGGACTTAAAACAAGTCAAGATAACGGCTTTTCTGTAAATCCGAATAGAATCCTCACAAGCGATTTTAAGGATGAATTATTAAAAATCGATGGTATCGAGAGGATTTCAACAGTAATCGCCAGTCCTTTCCAGTTAACACAAATATATTCTGAAGAAGGTAAAGAATTTACAGCAGAGATTGGGGATTACGCTGGTTTGACAACACAAGAAATAAGTCTTATCGGCGTTGACGAAGTATATCTATCTACGATCAACACCGAATACATAGAATTTACACAGGGAGAAATCAAATCGTCTTTTGAACAATTATTTATTGAACAAACTTTCTATACATGTATTATATCAGAGGGTATTTCTTTAAGTATGGATATGCTTCTCGGAGATATTATTCGGATGGTAATACAGAGGGGAGACGAGTCTGAAATCTATACGTTTAAAATAGTGGGAGTCGCAGCAGCCATGCCAGGCTTTATGGGTGAATTTGGAAGATCGGCTGCATCGGCTAATATGGGTGGAGTTATGATTTCTCAAGAAACCTATATGAGTATTATGGATATTCCCCCAATTCCATACTTAGACAAGATATTTATTAAACTCAATCTAAATGCCCAAAGTTCATCACAGTTTATCATGAATAAGCTAAAACGGGAAAATGAGAACTCTTTTGATTTTGAGATAATAAGTTTACAACAAAGGATTACGCAACAAGAATTATTTTTCACAATTATTGCTGTGTTTTTCTCTATGACCTTGAATGCGACTGTAATCATCTGTTTATTTGGATTACTATCATCTTCTTATTCAACAATTATTGAAAGAAAAAAAGAAATTGGGATTGTTAGAACCTTGGGCTTAAAAGGGAAAGAAATCGGGAGAATGTTTACCATAGAGTCGTTAATTATTATGTTAAGTAGTGGAACTGTAGGTGTCATCGTAGGGTGGGTTACTAGTTTACTTCTAAGTGTGTCTATGAATCTAACTAGCGGTTTACCTAATATACCCGTTTTTCCATTAATAGATATGATCGTAATTTTTACCATATCGATAATTTTTACTCTAATTGGAATGAAAGTATTATTGAATAAATCTCGAAAAAAGAAAATTGTAGATATTTATAGGGAAACGATGTAGGAGGAGATGAAAAATTATGAAATACTCTAAAGAAATATTGATTGCTTTATTCTTCCTTAGTTTTATTTTTTTCCCATTATATGACAATTTTGGCAGTCAAGAGTTTGTAGTTGATTACAAGGAACAATCCAATATTCAAGAAAAATTTCTAGAAATGTCTGATATAGCGGGAACAGATTTGTATGCAGAACAAATTAATGCCTTGGTAGCAGGGAATAAATCAGTTATTAAACAATCGCTTTTCACCAACGATACAAGTATTCTACCTAAGTTTGATACGAGAGATCCCGCGTTTTATAAATGCAATGTGCTTATCAGTGCATCCAACGGAATTACGCCAGAATTATTCCCTCGCGTTCTTAATGAGGATCACTATAGTAAGCAATATGAAACGCCTTTTAACGGTTTTTCGGGATTTCTTTATTACGATGAAGAATTGAAAGAAGAAGATGTATTGTTTAGAGCAAATCGAGCTCTAGATATTATAAAAAAGAAATTTAAGATAGATTTAATAATGGTAAATACCTCGAACTCTTATTTTTTTCCATTTGTAGGACATTATCCAAATTGGGAGATTTATTTTGATGAGATTACAAAAAACCTACCTATGGATGGTTACTGGAAAGCTTTAAATGTTGAGCGTTTAACTTCCGAAGAATATATTAATACTCAACATTTATCTTCGACATTTCTTTTAGTAAACTCCTTGGATTTCTTAGATTATGATATATATAAGTCCATAGATCAGGTAAATTTTAATATTGATTCACTGGATTTAGGTTATTTAGAAAATCTTGAAGTAGATAATGTATTTGAACAGTTTTCTGATATTATCGTTGACTACGATTCCCTATTCGGAAATTTTTCAGAGGTGTTCAATCAAACATCGACCCAGAACGATTTTGGCGATTTTGGTGATACATTTAGTTCGCTCACGCTCTCTAATGAATCACACTACACGAGCTTAATGGTACAATATGAAGGTTTAGCTCTTGGAATTACTGAAGTAAGTGAAGATGAATATCGTTTTAATTTATGGGACGCATTAGGTTATCAAGGAGAGTCGCTCAAACCTAGTGAAAAAATATTTATATCATTAATAGGTGCTTTCATGAGTGAAATTAATGTAAATATTTTTTGTACTGATGTAAGCGATGCCACACCCTCTTATTTCACACTTTATGACTTTCTATTAGAACAAATCGGCTTATTACTCTACTACGCTGAAATAGAGTTCGATATCCAAACATTAAAAGATTATTCGTTTGAATTATTCTGGGTTAACGACAAGGGATTTAAGCAAAGTTATGTTAAACCAGTAAACCTGAACGATCAAGCAGATATTATAAATTTTTTGCACGCTATCGGAATTCAAGGGTTACCAGGAATACCTACAGGAATTTTTAATCCAATTGAAGAACTAGTTATTACATATAAAATTTCAAATTTAGAACCCAATTTACTAATTACAAAAAACTTAATTGGTGGCAATGCCTCAAATGGTGTTTTTAATGACTTTTCTTTTAATATTACAGCTATAAATGTAGGTAACGAAACTGCGTGGGGGGTTCCTACTTCAATACCTATAGAACTCGATGATATTTTTCCAATAATCGTAGGACCAATCGGAGTTCTTTTAGGGCTTGATGAAGATCTTAAAGAATCTATATGGGAAGTTGTAAGAATTGAGTATGCTGGTCAATACACTTCTTTGGAGAATTTTTTTAACTTTGATAAGAACCCACGCATTTTTTATTTTGATACAACAGGAGCAGGAACAGTAGATACCTATTTTCCAGATCTTAACAATCTCACTAATTTTTTACCTTATAATGAAAATATGGATCATGTAATTGATTTAATTGCAATAGGTAACCCACAATTAATATCTTCGTTAGATGCAATAGGTCAATCTTCAGAATCGCTAAAAGATACTTTCACCAATGAACGGAGCATTTGGAATAGTGAGAATTGGAAGTTAGAGCCAAATGAAGCGTTTTCTTATACTTACGACAATTTTTCGATTGAAGGATTTGATACATTTTCTTCTTTTTACGAATACAATTTTACTATTAAAGAAAATTTTCCTCAGATACCCTCGATAATTTCTGGGATATCAGTTGACGGAACTTCTCCTCAAATGGCAATGAACAACGATAACCAAGATTGGATCATTGAATCAGAACAGAAATATATTGATCAAAACGAGATCGAGGTACACTTTCTTTTTATGAATGAAACTGTGATAGATTTAACAAACAATTCTTTAGATAGAATTTCAATTGTTGTTAATTACACAGACACTAATGATGTGTTGAATTTTGAAGTTTTTAATTTTTCTTCGGAAGCTTTTCAGGACATATCCCCGTATTTGACTACTACAATCAATAACACATCAACTTACACGTTTATTAAAGACCAGGGGACACTTGAATGGATTTTTGATCCTGCTGAAAGAAACAACCATTCAATTATCTTAAAAATAAAGGGGATCAATTCTAGCAAATTTAATATTTCCATTAATGATTTAGATATAGAATTTTATTATAGAGATGTTAACGAATATACCGTTTTAGGTTCTAGAGTTATTTATACATCATTAAGTGGAAAAGTTGAATACATTAAAGTATCCAATACTATCTCTTTAAGTACTTACAATATGGCTTCTATTACTTCATATGCTTATTTATCCAGCTATAGTTCAAGTGCGGGAGAGATAAATAACTATACATTAGTTTTTAGCAACATAGGATCAAATATCGCAAGAAACATTAATATATCAATTATGGTCCCTGGAATAATTCATAATCCTTTCAACTTTACAATCGTAAAAGACTATTTACAGTATGACATTCTTGAACTTGCTCCCTCTGCGAAAAAGCAGATTTCTTTTTCTTTTTACGTCCCAAATACGGCTACAATTAGCAATACATCAATTAGCTATAACAATTTAGAATTCATTCAAAATTTAAATTCTACATCGCTAGAGTCTCGACCAAACGATGTTTATTTTTCTGCTCCGATCGATTATTTATCCCGTAAACCTTGTATCAGAACAATAGAAATCTATTGTAATTCCACAACTTTAGCTCCTGATATCGATGAAATATTTAATTTGTCAATTTATGTCAAAAATACGGGATTTGCTGGATTAGTGATTCCAAATTTATCTCTTTCATTTAATGATCAATACGGAGATTTGGCACCTATTGGAAAGTTAAATTTGGTTACACCAGAAATTATGTATAATGAGCTAATAATTTCTAATATTTCTGTAAAAAAAGTTGGATGGAAAGGGTACTATTATCCTTCTGTTAATTATTTCAGTTGTTTAGAGGAAAATACGATTCAAATTGCTTCTTCAAAGCCGTTAATTCTTGGTTTTATCAATTTTTCAATATTAAAATCAGTTACTCGAGATCAAATAGAAATTGGGGATATTATTACAGTAAACATAACGGTTACTAACACCGGGAATATTTGTGCGAAAAATATTACTATTAGCGATGCAATTGGCTTTACAAATATTGAATTTGAATTAATTAGCGGAAGTCTTATTTATACAGCTACGAATTTGCAGCCAAATGAGAAGATTTCATTTTCCTACAAAATTCAAGCGACTAAACAAGCTTTAATCAGGCTGAAACCTGCGAGTATTGAATATTTCTACTTACAAAAAGTAATAGAAACATCAAATTCTATTGAAGTTAAAGTTATAATCCCAGAAGAAATTAATATTTTGTTTGTACTAGGTCCAGCATTAGCAGCGTTTACTACTTTAACGATTTTCTTTTGGAAAACTAAGAAATATAAAGCTAGTAAGTATGAACTTCAGAGGAACGAATTTATGCTTTTTAAGGTATCACACAGCGAATCTGTTCTAAAAGTTGAAAATACCTTAAGAGACCGACTTAATTCACTATCCATAGAACAGAGTTATAGTAAGGATAACACAGAAGATGGAGGTGAATTTTGAGTATGAAAAAAGTTTCAAAATATCTTGTTATTTTACTTCTTATCCTCGGATTAAATATCGGGATTAGTCTTCTTTTAGAATTTCAAACTTTAGATTTAAATGATGTGAACCTTGTAAAACAAAAAGAATTCTCAGATACACTACGCTCATCAAACAGTGGTAACAAAAATGTAATAGTTTTTTTTAATAATTCAAATTATGATGTATCTGCTAAGACTAGATTTGAGTTTTATGGGGGTATTTTAAAAGAACATGAAGATTGGAATGGTTTATTTAATGAATTCTCAGGATTTGCGGGAACAATCCCTTTAACCAATTTATCTTCATATAAGAATGAATTTCCCGATATTAATATCGATACCGATGAAATTATTGAAGTTCAGATGAATTATGCTAGCGCTCAAACACAATCAGTTAATGCCACTTGGTATAACAATGGTTATAATGGTGACACTGATTCCTCTATCGCAGTTTTAGATAGCGGCATTAATCCTAATCAAGCCTTTTTGCAAGATAAAGTTGTAGGTTGGCAGAATTTTGTCGATAACGATTTGATATCTGATAGAAACGGCCACGGAACTTTCATATCCTCTGTTATTGCAGGCACTGGCGTCCTTACCAATAAATCTAGTAGCCCTTCTTTTATTAAATTATATGGAAATTACACACATTTGGAGTTATTTGAGGATTATTTACCGTCAAAAAATTATACTTTTAAAATTCTCACTGTAAATATGTCTAAAAGTAGCACAAAAATTGGAATAAATTCCAGCTTCGATTATCAGACTAATGAAATAGATACTTTTTGGCTGGAATTGTTTTATAATTCTACATTGGTTAATTCTAGCATCATTCAAAATCCTAATCAAATTTATTCAATTATCCATAATGTCGCCCCTAATAAAAGAGGAATTTACGATGTTTATGTTAAATATCATAAAAAAAGTAATACTACTCCAGCCTTTTCTTTCAACTCTTCTATGTCATTCTTTCCCGAATCTTATTATGAGGACTATAATCATTTTAATGGAATCGCTAACGCTACCAAAATTCTGAGTTATAGAGTTGTAAATAGTTCAGGGCAGGGGTATGTATCAGACTTAATATCGGCAATGGCAAGCGTAATTCAAAATAGGGATGCTCACAAAATAATTTCCGTGTGTTTAAGCATTGGAACCATAGGAGAAGATGTAACTGCAATTAATACCGTAATTGATCAAGTCATTAAAAATCATATTATAGTAGTTATCGCTGCTGGAAATAATGGAATCGAAGGTACTACGCCATTTAACAGTTTAGGTACAAATAAAAATGCAATAGTTGTTGGCGCGATTAACGATGAGGATAAAATTACATCTTATAGCAGTATAGGACGAAACGTCGGAGAAAACGTTCTGAAACCTGATATTGTTGCACCAGGAGGCAGTACAATACCAGGTCATCGCTCGATTGTAAGTGCAGATGGAAAATCTAATGATACAACCGCTTTAGTTGGGACTTCAATATCAACCGCAATCGTTTCTGCAGTAATAAACATATTAATAGATGCGAAATGGGGGAGTTGGACTGAATGGAATAACCAGAATCTTACTAAATGGGTAAAAATGTTAAAAGCTGTATTACTCATGACCGCATCAGAAACGAATCTCGAAAGAGAGGACGATCCTAAAACAGAAATAGATGAAAGTGATTACTCACCAAATCTTTTTAATGGATTATTAAATAACCTGAAAGATGTCCATGAAGGTTATGGAAGATTGAACATTCAAGCTGCTATTGATGCCTTAACTAAAGAAATTGAGATAAATGAATCCATTAATTACGAATTGACAAGTTCAGAATTAAATCCCTTGGAAAATCATGTGTTTGCAAGAAAAATACACTTGCTTGAAGACACTCAATATAGTTTCAATCTATCAAATGTAGATGGTAACGCAGATTTAGATTTATTTCTATATGCAAATGAATCAAACCAGTTCGGAGAACCGTTGTTATTACAAGCAGCACAAAAGTGGTATGGGGACTCAGATTTCTTCTACTTTACCCCAAAACATAACCAAACAGAATGTATAGTAATTGTTAAAGCTATTTCAGGGAAAAGTAACTTTACTTTAAATGTTTCTAGCGTGAATAATAATTTCGCTCCTGAATTAAAAATGACCGAGATTAATTATATCGGAGGGTCAAAAAATGATACGGTTATAAGTCTCCAAGAATTTTATGGAAATGAGCCCGCTAAGAATTATACTATTGATAATTATTGGTTTTACATAGAATATTTTGATAACGATACCTCAAATGTACCTCCTCAAGAAGTATATTTGTATATTGTAAATACTTCAAAAAAGTATGTAATGACTCAAGTTTTCGCTTTTGATGACAATTACACTAATGGAGCTGTTTTTCGAAGCGATTTTGTTAAGTTTTCTAAACCGGGGAAATATTATTACTATTTTAATGCAAGTGATGGATCTCATCATACAAGGTATCCACTATCTGAGTTATTAAGTATCAATATTGAATTTCCAGATGATAGTGAAGCATTTCCATATGTTCACGACTTTAACGATGGGTTTAATGGATGGAAATATAATGGAACAGGTTGGGGATTGTTGAATCAGAGTAATCAGAATGACAATCGTTCCACCTTTTATTCTGAGAATTGGTCAGCATTATATTTTGGTAGAGAACATGATTTTCCATTAAATTATACCTATCAACCATATATAATAACAAATCCCTTTCCTAACGGGTCGTTAAGAAGTCCCTTGTTTAATATAACCCACATCAATAAAAACTATACGCAAATCGTTGCTAAAATCGGGCTAAGAACGAGCTTAAATTCTGGTGATTTCATGTATTTACAGATAAATCCTAATTGGACGGGCTGGATTACGTTGAGAACTTATTCAAATGAAGAAAGGGACTGGTTTCTAGAAGAAATTAATATAACTCAATATATTGGAAATTATGTCCAATTTCGGCTTGTAGCCGTAATAGATGAAGATTTTGATCCAATAAATTATAAAGGATTTACATTGGCTTATTTCTCGCTAGAGAACTATACGAACTTTCAAACGCCTGAAATAGATTTTAATGTAGACGATAATATATCAGATATCCAAGGATTTAAATACGACAGAATCACTTTTTCGTTAAATTACTTCGATTCCGATAACAATTATCCAGAATATGTATTTATTGAAATTAATAATCAGAATTATTCTATGATTAATATATTTGGCGCTTGGAACGCAAGTTTAGGCTCCATCGACTCTCGTGGAATTAAATTCGTAAAATCAATCGTATTAAACGATATTACTAATCTAACTTTTAGGTTTCATGCATACGATGGTAAGTTTTTAAAAACTACTAATTTCTTTAATCAGGAAAATAATTTATTTAATTTCCAAAATCCTATTGCTTATGAATTTAATGTAAATCAAAGTGGTAAATTAATTGGGTTCGATTATACGCTTGCGTCTTTATCGGATTATTATATCACTGGAAATCCGATGCAAAAAGAGCTAACGCAATGGTTAAAAGGAGATAATAGTTGGCATCTATATTATCGCTTTGGAAATCCCTTCATATATGGAGGATTAGGCCAAAGTTACGGTAGTCTCTCGCAAGGATATGGAACCGATTGGGAAGCTAGTCTATTAACATATCCTTTATATGTCAGAGACGAATACGATGTCTTCTTGAACTTTGCATACGAGATTTCTTTACAGAATGAATTCTTTTTAGAACAGGACGAACTTGACAAGTGTACAATTTCTCTCTCAAGTAATTACGGGGAAAGTTGGGATTTATTAAAAGAATACTACTTCGATTCCGAAAATCTTGCAGGAAACGAATCATTGGATATTTCGCAATACTCCAATGAAATCGTTTTAATCAAATTTACTTTGCATTCCAACGACATTACAACAGGATTGGGTTATGGATGGTTAATATCAAATATCTATTTAGGTTATGATAAATCTACAGATTTCGTAGCGCCTACTATCGAAATTAGCGCTCCTCTAGGTGATGAAATTGTTAGCTCAATTACTAAAATTGAGGCAAATATCAGCGATAATATTGAAGTAGATAATAGTCGTATAAATATTTATATCAACAACGAGATGGTTGATAGAAGTTTGCTGAAATTCAATCATGGTACCGGAGTTTTAAGTTTTGAATGGGATACATCTCAATATAATGATGGATCATATGTAGTAATGGTCGTTGCTTACGATGCAGAAGGAAATAGAGCTGAATCTGTAGTTCACGTCGATGTAGAAAATGGGTTAATTAATTTTCAAACGTGGGGAATTTGGTTCCTAATAATTGTGAGTGTTATCATAATAGGCATTATATCCTATTTTTTAGCGGAAAAATATGGTAAGTTTAGTTTCAGACACCGTAGAAATACTATTGCGGAGAAACTAAGGTTAAAAGAACTTGATAAAGAGCAAATCATCAAAAGAATAGAGATCATAGAAACTCCAGAAGAATACAAGAATCCCTTAATTCTTCACTGCAAGTATTGTCAATCATGGTTTGAATCAAGTAAATTTAACTATATGTGTCCGAATTGCGATCACGATCAAATTTATGTTGCTTATAATTGCATAAATTGCGGCAAATGGTATTTTAAAGATAAGCCGGGAGAGAATTTTTACTGTAAAAAAAAAAAATGTCAAGGTGTTAGATTAGTTAGGCGAGAAATTGAAGAAATAAGAGAATTATTAAAAGAAAATGGCATTTTTCTAAGAAAATTCGAAAATAAAGATAAAAAATTTAGTATATTA
>Ga0255055_10002653_pt1 | contig 12452 bp, 10 predicted proteins | sample JV7_2_27_MG_FD_188633 | JGI IMG/M metagenome (GOLD analysis project Ga0255055, IMG submission 188633) | Seawater microbial communities from Jervis Inlet, British Columbia, Canada - JV7_2_27 | ecosystem: Environmental > Aquatic > Marine > Inlet | place: Canada: British Columbia | collected...
GCCGGTTCCCCGCGATCTGGTTGACCTCAGTGATGACAAGCCGATCCGATGGAGTGTTGTCCAGTGGGATCCCCAGGATCGTGGTGCCCAGCGAGTGAGTGAAATCGGTTTCGGGCTCACCTACGTCGTGTGTCCGAGCTGCCGCTCGCGAGCCAGGCTCGAGCCGCCCGAGCCGGAGGTGATGATCTGTCCCGAGTGTGCAGGCGAGTTCGAGGTCGAGTGGGCGAGCAGGAGCTGAGGAGGTAGCTCTCCCGAGTACGTCCTGAACGTCCTTCGCCGTCCTTCCACCTATATTTCCCCCCATGCGTAGGCCTGCGCGCCGCCAGACCATCACGACGCGTGTCGGAGACGTCGCCATAGGATCGGCCCATCCGATCGTTGTCCAGTCGATGACAAATACCGACACGGCAGATGTCGACGCCACGGTCCAACAAGTCTCGGCACTGGCGGCGGCTGGGAGTGAACTCGTCCGCATCACGGTCAACAACGACAAAGCTGCCGATGCGGTCCCCGCGATCGTGGAGCGACTCCACGCGCAGGGCGTCACCGTACCGATCGTCGGCGATTTCCACTACAACGGGCATCAGTTGCTCACCAGGTACCCCGACCTCGCGTCACGACTAGCCAAGTACCGCATCAACCCGGGGAACGTTGGTGTGGGTCGCCATGACGAGAATTTCAGAGCCATTGTCGAGGTTGCGCTCGCGAACGACAAACCGATTCGCATTGGAGTGAACTGGGGTTCGCTCGACCAGAGTCTCTTGACACAGCTGATGGATGAGAACGCCGGGCAGGCCGACCCGCTGCCCGCTGAAGATGTGATGCTCAATGCGATGGTCGAGAGTGCGATGCGATCCGCTGAACTCGCAGAAGACGTCGGACTACCGCACGATCACATCCTCCTGTCGGTCAAGATGTCGCAGGTCCAGGATCTCGTTGAGGTGTACCGGCGACTGGCACCGCGTTCAGAGTATCCACTCCATCTGGGCCTCACCGAGGCCGGTATGGGTACGAAGGGCATGGTCGCCAGTTCTGCGGGCCTGGCGATCCTGCTGCAGGAGGGCATTGGTGACACGATCCGGGTGTCATTGACACCCGCTCCGGGCGGGGACCGCACGGAAGAAGTACGGGTTGCACAGGAAGTGTTGCAGGCGATGGGGCTGCGGGATTTTGCCCCACAAGTCACGGCTTGTCCGGGCTGCGGTCGAACGACGAGCACGTTCTTTCAGGAGATGGCCGAGCAGATCGAGACGTACCTGCGCGAACAAATGCCGGTGTGGAAGGAGCGGCACGCGGGAGTGGAAGGAATGCGCGTTGCCGTAATGGGGTGTGTCGTCAACGGTCCGGGGGAGTCCAAGCATGCCAACATCGGAATCTCACTCCCCGGCACGTTCGAAGAACCCAAGGCACCGGTGTACGTGGATGGAAGCCTGAGTGTCACGCTCAAGGGCGAGCGTATCGTCGAGGAGTTCATCGACATTCTCGACGAGTACGTTGCGAGCAGGTACCGTGGAGCATCGGGAGCCGACGAATAGCAATCATCGACCGGTAGGGGTGGGGCAAGGGAATGAAGCGAGTTGCGATCCTGGCGGTGGTCCTTGTGGTCTGTTCGTGCGACCACACGAAGCCGTTCAGTGTGGAAGATCCCGGATCGGTCGGTCCATCCAGTGGCGCGCCCCCCATACAGCTCACGTTCAGCAGCGGCGAGGACCGACAGCCGTCGGCCAGTAGCGAAGCCATTGTCTACAGTCGCCTCGAGCCGGGGCGGTCTGACTCCGACCGATGCATCGCGGTGCTTCCCGCAGGTGGCGGCACGTTGCTGGGGGCCTTCTGCGCCGGAGGAGCGTACGCCGACTCGATGGTCGACGCGTGGGTCGAGCCTGCCGTCTCACCCGACGGTCGGCTCGCCTATGTGCGAGACCAGGGAAGGCCGCTCGGCATGGGTCCGTCGACACGCAGGGTGGTCGTGACGCCTTTGGAGAATCCAGACAGTATTCTCTTCGATCTCGCGATTCCCCTCGAGCTGGCGGATGGTCGGCGGGCCACCGCCGTTCAACAGGTGTCCTGGCCGGCCCCGGGTACACTCCGCTTCTTGGTCGGTGAGGATGTGTTCGTGGTCAATCCCCCTGCGCAGCCGGACACAGGGTTCAATCCATACCGCGTCGTGGACGTCGCGGTGCCGTCCGGCGCACGTCGCGAGTATGCGGCCACGGAAGGCACATCCTTCTACGCCAACGCCCCCGACGGCGGCATCTGGTATACCCGGGCGCTAGAGCTGCATCATCTGCCTCTTGGCAGCGACACCACGCAGCTCGTCGGATCGTTCACAGGCCCCGTGATCTCCATGGCCGCGGTGGGTGGGCAACCGGCGGCGGTCGTACTGAGGACCGTTCTGAATCCAGTGGGCATTGTCACCCTCATGTGGACCGAGGTCGAACGGCTGGATCCAGTAACGGGACTTCCAACCGGTAGTCAACGTACGCCGGGGTTCGCCGGCCGCATCAACGGGGTACCTGGTACCCAGCGGATCGTTGCCGAGATCATCGAGGGCAATCAGATCGACCTCTGGTTGCTGGCAATCCAGTGAGGAATACGGCTGCGGCAACGGCAATGCTTCTTTGCCTTCCAGCGATCGTTGGGGCGCAGACGGGCGGTTTGATCACGGGCCGGGTGACGGACGCGCTGAACGGTGGGCCCATCCCCGGTGCCGAGGTCACCGTTGATGCAGGAGGCCAGGGCTCGCTCACCGATGCCGAGGGGAGGTACGTCATCCGAGACGTCCTGGCAGGGTATCGCCGTGTTTCGGTGCGGGCCGTGGGTTTCAAGCCGCTCGTCCACGACAGCGTGCTGGTTGGAGGTGGGCGAACCGCCATCGTCGACTTCGAGCTGGCGCCAGAGGCCGTGGAGTTGCCCGGCGTGGCGGTCGAAGCCACGCCCGATCGGCTGCTTGACCCGAGAGAACCGCAGACGATCTATCGGGTGAATGCGGATGAACTGAGAGGTCTACCGGTCACGAGTCTGGAAGAGGCGCTCGAGCTCCAAGCCGGGGTCGTCCAGGGGTCGTTCCGCGGAGGACGGATCGGTCAGGAAGCGTTGGTGGTTGACGGTCTTGCATTCAAGAATCAGCTCGATGCCTCATCCGGGGAAATCGGAATTCGGATCCCGACGATCGCCGTCGAGGAGGCGTCCGTCGTCACGAACGGCTTCTCAGCCCGCTACGGACAGGCGCTTTCCGGAATCCTGACGGCATCCATTCGAGACGGTGGCGACTGGCTCGAGGGTAGAGTCGCCGTTGAGACCGATCGGTCGCTGCCCGAGGGCTGGAACGTGGGTCTGGATCGCGTGACGGCTTCGATAGGTGGACCGATCGTGGGTCCGCTCAGGTTCTTCGTCGCGCTCGACGCGCAGGCCAGGATCGACGACGATCCGGTGAACGCACCAGCTCCATCCGACTCACTGGATCCTCGAAGTGCCCAGCCGTATCTGCTCCCGCACAACTCGGGAGAGCAGTTTGATGCGCTGGCGAAACTGACCTTCCCGCTGGGGCGTCAAGAGGTCATCCGCGTCCTGGGGCTCGTGTCCGAGTCCCAGCGTCGGCTGTTCGACCAGCAACTCAAGTACGCGACCCAGCAGGGACCCGGTCAGCGGATCAGCGGCCGCCTGGGAATGGTGCACTTCCGGCGGACGTCTTCCCCGCAGGCGAGCACCACGCTGAATGTCGATTTCCGAGCCGGCTACTACGAGAAGGAAGCCATCCGAGCGCCACTCCTGGATCAGTACGATCCCAGTTTCGGCGGATTTACCTTCTCGCGGTTCGAGTTTGCCGGGGAGAGCGTCGCGCGGTCCCGCGACACCGTTGCTGCGCAAGCCCCGCTCCCCGGGTTCCAACGGCCCGAGTACGTGGACAACACGCCGTGGGGCGTTCCGGCGTTCTTCACGACCACCTCTGAACGCGGTGAGATCGCTTGGAATCGATTCCGCGAGGGCCGCTTTCGGCTCGACGTACTCGTCGGCCCCGGCTCCGACACGGACATCCGCCTCGGTGCCGAGTACGTGAAACAGCACGTCGAGACGTTCACGAGGCTCGAAGCCTATCGAGCTGTCGATCAGGGTGCCCCGGCTCCGACGACCGCGGCGTTTTCTCCATACCAGGGCTCAGGATACGTCGAGCTGATACAGCGGGCGGCAGAACTGACCCTTACGGCTGGTCTCCGAGCCGACGTCTACAATGGTCAGGCCTCGGAGCCTGTTGGTGTGTCGAAGACACAGCTGGCATTGGGGCCACGACTGGCGGTCTCGACGGCGCTGGGGCCCGCGATCGTTGTCGTGAGCTGGGGCCGGTTTGCACAGCCTCCAGACTTTCAGTACATGGTGGATGCCGCGTGGGACGACACCACCCGGACGAGCCGCTTCCGCCGAGGGAATCCCGGGGTGGGGTTCGAGACGGCAAACCAGTACGAGTTTCAACTGCGGGCACGCCCGTCGCCGAACATCGCACTCAGGGTTGGCGCATACGTCAAACAGCTGGATGGGTTGATTGCTTCGATTCCATTCGGTGTCGATCCAGACAGTGCGATCTTCGGCAACGGGGACTACGGCAACGTGAAGGGGCTCGAGTTCACCGTCGAACGAGAGTTCCGCGGCGCATTCGGCTTCCGCGCGACCTACGTGCTGCAGAAGGCCGATGCATCGGCCAGCGATGCCCGCGATCTCTACGGACGTCTCCAGATAACGCCGGTGGGCGACACCATCCTGCCAGCCACAGCAGAGTACCCGCTCGACTACGATCGCCGGCACTCACTCGTGCTCCTGGGCCGAGTGCGGCTGCCGAGTGGCTTCGGACGCATTCTCGCTGGAACCGAGCTGGGCGCCGTGGGACGTTGGGGTTCTGGCCTCCCGTATTCGAAGACCACTCCAACCGGCGACTCGCTCATCGGGCTACCCAACACTCACCGACTGCCGTCACAGGCAACGCTGGACCTCTTTCTGCGACGAATGTTCGGCTCGGGCCGGACTCGCCTGGGCGTGTTCGTGGATCTCAGGAACGTCACCAACCATCAGAATGTCCTGGCAGTGAGGCGAGACAGTGGCGAGCCGAACGCTGCCGAGAGCCAGATCGAGGCCATGGCCCAAGCCGCGTACCAAGCCAATTCGGCGCCGATACCGTACGAATCACAACGATATCGATCCTGGGCGGACCTGAACCGGGATGGAACCATTAGTGGGCCAACAGAGCTGCTGCCGCTGTACGAGCGGGCAGCGCGAGACGTCACACAGCCGCTCTTTTACTATGGGAACCCAAGGCTCATCCGCATCGGTGCAGAGCTGTTCTTCTGACGCCGTAGGGTCGTTTCCCCAGGTGTAAGACGGCCCGTGTGGAAACTTTGTGGGAACGTGGACTCCTGTGGAGAACTGGCGAAGTGACTACTGATTGCGATCGAGCGGTCGGATTGATTGGCAAGGCACGCCGTCCCGTGGCCCTCACAGGGGCAGGCATGTCTCAGGAGTCCGGTGTGCCCACGTTCCGCGGCGCGCAGACTGGCCTTTGGGCCAGATACGATCCTATGGAACTCGCGACGGCAAACGCGTTCCAGCGCCACCCGGCCCGCGTCTTCGGCTGGTACCTGTGGCGCTTCAAGCTCGTTCGCTCAGTGGAGCCCCACTCGGGCCACCACGCCCTAGCTGCCATGGCCGGACAGTTCGACGGCCTGCCGGTGATCACTCAGAATGTAGATGGGCTCCACCGACGTGCGGGGAGCACCGATCTCGTCGAGCTGCATGGGTCACTCGAGGCATTTCGCTGTTTCGACCAGGGGCATGTCTTCGACACTTCCGCGCTTGAGGACATGGAAGCACCCGAGAGCGGTGAGGTCCCACCGCCGAATTGTGCGACCTGCGGCAGCCCGATCCGTCCAGGGGTGGTCTGGTTTGGGGAGATGCTTCCTCTCGGTGCATTCGAGCGAGCACAGCAGCTGGTTCACCAGTGTGACGCGCTCCTGGTTGTCGGCACGTCTTCCGTCGTGTACCCAGCGGCCGCCCTACCGGAGGTTGCGGCCTCGCGGGGTGTGCCCGTGATCGAGATCAATCCGGAGGAAACGCCGCTAACGTCGATGGCCGATCTTTGGTGGGGTTCCTCGGCGGCGGAGGCGTTGTCCGAGTTGGCCGAGGCACTCGAGGCTGGGAAGGGACACGCATGAGCTGCGTGGAGACATCTTGAGCGGTCGACTGATCGTACTCGGATCGGGCACGTCGTTCGGTGTCCCCGTGGTTGGGTGCGAGTGCGCGGTGTGCACATCCGACGATCCGAAGGACCGGCGTTCGAGAACGGCAGCCGTGATCGAGGTGGATGGGGGACCTCGACTGCTCGTCGACACCCCGCAGGAACTCCGCTTGCAGCTCGTATCCGCAGGTATCGGATCGGTCGATGCCGTGCTGTATACGCACGCTCACGCCGACCACGTGAGCGGCATCGACGACCTCCGAGCGCTCTCTGTCCGGCGGGGGGAGGTGGCTGTGTACGGTCCTGCCGAAACGATCGACGAGCTGGCGAGCCGGTTCGGTTACATATTCGATCCCGGAGTCGAGCCCAAGTCGGGCACGTGCAAGCCGCAGCTACGCCCGAACGCGATCGAGCCGTACGAGCCGTTGGTGATTGCAGGCACGACGGTGCTCGCCGTGGAGTTGGACCACGGGGGAACTCGCGTCTACGGCTACCGGGTGGGTGAGGTGGCCTATCTCACCGATGCCAAGCTCGTGCCGGAAGCGGCAATCGATGCGCTCCGCGGAGTCGAAGTGCTCGTGCTCAACGCGCTGTTCGACGAGCCACACCCGACCCATCTCTCGATTCCGGAGGCCGTAGAGACGGCCAGGCTCATCGGCGCCGAGCAGACCTTCCTCACGCATCTCACACACGGACACTCCCATGCAGACCTCGAGTCCCGACTGCCGGAGGGGATTCGGCCGGCCTACGACGGGCTTGCCGCGGTCTTTTGACGCGGTCTCCGTGGGGTGGTAATTTCAAGATTGACAACCATGTAGGGTTGCTCGAGGGTGGGGCTTCGAGCGACGGATAGGGGCAAGGAGGTACAATGGCGCAAGTGCTGGATGACAAGCCGGTCATCATCATCGAGAGAACGAGTGGTGGCGGTTTGGGCGGCTTCCTCCTCGGGGCACTGGTGGGTGCAGCGGCGGCGTTGCTGTTCGCACCGCAGAGCGGCGAGGAGACGCGGGAAGTCCTCCGGGAGCGCGGCAAGAAGCTTCGTGATGACGCGCAGGCGAGAGCCTCGGATTTAGGCCACCGGTTTGAGGACGGCTACGAACGTACGAAGGAGCGTGTTGAGGACGGATTCGACACCGCGCGTCGCACGTTTGACGAAAAGCGTGCTGGTGCCAAGGACGCGCTCGACGCCGGTCGTGCTGCCGTGCACTCGGCGCGGGACGAGTTGGAAAAGCGACTTGCCCAGGCTCGAACGGAGGGTGCTGACGCCGACGACCTGGACGAGATCGACGAGGAAGACGAAGACTAGGCCGCGGCCTCTCGCGCCCGTGCCGGCCCCACCACGCGGGTGGGCGTTCTCCCCGCTCGGATTCGTACGCCGCGTATTCGTCGGTGCGTACGAGGACAATATCCTGTTTCTGGGAAGCGCCCTCACGTTCGACGCGCTCCTGGCAGCGCTTCCCTTTGCGTTGCTACTGCTCTCCGCACTCGGGTTCTTCGTGCATGCCGGAGACGAGGCGATGCAGGATGTCGTTGCCCTCCTCGAGCGGATGCTGCCCGTCGGCGGAGTGGATGAAGACAACCCGCTACAACGCGCAGAGGACTTGGTGACCGGTGTCGTCGAGAGCCGGACGCAGCTGTCGATCTTCGGTATCCCTCTGTTCTTCTGGTTCGCCACACGATTCTTCAGCGGAGCGCGTGCCGCGCTCAACGAGGTCTTCGACACACGCGAGAGCCGGTCCTTCTTCCAGGGCAAGGGGATCGACTTCATCCTCGTCGTTGTCACGCTCGTCGTCATAGTCTCGAACGCCTATCTGACCGTGCGCTTCGCGACCAATCCGTGGATCGGGCGGTTCGTGATTGGGCTGTCGACCTATGGCCTGGTCGTGGTGTTGTTCTACATCGTGTACACAGTGGCCCCCACGCGGAGCATGCGGTGGGACACCGCTCTAGTGGCGTCGGCGGTGGCTGCTCTAGGGTTCGAGATTGCGAAGAAGATCTTCAGCCTGTACCTCACGCAGTTTGCCACCATCGATCGCCTGATCTCCAACGCCAACGCTATCGCGGTGCTCCTGATCGTGATGTGGCTGTATGCGATCGCCGTCATCTTCCTGTTCGGGAGTGAGGTGGCGGAAACCTATGACCTCATGCGCCGTCAGCGGGAGCAACGAGCGATCCTGGGCTGAAGTCGGCGGGGCCGACCATGTGGTGTGTCGGCCGAAGGGGTGTGATGAACAGAGATCGTGTAGTCGACCTGCGAAGCGATACGGTGACCAAACCGTCGCCGGCAATGCGACGCGCCATGGCCGAAGCCGAAGTTGGCGACGATGTGCTGGAGCGCGATCCCACGACACAGCGACTCGAGGAACGGATCGCCGAACTCACCGGGTTCGAAGCCGCGTTGTTCTTCCCTTCAGGGGTCCAAGCCAATCAGACGGCCGTGTGGCTGCACGCCGAGCGCGGTACGGAGGTCGTTGTCGAGTCCAACGCGCATCTCGTGCTCTATGAGATCGGTGGGATTGCGGGGCTGGCTGGGGCTCAGATACGGCCGGTGGTAACACCAGACGGCGTGCTGACGGCCGAGCTCGCCAAAGCCGTGTGGCCTCCGGTATCCCCACATGTTGCCCGTGTCAGCCTGCTGTGCGCCGAGAACACCCACAACGCCGCTGGTGGCAAGGTGATGCCTCTGGAAGTCTGGGACGATTTAGTGGCGCTCGCACGTGAGCAGGGCGTGCGATTGCACCTCGACGGCGCGCGCGTGTGGCATGCCGCCTCGGTCCTGGGCGTTACACCTGCGCGGACCGTCCAGGGCGCCGACTCTGTGATGGTGTGTCTCTCGAAGGGGCTGGGGTGTCCCGTGGGGAGCTGCCTGGCGGGAAGTGCAGACCTCGTCGGGCGCGCGAGAGAGGTACGACGCCGGTTCGGTGGGGCGATGCGCCAATCCGGGATTCTTGGCGCCGCAGGCCTCTACGCGCTCGAGCACAACCTCGAACGGCTCGCCGAGGACCACGCGAACGCCAAGCTGCTTGCGGAACGGCTATCGGCGCATCCTGCGGTGCGCCCGGTCCACCCTGACTCCAACATCGTCATGCTCGATCTCCTCCAACCGGGTGTCATGGCAGAGACGGTGCTGCCGAGACTCGCCGAGGAGGGCGTCCTGTTGGTGCCGTTTGGTCCTGCGCGACTCAGGGCCGTGACGCACTTGGATGCCTCACGCGAGGATGTCGAGTGGGCAGCCGACGTGATTGGCCGGGTGTTGAGCTGAGTGACGACTGAGTGTCGGGAGGGTTGCCTGGATCGTCGAGGCACGCATTATTGCGGCCTAGCGGTCTGCCCCAACGTCCATGAGAGGGCCATATGCACATCGTGGTAGTCGGTGCAGGCGAAGTCGGATACCACGTCGCCGAACGTCTGTCCAACCAGCAGCACGATGTTGTCATCGTCGACGTTCAGGCCCAGCGCCTGGACTATATCGTCAATCATCTCGACGTTGCCGTCGTCGAGGGCAGCGGGACGAGCACGGCCGTGCTCGAGGAGGCGGGCCTCAAGAAGGCCGGGCTACTCCTGGCGGTGACCAACGTCGATGAAGTGAATCTGGTTTCGTGCATGAGTGCGCGGGCGGTAGGCGGGCTCGTGAAGGTCGCTCGAGTTTCCAACCCGGACTTCTATCGTGATACCCGCAATCTCAAGCCCGACGCGTTCGGCGTGGATGTGTTAATCAACCCGGAGCGGGAACTCGCACTCGAAACGATGCGGCTGCTGCAGTCGACGGCCGCAACAGACATTGCGGTGTTTGCCGGTGGAGCGGTGCAACTCCTCGGCTTCGTTGTTCCAGAGCATGCACCGATCGCTGGACGAACGCTGATCGAGTTGGCCGAACAGGAGGGCCATCGGCCAATACTGCTGGTGGCGCTCGAACGAGACGGCACCACCATCGTCCCCAAGGGAACCACCGATATTCGGCCAGGGGATCATCTCTACGTCACGGCGCGTGCGGACGAGATCCCGCGATCTCTGGAGCTTCTCGGATACGAGCAGTCTAATGTGAAACGGGTCATGATCACGGGTGGGAGTACGGAAGCCTACTACCTCGCTCGCCTCTTGCCACAGCATCATGTGCAGACGACCCTCCTCATCGCCGAACGGCAGCGAGCCCAGGAACTGGCGGAAAACCTGAACAAGGTGCTGGTACTGCACGGGGACGCGACCGATGTCGAGCTTCTCGAGCTCGAGGGCGTTGGGGGAACCGACGGGTTCGTCGCGCTTACCGATAAGGACGAGACCAACATCCTCTCGTCGTTGGTTGCCAAGCGAGCAGGTGCCAAACACGTCATCACGCTGGTGAACAAGCGGGACTACATCCCGTTGGCGCGGCACATTGGGCTCGATGCCGCTGTGAGCCCGCGGCTTTCGGCAGCCAACGCGATCCTCCGTTACGTGCGCAGTGGCAGTGTCACGCGTGTTGCCACGTTCGAGGGAAGTGATGCAGAGGCCATCTCGTTCGAAGTGTCGGATACCTCTCCGTTGGTTGGACGACCTCTCTTTGAAGCCGACATTCCCGAGGAGTCCATCGTCGCGGCAATCATTCGAGGCCCGAGCGTCATTATTCCGCGCGGCAACGACACGCTCGAAGCGGGAGACACCGCCATCGTGTTTGCGCTTCCGGAAGCGGTTCAAGCCGTCACGGACCTGTTCCCCTCGTGAACCTACGAGAGATCCTGCACATCATTGGCGCGCTGCTGATGTGGACAGCGGCCGCCATGGCGCCGCCCATCGTGTTTGCTGCATCAGAGGGGCTCCTCGTCCCGTGGCTCGTCACGGCGTTGATCACAGCGGTGGTCGGGCTCGGCCTTTGGCGGCTCACTCCACGCGAGGTGTCGATCAACCCGCGCGAAGGCGTGGCTATAGTCGGGTTGGGCTGGATTGCCGTGGTCCTCGCCGGCAGCCTGCCATTCATCATCACGGGAACGGCACCGACCATTCCGGCGGCGATCTTCGAGTCCGTCTCAGGGTTCACGACGACCGGGGCCACCGTGTTCCCGGTGATCGAAGAACTTCCAAAGAGCATCCTCCTGTGGCGCAGCATCACCCACTGGCTGGGGGGCATGGGCATCATCGTGCTGGGCGTGGCGATCCTGCCGTTGTTGGGGATGGGTGGTGCCCAGCTGTTCCGCGCCGAGGCCCCGGGGATTCCGAGCGAACGTCTCAGGCCGCGCATCGCCTCCACCGCCCGGTCACTGTGGGTCGTGTACGGTGTGCTCACTGGTACGCTCGCCGTGATCTATCTCCTCTTGGGCATGAGCGTCTTCGATGCCGTCAACCATGCGATGAGTTGCTTGGCAACTGGCGGCTTCTCGACGAAGACGAGTTCGATTCGCGATTTCTCATCAGCAATCCAGTGGGTGACGATTCTGTTCATGATCCTTGCCGGCACCAACTTCACGCTCCATTTCCGGTTCGCGATGGGGCGCTGGATGTCGCCGTTTAGGGATGAGGAGTGGCGCTGGTACCTCGGCATCATGGCATTCTGTTGGCTCGTGGTCGTGGCGTCGCTTGTCACGGCGGGTGACGAACTGCTGACGGGCGAGCTCATCAGGCGTGCGATGTTCAACGTCACGGCGATCAACACGACCACCGGCTTTGCCACGACCGACTTCACGCTGTGGCCGACGCTCGCACAGGTGATCCTGCTCGGGCTGATGTTCATGGGTGCCATGGGTGGGTCGACGGGTGGGGGATTCAAGACCGTCCGTTCGGGCGTCGTCCTGAAGCACATCGCCGGAGAGATCCGGAAGGTGCTCCATCCACAGGCCGTCGTCGTCACCAAGCTGGGCGGGCGTGCCATCAGGCCCGAGGTGCTGCATAACGTCCTCGCGTTCCTCGCTCTCTACATGCTGACCCATGGGCTTGGGACGGTCGTCCTCGCGTCACTGGGCCAGTATGATCTCGTCACCGCACTCAGTGCATCCTTGGCGGCGCTTTCCAGCATCGGCCCCGGCTTGGGAGACGTAGGACCGGTGTCGCACTACGGGATCATGACCCCGATGGCGCATCTCGTCCTGTCGATGCTCATGTTGCTTGGCCGGCTGGAGTTCTACACGCTGCTGGTGCTGGTTGCGCCAGGGACCTGGATTCGGTCTGGAGGGGACCGCTAGGGTAGGGTACCCTGTGTCCTGTACCCTGTTAGCTTACAGGTGCCCCAGGTCCGGGGGGCGCGTGCGCGCGAACCGCGTCA
>Ga0255055_10002654_pt1 | contig 12451 bp, 7 predicted proteins | sample JV7_2_27_MG_FD_188633 | JGI IMG/M metagenome (GOLD analysis project Ga0255055, IMG submission 188633) | Seawater microbial communities from Jervis Inlet, British Columbia, Canada - JV7_2_27 | ecosystem: Environmental > Aquatic > Marine > Inlet | place: Canada: British Columbia | collected...
GCAACGAGTTTCGCTCGATGCGCATCCGATCCAGCCAGATATCGGGTTTTTTCAAATATACCATCGGGTACGACAGGCTTAAATCCCATCGATTCCAGGATGTTTAAACCTTGATTAAAAACATCCTGATCAAAGGGGCTGGCTGGAGCCACAATGCCGATGGTATCACCGGGCTTTAAACGCGGCGGGCGTATGGATTTTTCCTTTGAAGGGTTCATAATCACCATAGGTTCTGCGTTCAAAGTTCAGAGGTTAGATAACGGCAACAACGGCCAGATTTCGAAGGAATGAAGTCCGCACTTAGAAACCAGCTGTCAGAGCCCTGAACCCTGGGGCACAGACTTCCTGCCCTAAACCCTTGAACCTCTGAACCCTGAACCTTTGAACGTGGTTGACATATTATGACTTGAATGCTAATTAATGTCGCCTGTGTCGGGGCGTAGCGCAGTCTGGTAGCGCACTTGAATGGGGTTCAAGGGGTCGGAGGTTCAAATCCTCTCGCCCCGACCAAAAATTAGTATAACAAAAAAAGCGGGTTAGCTAAATGGCTAATCCGCTTTTTTATTGTTCTTGAAGCTGCAAAATTGAGAAAGCCTCGGTTTCAGTTAATCTTACCGGTTTCCATATAATGGCTGATCTTGCCTTCTGTATAGACCTTATTAAAGGCCGCCACAACATCCGGATCAAACTGGGTGCCGACGCCATCATTAATAATTTTAATAATAATATCGTCCTCCATTTTTTTACGATATGCACGGTCAGAAGCCATGGCATCATATACATCCGCCACAGATAAAATGCGCGCTAAAAAAGGAATTTTACGGTGCTTTATTCCATCCGGATAACCGGAGCCATCAAACCGTTCATGATGGCATCGAATAATCTGTCTTTCCTGTTCCCATAAACCCAGCTGTTCCAAAATATTGGCTCCGATCACAGGATGGTCTTTTATTTTCTCAAATTCTTCGGAAGTCAATTTTCCGGGTTTTAGGAGGATATCATCCCGAATTCCGATTTTTCCGATGTCATGCAAGTGGCCGGCAAAATTAAGCGTATCCAGTTCTTCTTTCGAGCAGCCAAGATGCCGACCTAATATCAGAGACAATCCAGTTACCCGGCTGGAATGTTGCTGGGTATATAAGTCTCTGGCTTCAACTGCTTTTACAAATGCGTAAAGGGTAGCAAAAAGATTCTCATATATATTTTCATACAGCGCCAGATTTTCGATGGCATGTGCTGCACTTTGCGCTAAAAATGAAAGATAATAAAGATCTTTTTCAGTAAACCGCTTTGTGCTCTGACTGACAAATGCCGTTAATACACCAAAGACGGTTGCGCGGATTTTTAGCGGCACGATCATTGCCGAATTTATATCCTGCGGCAAACCGTTGCTCCCTGGATTTTCAGCGATCAACAGCGGAATCTGATCCGACACAACTTCCATGATAAGCGCTGATTTGGACGATTCAGGGCGCTTAAGGTGCTGCGGCGGCGGCATGCCAGGAACGGTTTCAGAAGCTGGGGACGCTGCGGAGCCGCGGAGTTGACTCGCCCTTGCAAATGACACTTCCACCGGTTCTTGAAGGGCTTCGTTGATCACATAAAAGTTTGTCTGATCCGCATGCACAATCTGCAGTGCAGTATCAACAGCCCGTTTGAACACATCGGTACTGGAGCTGATGGCCTCAAATTTGCTCATTATATCGTTAAGGATATTTAGTTCTTCAACTTTGTAAAGCAATTCCTGGTTTAATTTCTCCAGGCGCCTTTTGCTTTCAACTTCCTTTTTTAGGAGAACATTCTCAACAAATAATTTGCGTTGCTTAATTACCCTTTGGACGCTCAATTCCATCTGTTTTAAGTTGACCGGCTTGACAAGAAAATCAACCACGCCGTTTTTGATTGTCTGGATGGTATTTTCCAAGGAGGGAAAGCCGGTCATAACGATCACCGGCATGGTATTGTCGCTTATTCTGATTTTTTCGGCAAGCTCCAGCCCGTTCATTTCGGGCATATTAATATCGGTGAAGCAACAATCTACGATCTGATTCTCAATAATTTTAAGTGCTTCAAGGCCACTTTTGGCGGTCAGAGTCTGATAGCCTCTGCGCTGAAAGAATTCGCTGGAAACGCTTAAAATACTCTCTTCGTCATCCACAAATAAAATGGTTTTTTGCTGTTTATTATCCATTTTTAAATAATTTCAAAAGATTACAAGCGCCATCGGCTTCCATTGCCATCAGGTTTGATATCGACACTTTGGGCAAAAACTTTAGCCGCCCGCAGCCAGGTGTGCGCGCATATGTATTGCCAAATTTTTAGAATCATGAAAAAAGATCTTCTTGAAATACACCAACCGAGGACGAGTACGACGACGAGTACGATTGGGATAATAAATTGTCGTCCTCGTGCTCGTGCTCGTACTCGAAAAACGGGCTTAAAATGCATTATCAAGCACCCATTGAGGACGAGTACGATTCAGATAAAAATATCTCATTTTAAAAAAGGGAAATGAGCGTCAAACCGAAACATACAGAATATTCAAAATTGCCTGCGGAAACATCTAGACCCTTGCGAATATGCATCTTGAGTTACCGCTGCAATCCGCATTGCGGCGGCCAGGGCGTTTATCTTAAAAATTTAAGTCGGGCGCTCAAGGATCTCGGACATCGGGTAGACGTCATCGTCGGTCCCCCCGAGCCGAACCTTGATAACGACATACCGGTCTATCAGCTCCCATCCCTTGATTTGTACAACCCTGATAATCTTTTCCGGATGCCCTCTCTGAAAGAACTTTCACAGCCGATCAATCTGATTGAGTGGCTGGGAGTTTCGAGTATGGGTTTTCCGGAGCCCTTTACCTTTGGATTGCGCGCCCGTCAATTTTTGCGAAACCGGCTCCATAAATACGATATCGTTCACGACAACCAGGGGCTGTCATACGCCCTGATGACCATAAAAGATTGGCTGCCGACCATCGCCACCATACACCACCCTATCACCGTTGATCGCAAAATTGCCGTTCGCTCCGCTCCAACGATATGGAACAAAATGCAACAGTGGCGCTGGTATTGGTTTATCGGGATGCAAAAACGCGTTGCCAGAAGGCTTTCCCATATCATCACCGTATCAAAAACAGCCGGCCTGGATATAACCCGTGATTTTAATATCGCCCCGGACCGATTCAGAATCATACCCAACGGCATAAATACCGATCTTTTTTTTCCGATTCCCGGAATCCAACGCGAAAAAAACCGACTGATTGTTACCAACAGTGCCGATATGCCTTTAAAAGGACTCCATTACCTGCTGCGAGCGGTTTCAAAGGTCGCTCAAACACATCCTGTCAAACTCACGGTTGTGGGAACGCCTAAGAAAAACGGATTCAGCCAGGGATTAATTCAGAAACTGGGCATCGGAAATCTGATCACCTTTACCGGTCGGATCGCCAATGAACAGTTTGTGCGCGAATATGCAAAGGCAACCGCTGCGGTGGTGCCCTCGGTGTATGAAGGATTTGGCTTGCCGGTGGGCGAAGCCATGGCATGCGCGGTTCCAGTGATCAGCACGACCGGGGGGGCGCTGCCGGAAGTGGTGGGTGACGCCGGTATCCTGGTGCCGCCGGCTGATCATCACGCGCTTGCCAGCGCGATCTTGAGGATTCTGGAAAACCCGCCGCAGGCCCAAAAATTAGGCCGCGCCGGCTACAGGCGTGTGCAGCAGCACTTTACATGGCCCAAAGCGGCTGAAAAAACCGTTGCAGCCTATCGGGAGACCATTTGTGATCACGGTCGACTTTAAAAAGTTTGACATCATCGCCGGATACCGTATTCTTGACATCGGCTGCGGATCGGGCCGGCACACCTGTGCCGCTTACCGGTTCAAGAACGTGGTCGCCATCGGTGCCGACCTAAACCATGCCGAGCTTGTCGAGGCAAAAGAGCGCTTAAAATTTCACGATCAATTGGGCGAAAACGGCGGCGGCATATGGGGTCTGACGATGGCAGATGTGAGCGCTCTGCCGTTTGAGGACCATTTTTTTGACCTGGTTATCTGCTCCGAAGTATTGGAGCACATTCCGGAAGATCAAAGCGCTGCCCGTGAATTGACCCGGGTTCTAAAGCCGGGTCACAACCTGGTGATCAGTGTTCCGCGTTTCTGGCCGGAACGTATCTGCTGGGCTCTCTCATCGGAATACACGAATTCTGACAACGGTCATATCCGCATCTATCGCAAAAAGAAGCTGATTGCTTTGCTGGAAAATTGTGGCGCCAAACCCTGGGCGCTTCATTATGCCCACAGCCTGCACACCCCCTATTGGTGGCTAAAATGCTTGGTGGGGCCCAAACGGGATGATTCAAATCTGGTGAATCTGTATCAACGTTTCCTAAACTGGGATATTATAAAACAGCGCTGGATTACACGATTCCTCGACAATTTGTTTAACCCACTTTTGGGTAAAAGCCTGGTTGTTTACTTCCATAAAGAGGACAATCTGTAATCACTAAAAAATCGGCAAAAAATTACCTTTTCAAAATAAAAAAAGCCCCATCATTGCAAATTCAGGTCCCGGATTAAATCCAAATCTATTTTCGCGCGGAATGAAAAATAATAAAGCCGGTGGTCAGACCGGCTTTATTATGATTTTCTCTAGTTATAAAAAAATGAATGACGATGGCCGGCAAAATGGGATGGCGCCGGCTCTGGTTTGGTGATTTACTGCGGCCAGCAAATTCGAATCAGGCCGGCTCTGGTTCTGTAAGTCACACAGCCCGGACTGCCAAATTCATAAAGAAACGCGTGAAAATTCAGCTTTGTATGTTTCTTCTCTATTATGTTTTCAAGTGGCATCGGTTCTCCTTGATCCCCCAACTTTTCTGCCGTCGCATCGCCTCTGGGTATCACCTCTTCAAGATTCCCTTTTTCATCAAAAACCATGGTTACCGTGACTTCATGTGGTCTTTTTTCCATTTTTCTGCTCCTTTTCCTGAATTTTGTTGGTTACAACTCATCTACCGACCGATCTGTTTTGCAGGTCAACGAATTTATCACCCCCCTTTTTTATTATTTGAGAAGAGTTTGAAACGCTAATGGTTTTGCAATCAAACCTAAAGGTTCGGGCCGACTGGACCTTAACTCAATAATTAAAACGCCAGTGTCACCCGGCCGAGAATGAGGCGCTCCGGAGAAATTGTGGGATTGGCCGGATCTGTATCCTGGAATTTAAAATCTTCGTCTAAAATGTTCTTGGCTTCAAGGGTTATAAGCCCATAACGATGCGGCAGGCGGTAGCCGATACCGGCATCCAGGACCCAGAAGTCATCATGGTCACTGACAATTGGCAGAACGGCCGGATCGCCGAAATCACCATCTTGATAAATATAGGTCGTTTTCATGCCTGCGAAAAACCCGCCCGGATGGAAAAATCTTCCCCCAATTTGAAAGCGATGTGTCTTGAGCTCAACAATCTCTTCGATACCCGAAAATTCATCGCCCCGGTCAAATTTCTCATACTGATATTCAGCATGGGTCGCCAACCAGCGATGGGGCGCCCAGTAAAGATAAGCGCGACCTAAATACTCATCCCAATCTGTATTGCGAAATTGAGGCGTGGGCGCCACCAGCAGTATATCTTCAAAAGGCACATCCAAATCCCTTTTATAGAATTCTACCCCACCAAAAAGATTGTCATAAAATTTCTGATCAATGGCCCCCCCATACATCCATATATCGGTCCCGGGAACATCATCAAAAAATTGATTAAAACCCGCAACCTGCGTGGGCTCAATGGTTTGATCGGCGATCAGTGTTCTTGTCAGGAGCCGGAACACCGCAGCGCGCAGAGTCGTGGAAGGAATAGGATTCCAAACAATCCCGACTTTAGGGTTAATTTGGTCGCTGTCATCGCGGTCATCATCAAAGGAATCGAAACTGGCGCCGGCGGTAAATGTTATTTTGTAAGGATTGCGCACTTGCGCATATAGATACCCATTAAAGTGCTGGATATCTCTTGTTTCCTTGGTAAAACTACTCGGCAGAATAATAGGCGGCAGGGATGAAATGAAATCTATCGTCTGTTCAAAATCCGCATCATAATAGCCGAGTCCGCTGATAAGATTAAAACGCCCCATTTTTAAAAGGTGCTGCGCTTCGGCAAGGTAGCCATCTGTATCTTCTTCAATATTATTCGTGCCGACCGGAATCACATCAAATATTTCCTCTCTAATATCTTGAGCGCTAACGGAAGCAATCACATCGGAACCGGGCGTAAAGCGGTGGTGAATTCCCAAACGATAAGTCTTTTCATTTAAGTCCTGCCGCAATTCCGGCTGGAAGTTATCCGGGTCGAAAAGAATTTCCAGATCGCCGAAGTCACTATCTCTGTATCGAAATTCCCCCAGTATACTGGTCGGAGAAAGCGTCACCTGGGCGAAAGCGTTGAGGATGTCCTGTTTCTGGTCATTGTTGTTGCGGAATCCGTCAGTTTCATAGTGAAACTGGCCCAGACTGTATGAAAAATTATTCCACAGACCGGACTGGGTGATGTCATTGCCCCAGGTGTCTTTGTTGCCGACGACACCGCTGGCCTGCAATGCCAGTCGGTTGCGTAGAAAAAGCGGATTAAACTCATTAAACGAGGGATCAGACGGACCGGATCCCTCCAAAATGAATAGATTGCTGACCGCCAGCTGAGACTGAACCGGTGTAATGTTTAGCGGTTGCAAAAGTTGAGACTGTAGGAGCTCACTGACCTTGGCGATTTCATGCCGGGGCAAAGTGAGATAAGTGTCCGCCAGCAACCTGTGAGCCGAGTAATTGGTCGGATCGGTATTGACCGATTTCCAACCCTCAATCAGGCCCAGCTGTTGAAATCCAAGATCATTGAAAATTCTACCAAGGCCGGCGCTGCGCGCGGCCAGATCCTGATCCAGCTGCAGGCGGGAGCGGTAAACCGCCCGGTTGTTGTTTAATTCAATGGATTTTTGAATATCCTGCAAGGCTTCCACCGGCCGATTCGTGGTTTGTTTATGAATAGCATCATAAAACCAGGGGGTCGGATCCAGCGGGTCTAGGCTTTTAGCGATTTCGAATTGATTGGCGGCCAGTTTAGACCGTCTTTCATCAAAATAGGCTTTTCCCAAATAACTGCGAATCAACGAATTGTTGGGATCGAGACTGGCCGCAATCTCAATTTCAGCGCGCCCGGCTTTTAGATCACCCCCGCGTATTTTAGCCAGACCGAGACCCAGCCGCGGCAAAGGTGCGGCTGAATCCAGTTGAATTGCTCTTTCAAAAGCATCCTGGGCTGCTTTTATTTTTATGCGCGTGATAAGGGCGAATCCCAGAATCGTTTGGGTCCTCGCCAGATTGGGATTCAATTTTACAGCCCGTTGAGCCGCTTTAGAAGATTTATCAAGTTCTGCGACCGATAAATGCAATTCGGCCAGCCGGGCCCATACCAGGGCGTTGTCCGGATCCAGATTCACGGCTTCTTCAAGACTCTCAAGTGCGGCCCGCAGGTCAAATTGAGACTGCTGGGCGTAAGAAAGGGCTACCCATGCGGTGGCCGATTTGGGATCCAGCTCAACAGCCTTCTTTGCCAGTTCAAACGCGCGATCTTTATTGTTCCGAGCAACATCAATAATAGATTGTAAGGCAACAGCCTGGCTGTTTGCAGAATCAAGTTGCAGCGCCTTTGAGGTGTCCGTCTGAGCCTCGGCCACGCGTCCCACTGTTAAAAATAAGGACGCACGATAAAGAAAAAATCGCGGATCACTAATGTTTGCAGGTGCTTTTTCCAGGGCGTTAAATGCCTGGGTGATGTTACCCTGCCAGTAAAAGTCAATCGATCGCCGCACCGTTGTCTGCCAATCGGTTTCAGCTTGACCCGCAAAATCGGCCGGCCGCCAGTTAACAATCGGCGGATAATACAAGGCCCATTGCACCGCGTCTCGGGGACGAACAATCGTCCGTAAAACAGGTGCCTGTGCGGCACGGGCAACAGCTGCTTGGCCGCTGGCCAGAACCAAACTTCCGGCTTCATTCGATGCCAGAACATTGCCTTCAAATATGGACACAAGCGCTTGATCGGTTGCCACCTGGACATAAAATTCAGTTCCCTCGATGGCGGCATTTACAAAGGATGTTTTGACCTTTAATCTTTTTGGGAAGCGGCTGAAAAAATGCGCAATACCGGAAAGCATATCCAGCAAAAAGGTTTTCTGCTCATCAAGACCTTTGAAGGCGATGGTTGTATTCTGGTCAAGGCGAATCAGGGCTTCGTTTGTCAAAACAATCGCTGCCCGGCTGTTTTGATGTACGCGCACCATGTCCCCCGCGCAAAATGTTTCGTGTAATTTGACCTCAACCCAGCGGGCTTCTCCGGCTTTTCGGACTGCAACCGTACCCTGCGTCGATACGATTTTCCCGGCCCACTCCTTACAGGGTTGGGCCGACACGGAAATGGGAAACAGGTATCCCAAACATAAGCCGAAACAGCAAATCAGCAGAAAACGGCACTTTATTAGTGGTTTCATTTTTCCTCTTTTCAAGGAACCAGGTTTCATAAAGGTTTCTATCTTTATTTAGAATTCAGATAGACGGTTCCATCCCATTCATTTGAAAGAGATTTTGACCGATTATTTTCACAAAGCTTCAGATAAAACCGGGAAGGCCCATCTTGGCCGTATATCTGGGTCGTTTTTTGGAACAAATGCATGGCTTCCTTCCAGGATTGCCGCTGATAAGCATCGAGCGCACGGGCAAACACCGAACCAAGACTTCTTTGCTTCTCGTTGCATTGGTCTAACTGGCATATCAATTCACAAATCGCTATCGGGTTTGATTTTCCGGCCAGTACGAATTTACCGAGTCTTCTGATCAGGAAACCATCGAGTTGATCAAGGACGTCTTCGGATACAAGCACATTCGTACCGACCTGTTTATTTAAACTTTCCATTCTGGATGCCGTATTGACGATATCTCCAACCGGTCGATATTCATAATGGTCAATCGCACCGACATTGCCGAGGGAAATGAATCCGGAATGAATTCCAATGCGCGTTGGCAATTGTAAATTTTTATACGTGCGGTTAAAGGCATTGACACCCTGCATAATCTCAAGCGCCGTCTGACAGGCAAAACTCCTGATTGACTTCTCAGGACGGGCGGCGGCCCAGATTGCCAGCATGGAATCTCCTTTAACATCGGATATGATTCCGGAATGCTTTCTAACCGGCTGAAAAATAACTTCATAATAGCTATTGATAAAACGCGTCAGTTCTTCTGGATCCATCACTTCGGATAATGTCGTGTACTGCTCGGCATCTGTAATCAAACACGTGCCGTATACCAGTTGGGTGTTTTGGGTAACATTCGAGATGCTCTTCGCCAGTTGATCGACAACATTGTCGGGCAGATAGTAGCCAAACGCGGTACGGATATTGCGGCGTTCTTTATTGGCTTCAAAATACTTCCAGAATACCGCGCCGAGAAAGGCAAGCGGGATCTGAAAAAACAACGGAATAACCAGCGGCAGCCAAAGTCCGGAATGCCTGAAAAAATTGAGAGAAGAGAATACATACATGCCACCGATAAAAACCACACCGGCGGCAGCAACGGTGGCGGGAGATAAAATACAACCGATACCGATAAGCAGCCCCCAGAGAAAGATCATTAGAAAACCCTTGCCAGATCTTAGGGACCGAATCGGCTTATCTTCCAGAATGTTGGCAAAGGCGGTGGCCGCTATTTCAACGCCACTAATATCACGTCCATCCGGCTGGGAGAAGACGGTATAAAACCCGTCCTTTTGCTCGGACCGCAGGTGCTCTGAAAGTCCAACAAAAACAACTTTGCCCTTTAGCGGGATCAGATCGGCATCAATAGCGGAGTCACTTGGAAGGTCGAGGATCCGGTAATAGGATATCGTCGGGATGGTGCCCGGCGGTCCGTAAAAGTTCAGGTATCGACTTTTAGGACCCTGGTACATTTGGATGAGCGACTTCAAGATGCGGTATTTTTTTTCATCAACAGCAACTAACTTCGAGGCTTCCAGTTTTTCCAGCAAATTTGCGGCAATCCCCGGATTTTGCTCCAGGTGGTTTCTCAAGGTGTAGATCAACTCTTTTATACTTTTATCAGCCAGCACATCTTCCCGGCGAGCAGGCAATGGCTGCTCATTAAACGCACGTTTATCTAACAGCTCGATAAACTTATCATATACTTGCAAAGCAAAGACCTGGAAAACCACGACCGGCAAAGTCGGCGCGTCACCGGCACCTGATTTAAAAGCCCAGTAACTGTTGACCTTGACTGGCACTTTGGGAAGCGCAAAAGGCGCAGAAGCCACTGCAGCGTGCTGCAGGGGAGCGATCGGTGGTAGAATCCTCTCAATTTCCAGATTGCCGCTGTGAGATCCGGAGGAATCAAAAACAGGAACTTTATCTGTTTTGAGCCAGTCGGTTAGAACGACGTTATCGGCTTTCTGAATCGCCTCGGCAAATAGTTTATCATTTTCTGCGATGCGATTTTCACTAAAAATAACGTCAAAGGCAACGACGGCCGCATTTTTTTGAATTAATTTTTCGATCAGACGGGCGTGTAACGAACGCGGCCATTTTCGGGGGGAATCCGGTAAGCCCAGGTGGTCAGCAGATGTTTTATCCATAGTGATGACAACGACATCCGATGGAACCTGCCGTGCGCCTCTTAGCTTAAACAATAGGTGCAACCCAAATGCTTCTTCGAGCGACGTTCCAAAGGGAGCGATACCAATCATCAGACCTAAGGACCCGATCGCTAAACCGAAAAGTACGGCTTTGGTCAATCTAGACATTTCTTAATTGCGGTTAAATTTCAGAAGCAACGTCAGTAGGACATGCCCAGTATCTCAATGGATTTTTTTGATAATCTAGCGGTAAATTGGAATGGAAATGCTCACGCGTAGCTAATATAAGTTAATGTGGGTTGCATGTCAAATAAAAATGGTGTTGCCAATGAAAGGACAGGTTTAAAGGCTCAAGAGGTTTGCGGGCATCAGGCTATTTCCGTTTCGCTGAAGAACTCCTAAGGTTTTGATTAAAGATATTTTGCGAAAAATACCGCCAGAAATAGCTAGTTTGTAGATATCGTGGGGTGCCTGGCCGCCTGCGGCAGTATCTTTGAAGATATCATGGATCAGAAGATACCCGCCTGGGACAATGTGCCGTGCCCAGCACTCATAGTCGGTGATCGCCGCTTCGGCCGTGTGGCCCCCATCGATAAAAACCATAGCCAGAGGTGTCGCCCAGAGACGGGCAGCCACATCCGAACGACAGACCATCGCTACGACCGTATCTTCAAGACCGGCTTTTTCAAGCGTCTTGCGAAATTCTTGAAAGGTATCCACCCGGCCGGTTTGGGGCTCAAAAAACAAGGGATCAAAATACGCCTGGCCGGGTTGTTGCTCTTCAGACCCCCGGTGGTGATCAATGGAATACACGATGCCGCCATTCGTTTTGCAGGCCGTACCGATATACACCGTTGATTTGCCGCAATAGCTTCCGATCTCCAGGCAGGGACCCAATCGGCTGGCTTTACGCGCGATCTCGTAAAGACAGCGCCCTTCATCCTCGTCCAGAAACCCTTTAATACTGCCGAGTAGCTTGCCGTCAATATTCATATTACAGTTCTCGACGACGAGGACGAGTACGAGGACGATAATTTATTCCGAATCGTGCTCCTCCTCGTTCTCGTCCTCGTCGTCGGATGCCTCCCAATCATGATTTTTCAGCTTATTGAAGCACAAGATGGTCGGATGCGGTTAAACGCGGATTGAATTTCGAATGATTAAGTGTTCTTGTCATTTGGCCATCACTCCTGTGACCGGCGGTCATAGCTGGTGACCAGAACTTCTCTGGGCTTAGCACCGTCTGAAGGACCGACGATGCCCTCTTTTTCCATCTTCTCGATAATCCGGGCGGCCCGGTTATACCCGATTCGCAAATGGCGCTGAATCATGGAAATAGAGGCTTGTCGGGTCTTGGTGATGAGGGCCACCGCATCATCATAGCGTTCATCATAGTCATCATCGTCGGATTCTACAGCTTGGATGGCGGACGCTTCCGTAACTTTTTCGTCGTATTCCGGTTTTTCCTGGCTTCGTAAAAATGCATTAATCTGGCTGAGTTCGGTCTCAGAAATATAAGCGCCATGAATACGCTGCAGTTTCGCCGTGCCGGGTGGTAAAAACAACATATCCCCGTTACCCAGTAGATTTTCCGCACCAATCGTATCGATAATGGTTCGCGAATCGGTTCGCGAAGAGACCTGAAATGTCAGGCGGGTCGGGAAATTGGCTTTTATAATGCCGGTTAATACATCCACGGAAGGCCGCTGGGTGGCTAAAATCAGATGGATGCCGGCGGCTCTTGCCATCTGGGCCAGCCGGGTTAAAGCCACCTCAACATCC
>Ga0255055_10002655_pt1 | contig 12450 bp, 11 predicted proteins | sample JV7_2_27_MG_FD_188633 | JGI IMG/M metagenome (GOLD analysis project Ga0255055, IMG submission 188633) | Seawater microbial communities from Jervis Inlet, British Columbia, Canada - JV7_2_27 | ecosystem: Environmental > Aquatic > Marine > Inlet | place: Canada: British Columbia | collected...
CATGAAGCTTAATGGTCCAAAAGGTGATAAGAGAGCGCCTGATAACGCGAACATAAGCTTTCTAAGATGTGAGGGCGAAGCGTTGACGATCGAGTTAAGCCTCAAAGGTATATACGTGTCCAGCGGAAGTGCCTGCAGCAGAAGGCTCCTCCAACCGAGCCACGTTCTCGTCGCCATAGGCCGCAAATTCAGCGAAGCCCACGGCAGCATATTGATGAAAACAACGCGGTATCATACAGAAGAAGATATAACTTGTGTTTTAGAAGTGTTACCTAGTGCAGTGAAAAGAATAAGAGGCATAGTTGGCTCGACAGGAGTTGATTGAAATGTCGCGTGTACCATTACCTTACACCCAAAAAGTTCTTGACTTGTTCAGAAACCCCAAAAACCTTGGAAAACTAGAAGACGCCAACGTTATCGCGGTTGCAGGGAATCCCGCATGCGGAGACATGATAACCTTCTACATGAAGATCAACGATCAAGATTTCATTGAAAAAGTCTCCTTCGAAAGCTATGGGTGCGCCGCTAACATAGCGACCGCAAGCATAGTCACTGAGATGATCAAGGGAATGCGCCTCGAGAACGCATGGAAAGACGTAACGTGGAAAAAAGTGACTGAAGAAGTAGGTGGCTTGCCAGGCGTCAAATTTCATTGCGGCATCCTTGCTGTGGGCGCTGTCAAACGGGCGATCCGAAAATACTATGGGCAGAAGGGTTCAGCTCCAGATTGGATTCCTCAAGAATTAACTTTTGAGGAGAAACAGGCACTAGAAGAAGAAGAACTTGCTAAAACGCTTTCAAAAAGACTGAACGTTCCGGAGGAAAAATAATTTTAGATCCCTACAGGATTCGCGAAGACTTTCCAATATTGAAACGAAAAATAAACAACAATCCCCTAATCTATTTTGACAACGCTGCAACTACACAGAAACCCCGACAAGTGATCGAAGCCATAAAGAACTTTTATGAAAACACCAACGCCAACGTTCATAGGGCTGTTCATACGCTTTCTCTAGAAGCAACGGAATTACATGAAAACGCCCGGGAGAAGATTGGCAAGTTCATTAATGCAAAGGATCACGCGGAGATAGTTTTTGTCAGAGGCACTACTGAAGCGGTCAACCTAGTAGCGTATTCTTGGGGGCTTCGCAACCTGAAAAAAGGCGATGAGGTTTTGTTGTCTTTAATGGAACACCACAGCAACATCGTTCCATGGGCGATCATCTCGAAAATTACCGGATTCACCCTTAAATACGCAAAGGTGAACGATGACGGCACTCTTGACTACGAGGATTTTGAGAGCAAAATCTCCAGCAAGACCAAGCTTGCAAGCCTTAGCCATGTTTCAAACGTCAGCGGCATAATTAATGATGTCAAAAGAATCGCCAAAGTCGCTCATGAAAACGGTGCATTAGTATTTGTGGATGGCGCTCAGTCTGTTCCTCACATGCACGTTGATGTCAGAGATATAGACGTGGATTTTCTGGCTTTTTCTGGACACAAAATGCTGGGGCCCACAGGCATAGGTGTGCTTTACGGCAAGAAAGCCCTCTTTGAAGAGATGGCCCCTTTTCAAGGTGGAGGCGAAATGATCAAAGATGTATCCTTCAACCAAAAAACCGAACGGTGTAGCGTAGGTTGGAATGACCCGCCTTGGAAGTTTGAAGCTGGAACACCTAACATCTGCGGTAGCGTCGCACTTATGGCAGCGATCAAATACTTAGAAAACATAGGTATGTCTGAAGTTTTGAAATATGAGAAAATGCTGACTGAATACACTGTAGAGAGACTGCAGAGTTGCTTCACTAAACTTGTGCTCTATGGGGCCAGTGATCCCTCCCTCAAGTGTGGAATAATCCCATTCGGCCTAGTTGGTTTATCTTCTCACGATATCGCGCTCTTCCTTGACAATTATGGAATTATGATACGCAGTGGTTTTCATTGTGCACAACCGTTACACCAAGTTTTCAAGCTGCAATCTTCTGCCCGAGCAAGCTTCTACATTTATAACACGCACGAAGAAATTGACCGCTTTATAGAGGTTTTGAAGGAGATTGAGTAGTTCTAATGTCCACAGTTGAAGATTACGTGGCGAGAATTGAAGGAACATGCGGTGAAGAAAAAGACGTAATTGCCATCTTCAAATACGACAAAAAAGATGAAGCCATCGTTAGAATCCTCAAAAAGGCAGAGCTGAAAAACTCTCTTGCTGGAATAATCTTCGAACTAGCTTTCCGAGACATTTCTTTCCGCGTGTACTCGAGCGGAAAAGCCATCTTTAGAGGTATTAAAAGCAAAGAAGCGATGCACGAAATCTTAGCTGCGCTTCTACTTTAGCTTGGGTATTTTTTTCTTAATTTGGAATAATTAAGCCTAAACGTTTGAGCTTTTTCCCCTAATTTCTTGCAGTATAGTCTTGGGTAGCTCCCGAGCTTCTTTGTCAATTGCCATCAACACGGCTAAATAAACTATGCCGCCTACAGCGGTCCAAGCCAAAGTCGTTAATATTCTATTTGTATAGGGTAAGAGGAATAGCACAACACCCATAACTGCGGACGCCAGACCGTACTTCGCTATGCTTCTCCACGGTATGGTGATCTTGAATATTCCGCGAACCATAATAACTAGGATTAGAAACATGCCGAACCGTACTACGGAGTTAATTACGCAGACCGATAACGCTGCCATCAAGGGTTGTTGTGAAGCATATGTTGTTAAAACGTAATAAGTAATTGGAATAGTTATAGCAGAATGTACGTAAAACAAAGAGTAAAACGCGAATAATTTGCTTCGAACCACTGATTTGAACGATAATCTCTCACGATCGACGGTTTCGACTCCGGAAAGAACAGATCCATAAATACCATAAACCACCATAACCAGAGAATCCAACGCCAAAACTATAAGGACCCATTCTGCGCCTGGGTACATTGCCGTTCCAGGTCTCAGGAGGATTATGTACGAGCTGGATAACGATATGACTCCAACTGTCATAGGAAGGGCAAACATTAACACCGTTTTCATCGAAGACGTTACATCCTCACCTCGTCTCTCTGTCAAGAGTTTCGGATAAAGTGCGAAAGATAAAAAGCCGGCGTGAGTGATGACCATCGCAATCTGAAGGGCGACATAATATATGTCCATGCTACTAAATCCTCCGTAATAAAAGAGCATGATGAAAACGAAGTTTGTGATCACGCTGCCTACAACACTGTATACAATCAAAACTGAACCTTTAAGCCACTCTTTTACATATCCCCATTGTATGCGTTGTTTCAATTCGCTCGCAAAAAGTTTGAAGTAATAGACCGTTTGGACAGAGAATGCAATGATGGTGCTTACTACTGCTCCTAGGAGCGGCTGACCTAGCTGGACAATTATCACGTAGCCTATAACGACTCTAATCACTTGTTGTAACATCAATCCGTATCCTACTGACTGTGGCGTACGTGCTTGAAGGCATGGTTCAAAGACTCCTATCAGGTATAGTTCAATTATCTCAATCGAAAGAATAAGGTAAATAGGCAGATATACTGCAGGATTAGAGACTCCGGCTTCGGAAAGAAGCGATGGCAGGATAAGCGGAATGACAACGAGATAAGCAGCTGTGGCTATTAAGGAAAAAATCAAATTTATTGTAAGTCCCGTTTTGGTTGCTCCTTCTTTCCCTCTTGCGACGCACCGCATAACCCAGAAGGGCACGACTCCAGCCAGCAATGTGAAGTACGGCAGAACGGTGCTAATGTTGCCCCATATGGCATATTCTGGGCTCTCGGCTGCAATTGCTCGCCCCAGCATGAATTGAAAAATCAGTCCAGTTGCCACACTAGTTAATCTGGCGGCGAATATGACGTAGCCCGAGTATTGCAGCCTAATCTCTTTTCTTGTCATAGGATCACCTTTTGGATTCATTCCTTTGCATAATCCTGTGAAAGTATTTAATCGTATTTAGCTTAACGGCGTTTCATTTTACCCCTAATTTCACTTTATAGCCCGTAAATCTCTGAAATCGTGAATATCTAAATGCTTTTTAACTGTCGCTGTTTCAACCGTTATTCGCCTAAATGTAGTTTTATTCGCATTTTGTTTCTGCTTATCCAATTGTAAAGCGGAATGAGACTGTGTTTTATCGGTTGAGGAAGAACATCCTTAAGTTCTCTGTGCAAACCGATTTTTCTGGCAATTCGGCCTTTGCTGGTTATAGGTACGTAGTACCGAATTAAGGGGAATCGGGTAAAGCCGTTGCTCTGTTTGAACCTGTCCAAGGATGGGTGGTTACCAATTCTTCCGTACATGAGCCATTCACTTTTTTTATTTGCGCAAACTTCTACTGCCCTAGCAATTAGCGCATTGTTCACTGCTTTGTTAGAATGTTTTTGTAAAGAAAGTATCTGAGAGATAATTGCTATTTTTTGGTCACGTTCAAGCTGAATAAAACCTGCAAGCTCATCTTTTAAAAATGCCCCTATAAAAGTGCTGTTTTTCGCTGAGAACATGATTCGGCTAACGGTCTGAACTGATATTCCATAATGTGGAAAAGGTCTATCTTGTCTTATCGGTGTCTCATTATAGATTTTCCATATGCTCTCCGATAGTTTTACGCTAGGCTCAACAACCTCTGTTTTCACGTTATTTTTTTTAGCCTTACGAACCATATTGCGAGTCTTCTTTCCAACTTTTTTCCACCATTCGCCATAGGTTGCCACTCGAAGAAGCGCGATGTTATCTTCTGTTTTAAACCAGAAGCGCGGCGGATTAGAAATCGTGTTACACCATCTTCTCTCGATGAAAGTGAAGATGTCCACTCCTGTTTCTCCGAGTTTTTCGATAAAAGCGTCTGTTGGAATTACGTCTCTCGCATATTCTTGTGTGTCCCTTGCAACTTTAAAGAATAGTTTCTTTTTCACCGCTAATGTTTCTATTTCTTTATCTACTTCTAGAATTCTCTTAAGCGTTTCATAAAAGGGGCCCCTGTGATTTAGTGTTCCCCTTTGGAAAAGCCATATCGGATGAATCTCGAGAACTTTTTCATCTTCAATGTAGCCCTCCACTATTTTCACCGCCTGTTCAGATGATTGCTTGTAGCATACCCTATCTAAGCCAGAAGTTGGAAATTGGTGAAAAGACTCTAATGGAAAGTCTTTTGGAATAAGGGGTGATTTTATTTTCCACCGTTTCCACATTACCCGCGCGATCAACCGAGCCGTTCCATGAATTGTGTAATAGCGTATTTTTCTTCTTGTTGCTTTTTTCAGTCTTTCCAGTTCTTGCTTGGGCTCATTCACGATGTGAAGGGCAACTTCATGTTTTCTGCCATTCAGCAACGTTAATAGTTCATTGTCAGGAATTGTTTTAGGCGTGAAAAACCAGTAGGCTTTAACGTTCTTAGCCGACTTGTTAATGATTTTCGCTAGTATTTTAGCGTTTTTCAAGTAATCCTTGCTTGTTTTAACGTTCAGAGCTGTGTAAAAGAAGCTCAAAGCTCTTGAAGGATACGGATAGTCGACATCTATTCTTAGTTCTATCAACTGGCTGTTCTGTTGCATGCTAAGCTGTGGCACCTGTTCCTGCATAGTGTCTTACTCTTGCCACATTTAAGTAAATTGTAAAAGACGTAGCCCTTTGTAGCTCGACACCGACGCTGCAACATTAGATCTTTCAAGCTAATTGATGGCTGAGCGATATAGAGCTGCTTATTGCTCTAGTTGAATACATCGGAAGCATGAGGGCTTTTGCGGATCATTTTGAGTTATTATATTCAAATTGGAAAATTTGAGAAAAAAAAACAAATAAATACGTCACCCATGCAACAGTAATTATTAAAACTATTCAAAAGTACAGTTCAGATAAACTAACGGCGCTTTTGCAGAATCACTTGAGGGGAGATAGAAACTCGTGCTTGAAAAGTCTATAAAAGAGATTAAGCGTCTCGCTTACACCGAAGGCGTTTTTTCCAGTCTAAGTTTTCTCTCTTGGTCTTTAGACCAATACGTGTTTTCGCGTTTAGCTCAACGTTTAATTTATAACCGAATGAACGGGTACGTTTTAAAAAAATTAAGTAACTCAAGCGTTCGCATGATTTTGAATGCCAACGACCCAGGTATTTCTCAAGAGTTAATGCTTAAAGGCTCACATGAACCCTTATCCACAAAGATCCTAATGAAAAATTTGCGTGAAGGAATGCACATAGCGGATGTCGGCGCTAACCTCGGATACTTCGCTTTACAAGAAGCCAAAGCCGTTGGCCCTAAAGGTGCAGTTTACGCAATCGAACCTATTCCACAAAACTTTCTCTTGCTTAAACACAACGTAGCTTTAAACAATCTTGAAAACACCCAAGTTTTCAACATGGCTATTGGTGACAAAGATGGCTCACTAGATCTGTTTATAGGCCGTGCTTCTAACTGGGCCTCGGCATTTAAAACACCAATAAATATCGATCAGAAAATTAATGTGCAATGCCAACGTTTGGATACTTTTCTTAAAGATAAAGGCAAAGTTGATTTGGTTCGTATGGATGTGGAGGGCTACGAAACAAAAATTGTGGATGGCATGGAGGAAACTTTGAAGCAGAAAAATTTAATGTTGTTCATGGAGATTCATCCTCCTTTTATGGGAAAAGACAGTTGTAAAAAGTTCTTGCAGAAATTGGATAGTTTTGGGTTTGCTCCTTTCGCAGTGGTATTTGGCAATCATCCCGGTAAACTGATCAAAAACGTCACTGATATGAAATCGTTAATTCACAATGATTATTTGATGAGTGTGATTTTTCACGGGTTTTTCAGGAACTAAAAATAGTCGCGTGCAAAAAAAGGAAACATAACCATCTATACTGGTTTGAAAGCATTGTGCACAAGAATCTCTCACTTTCCTATTTTTGATCTTTCATAGAGAGAACACTCAAACATCACTTTTTCTCTGCCATTCTACCACTCTATGAATACCCTCTCTCAAAGAGATTTTTGGCTCGTAACCAGCATTTCTGATTTTATCTATGGAAAAATTTTTGTTTAAACTCAGAAACCTTTTTGGAGGCTCAACGATTTCTATCTGGTTTTCGTCTGCACCACACTCATCAACAATTATTCTGGCAACTTCTTCCATTGTGTGATACTCGTCAGACCCTATATTAAACGCCTCGTATTTTCCAGAAAAAGGATGTTGCATAACTAGGTGAACGCCGCGGACGAAATCGGACACGTAGCACCATGCTCGCTGTGCTCCTTTATGAACGGTTATTTTTTCGTCTTTTAGCGCGGAGTTTACGAAATTGATCAGAGCGCTTCTGTATTTTGATGGATATTCTCCAGGTCCGTAAACCATAAAAGGTCTCACCGTTACGGCGTTAAGACCGTAGTTTTCAACGTAATGCCGCACTATAGCTTCTCCGAAGAGTTTGCTCATAGCGTAAATGTTAGTCGTGGTAAACACCGATCCTTTTTCGAGGTCTCCTTCTTTTACCAGCTCATTTTTGTCGAAGAGACGACCGTAAACTTCAGAAGTGCTAAAGTATGCTAGTCTGGCGTCGTATTCTAGACACAGTTTAATGAGGTTCAACGTGCCAATGTTATTGACATACATCATTTTTTGCGGATGTTCCTCTCCCACCATCCTGCCAACTTCACCCGCCATGTGTATTACCTGATCTACGTTTTCTTTCTTGAAAATCTTGTAAAGATCTTCGAATGAGGTTACGTCGGCTCTAACGTAGTCATCGTAATCTCTGACATGGACGTCCGAACTTACGACTTGGTAGCCTTGCCTAGTCAGATATGGAATTAAGTAGCTGCCTATGAATCCAAGCGCGCCAGTCACGAAGATTTTAGTCATTCTGCTTTCCCTTCTATCAGTTCTATGAAGTACTTTTTTAAACTAACCCCTAAATCAGGAAAAGCCACTTTCCATTCTCTCATCTGACTAGAAAGGTTCTGGGTGTCGCCCCAAAATCTCACGGGCCATTCTTCTCCCGCGTTATCTACTAAGAAATCAAAAGGCTTAATCTGAGTTAAGGAGACAACTAAGTCTCTGACAGTAACTTTTTTAGGATAATTCATGTTTGTTATTTCCATGAATCCACTCTTGGCTCCTTTCAGGTGTTCAGCTGCCTTGACCAGTATTTTCGCCACAAAACCTGAGGGTAGCGGATTTACAAATGACTTACCTCCCCCGAACAGAGTGACTTTTCCATGGTTATGAACCGCATTTGCGCATCTGGGAATTAGTCTGCGTTCTCTTTCGCCTTTCCCAAACGCGTAAGCCAACCTAAGAATCCAAAGTTTTGACAAATAGCCGTTTTTCAGAAAATATTTTGCATATGCTTCTGTCATTTGTTTTGACAGCCCATAAGGTATAGTTGAAACGTGATCAACTGTCTCAGGAATTTCGCCTTCAAGACCGTAATACACAGCTTGCGAAGAAAGCAAAACTAGTGAGCCCCTGAATTCTTTCATAAAATTCAGAAAGGTTCGGACATTGAGGTCTAAATCTAATATAGGCGAACGTTTAGCAAGTCCATGATCTGCATTTCCCGCAACGTAGATTGCCGCCGGATACTTTTTTCTCCACCCACCAATTTCTCCAAGTAAATCTAACTGTACCCTTTCAAGTTCGGCGTCGAGTTTTTCTGGTCTCCTATTAAAGCTAAATACAAAACCATTTTCTGTATGTTCATTCAATACGTGTTTTTGTATGGCGGAACCTATGAATCCACTCCCACCAACCACTAATGTTTTGTTCATTGATAACCAACTTCTCGAAGCTTTTCCTCAAACTTTTTGAATATATCACTTCTCATCAACAATTCGAGGTCTTTAAGAAATTTGTTTTTGTCCATGTTTCTATAATTTCCATGATTCTTTATGTCATTTAGAGATTTCTCCGCCATTTTGAAAAGAAACCAATCGAACTTGGCTCTGTTATTAATTATATAGTTGAATAAGAACTCGGAAACCAATGGTCTCTTAAAATGTTGCCTCGTCTTCAGAATTACGGGCAGAAACGGGGCGAATTTTTTTATTAGAATCTCCAATTTGCTATTTTTTTCGAAAGTCTTAAGGATTCTTATTCTTGTTAACTCGCATCCGTAAATCATTTGATCTTTTCGTTTTGAGGTTTGTTTTCTATGTTCTCTGTAAAAGACTGGTGCGCCTTCTATGGCTTCAAGTTTGAGTTTCAAGGCGCTGTACCGCATCCAGAGATCACCGTCTCCATCAATGTTTCGAGTGTTTGGATCAAATTGGCCATATGACTCGGCAGCTTCCTTTTTGATCATCACTGAGCTGCCGTTAATCGAATTTCTAAAAAGAAGCGATGCTAGTCGCAAATCAGGGTTGTGGATAAACAGTGAATCCAAGATGGGTAACCTCGGTAGATAACTGGTTAGTACGAGCTTTGAATTTGAAAGGGTTGTGCCCATGTAGCAATTCTTAAAGTAACTCCAGTTGGCTTGAGTTCTCTTCATATGTGCTAATTGTTTCTTTACCTTTTTTTTGTCTATAAAAATGTCATCTGCGCTGAGCCAACAGATGTGCTCTCCTTCCGCATTCGAGAAACCAACGTTTAACGCGTTGGCGGCACCCATGTTATTGCCAATGTCGATTATTCTCAACTCGAACGAATCTGTAGGAAGCGAACTCGCCAAGCTTTTAACCTTGTTAACTGTTGCATCCGTCGAGCCGTCATTTACAACCACTATTTCCATTGGTCGATACGTTTGCCTGAAACAGGATTTAACCGCGTCTTCTACAAAATCCTCGGCATTGTACGCGGGAATGACAACGCTAACCCTTGTGTTCTCGTTCATCTGGGGGCTCTCATTTCTTGCTAAGTTTGTTTCCTTGGCTAGATTGGTTAATATGCTTGATGCATTAAACTAAAATAGCTTTGTATGGCAATTCTGATCAGTAAGTGAGCCAAATTGAAACAAGTACACGTTGCCTTGGTTTTAGGTGCCCGCCCCCAAATTATAAAGTCAGCGCTCTTAATTCGGCTATCAAACGAGGATGAACACGTAAAGCTTTCAATAATTCACACTGGTCAACATTACGATTATGAAATGACGAAAGTGTTCTTCGAAGAATTTAGTTTGCCCGATCCGACAGTGAATCTTGACGTTGGAAGCGGTTCTCACGCGCAGCAGATGGCGAAAATAATGTCTCGTCTTGAGCCCGTTTTGTTAGAACAGAAACCAGACTTGGTTTTGGTGCCTGGCGATACTAATTCTACTTTAGCTGGGGCGGTGACTGCCGCTAAGCTTCACATTCCAGTGGCTCATATTGAGGCGGGAGCAAGAAGCTATGATAGCAGAATGCCTGAAGAAATTAACCGGCGCCTAACGGATCATTGTTCTACCCTACTTTTTACGGTAACCGAAAATTGCTCGCGGAATCTGCTGAAAGAAGGAATAGGCAAAGACAGCGTTAATCTGGTCGGAGACCCAATGTATGATGTGTTACTCCAGCAATCATCAAAGGCGGAAAGAACCGCTATTTTGAGTCGATTGGATGTGAAAGCAAAGTCATATGCGCTTTTGACGTTGCATAGGCAAGAAAACGTTGACAGCTTTGAAAGCTTGGAAAAGATACTTAATGCGATTGTGAGGCTGAAAAAGCTTATAGTGATCTTTCCTGTTCACCCCCGAACTCGAAAGCAATTGCACAGTTTCAACTTGTATACCAAGTTGAAAGAACAAAAACATGTCAGGCTCATTGAACCTGTGAGTTACTTGGAAAACATCAATCTCATAAAAAAAGCGAACCTTATCCTGACAGATTCTGGAGGAATGCAAAAAGAAGCTTTCTGGCTCAAAACACCATGCATCACTCTGCGAGAAAACACCGAATGGATAGAAACCGTTCAAATAGGCGCCAATTATTTGGCGGGGTCCAATACTGAGCAAATAGTCAAAACGGCTGAGAAAATCATCGAAAACAAAGAAGAATTCTGTAAAAAACTGGAGAAGCTACCTAACCCCTTTGGTGACGGATGCGCTTCGCAAAAGATACTTAAGATAATCACGGGTTCTCAATTATTTCTTCGCTAATTCTTCATAAATCGATAGCAAACGTGATTCTATTTTCTTCACATCATGATACTTTTTAAGAAAGCGGTATTCTCTTTCCCAAAAGTCAGATGGCAAATCGCTTATCAAGTTCGCTATTGTCTCTTCTTCCCTCAAGTCTTTTAATGGAAAATCCTTGTTTTCTGGATATTCCGAAGAAACATACGCTAGGGCTGGTCGGCCACACGCAATAGCTTCAAGCGAAGCCATTCCCAAGGACCCGAGAGCAAATCTGTCAATGACAACATCTGCGTCCCAGTAGTACTCGTCAAGTTTTTCATGCGGAGCCTTCGGTAAAACTTTGAGGCTTAAACCTAGAGAGGAAGCTAAAGCCTTTGTTTTTTCAAAATCTTTGCCGTGTTGAATTATGCTTACATCAACTTCCTCTCTGATTTTACTCAGCGCTTTTATTGCTATATCTGTCCCTTTTACGCTCCAGTTTGAATCGCCTGCAATTAGCACTCTCTTCTTTTTTCCTTTTTTGACAGCTGGTTTCGGATAAAACAGTTCAGCGTTAACTGGATTGGGCAGGTATTCTGCATCCTCCCTGTAATGTTTGGCTATGCTGAGAATGTCCGGTGTGCTAACAATAATTTTGTCGCAATGTTTTAAATTATGCCTGATGATTCTGCTCCAGACTGTATGGTTTAGGCTAGTTCTTAAATCGCTTCCATGGGCATGCCCAATTAACGGTTTTTTGCCTGAGCGGGCTGCAATGTAGCAGTCTTGTAAAAGGTAATTTACGTGATATACGTCTCCTTTCGCCCTCAAAATCTTGAAAGCTAAACCAAAAGTTTTACTCCAAAATCTTCTGCTGCGCTTGATATGTTGCTTTTCCAGCTCAGCCGGCATGTACTTGAGTAAAGTTTCTCCAACAAAGGCAGCGTCATTAATCATGACTACTTTCATTAGTACACCGCGATTAAGTTTCAACCTTTATGCATTAAACTCTTCTCAAACTTTGCGCACCACTTGAATGAAATGCGTGAATAGCCGAGTTTCATCCACGTCAACTGCATTTTTCTGGTTGTTCTCCAAACTCTGTCTCTAATGCTTTCACTATGTTCGCGATCTTCTCTACTTCTTTTTGAACAGTTTTGTCTTTAATCTCTTCTTTTCGTTTTTTGTTTGACTTTAGGATTAGTTGCAAAAACTCTGAATCATAGGACCGCAGTAACAGCTCAGTGTTTGGTATTAGACAGTGACCGCCAATAAATCCTGGAAACATTATTGGCCGATCTAACCTGCCGCGGTGTGTATCCTCCAGAAAATCAACTACGTCATTAAAATCAGCTTCAAAAACTCTAGAGATCCTATGCATTTCTTGGAAGCAAGCAATCATCCACGCACGATAAGTCGTTTCAAAGAGTTTAGCTAACTCTGTTTCTGCA
>Ga0255055_10002658_pt1 | contig 12437 bp, 9 predicted proteins | sample JV7_2_27_MG_FD_188633 | JGI IMG/M metagenome (GOLD analysis project Ga0255055, IMG submission 188633) | Seawater microbial communities from Jervis Inlet, British Columbia, Canada - JV7_2_27 | ecosystem: Environmental > Aquatic > Marine > Inlet | place: Canada: British Columbia | collected...
AAGAGTGTCTGGCTTGCTCCAGGGGCAAACCTTGACGCAGGTGCCGCAGCCTGACCCCTTTTGATTGCCGACCCGCATGTGGGTGCATTTCTTGACGTCCAAGAGCCATTTTTCATATCCATTGAAAAGCACCTTTTCGCCGTCACTGATGGCACCGCTGGGACACTCCCGGGCACATTTTTTACACTTTGAACAAAAATCCTGCAGTCCAAAGTCGATCGGTTTATCCGGTAAAAGCGGCAGATCCGTGGTCACGACAGCGCCTTTGTGCCGCGGTCCAATAAACGGATGCACTACGGTATCGCCGATTCTGCTCATTTCACCCAAACCGGCCCAAAGCAGTATCGGCGGAAGCACAATATCGTAAAAGGGTGCGTAGTGGGCTTTGGCAGGATAGCCAAGTCGCCGGATATATTCTGCAAGGATAATAGCGATGAATCCAGACGTGGCATACGACATCATGCTCATGGCATTGCTGATCCAATCATTTCCGGTGTAAGCCTGAGACGTCCGATAATCCTGGTCAACCAAAACGGCAATGGCATACTTATGATCCAGTTCAATCGGCACCTCACCCGCATCCGGATTTCTAAAATCAAACTTATGGCTGTACACGGCATACGGCGGCAGTTCGCAAACACCGACGGCATCCGCCCGCAAAAAATAAGCGGTCTCCTTTATATGACGGGAGAGCGTTGCCGGGTCATCGGGGATCGGTGCCTTCTGTGCTGCAGCCATCCCATCTACAAATGGTTTCATGTTATCCCGCATCCATGAGCACGCACCGGAAAGGGGATGTTTGGGGACAAACCGTCTGAACTCCTTTTGAAGGGTCGCGCCATAGTCCCCGGCCGCTGCCTTGCAAAACCCGGCCTGTCGTTCAGGTACTCTCTTGACTTCCGCGTCATTGATCGCCGTCGTCGGTCTGTCAACTCTTTTCAACTTATCCATTGGGAAGGTTTCCCCGTCTCGAATGTGGTAGCCGCTCATCGTTCCCCCTTTAGTTGATAAAAATTCAGTAACTTAATCATACGACCTTTCTCAGTTATGCTTTTTACGCGACGATAACTGCTACCGTCATTTAACAAGTCGTTACATTTATGCCAAGGCATAAATAAGGGTCAGGTCTACACCTCTTGACAAATTTTTTACATCTGTCAAGAGTGTAGACTTGGCCGTATTTTTTCCTCCTACTGGAGAGATTATCGTTTCCCTTTAACCCGCATGATTGACAGGTTACTGACTCTGCCATAGAGTTTCGTAAGAAGTGCTACAAGTGAATTATGCTAAAAAGATGGAGGAAAACGACCCATGAAAAAATTTGATGCAATAATCATCGGCACAGGTCAGGCCGGGCCATCGCTGTCAGCAAGGTTGGCCGGCGCGGGAATGAAGGTGGCCGTTATCGAGCGTAAATTGTTCGGCGGTACCTGCGTCAATACGGGCTGTATCCCCACCAAAACGCTGGTGGCCAGCGCCCGTGCTGCGTACACAGCCAGACGTGCGGCTGATTTCGGGGTGATGATCGACGGTACCGTTACGGTGGATATGAAAAAGGTCAAAGCGCGCAAAGATGACATTGCGGGCCGATCCAATCATGAGATACCGGGTTGGATGAAAAAAATATCTAACTTGACTGTATTCAAGGGGCATGCGCGTTTTGAAGGCCCCCGCACTGTCAGTATCGGCGGTGAAGTTCTGGAAGCGGACAAAATATTTATCAATGTCGGTGCCCGGGCATTTGTCCCGCCCATGCCGGGCCTTGATCGCGTCGATTATTTAACCAATTCCGGCATGATGCAGGTGGATTTTTTGCCGGAACATCTGATCATCATTGGTGGAAGCTATATCGGCCTCGAATTCGGTCAGATGTACCGGCGGTTCGGCAGCCAGGTGACGATTGTTGAAAAGGGGTCACGCCTAATTGCACGCGATGACGAGGATGTCTCTGAAGCGGTTAAAGAAATTTTGGGAAACGAGGGGATCAGCATTCGACTCAATGCCGAGTGTATGGTCGCAGAAAAATATAGAGATAAAATTCGGGTTAAGCTGGATTGCGATAAAGGCGATAAGGCTGTGACCGGTTCACACCTGCTGCTTGCGGTTGGACGCATTCCCAATACCGATGACCTTGGCCTGGATAAAGCCGGTGTTGATATAAATGCGCGCGGCTATATCCGGGTGGATGATCAACTTCGCACGAATGTGCCCGGCATATGGGCGCTGGGTGACTGCAATGGAAAGGGCGCCTTTACCCACACCTCCTATAACGACTTTGAGATCGTTGCAGCAAATTTACTGGACGAGGATCCCCGTCGGGCAAGCGACCGCATTCTTTGCTACGGTCTGTATATCGATCCACCACTGGGACGTGCCGGGATGACAGAAGCACAGGTAAGGCAGTCGGGTCGCCGGGCCCTGATTGGCAAGAGATCCATGGCAAACATCGGCCGCGCCGTTGAAAAAGGCGAAACGCAGGGGTTTATGAAAATCCTGGTGGATGCGGATAGCAAAGAAATTCTGGGTGCGGCAATCTTAGGCGTCGGTGGTGACGAGGCCATCCATTCTATTTTGGATATCATGCATGCGAAGCAGCCTTACGCCGTGATACAGCGTGCCATGCATATTCATCCCACCGTGTCAGAACTGATACCGACCATGCTCGGCGATCTCAAACCGTTGCAATAACGCACAGGCATTCGCTTAATCATAAATGGGAGTATCGTATGGATTATAAAGTTAAAAATGTTAAAATGGATGACGTATTTAAAATTTAGCTGTTTGCATATGACTTTAACAGTGCCACCATGAAATCCCACACCCGGTCGAGGGACGGAATGAAAAGCCGCTCGGTCGGCGAATGCGGATCTTCGATATCCGGACCGAATGAAATCATTTCCAGGTCGGCATATTTTGCACCAATAACGGCGCACTCCAAACCGGCGTGGAGTGCCGTAATCGCGGCTTTGCGGTCGAATAACTGTTCATAGACCGCACTGCAGCGTTTGAGGAGTGTCGAGTTCATGTCCGGTGTCCAGGGCGGATATTCATTGTCGGATTGGGTCTCGGCGCCGGCCAGGGCAGCAACCGCCTGGATGCGGTGGGTGGCTTCATCCATCCGCGATATGACCGAGCTGCGCTGGCTGGTCAAAATTTTAAGGTGGTTGTCCGACATCTCCACTGTGGCCAAATTGTTGGAGGTCTCTACAAGATCCTCGAAGATCGCCGACATCCCTAAAACTCCGTGGGGGATGGCCAGCAGAAGGCTGATCACCGCAGCGGTTTGTTCGGCGTCCAGGGCCATTTTAGCTTTTGGCTCGGATTCCACCGCCGTCAGGGCCACAGCGAGTGCCGGATCACTGGTGTCATATTCGGCTTTAGCAGTCTGTTCAAATTCGGAAATAATATTATCTAAAACCATTCTATCATGCGACCTGCAAGCAAACACCGCAAAGGCGTCTCTGGGAATTGCGTTGTGGGCGGAGCCGCCCTTGATCGTTACCAGCCGAAGGTCGCCGGATGCAGCCACGCGGTGCAACGCGCGCGCCAGAATAAGGTTGGCATTAGCGCGCTGCTTATGGATGTCGATACCTGAATGACCGCCCTTAAGACCATGTACGGTTAGTTTGAAGGTTGCTTCGACTTCCAATTTCTCTGAAAGATTCAGTGCCAGTGACACCCGGGTATGCCGACCGCCGGCACAGCCCACGGTGAAAACGCCTTCGGCTTCCGAGTCGATGTTTAAAAACACGCGGCCCTGGAGAAGGTCGGGTTCTATTTTTTTGGCGCCATTGAGTCCGGTTTCTTCATTCACCGTAAACAGCAGTTCCAACGGGGGATGGACCACCACCGGGTCGCTCACTACTGCCATGCAAAGCGCCAGGGCAATGCCGTTGTCTGCGCCCAGGGTAGTATGGTCCGCTCGCAGCCAGTCGCCATCATAAATATGACGGATAGGATCCTTGTCAAAATTGTGGGCTGAGTCGGGCGACTTTTCACAGACCATATCCATATGGCCCTGGATTACAACGACCGGGGCCTTTTCAAAACCGGCGGATGCCGGGACCTTTATCAGGAGGTTGCCGGCCGGATCTTTTTCTAAGGCAAAACCACTGGTTGCCCCCCATTGTTCCAGCCAGAGGCCGATCTTTTTTTCATTTTCCGAACAGCGGGGTATGGCATTGATCTGTTGGAAAAAGTCCAGAATTCTTTTTACAGGTTCACTCATTGATTTTCTCCCGACAGCCACTAATTTTGAATGTAAAATTATTTTAATCGGCAAACATCACAAAATTAATAGAACGCATCTTTTCCTTCTTTTTACCTCACTTTAGCCCTGCCCTGCGAAGATTTTCACCCATGCGCTCAAATATTGCTGTTTCTTTGAAAGGGCTTATCTGCTCCAAAAGCGCTATAGAAAGTTGGGGATTTATCCTCAGAGCTTCCGCCACGTGAGCACGAGCCTGCTCCTCCTGACCGATTTCACCGTAAATGATTGCCAGCATCAGGTGAACACCTAAATGATCGGGACTGCGGGTCAGTGCCTTTTTTAACGCTGACATCGCCTCTTCATGCCGTTCCATCGTGGAATAAGCAAAGCCCGATATGAATAAATAGTTCACCGGATAATGGGGGTTGAGACGCATCGCTTTCTCTACCATCACCAAGGCTTCTTGAGGCCTTCCTATCCAGGCCATGATTTCCGCGAGATCCGCATAGACATTTGCATCATTGGGATTAAGGGCGATGGCTCTCTCCTGCTCGGCAATCGCCTGGACATGCTGCTTTCTCCATAGGTAGACATGGCCCAATAAGGTGTAGGCTACTGATAGTGTGTCATCAAGGGAAATCGCCTTTTTCGCCAGTTCGAAAGCCCGTTCCAAAGACCGGGGATCCTGGCTCCATAGTCTTGCCCACGGCTCATAGTACGTCAAACCCAGACCCGCATATGCACCTGCAAACTCTGGCTCGATCTCAATGGCCTTCTCAAACATCCGCCGGGCCTGCTCATTGTCCTCCCTGGTGAAACGGTGGTAATACCACATTCCGCGCAAGCGGTAGTCAAAAGCATTAAGATTGGCCGTGTCTTTGCGAAGCGCGCGTTCTTGTTCTATCTGTCCAAACTTTACATCCAGCGCCGATACGATTTGCTGGGTGATTTCATCTTGCAGCGTGAAAATATCTTTGAGCTCCCGGTCATAGCGCTCGGCCCACAGGTGCCCGCCGGTGGTGGTATCGATCAACTGGGCCGTAATCCGTACCTGCTTACCTACCTTGCGCACACTGCCCTCCAACATATAGCGTACACCCAGATCTTTTCTTACCTGCTCCGGTTTGATCGCCCGCCCTTTATAGGTAAAAACAGAGTTGCGCGATATGACAAACAGACCTCTGAATTTCGACAGGTCGGTGATGAGGTCCTCGGTTAACCCGTCGCTAAAGTATTCCTGCTCGGGGTCGCCGCTCATGTTGACAAACGGTAGTACCGCAATAGAGGGCTTATCAGGCAGAGCGATCGGCGAATATTCGGGCAGCCCGGCCTCGCGCAGGGCCTCGATATGATTCTCCATTACCGTAGGGTCCATATTCATCAATTGAGCCTGCTTCCGGGCCACTTCCAATGAGTATTCGGGAAAGAGCCTTAAAACTTCCGCCACCTCTGACCGGGCTTGTTCTTTGCGGCCCAGGCGGATGTAGGCGATAGCCAGACTCCGGTGCCCCACTTTACTCTGTGGCTCCCGAACAACCAACACCCTGAATGCCTCGACTGCCTTCTCATACGCTTCCATTGACAAATAGACCTGGCCCAATAATTCCAGGTAAATGGAAGGATAATAAGGATCGAGGCGCATGGCCTTCCTCACAAGCGGGAGTGCCTCCTTGTACCTGCCGATGTGGTGCAAGTACGTCCCCAGCAGAATGTGAGGGAAAGACTGGTTGGGACCGAGGGCGACGGACTTCTCTCCTTCGGCAATGGCTTGGTCATACCGCCCTTGCCGTAAGTAGATAGCTCCCCACAGGGCATGGACCCAGGGGTCGGAGTCGTCCAGGGCCTGGGCCTTTTTCGCAAGTTCGACAGCTCGCTGGAGAGACTCTCCCCGAGTCTCGCTCCATCCATGGAACGCGTCTTCCCAATACGTCCAACCAAGCGCAGTAATAGCCGGGGCATATCCCGGGGCCAGGCTTGCCGCTTGCTCAAAAAACTCCCTGGCCTTGACGTTATCAGCCTTTGTATGCTGCATCCTGTGAGCATCCCCTCTGACGTAATAACTCCAGGCCTCAAAATTTTGCATCGTCTTGCTGGCCAGCCGGGTTTGCACCCCGACCGATAATTCTACCTCAAGGGCGAGCACGATTTTCAGAGTGATTTCGTCCTGCAGGGCAAAAAGGTCTTGAAGGTCGCGATCGTAGCGGTCCGCCCAAAGGTGACGCCCGCTGGTGGCGTCGATCAACTGGGCCATGATCCGGACCCGGTTTCCGGCCCTTTGAACGCTGCCTTCCAGGATATAACGCACCCCCAGGTCTTCGGCCACCTCCTGAGCCTTGACCGCTTTGCCCTTGTAGGTGAAGGTCGAGTTGCGGGCGATTACGAAAATCTCCGGAATATAGGACAGGGCGGTGATGATGTTTTCGGTAATCCCATCAGCCAGGTACTCCTGATCGGAAACGCCGCTCAAATTGTCGAACGGCAGGACCGCGATGGAAGGCTTATCAGGCAGGGGGTATGCCATCTTCTCCACGGAAACAGGTTCGATCCTGGTTGATTGGCGCAAGTAGAAATACCAGCCTGCTGCGCCTCCAGCTGCTGCTATCAGTACTATAACAGCAGCCAGGGCTATCCACTTTCTTGATTCTCCTTTTTCACCAATGACTTTGCCTGCGGCCTCAGGTTCCGTCAGCACACGATAAACTCGCACTGGCTCAGCAATGTTTTTAACACTATGCTCACCAAGATTTTTATAGCCGAAATTAAGTTTGTTTTTTACCTGATCATATGATGTCCCTGAGATGCAAATACCTCCACCCTCGGCTAAGCTCTCAATGCGGGCTGCTATATTGACACCATCCCCATAAATCCTCTCCCCATCTTCAATTACATCTCCGAGGTTGATTCCAATCCGAAACTCCATCTTGCGATCATCAGGCAACCCACTGTTCTTTTTCTTAAGCTCTTCCTGTATTTTCACCGCGCATTCAGTTGCATCCACCACGCTGGAAAACTCTGACAATATGTTATCGCCTGGAGAATCAACCACCCGTCCTCGATACTGTTGAATGAGATCCGTCATCAAGGCACGGTATTCCTTCAATCTGTTTACAGTGCCGGTTTCATCCTCACCCATCAGGCGGCTGTAGCCTTTGACGTCGGCACTCAGAATGGCGCTGAGTTTACGTTTGGCGCGTTCTTCGGCCATGAGATAGTCTTAATTAGTTATTTACAAGGTTTAAGAGAAAAGATTACCGCGATGCGAATCAAATACTCAGGTATTAAAATACAAAAACCTCCAGAGAGAATATCCCTTGGAGGCATCCCAATGGTGTTTTTTGGAAACATTCTCTCATAACCCGGCTCACAAAGTTGGGAGTTACGATAGAAGTGGTTTCAAAACCCCATCTAAAGCCCAATGGCTGCGTTGCAGGCCTCCGATAAATGCTCACATACCTATGTATGCTGCGCGTTATCGATCGGCCTGCGCCTTGCCCTTGAACCTGATCTGAGATTTTGAAACCACTTCTAAAATGTGGTTTTCCATAACAATTTCTATTCGGTATACATTATTACCCCTTTGAAATGGGCATTGTCAAACATGTTATAAGCTTACAATAAAGCGCATATTATTTCTGTTCGAAGCATCTTTCGGCTGGCACCTCAACCTGCGGCTTCCGGATTCGAAGTACTGAGATACAATAATTAGCGCATCATCACCAACACTCATTTATAACTCGTCAGCAGTGTTTTGTACCCATTGAACAAGGCGTTCGCGCATCGGTTCGTCAATCCTTAGCGAACTGATTCGTTCTAAAAGGATTTGAGTATTGATCATTCTTTCAGTTAAGAGTACGCGCACGAAATCTCTGTCCTTTTGTCTGTAAGCGACAAGCTTGCTCGCTGCAAGATCGTGTGTTTCAACACACCAGCCAGTTTTACCTCCGGTTGAAATTTCGTCAAAAACTCGTGTTGCCCTGTCTTCCCAGCCTTGTGAAAGAGTCGCGGCCTCTCCTATAGGACAGCCATGTACATAAAAACCGTGCGTTTGATGAAAAAGGGAAAGCTCTCCTAATGCGCCATCGATAGCATCGACTTTATCGTATCGATTCTTTGGTTGGACATCCACTTCGATAGAAGCACGAAGTTCGTCCGGTGCATTTGGGAATTCACCGAGAATTGCCTGCGAGCCGAATATCCATATCTCGGAATCTTCAGAGACTTCACATGCGGCCCTAATTGCATGTTCAAGCTGTTCACGCGTCATTGTTCCCCACCGAGGTCATTCAGCAAACGGTTTCGTTCGTCAGAGTTCAAAATGGCTAAAAGGGGGTTGCTCTGACGTAAACGATTGGCTCTTTCGCTGGTTGATATTAGGAATCGCGATACACGCCGAATAGAATATGATTCCAAGATATCACGCCATTCTTCAATATCTTTAGTCGCAGATCCATGGTCGCTCTTTAACATGCGTTGGACATGTTCCTTTGCTCTTCGTACAAGGGATGAATCGTGTTCTATAGCTTCGGTTAACTTGTGTGACACCTCCAGCATGCGCTGATTTCTTTCCTCATGAGTCAGAGGCGTCGGATACATTTCTCGATTATATTTGTCCGGAAACGGTAGAACCCCATACAATGGGCTAACTTTATCGGGTTCTAAATTCGGAAGATCAGCTTTCGTATAACCATGAACCTCAATTGTAAGATCGAAGGCTCGCTCTACCTCATATAATTGCTTCTGCATTCGTTGAATGTAGTTGGACAGACGCTTTGTTTCATGCAGGACACCCAGTATCATCGGGTCTCCAAATTCACTCGGAAAATCTTGAATCCAAGCAGCACGAGCATAAGGTACCAGTTTCACAATTCTGTCTTTAATGGCGCCAATTAGAGATTCGAACCGCTCCCTTTCAGATTGAAAAAGCTTTAACACGGCTATCACAAGCTTATCGGAACGACGAAGTTCATACTGATGCTTTCGACCCCCGCCAACGCGAAGGACAAAACCGGATTCGAGGAGACTTTTTAATGCCTTATGCGTCCCAGGTACTGTAAGGCCAGCACGCTCGGCGGCATTCGACGCGGTGAGAGACCCATCAACCTCGTTTGCTAAAACTCTCAGTATACGGACGTGGGCTTCAGTGCCCATGAGATCATTGAGCGGGTTGCGTAAAGAATTTTGACCAGAGACAATCGGTCGCATAACCGTATAAACTCCTCTTAAGTTAGAATACAACTAATAGACTGCATTTTATTATTAACTATAGTTAATGTATATAATCTATAGTTAATCTATATAAACTATAGTTTATATATTAAAATAACAATAATCGAAGCAGAATGCAAGTCATTTGAATTTTTATTCAAAAATAAAAATTTTCTTGACAATAAATGAATGATCATTTATTTTACGGTTATGAGAACTAAAGATGATGAAAAAGAAACTGCCCTGTTTGAGGCCACAGTTAAGCTGGTCAATGAGATCGGATTCGCCTCAAGTTCAGTATCCAAAATTGCCAAAGAAGCCGGTGTCTCACCGGCCACAATTTATGTGTATTACAAAAACAAAGAAGACCTTTTAGTTTCAACCTACATCGAAATAAAACTTGATCTAAGCAAGGCCCTGCTCAGAGATTTTAACGACGGGCTGCCGATCAGAGATATATTGCGAAATGTATGGTTTAACATGTTTGAATATATCTCTAACAACCTGGAATATTATAAATTTGTCGAACAATTTTCCAATTCGCCTTACAGTTCTTTAGTTAATAAACAAGAAGTGGAGCAATATTTTGTTCCCTTGATCAAGGTGCTGCAAACAGGAATAGAACAAAAGATCATTAAAAATGTAAATTTTGATATTCTCACGGCCTTCATGTATCATCCAATAACGGTTATTGCCAATCCAGGATTATGTCAGGATTTTGAACTGAACGAGGAAAATATTGAAACAGCATTCACATTAGCCTGGGATGCTATCAAATTATAAAAAAATTTGCCTTATTTATAAATGAACATTCATTTATAAGCTCTTGAAAAAATAAGGAAACATAAAGATGTTTCCATGGTGACGGCGATCGGGCGCAGCCGCACAGGAGTCAATGATGCCAAGCTGCATGAGGTCCTCGTCGATGATTTTACCGACTATTCCGCATTGACAGATGTACTGGAAAACAAAGACATTCGATCCATGGAGGCGTTATGATACCGCTGCTGAAAATCGTTTATGCCGTTATCAGGTATACCCTTGTACCTTTCCTTCTGATAATGATAATCATTTCAGGGATAGTGTTTGCCGGCTGCAGCACGACGAATCATACGCAAGAAGAACGCGAAAAACGGATGCAAAACTCATCGCAATATAATGACGGAGAGTTCGAAAACCCGATAGATGTCCCCATTATGGCCCCGGGTACAACCTGGAAGTACATCAAAAAACGTCTGTTCACTTCTCGAATTGACCCCGAACCTACCGGTGAACTGCCGGTAAAATCCATTCAGCCGAATGACTGGACTCAAATGGATAAAGAGAAACTTTTCTTTGCCTGGCTCGGTCACTCCAGCATCCTGATTGCAGTGGATGGAAAAACGGTTCTGGTGGATCCGGTGTTTGAGAAGCGCGCTTCTCCATTTACCTGGTTCGGTCCCAAGCGATTTCACCCGACTCCCGTTACGGTCGAAGAACTGCCCCCGATCGATGTGGTAGTGATTACTCACGATCACTACGATCATCTGGAAGAGCCATCGATTCGGCAACTGGATCGTAAAACCAGCCTGTTTCTGGTGCCTTTAGGAATCGGAGAATTGCTTGAGGATTGGGGTATTGCGCCTGAAAAGGTAGTGGAACTGGACTGGTGGGAGCATCATAAAGTGGACTCTTTGAATTTTACCGCCACGCCGGCGATCCATTATGCAAGAAGAGGGCTATTTGACGGCAATGAGAGACTCTGGTGTTCCTGGTCCGTACAGGGTCAAAACAGAAGATTCTTTATCAGCGGAGATTCCGGCTATTTTGACGGATTCAAAAAAATCGGGGAGAAGTTAGGACCTTTTGACATCACATTTTTAAAGGTCGGCTCTTACGACGAAATGTGGAAACAAGTCCACATGCTACCTGAGGAAGCCGTCCAGCAACATCAGGATCTTCGTGGCGGCATACTGGTCCCCTTGCACTGGGCAACCTTCGATCTGGGTTTGCACCCCTGGTACGAACCTATTGAACGGACGCTGACAGCGGCCCGGGAAACAGATGTCCAAGCCGTCACCCCCATCATCGGTGAGCAGGTTAACATAGGCCGGCCACAAGAAGTGAACCCGTGGTGGCGTGTTGTAGATAAATCCCAGGAGTAGATATGTCGCCATTCAGGATCTTCGCGGCATTAAAACATATCCAGGTAATGTTCAAGGTTATGGAACCATTGCGGGGCGGGAATCTGGCCAAAACGCCACCATCAACCGTAAAAGATATCTGGACAAAGGCCGATCATAAAAAACCGCCTGTAGAATGGTCTCTGGGCTGGATCTGGAATCATCCCGAGGTCACCGTTGTTCTTTCGGGGATGAACAACGATGACCACATAAACGAAAACCTGGCCCTGGCCGAAAAAGCCCTGCCAAATTTTCAACGCACCAACAAAAAAAGTTAAATAGCTTGACTTAAGTCAAGGAGTTTCTTTTCTTGGGGTATTATAAGCAACTATAGATTAGTGTGTCCTAAACTTTTAGAGATTAACTAAAAGCTGCTTCGGTGGATTCGAATTGAACCTGCATATCCTGTATATCCCCACCTTAATTAGGTCACCTCATTGTTTGGCAGAGATATAAGAGTCGGTTTTGTTGCTCCCTCAGCTCTGAGAAACAATTTCATTTCGAATCTAGCACCGAAATCACACCTGCCATGCTTACGCATTTTCATTTCCTTGCCTAAGCTCATATGATTTGAATGCATATTGGAGGATTTTCTGAAAGCGGGACTATTTTTATAATCTGGCCGCAGATCGCAAGTTTAAGTCCCCTCGTAATCAAAGGAGTGATTCTGCTTATGAAGATCTCTTCGAAAGCCGTGATTTGCATGATTCTTGTGCTGCTTATCGTGATGGGCCTCATTTTCATGATGGGCTATTTTAAGTTTCAGACGACCCTGGCAACCTTAATCCAAAATCGACTAACCGTCATCAGCATCACTATGGGCGAATCGATTGAAAGCGCCATCGATTTAGGGCTGGGGC
>Ga0255055_10002659_pt1 | contig 12431 bp, 12 predicted proteins | sample JV7_2_27_MG_FD_188633 | JGI IMG/M metagenome (GOLD analysis project Ga0255055, IMG submission 188633) | Seawater microbial communities from Jervis Inlet, British Columbia, Canada - JV7_2_27 | ecosystem: Environmental > Aquatic > Marine > Inlet | place: Canada: British Columbia | collected...
ATCGATCATATGTTATTACAGAAGTAAGACAAAACGAACATTCATGCTTAATTGATAATCAAATAATGGTTGTTTGTGAAGTAGAAGAAACTAGTATTATTATTGCTGTTGAAGATCAAAAATTCCTGGAAGACATTGTCTTAAACCGTTCTCCAATAAAATGTAATGAAATCCTCTGTGAAAATTACGAATATTGTTTGAATCCAGGCTATTTACAGAAAACAAAGATCAAAATACTCGAGACAATAAAGACAATAAAATGTCCTCTCAACTACAATCTAGTACTAGCAGAAGTAAGAAAAGTGGAGAAATAACTCTAGGTTAGTAACAAATCATTTCTTTTCAATTTCATAATGTTCAACAAATGTCACAGTTTTGTATTTGTCTGTTATCTCACCCAAGTCTCTTGTGACACCATTTCTGATGAATTGGATGTATTCCATAAATCTTGTATTTTTTGGAAGTTCCACAGATATAACTTTATCTTTCAATTCAATTTTTGTTTCAGAAAAATCTACACCAGGCAATCGTTTTTCTAGTAAGCAAACGAATTGCTCTTCTATATCTGTAATTTTCTTCACAATTTCAATATCATATTTTAAATCATGTCCTGCAAGATCATGATTAAAGTCAACCTTTACTCTACTACTCGAAACCTTAAGAATCCTTCCCTCTTGACCACCTATTTCTACTTTCATATCTTCTTTAGGTTTAATCTGATGTCTTTGGAATTCTCTTCTCTGAATTAGTCTTATTTTTGAACGATCACGTAAACCAAAACCTTTCTTCGCTTCAACCTCAATAGTTTTTTTCTCGCCTTCTTTCATACCTATGATTTCTTCTTCTAATCCTTCTGGTAACCATTTTTTTCCGATAATTAAGGTAAAAGGACGATAAATAACTTTCTCGTCAAATATATCTTCTTTTTTTGCAATATCCTCGAATGTTGTGTCAAATACTTTATTGTCTTCTATTTTTTTTACTGTATAGTTTAGATTAACCATGTCGCCTGATTTCAGATTGGACATCAAATCACCCTAGCATTTTATTCGTCAAGTAGAGAGTTATAGATTATCGTATTTAAAATTCTGCTTTTTTACTAGTTTCTTTCAGATAATCTATTCAACAATAATTTAAACTTGGATCTGTCTATCCCTAAATCTATTTCTTCAGCAAATTTTACTAGTATAATGCACTCTTTTTCTGCAATTTCCTTTGTTAACGGAAAGTGCATCAAAGATGGAAGTTTCAGTAGTTTGTCATCAAAGTGTTTTCTAGCTTCTTCTAAATTCAAACCCTTTTCAGTACTAAAGCTAATTGTTCTATAAATACCAATAACACCCAGAGCATCTAAAGCATCGGCATCTTTCAATATTTTACCTTCTTTTGTAGTTGCTTCAATTCCTTTACTGAATCTATGAGATTTAATTGCTGAGCAAACTTCAGAAACTAACCCTTTTTCTGATAAAGACTCAAGAAATTCCTTGGCTTTCTCAGAACTTATTTCAGCATGACATTTGCCTGTTAATTCTTCTATAGGTCTTCCAACATCATGAAATAAAGCAGCAATGAGAACAACATCCACTGCAGCATCAAGCTGAAGCGCAAGTTCTAAACAACGGTTAGCTACTCTAATAGTGTGTTCTAAAGAATGAGATGCTTTACTCTCATAGATGAGAAATTGCTGTCTTACAAACTCATACACTTTAATAAGAAAACTGTGGAAATCAGCAGTTTTTTCAAAATACTTCAAACTTGGTTCTACTTCTTTCATTTATCTTCCCATTTCGTTTATGTTGTATATGTTTCCTGTTACTCTGAAATCTTCTTCAATACATATTACAGCAAAATTTCCTCTTGTGATTGGACCAGGATTTACAATAGTACAACCATTTATTGAATCAAAAGTTGGAGAATCATGGATGTGACCAGAAATTGCAAGAAATATGTTAGGATATCTCGCAATTGTATATTTCAATTCTTTTGAACCAGCATGTCTATCGAAAGATACTTTATCTGCAGCTGTTCCAAAAGGAGGTGCGTGTGTGAGTAAACACACTCTTTCTTTTGCTCTATTCAGTTTTCTTAGAATCCTCTGATTAATATGAGGATTCTGTCTTCCAAAACCTATGGTTATGAAAGAATTTGTTTTATGGGGTTTGGATTCAATGTGTTTAGCTGAAGTTTCTAGCTCATTTAATTCAAAATATGGATCACAATTGCCAACAACAAATAATGTCTCATCAAAGTTGGGTGTGATTATACTTAAAATTCTATTTAAATCTGCAATAGTACCAAAATTAGTAATATCTCCCGCTACTAAACAAAAAGTTGGAGGAATTTTGAAATCTAGAACAGCATCCAGGACACCTTTCAAAGTAATATCTTGATTATGAATATCTGCTAAAACTAGAATTTTAAGTTTCATAAAATTAGCTCCATCTTATGTCCAGTTCTAAAAATGTAAACACACCAGTGTATTGGAAGTTATCAGTTAAAGTATTGAATTTCCATAATTCAAACACAATTTTCACTTCACTTTCTCCCTCCAAAACTAAGTCAATAAATGCATTGATATAGAGTGTGACGATTGTTGGATTCCATATGTAATCCCCATCAAATACTCCTGATTCCTTTTTCTCTGAGTTTGTTGCTGGTGGAAGGATTTTCTCATAAGTGTTATTTGAATACATTATGTAACAGAAATTAGTTGAAAGTGGGTTAACTGTACTGACATTTTGTGATAGTTTTGTTGCTTTGATTTGGAGTTGATAGTATGTCACTTTATTCTCAAAATTTCTCACCATAAAATAGATTGAGATATTTAGAAGTCTATAGATAAAGAATGGATATACCTCTGCCTCATATTCCTCCTCAACGGAATCATATGTTAACAGCATTAATTCAGAAAATCCATCTTCATTTGAAGGAAAGAAGGTTATCGAGAAAATAGCTATAATAGAACCAATTACCATGCATACTATTACAAACCCGTATAGTTTGTTTCTATTGATTTTGGAAGGTATCATTCTTCTCTTCCCCTTACTTGTTGATTGCTTCTCTGTTTCTTTCATTTGTCTTCCCCTCGATCCCCATTAATTTCATATCTAATTTCCAATTTACCGTATTCCTCAAGTTGTTTAGTTTTAAACCATGGATGGATTTTTCTAACAAATACAAAAACAAAAATAATTGTAAAAATAGCCGCTAAAACTCCTAAAATAGAGTAAAGAATTCTCGAATTTTGTTTCCTCTGACTCATTCTTTGGTCTATTTTAAGTGATACGTTATCAAGTTCTTCTTTAGCATCATTTGCTGTTTGATATGCTTGTGTATAATTTCCGACACCAAGTTGAGTTATTGCCTCTTTAATTAACGTTCGTGCATCATCTGTTTCCTGAACCAAATCTATTAACACAATATTAGTTTCTGATGCAACTTCTAGTAATTTAATGACTTCTATTAATTTATCTTCAGCCTGTTGTATACTAATTTGAGCTTCACTTTCTGATTGAGCATGGGAAGGAGAACTTTGACTTAGAAACAGTAGGATAAGCATCATAATTACGATGAATCTTCTACTATTGAGGTAAGTTCTCATTCACTTCACTTCTTTTTCTTAAATAACTTGATTTTTGGAATTCTGAATTTTATTTTCTCTCCTCCGATTAGAATCCTGAATGTAATTGATAGGATTAACACAACAAATGTTATTGCACCAATAGTTACTGTAAAAGGCATAGAATCTATTATCCAAACTTGATTCAATAATAAACCCGCGAATATAGATATTCCAATATTTATTCCTATAGCTAACAGAACTCTCTCAAACTGATCAATAGTTTCAAAAATCCTAGGAAATATTAGATTAGTTATTGCCCATCCAGGAATGAATATACCAAATAAAACACCAAATATAACTCTCAAAAACAAAACTGGAGAATCTTGTCTTATAAAAATTATAATTGGGAAAAAAGCACATGTCAATATGAAAATACTCCAAAATTCTAGTGAATAATAGTGAATTTTAAAGAGGTAACTATAAACAGAAGGTGGTAAAGTTCTCTCTATTTTTGCATGTCCTAATCGAATAACCCTGTTCTCTTCTAGAATTTTGATAATCTCATAGACTTCTTCTTCTTCTTTACCTGTGGTTTCAACAGTCTTCTGTACAAGCTCTCTGACTGTTTTAGGTTTCTCTTCTGTCAAGATTTTTTGGATAATCTTACTGACATCTGGTGTAATGGTTCTTGTCATATCTTCAAACATTACTAACACAGCAATAAAAAAATGTTTTTGATAAAAAGAAAAATGAATATTGATTATGCCAATTCATCAATAATTTTTTTCAGTTCTTCAATTCTATCAGTTTTTTCCCAGGTAAATTCTGGAAGTTCCCTTCCGAAATGACCATAGCAAGAAGTTTTCTGATAGATAGGTCTTTTCAAATCTAAATATTCTATTATGGAACCAGGTCTGAAATCAAAAACCTTTATCACGGCAGTTCTTAGTTTTTCAATGTCCACATTTTCTGTATTAAAGCACTCAATGTTTATAGCAAGGGGATTTGGTTCTCCTATTGCGTAGGAGACCTGTATCTCACATTTATCTGCAAGTGCAGCAGCTACAACATTTTTTGCAGCATATCGAGCTGCATAAGAAGCTGACCTATCTACTTTGGAAGGATCTTTTCCTGAGAATGCACCTCCTCCATGGGAATCAACTCCACCATAAGTATCTACAATGATTTTTCTTCCTGTAAGCCCTGCATCTCCTTGGGGTCCCCCGGTTACAAAACGGCCTGTTCTATTTATTATTATTTTTGTATTATCATCAATAAAATCGGATGGGAGAACAGCGTTAAGTACCTCTTCCTTAATCCCTTTTACAATTGTATCATGAGTAACATCTTCGGTATGTTGTGCAGCAATAACTACAGCTTCTATTCGAAAGGGTTTATCATCTTCATATTCAATTGCAACTAGAGATTTTCCATCTGGTCTAAGAAATGGTAAAATACCTTTCTTACGAACTTCAGTTAATTTCATTGTTAATTTGTGTGCTAATACTATAGGCATTGGCATATATTCTGGCGTTTCATTTGTTGCAAAACCATACATAATTCCTTGATCTCCCGCTCCCTGTTCTTCCAATTCTCCTCGTTTTATTCCCTGAGCAATATCTGGGGATTGGGAATGAATGGTGTTTATAACAGCGCAACCTCTATAATCAAAACCTATCTTTGAGTCATCATAACCTATTTCCTTTACTGTATTACGAACAATTTCCCCATAGTCTAGATTTATTAATTTAGTAGTTGTTATTTCCCCTCCAATTAGAACGAGTCCTGTTGTAACAAAGCATTCACATGCAACATGAGCATCTGGATCTTTCTCGATAATAGCATCTAGAATTGCATCAGAAATTTGATCACAGATTTTATCAGGATGTCCTTCAGTAACTGATTCAGAAGCAATAATCTTTCGTGAAACCAACTAATAATCTCTCCAATAAATAATCTTTTCACAAATAGTCGCAATAGGGGTTATAAAATTATTACTATTCCATTGTTTTCAGAAAAAATTGTTAAGGAAACTCTAGTTCTCTAATTTCTATTCAATAACACCAGAGTTTGCTTTGATATCATTTATCCATTCTAAAATCGTTTCTTTTGAAGGAATGTCTTCCGGTTTATTGCTTTTAGCAGCGAAGACTAGTTTAGTTGAAAGTCTTTCAATTTCATGCAATAACATTGGAGTATGTCCTTTCTCAAGAAGTCCATCTCTTATTTCTATAAGTTGATTTGATATTTTCAGAAACTCATTTGAAATATCTGGACTTTCCTCAATTAGCTGATAAATGTGTGAAAATGCGTCTTTTACAGACATAATTTTTGGATGAAAAGTTGAACTAAGATGATCTGAAATTTGTTTTATTATCTGTCTCTCAATATCCTCTCTTTTAGTCTCTGCTTCTCTGTATTTTTTCTCAAAAATGACACTTGAAAGGTGTTTTACTGTGGTTTCTACGGTTTCTTGAGCTTGTAGTTCTGGAATCAAGTGAAGCAATTGTGTTTTAACCAACACTCTTCTTTCATTCTTCAAAAGATAGTTATATTCATCTTTTGTGAGTATTTCTGAAGCTACAAGCTTCTTAACAGCTTCTCTAAACATCTCTCTGTTACCTCTGCCCTTCCAAAAAGAACTATCTAAATTGTCTTTTAGTTTTTCAGTGATTTCATCTAGAGTGGAGGTCTTTGTAGATTCCATATTAAAGATTCATAAATTCCAAGTTAATAAGAATTTCTTAATATGAAAAGGCAAAAAATACTACCTTGTTACAAATTATCCTCCTGTTTAAGCATAAAAAATTATATAGCAGAACGAATAGCTTTATTGAAAATGACTGAAACGGTTGGAGTTCTTTTTTGTGGCGGCGAAGGCACTAGGATGAGGCCATTGACATATTATATGCAAAAAGTGATGATGCCTATTGGAATTGATCAACTTCCAGTTCTTGAATATGTAATAAAGCATTTCAAGAAACATGGGATAAATGATTTAGTTTTATTAGTTAATTACAAGAAAGAACAAATTCAAGGATATTTTGGTAACGGAGAAAGATGGGGGATGAAGCTTACTTATGTCCCTGATAAAATCGGTCCAGTAGGTACAGGAACCGCTCTCTTGAATGCTAAAGAGCACTTGATTGGAAAAAGAATGATAATTTATTATTCAGATATTATTACTAACATAGATTTTTCTGATATGTTAAAATATCATTTGAATCATCAGAAATGGGCAACCATTTTAGCAACTAAAGGTTGGAAAATCAGAGTTGGAACAGCAGAAATGGATGGGAATAATCTTGTGACGAAATTTATAGAAAAACCAACTTTACCTTTGCTTGTTAATACTGGAATTAGCATTCTTGAACCCATTGTGTTTGACTATTTAAAGAAATTTGATCCCAGTAAAAGTATCGATTTATCCAGAGATATTTTCCCAGAATTTGTTGAAAAAGAAGAAATGATGGCTTATACTCCTGAAGAATGTTATTGGGAGGATATTGGTTCCATTGAAATATATGAGAAAATTGATAATGAAAAAATCACAGAACTCATGAAAAAATGATTCTGAATTTTATTGTAAGGAAACTTTATTATTTGTTAGTTGAAAAGTGAAACTGATGAAACATAGATTGATGGATCTATTAGCTTGTCCACTAGACAAAAAATGGCCTCTAAAATTAGAAATCATAGAGGAAGAAAAAGAATCCGAAGAAATTCCATTACCTGAGGAAAACCCACAAACAAAGGTTATTTGTAATTATTACTGTAACTTCAAAAACGTTCTTCTTGTAGAAATAAGTAAAGATGGTTCCGAGGAAATTAAAACGAGTGATGAAATAGCGAAAACTGTTACTCTCAATGATTGTAAAAATTGCTTCCAAATAGAAATAGAGAAAGGTACATTATACTGCCCAGATAGTGATGAATCTCATTCTTATAATATAAAAGAAGGGATTCCTATTATGCTTACTCCTGAGCAAATTGAAGAAATCTATGGTTAATACACTTGGAAAATAAAAAATTAGGTTAGTCTTCAGAACTTTGTTTTTCTTTTTTCTTCTCGCTTTTCTGCTTGCGCTTATAGATTTTCCAAACAAAATATCCAATTTCCAAGAAAATCCCTGCACAAAGAAGCACATTAATTATTATGATTTTATTTCTGAATTCTTCAAAATCAAACAAAAATTGCTGAATAGATAGAAATACAGCATAGACTATCAAAGTTAAAAGGATCATAAGAACCTGAACAATAGCAGCTTGGTCTAGTAATTGAAAACTGTTTTTCTCTTTTATTTTGGAATCCTTAGACATATATGCATTATCTCCTATCTATAATCTCGTTGAAAAAGCTCTTCTATATAGTCATCGTTTAGGATAATGATTGTTGGTCGACCATGAGGACACGTAAAAGGTTCTTTAAGAGCTAAGAGATCTTTTAGTAGTTCCTCTGCTTGTTCTTTTGTTATCTTATCTCCAGCTTTTATTGATCTTTTACATGCAAATATTGATACTATATCTTTAACGAAATTCAAATCCTCTATTTCCAGCTTTTCCTTTATCTCTGCAACGTTTTCTTTGAAGATGTCGATAATATCTCTTGCTGACTTATATTCAATTGTTACTCCCATAATAGATGGTATAGATCTTATAACAATCTCATTTTTACCAAAAACATCCATTTCAAAACCATATGACTTTAGGATTTCTCTTATTTCTTCTATCAAATCAAACTCTGAAGGTTTGAGAGAAATAGAAACAGGTCCTAGAAGTTGTTGGATATTTACTTTTTTACGTTTAAGCTGTTCAACATACTTGACATAGTTGATTTTTTCATGAGCTGCATGTTGATCACATAAAAACAATCCTTCATCAGTCTCAGCAATGATATATGTATCCTTTATAATTCCTAAAACTCTGATGGGTTTCTTTCTTTTCACCATTTCTTCTATTTGCAATGTGCTTTTGTAGCTTTCTGGAAGGAATTTATCTATACTCTGCTCTCTACTTTTTATCACTTGAAAATCTGTTTTCAGAGTTTTTCTTACTTCTGTAGATTTTACTTTTGAACTTCTAGTTTTTGCATCAATTTTTATTGTGTGTGCAGATTTCAATGTTGTGGGTTTAAACCTTGTCTCTGCAGTTCTTTCGAAAATCTTCAAGCCACTCTTTTCCAAGGTTTCCTTTATTGAAGTTTCAATTAATGAAAATACTTTGGAATCATTACTAAATCGAATTTCTTTTTTTGTAGGATGAACATTTACATCCACCTCATCTGTAGGTAAATTGAGATAAAGAAATATAATTGGAAACCTGCCATGAGGAACTGAAGTTCCATAACCTCTTAAAACCGCATTAGATATGGTTTTGTTTAATATAGCTCTGAAATTAACAAATGTGTAAAGATAATCTCTAGATTTTCTTGAGAACTCTGGTTTTGTAATGAATCCAGTAACTTTGTATCCATTTTCACTTTTCTCCAAAGGGATACAAGCTTTTGCTATGTTTTCACCGAAAATTGCCGTAATCTTAGAAATCAGATTTCCTTTGGGGGCAGTTAAGAGATTTTTATCATTATGTCTTAAAGAAAATGAAATTGTTGGATTTGAAAGAGCTAGTTTGGTCACAAATTCAGTAATATGATTTACCTCAGTAGTTGTTGTCTTAAGAAACTTCCTTCTTACTGGGACATTGAAAAAGAGATTCTTAACAGTAATTCTTGTTCCTTTGGGAGAGGAAATTTGCTCATCCAACTGTATTTTTCCACCTTCAATAATCAGATGAGTACCAAGTTCTTGATTCTTGGTTTTTGTAATCATTTCTGTTTGAGCAACACTAACTATACTAGCTAAAGCTTCTCCACGAAATCCTAAGCTTTGAATTGAAAAAAGGTCATCAGCACTTCCCAATTTACTTGTGGTATACCTGTTAATTGAAAGCACTGAATCATCATGCATCATCCCTGCTCCATCATCTATGATCTCTATTAGTTTCTTACCCCCATCTTGAATATTGATGGAGATTTTACTACTTCCAGCATCAATAGCGTTTTCGACTAATTCTTTTACAACTGAAGCTGGGCGTTCTATAACTTCACCCGCTGCAATTTTGTTTATTGTAAGTTTATCCAACTTAATTATTTTCGAATTCATAAAATCACAGATGAGCTATAATTTGCTGAAACTCTTTTAGTACTTATTACTATTTATCTTTCAGAACTTTTTTACTTTTCTTAACAAGTTCATTAAGAATGTTCAAAGCATCAATGGGTGTTACTGCTTCTAAATTTAACTCTTTTATTTCATCAAAAAGCTTTTTGTATTCTTTAGAAACTTCAGGGGTTTGAGATTTAACAATTGTTTTTTCTTTTGTATCTTTCTTTTGCGAAATTTCTTGTAATTCATTTTCCAAATCTCTTTTGTGTAGCAATGACATCATATCATCTGCATTATCAATAACATCCTTAGGTAAACCTGCTAATGACGCAACGTGAATACCAAAACTCTCACTAATACCTCCCTCTTTGAGTTTGTATAGAAAATGAATTTCTCCATTTACATTTTTCACTGAAACATGATAGTTCTTAACACGAGAGAGCCTATTTTCTAATTCTATCAATTCGTGATAGTGTGTTGCAAATAGGGTTCTAGGGCCGATTTTTCCAATATGATTATGGAGGTATTCTGTTATTGACCAAGCTATTGCAACACCATCATAAGTGGATGTTCCTCTACCAACTTCATCCAAAATTACAAGACTTTTCTCTGTTGCATTGTTTAGAATATTGGCACATTCATACATCTCAACCATGAATGTGGATCGATGTTCTACAAGTACATCATGTGCTCCAATTCTCGTAAATATTCTGTCCGTTAAACCTATTGTAGCTGAATTTGCTGGTACAAAACTACCAATTTGAGCCATTAGAACTATTAAAGCAACTTGTCGGAGTAAAGTACTCTTACCTCCCATGTTAGGACCTGTAATAATCAAGATTCTTTCAGCATCGTTTTTGATTGTGACATTATTTGGTATAAAAGCTGATTGAGTTAATAATCTCTCCACAACAGGGTGACGACCATCTTTAATTTCAATCAAATTGTCTTCAGTAATTTCTGGTTTGGAATAATTGAAATGAGATGCATTCTGTGAAAAAGTAGCTATTACGTCTAAAACGGAGATATAATACGCATCTTGTTGAATGTCTGTTGCATATTGTGCAATTTCAACCATGATATTGTTGAATAGTTCTTCTTCTAATTTCTCAATTTTCTCTTCTGCGTTCAGAATTTTCTCTTCATAATCTTTAAGCTCTGATGTAACGAATCTCTCTGCATTAACCAATGTTTGTTTTCTTTCATAATCAGCTGGAACATTGTCAGCAGATGCCTTTGGTATTTCGATATAATATCCAAAAACCTTGTTGAAACGAACTTTGAGAGTTTTTATTCCTGTTCTTACCTTCTCTCTAGCTTCCAAAGAAGTTAGAAAAGACTTACCACTTCTTTGGATTTTTCTTAAATCATCCAATTCTGCGTTATAGCCATCTCGAATAACATTGCCATCCTTAATACTTGCTGGTACTTCATCTTCAATTCCTGTTAAGATAATATTAACTACTTCTTTTAATGGATCAAGATTTTTATGTACTTCTTTTAGAAGTGATGTTTTAGTTTTGGAAATAACGGATTTAATATTTGGGATTAGTTCCAGGGAGTCTCTCAAAGCTATCAAATCTCTGGGTTTTCCCCTACCAAGACATATTCTTCCTGTTATGCGTTCAATGTCATTCATTCTTCCTAAGATATTTCTAAGTTCTTCTCTAGAAACTGTTTCAGTCACTAATTCCTCAGTTGCTAAGATTCTCTCTTGAATTATTGATAAATCTAAACTAGGTCTAAGAATCCATGAAGTTAACAACCTAGAGCCACTAGATGTTGTAGTATTATCCAATATCTGGCGCAAAGTTCCATATTCTGTTCTATCTCTTAAATTCTCAACTAGTTCAAGATTTCTGATTGTACTGAAATCTAGAACCATAAAATCTTGGCTTCTTATTTGACTGATTTTCGTGATGTTTGGAAAGCTCTCTCTCATTTGTGTTTCTTTAATATAACGAAGAATTGAGCCAGCAGCTCCAATAGATGGATTATATTCATTTACACCAAAACCATCTAAGCTTAAAACATCAAATAACCTACGAAGTTCTTGTTGTCCTTGTTCGATATCAAAATAATAATCGTCTCTATATGTAAGAATACATTTCTGGTGATTATGATAGATACCAAGTTGAGACCAGATATGCTCTTGAACGATAATCTCTGATGGATTCAAACGTGTGAGCTCAACCTCTAGTAAATTTTGAGCGGACTCACCTTCGAAATCTGTAACGATGAACTCACCTGTCGATAAATCAAGAGCTGCGAAACCAAGTATCTCTCCTTCTTTATATATAGAAGAAAGATAATTATTATGCCCCTTTGAAAGGGATTCAGGTAATGTAATGGTTCCTTTTGTTACAAGTTGTACAACTCCTCTTTTGACAACCTTTTTCGCAATTTTAGGATCTTCTAGTTGTTCAACAACAGCGACCCGATAACCGTTTTCAACCATTTTAGCAATATATGCGTCTACTGCATGATATGGGACACCTGCTAGAGGAAACTTTCTTTCTCCCAAAGTCCTAGCTGTTAAAGTTATATTCAGAACCTTTGAAGCAGTTTTAGCGTCTTCATTAAAACATTCATAGAAATCCCCTGCTCTAAAAAAAAGTATGTAATCTGGATACTGTTTCTTTATATCCTGCCATTGTTGCATCATAGGAGTGACTTTAGGCTTAAGTTTTCTATCATCAAAACGCTTC
>Ga0255055_10002660_pt1 | contig 12422 bp, 12 predicted proteins | sample JV7_2_27_MG_FD_188633 | JGI IMG/M metagenome (GOLD analysis project Ga0255055, IMG submission 188633) | Seawater microbial communities from Jervis Inlet, British Columbia, Canada - JV7_2_27 | ecosystem: Environmental > Aquatic > Marine > Inlet | place: Canada: British Columbia | collected...
ATACATGGACGGACACGAAAATAATGGATTTAAATGAAAAAGTCCAGATGAAACTAAAAAACCGATAGAAATTAAATAGATTTAATAGGCTCAGCATCAGCTTCTGAATTATCTCAAGATAGCAGCAAGGGCATGTGAATAACTGAGAAGGCTTTCATTGTGATATAATTCTCCAGATATTGGCAAAGTTTTTGATTACCCTTTGATCAATTAATTGAGTGTTCTGATAAATGAACGCACGGATAAAAAGATCTGAGTATCTCAAATAATCGGAAATGCTATTTTTAATCTCAGAACATGATGAAGGGAAAAGGGAAAATCTAAAAAACCGTGTGAGTCAATGAATTGAATTGTAGGATCTTGAAAGGAGAAAGAAATGAAAAAAATCTATAAATGCAAGGTTTGTGGATACCTCATGGAAAAAAATGCCCCCCCCGAAGTATGTCCTGCATGCGGATTCAAAGGAAAGATTTTTGAGAAGTATGAATCGCCCTTATCAAACAAGAGAAGAAAAGTTCTTGATATTCATGCGCATCCGATCATTGTGCATGTTCCTATTGCTTTTTCAGCAAGCATGTTCCTGATCAGCCTTCTAACAATCATGAATATTGTTCATGAGAAATCTGTTTTTGTGAACATGCTGAGAGCCATGGTCTTGGTTTTACCTTTTGCAGCGATCATTGCTGCCTCATCAGGAATTTTCGACGGCAAGCTCAGATTCAAGAAGATCAGTACTCCCCATCTGAAGATTAAACTTACGCTGGCCGGATTGTTTTTTGTTTTCTCTTTTTCTTTATTCTTCACCCAATATTTTTTATATCCAGATTTATCTTTCAATAACATCATTTACCTGATTTTCAGCAGTGTCCTCCTTATTCTTGCAGGATTTCTCGGATTTATCGGCGGCAGATTGATTGAATCTAAAGTAAGAGGTTAGACGACCATTTTCTTATAGCCTCAATGTAAATCATACTTATATTTAAAGTCCGGCCTTGGCTTTATATCACGGTAAATGTGATTTTATGAAGAGGTAAAACCGGATTGACATCCCCAGCAGATGAAATTATCATATTTGTAAGAGAAAAAAATCCATGCTACGTCTTTCCACAAAAATCCGGTACGGCTCACGGGTCATGATCCTTTTAGGCTTGCAATATCCCGACCCTCTCTCAGTTAGAGAGATGTCGGAGGTTGAAGGGCTTTCAAATATCTATCTCGAACAGATCATCCTCCCACTTAAGAACGCCGGCCTGCTTAGAAGTATCCGGGGCGCTGGCGGAGGATTTTCTCTTATTAAGCCGCCGGATCAAATTAAAATGAGCGAGATTGTTAGAGTGCTTGAAGGATCATGGAATCTGGTTGAATGTGTGGAGAATGAGAACTATTGTGAAAAATTCCAAGAATGCGCAACAATTGATCTCTGGAGCAGGCTCTTTAAAGGGATATCCGAGATTCTCGAAAATACAACCCTTGCTGACATGATCCAGATCCATAAGAAGAAGAATAGGAAATCCAAACAATAAACTGATTTCCCTGGATAGATCCCAGTAATTCCAAAAAAATCCCCACTTTTTCCAAATTACGAAAATACTTGACAAACAATATAATAATTATAATAATAACTTATATTAGAATATGCTAATACATGCGAGATAGATAAATATGGATAAAAAGGATTTCTATCACCTTCATTCAGAATTGTGCAAGACACTTTCTCATCCGAAAAGACAGGAAATACTGGACATACTCAGAGATAAAGAAGTGTCAGTGAATAAGCTCGTTGAAATGACGGGAATGTCACAATCAAATCTTTCACAACATCTGGCCATTATGAGGTCTAAGGGAGTCTTGAAGGTACGGCAGGATGGACTTTATATCCATTATTCCATCAAAAACATGAAGATACTACGAGCCTTTGATCTGATCAGTGATGTTCTGAAGGAATCCATCGAGGATCAGAACAACATGGTCAAAAAAGTTATGGGGAAACGCTATTAATAATCCATAGGAGTTAGGTATGACAGAAGAAAAAAAGAAAAAGATTTCCATGATTGTTTTCAGCGGTGACATGGACAAGTTGTTTGCTGCATTCGTGGTTGCCACAGGAGCCGCTGCTTCGGGCATGGAAGTCACCATGTTTTTCACGTTCTGGGGATTGAGAGCCCTGAAAAAGAAGGTCCGGACTGGAAAATCTCTCTTCGGGCGTATGCTCGGCATGATGTACGGGGGAGATATTAACCGTGCGACTCCCAGTAAAATGAGCTTTGGAGGGATCGGCCGCTGGATGTTCAAAAAGATGATGAAAGCCAAGAATGTCACCTTGCTTCCCGAATTGAGACAGACGGCTATCGAGCTCGGCGTGAATCTTTACGGCTGCCAGATGAGCATGGATGTTATGGAGATACCCAGAGAGAAAATGATCGATGAGGTCAAAGACACTGTCGGAGTGGCTTTTTTCATCGAACAGGCTCAGGAATCTCAATCCACACTTTTTATTTGATTGGAGATAATGATGTCAGGTGAAAACAAAGTTGCTTTAACCCTAGACCTGAAGGGACTGTTGTGCCCGATGCCTGTAGTTAAGATCGCTCTGGCGATGAAACAGGTCAGCGTAGGCGATGTCGTTGAAGCGACAGCTACTGATCCGGGTGTGATGGCTGATATTCCGGCTTGGGCCAAAACGAGCGGAAATGAGCTGATCAACATTGAACAGGGGGAGATTATCACTTTTCGTGTGAGGCGTCTTCATTAGTCCGGATTTTTTTCATTTATAGCTTTAAATATGAATTCGAAATCAAGGAGTGTTTTATGATCAGTGAAGGTTTACTGCATTTTGTGGAATTTGAACTCCAGATCATTGCGTTGATCATATTCGGGATCCTTTATTCGATTAGGATCGGTCAGCTTGTCAAGCTGCCGATGCCGAGAGAGAAAGCTCCCTCAGTTGGAAGTCAGGTCAAGGGAGTTGTTTTTTCGTTCTCGACCCTTGTCCTTCCATGGAAGATGGAAAGCACTATGAAGCATCTCGGTAGATGGATAGAATTCATGATTTATCATTTTGGAGCTTTAGCAGCCATCACAGCCACTTTTACACTTCCGTTTACGCCGAAGATCATGATTCCTTCTGTGAGGATGATATTTGCTGTGTTGATCCTTCTGGCTGCTGTTGTAGGTATCATAAAAATTGCCCGCCGCTTCTTAAATCCTCACCTTCGTCATGTGAGTGTCCCGGATGATTATTTTTCTCTCATTGCAGTAGAGATTTATTTCATCGCTGCAGCAGGATGTCTGATTTGGAATACAACCGGATTCCGCTTTGCTTTTTTCTTGATAACCGCTCTTTTCCTGATCTATGTTCCTTTCAGTAAGATATCTCATTATGTTTACTGGTTTTTTGCCAGGGTATATCTGGGGATCCGTTATGGAAGGCGGGGGATTCTGCCTGGAAAGAGGTTGACCAATGAGTGAAACAGAATTGACAAAAGTAGAGAGAGCAGAACAGGAGTTGGAAAAGCGGTTCAGTCGTCTAGTGGGATTGTCTTCCTCTAACCTTTGCGTGCGCTGCGGTCTGTGTGTGGATGCCTGTCATTATGTTCAAAGCAATGGAAAAGACCTGGAGATCTCACCTGTCGCTAAAGCTGAGAGGATCCGGAAAGTCTACAAAAAAAAGCATGATTGGTTGAGCAAGATTTTTCCTCGCTGGACAGGTGCAAAAAAATTGACCGAAGAAGAACTAGAAAAATGGAAAGAGATCGCATTCAGGGATTGCTCGATGTGCCAGCGCTGCACAGTGAACTGTCCTTTAGGTGTGGATATTCCGGCGATCATTGGAGCAGCCCGCGGTACTTTGGCAGCTCTAGGCGAGGCTCCGGAAATGCTGACAATGCTGGCAGATATGGCAGTCGCACGCGAGGAAAATGCCGAGAGTTTTCAGGATGCTTTTATCCAGCAGGTAAAAAGCATGGAAACAGATCTCAAAAAAAGAACCAAAGATCCCAAAGCGACCATCCCCATCAACGTTCAGGATGCAAAGATTCTATACGTGGCGTTATCAGGAGCGCATACTATCATGCCGGCTGCTGTCATTTTTCACCGCGCTCATGAGAGTTGGACACTCAGCCAGTTTGAAGCTTCCAATTATGGGATTTTCCTCCAGGATACAGAAAAATCAAAAAAGATCGCAGATAGGATCGTGAATGAAGCCAAGCGTTTGAATGTGAAGGAAGTTGTCATCACCGAGTGCGGTCATGCTTTTGCCACTTTCCGGTGGACAGCTCCTAATTGGTATAAAGAACCCTGGCCTTTTAAAGTAAAAAGTATGATCGAGGTCATTGATGAATATGTTCAGAATGGACATATTCGATTGGATCCAACAAAAAACTTTGAGCCTGTGACCCTCCATGATTCGTGCAACCTTGGTCGGAACAGTGGTCTTTTTGAAGAGCCGCGCCGGATACTCAAGGCAACCGTAGAGGATTTTGTGGAGATGTCACCCAATCGCGAAAGAAATTACTGCTGTGGTGGGGGAGGAGGTCTTGTAGCTAATCCCGAATGGGAAGAAACAAGGCTTAAAGCAGGGAAGCCCAAAGCAGATCAGATAAAAGAATCCGGAGCCAAGGTGGTTGTTGCCTCCTGTGATAACTGTCGGCATCAGATCCTTGAGCTCAGTGAAAAATATGGCCTTGGAGTGAAGGTAACCGGATTGTCAGAGCTCATCTGCGATGCCTTGGTTTGATGTTGATATGAATGTAAATTGAGAGGTAAAAAGATGAAAACCAAAAATTTGATACTAGTGATTTTATGTTCTTTTATCGCGGTCTCCTTTCTTTGGAGTGATGGTGTCGAACAGGAAGAGCAGGGAGTTTATGAGTATGTCTTGCACCGTTGTGATATGGAATTTGAAGAGGCATCTGCTGCGCTCGAAGAAGCCATTCAATTCAGCAATTTTGAGCTGGCAGCAAAATTCGATCAGGCTACGCCGGAAGGATGCGCCCTCAAGACGCGTGTCTTTATATTATTTGATGAGGAGTATGCCAAGGATATCATTGAGATCAACCGCTTAACTGGTCCTTTTGCTGTCCCGGACAGGATCAATCTTTTTGAAGATGAAAAAGGCATCCATGTTTCCATCGTGAACTCCATAAACATCAATAGAACCATTTTGATGGATGACGAGATGTTCAACGAAATTTCTCTTTCCCATAAACACAAGCTGCGGGATCTGGTCCATTATGTCTTGACAGGGGATATAACAAACAGACAATTTGGCCAGTTCCGTTCCAAAGGATTTATTAAAAAGACGATGGGGATCATGGCCGGGGGAACGTTCGATGAGAAATTGTTGAATGTCGTCGTTGCTCCGGGGGAGAGTTTAGAGCAAGTGGTTGAAACTCTGGAATCTGAATTGCGAATGAAAGACGGCAAATGGGGATTGGGTCACATATACTCGATCGTGTTGGCTGATGAAGGAATTGCTATCATTGGCACATCGAGCCCTGCTGTCGAAAGCAGATCATTTTCCATCGTTAAAGCGGGTGGAGACAAGACAAGAAAAAAATTGGCATGCCCCGGAATCGCTCATGCTGCTGCATACCCCATGGAGATCGTTATAGAAAAGAAAAAATCTGTCTATTGGATCCGCATTGTGAACTCCATGTACCGGATGAAAATGTATTTCGAGGATGCAGGCAAGATGGCATTCGCCGCAAACATGGGAATGCCGGGATCGATCGAGAAGGAACTGACAAAGAAGATCGAGCGTGCTTTCCTGGAAAAATAGATATCAGACTTTTAAATCCAGCTTTTTTCTCTTGGTCTTCAGCTCTATTTAAGGGGAGCTCGAGTATATATTTGGATCTTATGTGGAACAAAACTGCCTTTCATTTCTCCAGGGATCTTGATGAATAATTTGTCATCTTTAAGCGATGCGCCTTTAATGGTTTCGACAAGGTCTTTGTTCAAGATGCCTACCTGGTAGGTCTTTCCGGTAAGTCCCTCTACATGAAGGAGAAGGGTGTCCCCTCTTTTTTGTATGGAAATGATTTTCAAGCCTTTATTGATATCGCCCACCTGCGGTTTGGGGACGAGAGGAAGGATCTCGACAAACGGGTCATAGTGTATCTCGACTTTTATGGGTTTATTTTGGCTTGTGATGACAAATTCAGGCCGGATGGTTTGGTTCGTCTCTTTGATCTCAAATTCCACTGCTTGACCGTTTGCTGAAATTGATTTGATCTTGGTCCCTATCCCGAAAGACGGCGCTATGCGGATGGCATATCCCTTGCCTTTTTCTGTTTCGACCGAGATGAAAAGTTTGTCCTGTTCTTTGGTATAAAGGAATGAAAAACTGGCTTCTCCTACTCTGTAATTCTCAGCTTTGACTTGCTTCCATTCCGCAGGGAAATGGGGCACAAAGGAAACCTCTTTTTTTATTGCATCCCCTGCAAGACCAAAAAGTCCTCGGACCGTTGGGAGGACGACACCCGCAGTCGAAAAACCCTGATGGGAAACAGATTCATGGGGCCAGATGTATTGAGAGCCGGATAGGACCTCCGGCAGGTTCCCGAGAGAATTGATGAATGTATGCTGCGCTGTTGACATCAGCAGGGAATATGCTTGATGGGATAAATGATGTTTGAAGAGAGCTGTTGTGACCCAGCTGGTGATAAAAGGCCAGACCGCCCCGTAGTTGTAATTAAGAGGCGAGAAGTATTCACTTCCGGTGGAAATACTGCGGATTCCCCAGTCGGTCATAAGGTCTGAAGAACAGATCCTTTCAAGTGATCTCCGACTTGGTTCTCTGTCGCCGAGATCCCACATCAGGCCTACAGCGCACCAAGGTGAGATCTCGGTTACATGCTGCCCGTCTGAATTGAAGGCATAGACATAGAAACCTTCACCCTCATCCCAAAACATATTCTTAAATGCTGCCTCAGCCTGTTTAAACTGGTTTTTTGCTTGGGAGGCAAAAGATGAGTATCCCGCAGCATCTGCTAATCTATTCATAGCCCAGGATGCTTTGACCCAGATAGCGGCCAGATAGATATCGGTCTGGATACCTGTCAAGTCTCCGTATTCAAGGGCGCCGAGTCCTGCCTTTACATTATCCATCAAACCGTCTCCGTTTTCATCGGTCGTAAGGCACCACTGGTAGGCTTTTTTCAAAGCTTTCCATGAATTCCGGACGAAATCGATATCCCCTGTCACTTGAAAGTATTCATGCATGGCCACAATGAAGTAGGGAGTTGTGTCGGCATGGATGTATCCGAATGGATAATCGTTCCACCAGTCCACGTATCCTTCGGCTTGAGAGAGTTCATGAGCCATCTTGCCGTCTTTTCTCTGCCATTTTTGATGGAAGGCCAGGATGTCGCGCACGGTTTCATGCTTGCCGTAGCTGTTGAGACTGAACGTATTGATGAAGGCGTCTCCTCCAAAGAACCATCCGAAACCGGGACGGCCGCTTGTCCCTGAAGCCCCAAGACCGGCGACCAGGCTTTCACCCAAATTGGGATTATCGACGATCAGGTTGTCATAGGAGACTTTTGCCCACTCGAAAGCGAGATCGAGAGAGGGTTCCGGAGTGGAGATTTGGAGCGTATTCTCCCGTAGATGGGTGAAGTGAGCACTGTTCTCTTGATAGATCTTTTCAGGATGGGTCTGGATCTCTTCATATGCTCTAAGAATTTCTTTCCATCTTCCCGGGCCTCCGGTTATATAGATCGGGATGAATTTATCAATAACAGCTTTAGGATCGCTGATGACTATGTTGAATTCGTTGGGTGTATCAGAAAGCATGTGCGCCGGAGTGTATGAGATCCCGGATGCTGCCGGGGAGCCGACGAGGCAGTGGTTTTTTCCCGAAGATTCTGAGATGACATAGGCTTTAACATCATCGTTCCAGTATGCGTACTGTCCTCCAAGTCCTGCCGGCCACATCGGTTCCAGGACCGGGAGGAATCCGCAGATGATGGTCAATGGCTCCTGCGAAATCACTTCAATGAGAATAACGGCTCCGGCTTTGTTCACAGAAGTGACGAAAATAGCCTTCATAGTGAAAGATTGATAGGTGTAGGTCAGGATAGTGGCTTCAGGGGAGACAGATATGGTCCGGACGATATCACGGCTTTTGATAGGCCTGGTTGAAGTTCCTACAAGAAAGGAAAACTCGAAATTTCGGAAAAGTTTAAGAGGATATGCCCAAGCCTCAAAAAGCCCGCTTTCATCGCCTAGGATTGCAAATTTCCTCCCAACTTTGTCAAATGGAATTCCCGGTTTTGCCAAGCGGTGCAGAGTCAGATCATTCGGTTTTATCTCGAATGCCGGGATCAATCCCTCCTGACTGTACACTCCGAAAGAAAAAAGAAAAACGCCGAACATACAGAGCCATAATTTCACTTTTCTTTTCATCTATTTTCTCCCCGTAAAAAAAAAGGACAGTTTTATACTCACGGTCCCTCATTGTAGCAAAAATGGGACCGTTTATTAAAACTGTCCTCTGGAGGCGGCTTGTTCAGTATGCCTGGTAATGATTTGGCGTGATGCCTATTTGGCAAATCTGTTGTATATGAAACCGAAAATGAATCCTATGACCAGACCGTCAATGAAGCTATAGCCAGCTGCAACAAGCACTCCGAAGAATCCCCATTTCCCAATCGTGTACCCAGGATAGATGGATTCTACACATTCTAAGAATTTGACGCCGTACACAGGAAAGAAAATATTGACGAATCCGACTGCAAAAACGATCAGAGCCCAGGTAATAGCAAGAGAAAACGCAATTCCAGATAATTTTATTTTCATAATACCCTCCTAACGGTTCTGATAGGAGGTTTTTATCACACAGATTGAAATTCTGTCAAATTAATTGGGGACGGTCCTATTTTTCTTTTAGCAGTCTCAAAAACCAGAATTGCTGCTAATTAATGAGCATGAACAACTGTCCCTTTTTTTCTATCCTTTTAAAGACAGGTGGGCAAGGCGCCCTCAGCGATATCGTTCCGTGACTATTGAATTAATAAAGTGTTCCTGAAATCAATCGTCTTTATAGACTTTGCCCTTGATATTGGTGAGGTGGACATCTCCGCTTCCATCGCTCTTGATGATGACATCCTTTTCAATAGAGTCCAGTCGAATATCTCCGGAATCATCGTTGATTGTGACATCTCCTTCTGAATTTCTGATGTCGATCGAACCAGAACTGTCATCCACATCAATCTCTCCCCTGATATTCTCAGCAAAAATATCTCCGGAATCATCATCGATATAGAGATCTCCCATAATCCCGTCGATCTCAATATCTCCGGAATCATCGTCGATCTCAACATCACCATAGATGTTGAGCAATGTCATATCCCCCGAGTTATCATCGATCTCGAGCTGTCCTTCGATACTGCTGATTTTGAGGCTGCCCGAATTGTCGTCCACAAAAAGGTCCATTTTCCTGGGGATCTTGACTTCGAGGTTGATCTCTTTTTCTCGAGCCATGCGGATAAATTTATGGTTGTCGAAGTGACTGACAAGAACGGCTTTGTTTCCTTTTCTTTTAAGAGAAAGGTGAAGATAATCTTCAACAAATTGCTTTGCATAGGTTGATCTCCGGCTTTTGATATATATTTCGACCTTCACTTCTATCCTGTCAAGGTTTTCAACTCCCACAATGGACAGATATCCTTCACCGCAATCGAAATGAATAAGATCAATGCCTTCTGTCGAGAGGGTGAGCTCTCTGGAATCAACGTACGAAAACACCATGCTGGCGCATAAGAAAATGACTGCAAATAATAGATATTTAATTTTCATGCCTGCCCTCCATTTTTTATCATGTTTCTTTCACTACGATTAACGGATTCTTGTGGAAAATTGTTCATAAATCCGTGAAAAACCTGACATTTCTTTCTTCAGTGCTTTTAGGTCAGGATATTCCTGCTATTTTTTATTCTTGATATTTTCAAAGATCTTTTCCATTGCTGCCACGATATTGTCGAACTGTTTGTATGCGGCTTTATGGGGGGAAGTCGTTGACATGTCCACCCCGGCCGATCTGAGAATATCCAGGGAGTAACGGCTGCCTCCAGCTTTCAGAAGTCCAAGGTATTTCTGTTGTTCTTCTTCCCCTCCGTTGAGGACCATATCGGCCAGTGCCATGGATGCGATCATTCCGGTGGCATATTGAAAAACATAATAATTGAGATAAAAGTGGGGAATCCGGCTCCATTCGTTCCGGATGAAATCCCCAACTTGCATCACACCTTCATTATGTCCGTAATAGTCGCGGGTCAGAGCCAGATATTTGGCATTGAGCCATTCGGGTGTGAGCGATTTTCCCTCTTCTACCTCACGATGCATGGCCAGCTCGAATTCAGCGAACAATGTCTGCCTGTAGACAGTCACACGAAACCGCTCCAGAAAGCCATCGAGGATGTACAGCTTGAAAAGATCGTCTGATTCGGTTTTTACAAGATAATCCATGAGGAGATATTCATTGAAGGTGGCGGCGATCTCGGCCAGGAAAGTTGTGTATTGAGAATTCTCGTAATCCTGGTTCATGTCTGAAAGATAAGAATGGAGGGCATGTCCCAGCTCATGGGCCATGGTCGAGACCGAGGAATAGGTACCATCGAAATTGAGTTTGACAAAGGGATGGACACCATACACGCCGCTGGAATAGGCACCTGATTGTTTCCCTTTATTGGGGTAAATATCCATCCATCTATCCTGATAGGACTGTTTTAAGATAGCTGCATATTCATTTCCCAAAGGCTCTAAAGCTTTAAAAACGATTTTCTTAGCTTCATCCAGCGAATAAACCCTGTTTACGGATCTGACAGCAGAGGCATAGACATCCTCATATCGGTGTGTTTCAAGCCCAAGCAGTTTTTGTTTTAGCTTGAGATAGCGGTGCAATGTTTGAAAATTTTCACGTGTTGCTCTTATTAAGCTGTGATAGACCTGGGTATCAATGGCTTCTGGGAAGAGCCTTGCTTCAAGGGTGTCAGCATAGCCATGGACCCGGCTGTTGAAAACATGCTGTTTCATCTGCCCGTCGAGGAGAGATGCCAGGGTGTTTGCAAACTGTCTGTGATTCTTCCAGAATGCGTTCATCACAATAGCCCGGTCCTCAGCATTATGAGAAGCTCGGTATTTGGCGAAATTTGCATAATTCAATGTGATTTTTGAACCATCTGACAATACGACCGAAGCATGGGGTATATCCACATTATTGAGGATACCCGCTGCCTGTCCCATGGTTCCGGAGAAGAGGCCGGTTAGAGAAACGATCTCTTGCTTTTCTCCCGGGAGGACAAATTTCTTCATGCGAAAGAGCTGCTGCGCCCAGAACTTATACGGCTCAAGATCCGGATCCAATTGAAGAAAGAGATCGAATGCAGGCTTTCCCAGCTCAAGTAGATCGCTTCCAACAGATGAGAGCTTGGTGTTCATCCGGACAAAGAGGCTCTGAAGCTCTCCTTTCATATTGCTGTAGAGCGGATCTGCCAGATCCATATTGCTATGATTGCTGGCATAGGCCCAGAGTTTTTCTCTGAGAAGATTGATATGATGGACCACAGAAAAGAAGGCCTTCATCTTTTCAGCTGAAGCTGTCCAGTCTTGTATGCTGGTATCTATTTCAGCGATCAGAGCCTCAGCTTTCTCCTTATCTTTTTTCCATGCATCGAGATTTTCATAGATATCTTCGATCCGCCATTTGAATTCTTCTGGAACATCTTTCCGCTCTGTCATTGAAAAATCAGGGATCTCCGTTTTATCTCCAGCCTGCAGTAGGGGAGATATAAATCCAAGGATAACAACCAGAATGACTAAGATTTTAAAGCAGCGCATTTTGCCTCCTAATAAATTGGGGACGGTCCTATTTTTTTTGTGGGATCTACATCTTTTTTATTTTACACGACCTAAAGAAGAATCCTCAATGTTTTCTCAACACCAGGATTTATTTTATAAGAGATAAAAAAGAAAATAAGTATTCCATATTAAAATGGAAAGTGAGAGACCGGTGTGATATTCCCACTTCCTTTTAAGGATGGGAGGTGTCATCCTTCAAGGGTAGTGGGAGGGGAACAGGTGAAAGGTGTCCCTTTTGGGAACGCCCCATGGGGATTATCAGAGGAAAACTCAGTTGTCAGAATGGCTGGGAAGCAGGGATTCGAACCCCGATTCCATGATCCAGAGTCATGTGTCCTGCCATTGGACGACTTCCCAGCACTTGCGCCATAATAATAAATCCACGTATTTTTTTCAATGGGGACGTTCACAAGAGGGACATCCTCCACCAATTCCTGCCAACTTTCATAGGAAGAGCTATTTAATTACAGGTCTCCCTCCATACACTCATAAGAGGAAGGATATTTCATTGCCTCACCCCCCACTCACCTAAAAGTAAGAGAAATATTGATTATGAATTT
>Ga0255055_10002661_pt1 | contig 12422 bp, 11 predicted proteins | sample JV7_2_27_MG_FD_188633 | JGI IMG/M metagenome (GOLD analysis project Ga0255055, IMG submission 188633) | Seawater microbial communities from Jervis Inlet, British Columbia, Canada - JV7_2_27 | ecosystem: Environmental > Aquatic > Marine > Inlet | place: Canada: British Columbia | collected...
TCTCAACTGAACCCCCCTGATTAAACTGATCTAACATTAACTGTTAGTTTTTAATAACTTATTTATTAATGTGTAAACAGAGGTAGAAAGGCGGAGCTCTCCCCCTGGAAGACTCCGAACCCAGGACGCCTCTCTGATGGACCCCGTGGCCAGCATAGTCATCCCCATCCACAACGAAGCCAAGGTGCTCAAGGCGAACACCGAGAGGCTCAGAGAATACCTAGATGAAAATCTGGCCGGCTACGAGAAAATTCTCTGCGAGAACGGTAGCCTAGACGCCACGGCTGAGATAGCCGAACGCCTCGCCGAACGGTTAGAGTGCGTCGAGTGTCTGCGCCTCCCCGACAGAGGCCTGGGGACGGCTCTGAAGACCGGCATCGGCGCCGCGAGGAACGAGAAAGTGATCTACTTCCCCATCGACCTCAGCGTCGATCTCGGCTTCATCCCCGAGAGCGCCAGACTCCTTGAGGTCTTCGACGTCGTCCTGGGCTCCAAGAGGGTGGGGCCGGGGCTCGACGGACGCCCTCTGGTGAGGAGGCTCCCCAGCAGGGCTTTCCACGGCATGGTCCGGACCCTCTTCGGGGTGGACTTCACGGACACCACCTGCGTCAAGGCGTACCGGCGCGAGGCCATCCTGAGCCTCATGGAGCGGGTCCCCTCCACAAGTGGGGTCTACGAGACCGAGCTCCTCGCCGAGGCGGAGCGGGCGGGGCTCTACGTCGCCGAGCTCCCCGTATCCGTGGAGGAGCTCCGACCCAGCAGGGAGGTCCTGTGGAAGAAGATCAAGGGGAAGGGGGAGGGCCTCCTCTCGGCGGGGCTCGACAGGGTCTCCTTCATGGTGGGGGGTCCCATGCTTCTCGCCGGGCTCCTCGGGGTCACCCTCCTAGCCTACGTGAAGGCCACCCGCCTCAGCCTCGGGGGATTCGTGAACCCCTACTCCTTCCTCATTGCGATCCTCCTCGTCCTCTGGGGCTTCCAGTTCATCACCATCGGCCTCCTCTCCCGCCTCGTCCTCCAGATAAGGCGTCAGGTGGAAGGCGCTCTCCGAGAGGCTTGAATACCATCCGACTCGAAGGAAACATTTTTCGAGGAGACCCCCCAAATACCAGAGAAGACGAGAGCCCCAGGAGAGTGTGTTTATGTCGTTGTTGGATATCTGGTCCCAGCTCCCTCCGGAAGCCGTCAAACTCCTCCAGAGCGCCGTGGGGATGGCTGCGATCTTCATCGCCTACAAGTATCTTAGCCGGCTGCTCACCCGCACGGGTAAGGAGGCGGAGCTTGAGCCTCACGCGATGAACGCGGCGAGGCTCGTCTTCCGGATCGTCGCGATCATGGTGGCCTCAACTGTCCTTCTCAGGGTCTGGAGCCTCCCCACCGACTGGTTTGTGGGTAGTTCGGCCCTCATCGGCGCCTTCCTGGGCTTCGGCTCCAGCCAGACCATCAACAACGTGGTGGCGGGGTTCTACGTTCTGGTGACCCAGCCCTTCAAGGTGAAGGACTATGTGAAGATCGGGGACCTGGAGGGACAAGTGGAGGAGATCACCATCAACTACACGAATCTCTACACGCCCACCTTCAACCTGCTGAAGGTGCCCAACACCCAGGTGATGAACAGCCGGATCCTGAACCTCACCCACGAGGGCTTCATAAAATACACATTCACCGTGGGATTCGGGCACGAGCTCTCCAACCGGGTCATCCTGGATGAGTGCATCCAGCCCGCCATCGACGAGTTCCACGAGAGGCACGCTGACGAGCAGCTCAGGAAGCCCGAGGCCTACCTGGAAACCGGAGATCGCCTGGGGAAGGTGATACTGATCCGGATCTTCATCCCGAAGGGGGAGGCGAAGACCCTCCACGTGCTCCAGCCCGAGCTTCTGGAGATGATCATGGAACGGTGGCACGCTCGCAGGAATTCCTGAACCGGATTAGGGTGCCCTAGGGTTCGGATGATACTTTTTTAATCGAATAAACTAGCCCCGCACGATTTATCAGCGAACTTTTTTATGGAGAGCGGGAGTAGTTGGTATCAACAATTCTGGTGAGAATATGGCTAATCACATTTGGATAACCCGAGACTATATCAAGTGCACAGGATGCCGCAGGTGCGAGATCGCCTGCAGCCTCCACCACGAGGACTGGATATGGCCCGAAGCCTCCCGGATCAGGGTATTCATGCCCTTCCCGGGGGTCGAGGTGCCCCACTTCTGCGCCCAGTGCCAGGACTACCCGTGCATTGAGAGCTGCAACTTCGACGCCCTCAGCGTCGACGAGGAGACCAGCGCGGTCATTGTCGACGAGGAGAAGTGCACCAGCTGCGGCCTCTGTATCACGGCCTGCCCGGGCCAGGTGCCCATAATGCACCCCGAGACCAATAAGGCGGTGATCTGCGACCTCTGCGGGGGCGACCCCGAGTGCGTCAAGGCCTGCCAGATGGCGAGATACAACGCCCTCGCCGTCGTCGAGGAGAGCCCCGACGGGAACCACAAGCTCTTCGCAGTCCACCCGATAGTGGTGGCGAAGGAGCTCGCGGTGAATCTCTTCGGCGAGAAGGGTGAGGAGGTCATCTAGATGCCCGGCGGATACGCAGGGAAGTTCCTAGAGGTCGACCTCACAAAGGGCAAGGTCAAGGACATCACCTTCAGCGACGAGATCCTAGAACAATACTTCGGCGGCCGAGGCCTGGGGGCCAAGATCCTCTGGGACCGCATCGGGAAAGACTGGGCTAAGATTGACCCCCTGGGACCCGAGAACGTCTTCATGGCCCTCACGGGCCCCATGACCGCGATCTACCCCGGGGCCAGGATCTGCGTCACGGCGAAGTCCCCCATCAGCAACGGCACAGTGGGCTCCACGGCGGGCACCGAGTTCGCCGCGGATCTCAAGATGGCGGGCTACGACGGGGTCATCGTCGAGGGCAAGTCCAAGGACCCCGTCTACATCCTCGTCACCGACGACGGCGGCGAGATCGTGGGGGCCGACCATCTCTGGGGCAAGGAGAGCGAGGAGATCATCAAGACGCTGAACGTCGAGGTCGTCGAGGAGCTCACCAAGAGGAACAGGAATATCGGCCTCATCCGGGAGCCAGGCAAGATCTACATCGGCCCCGCAGGGGAGAACTTAGTCCGAAACGCCGCGGTCTGCACCAAGGTCTGCCACGCAGCGGGCTACGGGGGCTACGGCTCCGTCATGGGCTCTAAGAACCTCAAGGCCATCGTCGCGAAGGGACGCAAGATGATCCCCAGGGTGGACGCCCCCGAGGCGGTGAAGCTGATGCTCCAGAAGACCGAGGAGCACCTCATCAAACCCCGGAGCATGCGCCGCTGGGGCACAGGCTACGCCGGTTTCATGGTGGGATACGACACCAGCTCGGAGCCCATACGCAACTGGCAGGAGGAGTGGCACGACGCCGAGAGCTTCGGCGGACCCCGCTTCGAGAACAAGTACTGGGTCAAGAAATACTGGTCCGACTACGGCTGCAGCACCAGCTGCATGAAGGTGAGCTGCATCAAGAGCGGCCCCTGGAAGGGGGACATCACCGACATGCCCGACTACGAGCTCCAGGCCTACTGCGGGACAAACCTCGGAATCTTCGACCCCGGGGACAACATCCACATCAGCACCATCTGCGACAAGCTGGGCCACAGCGGCATCAATGGACCCAACACCATGGGCTTCGCCGCGGAGCTCTACCAGCGGGGCATCCTCACGGAAGAGGAGATCGGCTTCAAACTGGAGTGGGGAGACGCAGTGGCCTTCCACAAGCTCGCCTACATGATCGCCAACAGGGAGGGCATAGGGGATATCCTCGCGGAGGGCTCCTACCGTGCCGCCCTGAAGCTCGGCGAGATGAAGGGCATGGACCTCCTCAAGTACGTGGTCCACGTCAAGGGCATCGAGATCGGCGCCCACGGCACCCGGAGCGACGCAGACTACACCCACGACATCAGCTACGGTGTCAGCGTCCAGGGCGGAGACCACACGAGCGTCGCCGTGGACGGCTACTCTGAGCTCTCGGCGGCGGTCTTCACCGACTCGGCGGTCTTCTGCAACTTCACATACTACGGCGTACCCCAGGAACTGGTCTTCGACTTCGCCAAAGGCATAACCGGCTTCCCCATAAGCAGGGAGAGCTGGCGCACCGACCAGGGACCCAGGATAGTGACCCTCCAGAGGGCGCTCCTCCTCATCGGGGGACCGGACATCTTCTGGAAGCCGATGGAGGACGACGACAACCCGCCCCGGTTCTACGAGCCCCTGCCCAGCGGCCCCTACAAGGGCCGGACCACGGACAAGGCCGTCGTAGAGGAGAAACGGGCCGCCTACTTCGAGACCCTGGGCTGGGACAAGCGGGGCATACCGACGAAGGAGACCCTGGAACGCATGGGTCTAGGCGACGTCGACCCCTCGATGAAGAAACTCCGAAAATAACCCCTTTTTTCCATCCCCTTTATTTTCATGTAACCGCGAGACTAGTGTGATGAAGGTCACCGTCCGGGTCTTCGCCGACCTGGTACCCATCCTAGGGCGCAAGCACCACGTGGAGCTCGACGACGACGCCACCGTGGGGACCCTGACCTCCAAGATCGCCAAGAAAGCGGACCAGAAACGCCGCGGATACCTCGGCAACTACAGGATCATCGGCGGGGACCTGGCCATCCTCGTGAACGGGAGGAACATCGACCTCCTCGAAGGGCTCGACACCCCCCTGAGCGACGGGGCCGAGGTCGTCTTCATGCCCCCTGCTGCGGGCGGTTAAAATTTTTCCCCACACACACGCGTCGCGCGCCCGCAGGTAAAATTTTTTGTATAAAGAATTGAATGTTAGATTTGGTGTCCCGTTGAAAGTTATTGTACTTGGAGCAGGTAAGATGGGGTCGGTAATCGCAGAAGACTTCTTTAAAACAGGTGCTCGGATCACCTCGGGTGATATTGACCTCGCCAGGGCGAAGAGTGTCGCCGAGTTGGTTGACGGGGAGGCCCTGGCTGTTGATACCTCTGATTATGGCTCGTTGGTTGAGACTCTAGGCGATTTCGATCTTGTGATAGGTGCCTTACCGGGCGACTTCGGGTATAGGGCGTTGGAGGCGTGTATCGAGGCTGAGAAGAATGTGGTGGATGTATCCGATTGCCCGGAGAACCCAATGGCGTTGGATGAGGGAGCCCGTGATGCCGGAGTGACGATTATTCCTGACTGCGGAGTTGCTCCCGGGCTTTCGAATCTTCTCGTTGGCTACGGTGCCTCAAGACTGGATGACGTCGAGGAAGTCAAGATCATGGTGGGGGGTGTTCCCGAGCACCGGGTTCCCCCGCTTGATTACATCGTCACGTTTAACGCCGATAATTTGATCGACGAGTATCTCCGTGAAGTCTCAATTGTTAAAGGTGGTAAAGTGGTTCAGGTTCCGGCGTTGAGTGGGTTGGAGGAGATCGATTTCCCGGGAGTCGGAGCCTTGGAGGCCTTTTACACAGATAGTTTAAGATCATTGATAACCTCGTTTCCAGGCGCAACAAACCTGTCTGAAAAGACGCTCCGGTATCCTGGGCACGTAAAAAAAATAGAGCTCCTGAAAGAGCTCGGGTTTTTCAGCGAAGATCCTGTGATGGTTCAGGGCGTTGAGGTTTCACCCAAGTCTGTATCCGCTCGTGTCTTCGATAGGAGCCTGACGATGCCTGATGTTGGCGACCTTTTAGCGATGACCATCGAGGTTTCAGGGAAGAAGGACGGAAGAAGGAAGGGATACAAGTACACTGTGCTCGAGCATTTCGATCATGAAGCGGGGGTCTCTGCGATGGCAAGGACTACTGCTTATACGACTTCGATTGCTGCCCAGATTCTCGTTGAGGGGAAAGTCCAGGAGAAAGGGGTGGTGCCTATGGAGAAGCTAGGAGCGGATCATGGGTTCGCTAAGAAAATGCTCGAAGAACTTGGAAAACGAAACGTCGAGATCAATGAAACTGAGATAGATTAAACGGATGCGCGCGCATGGAGAATCAAGAACAAGAGCGGACGTATAAACGAATCACTAGCCCGTACCCCGCGAGGTGAAAGGCTTATTCAGGGTCTCACCTTTTCTTTACCCGTGATTATCAGATGAAAGGATGGAACGGGAGAATCCTCCGGGTCAACCTCACCAAGGGCACGGCGGCCGCCGAGGAGTACTCCGAGGACTTTGCACGGCGCTTCGTTGGGGGACGGGGCTTCGCAGTCAAACTCCTCTGGGACGAACTCGCGCCCGGAGTAGACCCCCTGGGCCCCGAGAACATGCTCATATTCGCGACGGGCCCCCTCACCGGCCACGTCATCCCCAACAGCGGAAAGATGGTGGTCGCCGCGAAGAGCCCCCTCACCGGCGGCTACGGAGACGGCAACCTGGGCTCCTGGGCCTCGGTGAACCTCCGCAAGGCCGGCCTCGACGCCATCGTGGTCACCGGGAGATCCGAAAAACCCGTCTACCTCCACGTCGAGGACGACGAATACTCCATCGAGGACGCCTCCGACCTATGGGGACAAGACTCCTTCCAGGCCGAGGCCAAGCTCAAGGAGAAACATGGAAGGGCCGCAGGGGTCCTCCTCATAGGGCCCTCCGGGGAGAACCAGTGCAGGGTCGCCACGGTGGTCTCCCAGGAGGGTAGGGCGGGGGGCAGGCCGGGGATGGGGGCTGTGATGGGCTCCAAGAACCTGAAGGCCGTGGTCCTCCGGGGCACCAAGGCTCTCCCGGCCCACGACATCGACGAGTTGAACAGGCTCGGGAAGGAGGGTTTCGACCTCATCTTGGAGAAGCAGAACTACAAGTGGTGGAAGCGCCAGGGGACCATGGCGATTCTGGAGTGGTGTCAGGAGGCGGAGACACTTCCCACTCACAACTTCAGGGAGGGGGTCTTCGACGAGGCCGAGGCCATCAACGGCTACTCCATGGAGAACGCGACCGTCAAGCAGAAGGGCTGCCCTAACTGCAACATGACCTGCGGCAACGTGGTGCTCAACGTGGACGGCGCGGAGAGCGAGCTCGACTACGAGAACGTCGCGATGCTTGGCTCCAACATCGGGGTCGGGGACCTTAAGCAGATTGCCACGCTGAACAGGATGTGCGACGAGCTGGGCCTCGACACCATCGGCGCCGGCGCCTGCATCGCCTTCGCGATGGAGGCATCCGAGAAGGGTCTCATAGACCACGAGATAAGATGGGGCGACTACGAGGGCTCCAAGAAGCTCCTCGAGGACCTCGCCTACATGAGAGGTCTGGGGGCGACCCTGGGGCTGGGCACCAAGGCCGCGGCCGATGAGATCGGGGGCGGCGCCTCGGACTTTACGATCCAGGTGAAGGGGCTCGAGTGCAGCGCCTACGACTGCCACCTCTGCCCGGGGATGGCCCTCAGCTTCGGGACGTCTCCCATCGGGGCCCATCACAAGGACGCCTGGGTCATCAGCTGGGAGATCTCATCGGGCACAAGGACAGAGTACAACCCCGAGAAGGCAGACAAGGTCATCGAGTTCCAGAGGATCCGGGGCGGGATGTTCGAGAGCCTCGTCACCTGCCGCTTCCCCTGGATCGAGCTGGGTTTCGAGTTGGACCACTACCCTGTCTACTTCAAGGCCGCGACGGGGGTTGAGACGAGCCTCGACGAGCTCTGGGAGCTCGGGGACAGGATCTATGCCCTCATCAGGGCCTTCTGGGTCAGGGAGTACGGCGACGCGTGGAAGAGGCAGATGGACTATCCGCCGAAGCGCTGGTTCGACGAGCCCACCACCCAGGGATCCCTGGCGGGGAGCAGCCTTGACTGGGAAAAGTACGACGGCCTCCTCCAGGCCTATTACGACAAGCGGGGCTGGGACGACAGGGGGATACCAACGGCGGCGACAATGGAGAAGCTGGCTCTCTCCTCCGAGGCTGCAGAGCTCGCGAAACACGTCGAGCTCAGGTAGTCCTCTTCCTTTTTTTCCTCCCCTTTTTCTTGAGCACCGTCTGCTTGATCCTGGGCTTAGCCTCCGGTAGGTCGACGGGAAAGCTCGCAATCCAATCCATCTGGCCCTGGAACTCGTTCAGGAAGCTGGGGAGTTCGAAGACCGAGACCACGGGTATCCGTCTGTAGATCTTGTTTCGGGCCGGCTGCAGGGAGATGGCCATGGGGACGAAGACGGCCCGGTCCCAGTCCCTCAGGAGATCCTTCTCGACGAGGATTGCGGCGTTCTCGCTGAGCACTCGGACCTTCTCGAGGTGGGTCTCCACGATCTTCCGGGCGGTCATGTTCCCGAGCCCGCTGGACCAGTGCTTGCACTCGGCGCACACCACGAGGGGCTTCCGGGTTGCCAGTACATCGATCTCCCATCGTCTCCCCTCGGCGTTGAAGCGGAACCTCCTCTTCACCCTGTAGCCGTTGGCCTCGAAGGTGTAGGCGGACATCTCCTCGAACTCGAGCCACCCGAGGGCTTGGTTCACTCTCTCCATGTCAGTGCCGGCCTTCACGGCCCTCACGGCGATCTCGAGCCTCTGCTCCAAGGTGGCCTCCAAGGTCTCCTCGTTGGCTCCTACCAGTCCCTGCTCGATTAGGTGGTTCATGAAGGCGGTGAAGGCTTCATCGGTCACCCTGACAGCCTCTCGGAGCCGCGTATAATCTGTGGGCCCCTCCTTTGTCGTCTCGAGTAACGCGACGAGGATGTCCCTCTGGGCCGGCAAAGAATCGCCTAAGCAACAGTACAGCCCCGGACCTTAGAATAGTGTTCCGTCTAGATGATGAGGCTGAAGTTCCAGAGGCAGGCCCCGAGGCGGATCAGCCCGTGGATGAACGGGTACACAAGGAGGGCCTTGAAGTAGTCCCTCTTGGTGAGCCTGATAATCATGTACGGCACGGCGATCCCTACCGCGACGAGGACGACGTCGAAGGAGAGCCATAGTCCCCGCTCCATGAGCCAGACCGTGAAGGGATTTGACTCGTATATGTAGGGCCTGGTGAGGGCGATGATGGTGGAGACGTGATCGCCGAGAGTTCCAAAGATGAGCATAAAATATGAGAAGGACTCCAGACCCACGCGTCTGTTAATACTCAGCAACGCCTCTACCCGAAAATGAATTTCTAATACTTGATATAAATCTGTAAGAAAGATCCATACGAAAAAGGGCTAAGACACATAGTTGCTGAACCGTGTATTTGCATTTTTCAGTAAAAAACCGGTTCTGAACCCCCGAAAACACATTTTCCGTTGCGGGGGGCGAAAACATCTGGTCTAACTTCCCGAAAACTGTTTAATGCCCCCTGATAACCTCTAATCGGTGCAGCGCGTGTTAGCGATCAAAGGTGGTAAAATCTACACCATCACGAAGGGAGTCATCGACGAGGGGACCATCCTCATCGAGGACGGGAAGATAAAATCCGTCGGAAAGTCCGTCAAAGTGCCTAAAGGGGCCGAGGTCATCGACGCCAAGGGGAAGGTCGTGATGCCCGGACTCGTCGAGGCCCACTGCCACATCGGCATCTGGGAGGAGAAGATCGGCTGGGCGGGGAGCGACGGGAACGAGGCAACGGACCCGGCGACGCCCCATATGAGGGCCTTGGACGGGATCAAGGCCAACGCCGACGAGGGGGGCCTCCTAGCCGCCCTTGAGACGGGGGTCACGACGGCCCAGATTCTCCCCGGGAGCGCGAACGTTATCGGGGGAACGGGCGTGGTGATCAAGACGGCTCCCAAGGTGGTAACCGATGAGATGGTGATCCGGGGGCCCTCAGGGATGAAGGTCGCCTTCGGCGAGAACCCGAGGAGGGTCTACGGCGTGGAGCAGAAGAAAACCCCCTCCACCCGGATGGGGGTCGCCGGGGTCCTCCGGGAGTGGCTCCAGAAAGCCAAGAGCTACATGGAGAAGAAGGAACTCTTCAAGGACGAGCCCGAGAAGCTCCCCGAGGTGGACATGAGGCTTGAGGCCCTGGAGCTTGTGCTCAGACGGGAGATACCCCTCAGGGCCCACGCCCACAGGGCTGACGATGTCGCCACAGCGGTCAGGATCGCCGAGGAGTTCGGGGTCGAGATGTCATGGGAGCACGCCACCGAGGGCCACAGGATCGCCGAGTGGATCGCCGAGAAGGGGGTCCCCGCTGTCTGGGGCCCCAGCCTCAACGCCCGCCCCAAGTGGGAGATGCGGGAGCTCAGCTTCGATACCCCGAAAGCCCTCTACGAGGCGGGGGCCAAGTTCGCGATCCAGACCGACGCCGTGGGGAGCTCCATCGCCTTCCTCCCTCTATGCGCGGGGATGGCGGTGAAGCACGGTCTACCCTACGACGAGGCCCTCAAGGCCATCACCATCACCCCCGCAGAGATCCTGGGGGTCGACGACTGGGTGGGGAGCATCGAGAAAGGCAAGGACGCCGACTTCCGGATCCTGGACGGGGACCCTCTGGAGCTGAGGACGAAGGTGGAGATGGTGATCATCGACGGGGAGATCGTCCACAGGGCCTGAGAGCCTATAACAGGGCTCTCTCGTCAACCCACGTCCCGAGGTTGATGACGGGGTAGACTTCCTGGGGGAGCTCCAGAGGATACTCGAAAATCATGGGCTCTCTCTCGTCCGACTCTCTTTTCTCCCTGATGAGCTGGGTCAACCCTCCTAGGGTGAAGACCACCCCCCGGGTGATGTCTAGGATCGGGTAGAACAGCATCTTCCTGAGGCTTCGGGTCCTCACCGCCGTCTCCAGGTAGAGCACTGTCAGGACCGCGTAGAAGAATGTGAATGTGCCCAGGGATATCTCCAGGGGCACCCGTTGCTTCAGCAGCAGACCCAGCACGAGGAGCGCGGAGATGAGGGCGAGGGAGAACGTCGAGGAGATCAGGTACGTGGTGAACCACTGGGCGAGTTTGCTCAGCCGTTTCGCTATCATGAGCTTGGCGCCCCCCCGGCCGTATTTGAAGTGCTGGAGGAGCATATCCCCGAGATTGGTCCTGTGCTGATGGAAAACGTAGACTTCCGGGTCGAGGACGATCCGGAACCCCCTGTCCCCCACCTCCTCGACGGGGATCAGGTCGTCGAAGCCGTACTCGATCCTCTCGTCGAAGTAGTCTATCTTGGCGAGGGCGTCCCGCCTGAAGGCCATGTTACATCCCGCGGGGAACCGGAGGAGGTTGAGCTGAGTCGCCACCTTCCGCCACTTGAAACTGGGCTTCACGGTGAAGAAGGTCTCATCCATGTAGATGGAGAGGAAGTCCTCCTTGTCGTAACCCTCAACGTTCCCCCCGACGAAGCCCACCATGGGGCTCCGGAAGTTCCTGGCGATGGATCTCACCCAGTCCGGGGGGACGATGCAGTCCCCGTCGGTGTAGGCGACGATCTCCCCAGTGCTCCACTTGATGCCCGTGTTCCTCGCGGCGTTGAGGCCTTTCCCCTCCTCGCTAACGAGGAGGACCGGGTACTCTTCCACGATCTTCCGGGTGCCGTCCGAGGAGTCGCCGTCCACCACCACGATCTCAAGCTTCCCGGGATCGTATTCGAGGCCCATAAGGGATTCCATGAGGTCACCTATGGTTTTGACTGAGTTCTTCACCGGTACTATGACGGAGATAGAAGGGGGGTCTTCCGTCTCGTTTTCCCTCATTATAAAATGAAAAAACGCCTATTTAAAAAATACGCTGAGTAGAAGATATTTCACTATTTTTCGGGACCCGGATCACCCCTTCACCTTCAAATAGACCCTAGGGACAAGGTGGAACCGTGAGCATCGGATGCAGGACGTAAAGGTTAGGGTAAACGAGCACTACGGGGATACCATGGTACCCCTGGAGTTCCCGGACGGCTGGAAGCTGAACATCGCCGAGATGGCGTGCAAGGGCGCTCCGCCCATGACCGACGAGGAGATCAGGAGCGCACTGGACAACACCGTGGGCGCCGCGAGCATCGCCGAGCAGGCGAAGGGGAAGAAGGGCCGGATTGTGGTCACATGCGACGACCTGAGCCGCCCCACCCCTGCGGGGAGGGTCTTCCCCTTCATCGTGGAGCAGCTTCACGAGGCCGGGGTCTCCGACCATCAGATCTTCATCTTAGGCTCTTTCGGCCTCCATCACCCCATGAACATCGACTCCTTCGCCCGGAAGCTCGGGGACTGGGTCGTGGCCAAGTACGACTGCGTCAACCACAACCCCTTCCAGAACCACGAGAACCTGGGGAGGACGAGCAGGGGCACACCCCTTCGGGTTAACCACGAGTTCGCCAAGGCCGACCTCCGGATCTGCATCTCCGGGGTCAAGAAGCACAGGTGGGCAGGGGCGGGGGGAGGAGGGAAGGCCATCGTCCCCGGGGTTGCCTCCATAGAGACCATCCTCTTCAACCACAGCATCCTGGAGGGGCGCCGCTCCGAGGGCAGGAGGATCTGGTGGATCAAGGACAACCCGGAGCGCCAGGACATGCAAGAGTGCGCCCGGATGGCCGACCTCAACGTCT
>Ga0255055_10002662_pt1 | contig 12417 bp, 9 predicted proteins | sample JV7_2_27_MG_FD_188633 | JGI IMG/M metagenome (GOLD analysis project Ga0255055, IMG submission 188633) | Seawater microbial communities from Jervis Inlet, British Columbia, Canada - JV7_2_27 | ecosystem: Environmental > Aquatic > Marine > Inlet | place: Canada: British Columbia | collected...
CCTCCGGATTTCCTGAGACTATGAACACAAGAACGAGGAAAACTCTGTGAATCTCTACGCGGATATGGCCTACCTTCTCTCGGCCTTCCTCTTCGTCGTCGGCCTGAAGCAACTCTCCTCCCCGGCTACGGCCCGGAAGGGGAATCAGATGGCTGCTGTCGCCATGCTCATCGCCATTGTCGTGACTCTGGTGGAGGCCAACGTCCTTACGTGGACCTGGGTCGTCACCGGAATCATCATTGGCTCCCTTATCGGGGCTGTGGCGGCCCGTACGGTGAAGATGACGTCCATGCCCGAGATGGTGGGCATCTTCAATGGGTTCGGCGGCGGAGCTTCGGCTCTGGTGGCCGGTGCTGAGTTCTTTCGCCTCCAGCAAGCCGGTGTCCTCCCCATGGGTGAGGGTTCCACAATCATGCTGGGGATGTTCATCGGTGCCGTAACCTTCTCCGGGAGCATCGTAGCATTTGGAAAGCTCGCGGGGTGGATCACCGGAAACCCTGTGACCAACAAGTTCCTGCAGGCCCTGAACGCTGTCCTCTTCATCGGTGTTCTGGTGGCTGGGTACTACCTGGTGATGCAGGACCCGACCATGGCCATCTTTCTCGCATTCATCGGCGTGGCGCTCCTCTTGGGGATCCTGCTGGTGAACGCCATCGGTGGCGCCGACATGCCCGTGGCCATTTCGCTGCTGAACTCCTACTCGGGTCTGGCGGCCTCCATGGCCGGGTTCATCCTGGGGAACATGATCCTCATCATCGCGGGCGCCCTGGTCGGCGCTTCGGGGCTCATCCTCACGAACCTCATGTGCAAGGCGATGAATCGCTCTCTGGCCAACGTGGTCTTCGGTGGGTTTGGGACCGAGGGCGCAACAGCCGCTTCCATCGGGGCTGGGGACAAGACGGCACGGTCCGTGGATGCTGAGGGCGCCGCCATGATTCTGGCCTATTGCCAGTCCGTGGTCATCGTCCCGGGGTATGGCCTGGCCGTAGCCCAGGCGCAGCACGAGCTGAAGAAGCTCTGTGACCTCCTGGAGGAGCGTGGCGTGGACATCAAGTTCGCCGTGCACCCGGTGGCGGGACGGATGCCAGGACACATGAACGTCCTCCTCGCGGAGGCGGATGTGCCTTACAACCAGCTCTACGACCTGGAAGAGATCAACGACCAATTCAAGGACACGGATGTGGCTTTGGTCGTGGGCGCCAACGACGTCGTGAACCCGGAGGCCCGGAATCCCGACAGTGTCATTGGAGGCATGCCCATTCTGGACGTGGACTACGCCAGGAACGTCATCATCATGAAGCGGAGTTTGAGCCCCGGATTCGCCGGGATCGACAATCCCCTTTTCTATATGGACAAGACGATGATGTTCTTCGGGAGCGCCAAGGGTTCCATGCAAGACCTGGTGAAGGAAGTGAGGGAGGCCTAGCACCCTGTCCGGACGGAAGAGTCACGCCCCTCGACGCGTACCCCCTTCAGAGGCCCTGCTTCTGGAGGGGGTTCGTTTTGGGGCCATCCCAGGAAGCGTGTGGGCGGATGGGAAGAACATGTTGTTGGAGTTCACGGGGCGTTGGGATGCCGCGGAACTTTTGTGTTTGAGAGATCGCCACTAGGAGGCGAGGCCATGATGAATCCATCGGGAGCAGTAGAACAACACCTGAAACAACTCAGTATCATCTGCTTCGCCATAGCCGGGTTGGCCATTTTGGCCATGGCCTTGGCCTGGCCGAGGGTGGACCAGCTCCAGGATTTCTAGAAACCGTCCTCCCGAACGGAGGCGGAGAGGCTCCGGGCAGCCTCCCTCAGGAGATCCCAACACCGTTCCAGGTGCTCCCAACGGGTCCGCAGATTCCCTAGGGCGATGCGGAGGCAAACCCGACCGTTCAGGACGGTGTGGGAGAGGAAGAACTCCCCAGACTCGTTCACCCGATCCATAATGGCTCGGTTCAGCCGATCTTGTTTTTCTTCCGAGATCCCCTCTGGGGCGAAGCGGAGTACAACCGTGCTGAACGGGACGGGTGCGACCCGATCCCAATCGGGATCTGCGTCCACCCAAGCCGCTACCTCTCTCGCCATTTCAACGTGCTGGCGAATCCGATCCCGAATTCCCTCCGCTCCGAAGTATCGCATCACGAACCAGAGCTTCAGGGACCTGAACCGGCGACCCAACGAAACCCCGAAATCCATGAGGTTCCGAGCCACATCGGCCTCGGTGGTGGTGAGGTACTCGGGCGTGAGGCTAAAGGCCTTTCGTAGCTGTTCCGGATCTCGGACATAAAGGACGGAGCAGTCTATTGGGGTGAAGAGCCACTTGTGGGGATTCACCACGATGGAGTCGGCCTCTTCCCATCCGGTGAAGAGCGGCCGGAACTCCGGAACCGCCGCGGCCGGCCCCCCATAGGCAGCGTCCACGTGGAGCCAGAGGTCGAACTCCCGGGCGATTTCCCCGATGGCGGCTACCGGGTCGACGCTGGTGGTGGAGGTGGTTCCCAGTGTCGCCACAACTCCGAGCGGTCTGATACCAGCGCTCAAGTCTTCCTCAACGGCCCGTCGAAGCTCTCCAGGATCCATTCGGAAAGCCTCGTCCGTGGGGATCTTCCGAATCCCGCTTCGGCCGAAACCCAGAGTGATGACAGCCTTGTCGATGGAGGAGTGAGCCTGCTGGGACGTGTAGAACCGGCCCCGGGGGGCCCCACTCAAGCCGTGCTCCCTCGCCTCCGGAACCTTCGCCTCCCGAGCGGCCGCCAGTGCATACAAGGAAGAGGAGGAAGCCGTATCGTTGATGGTTCCGTCGTAGATTCTTGGCAGACCCAGGAGATCTCGGAGCCACCCGAGGGTATGCTCTTCCAACTCCGTGCCCACGGGGGAGCTTCGCCAGACCATCGCATTGATGTTCAAAGCCGAGGCCAGCATTTCCCCCAGAACGCCCGGAGCCGATCCGGTGATGGAGAAATAGGCAAAAAACCCTGGATGATTCCAGTGGGTCACACCCGGAAGCAGGATCTCCTCGAAATCCCGAAGCATCTCGGGAAAAGCCTCACCCCTTTCCGGCATTTCCAGGGGGAGCCGTTCCCGGATCTCACCGGGACGCACCCGTGCCAAGACGGGGTATCTCTCCACTCCGGTCAGATAGTCTGAGATCCAATCCGCCACAGCTCGGGCGGCAGGCTGAAGCTCGGCGGCCGGCATATCCCCGAGGGGCTCGGCCCGCTCGACTCTTCCGTCATCCCTGGCCATCAGAGCTCCCATGGTTTGAGTCGCCTGGATCCAACCGATCGAGCTCCTTTCGGAAGCTGTCCAACTGGCGCCCCATTTCCTCCTCGACGTCCGCCGTCACCCCCTCAGGAACACCCGAGCCCTGTAGGTGGGCAAAAAAAAGATCGTCGGTATAGGCCACGCTGGCTCGGACCACACCAAGGTCCAAGACTTCGTTCAGAGCCAGGAGATCTCGCCGGAAGCCCCGGTGCCCCCGGTCTTCCGGAGGATCCTCTAGCAGGAGTCTCAGAATCACTCCTCTGAGCAACTGCAGCTCCTCTACCACCTCACCCGCCGCCAGCCCCCGGTGGAGAGCAAAAGAGCCGTAGAGGTGAGTGGCCTGTTGCCAGATCTCCTCCCCTGCATCCCTGTAGTCCCCGAGACAGGGGGCCAGGAAGGAGATGAGGTTATCGAGGAAAAGGCCGAGAAAGCCGTCGCCGTCATCCCCTCGGCGATCCTCCCTGACTCGGATCTCAGCACGCCAACGACGTGCGATCTGCCCGTCCCGGTCCTTCAACCAGAGGTTCAGGTTCAAGGGCTCACCCCTCACTCATCTTTCTCTTCCTCCGCCTCCCAAACAGGAATGACCAATACGATCACCGTTCCTTCTCCGACTTCACTCTCAACCGTGACACTCCCGCCCCATGACTCCACCAGGCGGCGGACGATGGCCAGCCCAAGGCCCGTTCCAGTCGAGCGGGTGGAAAAGTGGGGTTCGAAAATCCGGGAGAGCAGCTCGGGAGAGATTCCCTTCCCGTTATCTCGCACCCGGAGCTCGACACCCTGGGTGACCGGTTCCGCTTCGATCGAGACCACCCCCTCATCGGGAATAGCGGCACGGGAGTTCTCCAGAAGGTTGATAAGGACCTCCCGGAGCTCGGACTCTCGAGCCTGGACCCGGGGAATCCTTGGGGGGAGGGTGCACTCGAACTCCAGAGCGCCCTCACCGCCTCGATATAGGTTCATGACTTCCTCTGTCACGGACTGAATACCCACCGCCTCCAGAGGGGTCTCACCGGCAGCCCGGGGAGCTCCAAAACGAGAGAAACTCCTGGCAATGGCCGCCAGGTGATCGATTTCCCTGAGAATCACCCCTACGTTCTTCCCCAGAATGTCGCCGAAGTCCGGTCTATGGTCCTCCCAGGCCCTTTGCAGGTGTTGGACACTGAGCTTGATGGGGGTCAGCGGGTTTTTTACCTCATGCGCCACCTGCTGGGCCATTTCCCCCCAGGCCAGTATCCTCTCGGTCCTGAGCTCATCGGTCACGTCCTCGAGGCTCAAGACCGCGCCCCCCGTGGGGCCCTCCCCCGTCACCCGTCGTGCTCGCACCCGAATCCTGCGGTTCCCCATCTGGAATTCGGTGTCGGCCTCTCGGATCCCGTCCCGGATATAGAGGTCTACCCAGTGGACCAGCTCTTTCGCCTCACCTTCCCGGCCGGGGAGTTCTTCGCCCAACAGAATGTCTTCCTTCAGCAGGGACTCGGCTCGGGGGTTGGCGAGCATCACCCTTCCGGAAGACTCCAGAGCCACCACCCCGGTGGCCGCCGCCTCCATGATGGCCTGAGTCCGGCGAGTGGTTCGGAGAAGAGTTCGACGGGCTCGACGGATCCGAAGAACCATCCGGTTGAAGGCCCCGAACACGGCGCCGAACTCGTCCCGACGATCTTGGGGAAGCCGGACCCTCAAATTCCCGCTTCCTACGCGCTCAGAGGCGATCTGGAGGGTTTCAATGGGCCGGGTGAGGGTTCCGCCCACCAGGAAGGACAAGCCCAGGGAGAGGGCGGCCCCCAGAATCATGGCAAAGCCGAGAAGGTCCGCCACCTCCCGACGCCGCAGGGCCGTGGCCCCGGCCTCTACCGGTACGGGCGTGGCCAGGATGTCCCCGTCGGGGAGACGGCGATAGGCCATGACATAGGCCCAACGGGCTAGGGAGGCCCTATAGGTTCCCCGCACCTCCGCCCGGTCCTCCAGGCTCCGGAAGACCGACTCCGGCACCCACCCCTCGTACAACCCCAGCTCCACCAGCTCTTCCGCGGAGCCGCCGATCAGCTCTCCATCTCTGTATTCAAGAAGATCGGCTCCCACTTCCTGTGCCAGAAGCTTCATCTGTCCAGACACATCCAGATAGGTAGCCGCACCGTCATCCACGAGGCGCTCGGCCAAGGCGGTGGCCGTCCTCTCGGCTGCACCTGACAGAGTCTGGAAGGCCAGGGTCCCGAAGATCGCAATGGAGAGGGAGAAAAACCCAAAGAGGGCCAAGGTGACCCGTGCCCTGAAGCTACCCAGAAATCTCAACGTCTCGGTGAGCGGAACGTCCCGGCCACGGGCCAGGGCCCTTCCCAATCCCCAGAGCGAAAGAACCAGGAGCAGATCCAAAAGAAGAACCAAGGTCCCACGAGCCACCATGTGGAGGGGCTTCGGCACGGCCACCGTCTGGCGAGCCGAATACCATCCCCCCGGAAACTGGAGTGGTATGCTCCCCCTCCACCCGTCCGACCTACGCTCCCAACTCACCCCCAGACCGGGCTCGGGACTCTCCTCTGCGGGGAGATCGACCAGGTTCAACGGTCCCAGCCCTGGCTGCCCAAGCGCTGCGAAAATGGGTCCCAGGGCGGAGGAGACGGAGGTGGACCCTTTGGGGGGTACACATGATGAGAGGATGCGGCCACCGTCCAGGGGAACCAAGAGGACGTACCGGGCGTCCTCCAGCCCAAGGCGGCGAAGGACGGGGATGCCTCCCTCCCGGGCTTCCGACAGGAAATCATCGACCTCTTGAGGGCGGCTCCCGTGGACCCCCATGGAGAGGCCCTCCTGGGGTAGGTTCCCGGGAGACCAGAGGGTGATCCACATGGGGATGGGGTCTTCGGTCGAGCCCGTGGATGCCCATACTTCGAAGAGGAACTCCACGGGGGAAGGAATCTCCGCATCCAGGGAATCGGCCATCTCAGCCATCCGGAAGAGCCGGAATTCCAGGTACGGGTCGGCAGCCGCCCCCAAGTCCCGCAGCTGTCCTTCGGCTTCGGCCATCCGGGCCTGGATTTGGGCACCCCATGCAACCGGAAGGGCCGCGGTGGACCCAAGGACTCCGGCCATGACCCATACCAGAACCCGCTGGCTCTGGGCCAACCCCTCCAACCCTCGGGCCATCAAGTAGGCCGCAGCGCCCCATCCGGCCAGATAGAGGGGGGAAATGCCAGGACCTGACCGCGCCAGGAGAGCACTAAGAAAGGCCAGCCCCAGGGAGAGAACCACCCCCCCTGCAAGGACCCAAGGCCTGGCTTCCCGAGGCCTATCACTCCCGCCGATTCCTAGAGCCACACAAGCGACCAAGGCCAACAGGAGGCCCAAAGTCATCTGATAGGGGAGGAAGCCTCCAGGTCCCCCAGAAAGGAGGGCCGGCGATGGCCCTTGCCTGAAGATGGCCTCCAGGAGAGGAAAGGCCACCGAGATGATCGCGGCAGTCACCAGGGGACCTACCCAAGCCACCCTCCTAAGGGGGAAGAGGGCAAAAAGGAGCCCCAGAGCCACCAAGAGGCTCATGACCTGCCCCAGGGTGGCCTGGAATGGACCGGGGAGGAGGAACTGGGCTGGGGAGGTGAGCCCCATGCTCGGCCAGAGCTGCTGAGCCGGAACCAGAAGGGCCAAAAGGAGGAGGGAAGCTGAGGCGCCGAGACTGTGCCGCGAAAGCCCTTTCCCCCCGGCGGCCAGCAGTCCCCAGGTCAGAAGTGCGAAGAGGCCGACAATCCGTACCCAGAAGCGAACCCTTGGGGCCCGAAGCTCATCCGGTCCCAGCTCATCCAGTGAAACGCTGAGAAGGGGTTCGCCTGCCCATTCAACGTCCAACACCACCGTATCCTCGACCCGGTCCGGTGAGAGAATCTTGATCGGGAACCCGGTGTCGCTACGAAACCGGGAGGCAAACCCGGAACCCTCCAACCCTCCTGGAAGGTTGGCCTGGAGTAGAATCGCAGCCACCGCTGTCCCCTCTCCATCCGGCCCCGTAGCGGTGAAGTAGAGGTATCGAAAAAGGGGCCCGCCGCCGAAGGCGTAGGGTGTCTCGGCATTGCGGATGGCTCTCGGCATGCGGCCCCGGTGAACGCCGACCCACCCCAGGGGCAGGGCACTCGCATCGTAGATTGCCAGCGCCGAAAGGCCCCTGGTTCGCCGAATCCGGGAAAGCTCTTCCTGGAGGTCTCGAGGACCAGGGTCCATCAAGAGCGCCCGGGTCTCCTGCACCGCTCGGTCCCCCGAATCCAATAGGGCCTCGAACCGTTCCGAAAGGGCACTCGTGACCTGATCCACCCTTCGGCTCCGGATGGTCTCGTCCCCGGGTCGGAGACTCCCCAACTGGCTTTGGGCCCAAAAGCCCAATACTGTCCCCACCAGGAGGAAGACGGCAGAAAGGGAGTGAAGTCGTCTAGTTGGCCTGCGGAGCAACGCCCAGGCAAGGAAAAACCCTGCCGAGATCATCAGCCACCAGGGGGAAAGCCACCGAGTCCAGGCAGCCAACCCGAGGACTCCCCCCCAGAGGAAATGCCATGAGGAGTGAACCCGCTTCGAGCGAGGCAGTGGGGATGGAGGAAGTCCCGGATCGGTCATTGTCTCTCCAACAACTCCCTTGGCCAGAAGCCGGTAGAATCCTGGCCCGGGATCCGCGCCTTATTCTTCCCGTGGGAGCGTTGGTGCAGCATGGGCCTCACCTTCCTCTCGGGACCAACACCCTTATCGCGGAGAGGGTCGCCGAAGAGGTCTCCAAGAGGTGTGGGATTCTCCTGGCACCCAGCTTTCATTACGGTGCCTGGAATCCAGGCAAGGAGAGTTACGCCGGCTCTACCGGGCTCGAGCGGAAGACCCTTCACAGGGCCCTGAATGAGCTTTTGGCCAATTGGGAAGATCACGGCATTCAGGAGTTCCTCCTCCTGACGGCCTACCAGCATGAGCCTCATATGGATGCTCTTCTCATGGCCATGACCTCCTCTGCGATTACCAACGTAGTGAACCTCTTCACCATCGACGCCGGTGATCTTTTGGAAGGGTCCCCTTCCTCGGAGCACGGCGGGGAGTTGGAAACCTCCCTTATGCTCCACCTCGCACCAGCCTGGGTCCAGTTGGACCAGGCCGCCGATGTGGTCGCGGACCCTCGAACCTACCGAAGATATGCCCACGGAAGGGTCGCCACACCCCCGCCCGGCTCCCGGGGAATCCTCGGCTTCCCCTCCCGAGCCTCGTCTGAAAAGGGGGAAGCCATCATTAATCGATACGTCGAATCGCTCACAGAGGTCCTTTCCGGCGAACCCTCGCCATCCCAATCGGGTATCAACTCCGGTGAGGACCCATTAAATTCCTTGTCAGGACAATGACTTTCATGAACCTCAGGCTACTCTCGCCAGCCCTCTTCCTTTTGGCCCTCCATCCGTCCCAAACCCAGTGCCAGAATGTGTCCGTGGACGAAAACGCGTTTCGAATCTATGTGGAGGGGGAGTTGATCGGCCGTGAGGAGTTCTCCATCCGGCGAATCGGCCCCCAGGGACAGCAACGGGTGATTCTCAGGGGATCGGTGGAGTTGAGTCTCCCCGAGGGCAGCCTCAAACTGGCACCTGCCATGGACGCCCAGGGGGGGACCCTGGCGGTATCCGACTACCAGATAAAAGTGTCTGGGGCCGAGACCACCGATATCTTCGTGAGCGTCTCTGACAATCGGTATCTGGCGAGAGTCGTTTCCATGTCCGGGGAACAGCTCAGAGAATTCCGAGCTGGCCCCGGGTCCGTCCTCCTGGATGAAGGTGTCGTCCACCACAACTACCTGCTCAACACTTTTCTGGAAGACGATTCCGGCGTTTCTCTCACGGTGCTCTCACCGAGGGCGGGTCGCCAGCAGCGAATGACTCTATCCCTGGTTGGGGAAGAGGAGATTCGAGTGGGCGGTGTTCTGGTTCCCGACGCCCGGCGATTCCACCTGGAGGGTGGAGATCATTCCCGGGATATCTGGTTCGATAGCCAGGGACGCGTCCTTCGATTGGAGATTCCCTCCCAAGGTCTCGTTGCCGAACGGGAAAGTCTGACCTGACCCTTTCCCCCTTCAATTCTGAAGACTCTTCAGCGAAGGTTCGTATCCTCCCTGAGCGGAGTCGAATCCCCATTGGGAGCATACATGAAACCGTGGCCTTTTCGGGGCCGTAGAGTTCTTCGACCACGGACCACCCCGTCCCTCCGTTATTGGAGTTCAACCGTGAGGAACCTTAGATCCAAAGGGGCGCTCTTTGCGACCCTTCTCTTTCTGGTCGGAAGTCCAGGAGTTCTGGAGGCTCAAGAGTCCCTTCCCGCTACTCTCTCCCTGGACGAGGCCGTTCGGACCGCACGCAGGAATAGTCCTCTCCTCCAGGCAGACCTGAACAACACAGAGGTCGCGGACTGGAACATCAAAGCCGCCTACGGAGCTCTGATCCCGTCGGCCAGCGCAAGCTCGAGCTTCCGATGGCAGGGCTCAGGGGAGCAGCAGGTAGGAAGCATCACACTGAGTGAACTCGGATTTGGGAACCAACCGTCCTACTATTTCTCCTCCTACAACTTGGGCCTCTCCTACACCATAGATGGGCGGGTCCTCCTGGCCCTCCCCCAGGCCAAAGCCGACCGGGAGGCTCAGGTGGCCCTAGGCGATGCCAGCGCGTCCATGGTGGACTTCCGGGTCACTCAGGCTTATCTGGAAGTCCTTCGCCAGTTGGAGGGCTTGGCCGTGGCCCAACAGGAGTTGGAGCGGGCCCAGGGAAATCTACGGCTCGCTCAAGGGCAACAGGAAGTGGGATCCGGGACGCCCCTGGATTCCAGACAGGCAGAGGTCGCCGTGGGACGAGCGAGAGTGAACGTCCTCATCAGCGAGAACGCCGTCCGCACCGGGAAGTTCCGGTTGGCCCAACAAATGGGGCTCGACCCGCAGGACGGGTTCAGTTTGGTGACGAGCTTTGAGCTGACCGAACCCGGGTGGAACGAGTCGGAGCTCGTTTCCCTGGCTTTGGAGCAGAATCCATCCCTCCGTGGCCTCCGGGCGTCCCAGACGGTCCAGGAATACTCAAAGAAGATGGCTCGATCAGCGTATTTCCCCACTCTCTTTTTTTCCGCTGGCACGAGCGGATTCGCACGAGAGGCGTCGAACCCGGAGTTCCTGGTAGCACAGGCTCAGGGATCCTCGCTGGGTGCCATCGCCCAGTGCGAGGCCACGAATGATCTGTATGGCAGGCTGGCTGACCCCCTGCCGCCGTCCGATTGCTCCAAGTACCTCTTCACCGAGGCCCAGCGGCAGAGCGTAATCAACCAGAACAACGCTTTCCCTTTCGACTACATTCGCCAACCCCCATCCGCCTCCCTCACCATCAGCATTCCCATCTTCCAGGGGCGGAGGCGGCAGGTGAATCTGGAATCCGCACGAATCGCCGAGGATGACCTTCGGTACCAGATCAGGGATTCGGAGTTGGCTCTGAAGGCGGACATTGCCAGTGGCCTGGCGAACCTTCAGACGGCCTACGAGGCGGCCCTCATCGAAGAGGAAAACCAGGTTTGGGCGGACGAACAGCTTCGCCTTGCCCAGGAGCGTTATCGTTTGGGCTTGGCCACCTTTTTGGAGCTGGTGGAGGCCGAAACCGTGAAGGCTGGGGCGGATAGGGACCGAATCGCCGCCATCTTCGCATATCACGACAACTTGGCGAGCTTAGAGAGTGTTGTTGGCATATCCCTTCGGACGCCATAGACGATCCGGAAAGGCATAGATCCATGAGTTCACGCGGTAAGATCATCATTGGCGTAGTGCTGGTCCTGGTCCTTGGTGCCGCCGTCGCAATCAGCGTAATCCAGGGAGGGGCTGGAAGAGGAGTCCAGGTCCGGATGGAGGAAGTGACAGAAAGGGACTTGGTGGCCACTGTCACGGTGAGCGGAAATGTCCGGGCCCGGAGGGCGGTGGATATCAGCGCAGACGTCATGGGGCGGATCATCGAGCTGAACGTGGAGGAGGGGGATGACGTATCCGAGGGGGAAATCCTCCTCAGAATCGATCCCAGCCAACTGGAAGCTGCTGTCTCGAGGGCTCGGGCCAGCTTGAGCCAGGCCCAAGCCCAGGCGACCCAACAGCGGGCCAACCGAGTGAGGTCCCATAGGGACAATGAGAGGATGGCAGCGCTCTGGGCCCGGGACTCCACGCTGGTGAGCCGCCAGCAGGTCGACGACGCAGAGACCAACCTGGAAGTGTCCCAGGCTCTTTTCGAAGCATCCCAGTTCGGTGTCTCTCAGGCCGAAGCGGCTCTGGACGAGACCCTGGATCAGTTGGCCAAAACCATCATCCTGGCCCCCATGTCCGGGAAGGTTACCCGCCTGAACGTGGAAGCGGGGGAAACGGTGGTCATCGGGACCATGAACAACGCCGGGAGCCTCATTCTCACGGTCAGCGATCTGTCCGTGATCGAAGTCGTGATGGAAGTGGACGAAACGGACGTGCCGGGGATCACCCTCGGTGACAGCGCCATAGTGGAGCTCGACGCTTACCCGGACCGGCGGTTTTCGGGTCGCGTGACGGAGATTGGGCAGAGTTCCATCGTTCCCCCTTCTCAGACCGGAAGCAGTGCCACCATCGACTTCGAGGTGGTCATCACCCTCGATGATCCCGATGTCCAGCTTCGGCCCGATCTTTCTGCCACAGCAGACATCGTAACCGCGACCAGAGATGACGCTTTAGCAATCCCCATCATCGCTCTCACCGTCCGCCAAGAGGGGGGCGACCTGATAGAAAGAGAGGACACGGCAGATTCCCGGTCCCTTGAGGGCCCTGTCGCACGTGGTCAGCGAAGCCTAGAGCTGGAAGGCGTTTTCCTCGTAAACGAAGGCATTGCGACCTTCACCCCCGTGGAGGTCGGAATCACGGGGCAAGAGTTTTTTGAGGTTATCTCCGGGCTGCAAAAAGGGGACACGGTGGTTGCCGGCCCCTATCAACGAATTCGGGAGCTGACCGACGGAGATCCGGTTCGACTCATCTCCGCTGACGCGGGCTGAGGGGACGGAACGCCAGGATGAACATCTGGGAGGGATTGGCGTTGGCTCTGATCCAGATCCGGACCGAGAAGTTGAAGAGTTTCTTCGCGGTTCTGGGCGTCATCATCGGCGTAATGTTCCTCATCGTTGTGG
>Ga0255055_10002663_pt1 | contig 12417 bp, 8 predicted proteins | sample JV7_2_27_MG_FD_188633 | JGI IMG/M metagenome (GOLD analysis project Ga0255055, IMG submission 188633) | Seawater microbial communities from Jervis Inlet, British Columbia, Canada - JV7_2_27 | ecosystem: Environmental > Aquatic > Marine > Inlet | place: Canada: British Columbia | collected...
CATCGTATTCGTGGTCGGGCTCACCTACCGCTACCGGCGCAAGAGCTTCACGATCTCGTCGCTGTCCTCCCAGTTCCTCGAGGGACGGCAGCTATTCTGGGGCAGCGTCCCCTTTCACATAGGACTCCTGGTCGTGCTCTGCGGCCACCTGATCGCTTTCCTTCTGCCGCGAGCCAACCTTGCCTGGAACCAGGTGCCTGTGCGCCTGATCATCCTCGAGGTGACGGCTTTCGTATTCGGCGTCACCGTTTTCGTAGGTCTCGTCTCACTGATGTACCGGCGGTTCACCAACCCGCGGGTCCGGGCGGTGACCACGCGAATGGACATCGTCCTCGAGCTGCTCCTGTTCGCCCAGGTGGTGCTCGGACTGTGGATCGCGCTGGGCTACCGTTGGGGGGCTTCGTGGTTCGCGGCTGACCTGTCCCCGTACCTGTGGTCGATCGTGACCCTGACCCCGGAAACGGGAGCGGTGTTCGCCATGCCATGGGTCATCAAGGCGCATATCCTGGGCGCGTTCGTCCTCATGTTCGTTACGCCGTTCACACGTCTCGCCCACTTCATCGTGGCGCCACTGCACTACATCGTCCGGCCCTACCAGAGGGTGATCTGGAACTGGAACCGCAAGACGATCCGTGATCCGAGCACTCCCTGGTCCCAGGCCCCTCCACGCAGCAGCTAAGCGAGATAACGCATGAGTCAAGAGAACCCGGACCGCGCCTGGCCCCACTACTGGGATCCGGAGGACGAGGGCTTCTGGAGCCGCGAGGGAAAGAACATCGCGAGCCGGAACCTGTGGATATCGATCCCGAACCTGCTCCTGGCGTTCGCGGTCTGGATCTACTGGGGCATGGTCGCCAAGTACATTCAGCAGATCCACTTCGCGACCGGCGGCGAACTGTTCAACTTCACGTTCATGAACGGCGGTGAGCCGTACGCCGAAGCCGGATACCGGGCTCTGCTGTTCACTCTTCCGGCGGTCGCAGGTCTGGCCGGGGCGACGCTGCGGATCCCCAACTCGTTCATGATCGCGATCTGCGGCGGGCGAAACGTCAAGTTCATGACGAGTGCGCTGCTGATCCTGCCTGCGGTCAGCGCTGGGATCGCTCTCCAGGATCCCGCCACGCCGTTCTGGCTTTTCATCGTACTCGCGGCTCTTTCCGGCGTAGGCGGGGGAGCGTTTGCCTCCTCCATGTCCAACATCAGCTTCTTCTTCCCGAAGGCGAAGCAGGGGCTGGCGCTCGGGCTGAACGCGGGACTCGGAAACCTCGGGGTCAGCGTCATGCAGTTCCTGATCCCCTGGGTGATTACTTTCAGCCTGTTCGGAGCCCTGAGCGGCGACCCGTACGAATACGAGGCCGCTGGTACGACCTCACGCATGTGGATCCAGAACGCGGGCCTGGTGTGGGTGCCCCTCCTGGCCCTGTTCTCGATCCTCGCCTTCTTCGGCATGAACAACCTGCCCTTCCACAAGGTCGGGTCCACCCCGGTCGCGGTCGGGAAATACCTGTGGCTCACCTTTCTCGGGTTCGTGGGGGCCGCAGTCGGAATCGTCCTCCTGGTCCTTCCATGGGGCCCGTTCCCGGTTCTCCTCAAAACGTTCGTCGTCGTGGTCGTCGCCGTCGTCGTAACGCTGGCGGCCATGCGCTACCTGACTCCCCGCGAAACCCGTGAGAGCCTGGAAGAGCAGTTCGGGATCTTCAAGATGAAGCACAACTGGATCATGACCTACCTGTACGTCATGACATTCGGTTCCTTCATCGGCTATGCGAACGCCTTCCCGAAGCTCATCGACGATGTATTCGGTGTGGTCCGGGTCGGCGAGATGTCGGGCCAGGCCACCGGGCTGAGCTCGGCCGCATATATCTGGATCGGAGCCGGCGTGGGCGCACTGATCCGGCCCCTTGGAGGCTGGCTTTCGGACAAGCTGGGCGGCGCCCGGGTGACCCACTGGGACACGATCGTCATGATCGCGTCCACGATCGGGGCGGGCTACGTCGTGTCGCTCGCGCTCGAGTCGGCCGACCCGACGCAGTACTTCTTTCCGTTCCTCGGGCTGTTCATCGTGCTGTTTGCGACGACAGGCATTGGGAACGGCTCCACGTTCCGGATGATCGGCGTGATATTCTCGAAGGACAATCGGGGGCCGGTGCTCGGCTGGACATCGGCGATCGCCGCGTACGGTGCGTATCTCATTCCAAAGATCTTCGCTACCCAGATCCAGGCGGGCACGCCGCAGAACGCCCTGTACGGCTTCGCGGCGTACTACGCGACGTGCCTCGCCCTGAACTGGTGGTTCTACGCCAGGAAGAACGCGGAGATCGCGTGCTGAGCAGGACAATCCGGGGTGCACCACAACCCGGGCCGGCCATCCGGCCGTGCCCGGCCAACACCGAGCAGGTGATATGAAAGAACAGCCTGGAGCGTGGCGGGTCCTGAGCCTCAATACGATCGCCTTCACGGTCTGCTTCGCGGCCTGGATGCTGAACGGCGTCCTGGTGACGTTCCTGGTGGAGAATGGCGTCTTCGACTGGGACACCGCGCAGATGGGGACGCTGATCGGGATCCCGGTCCTCACGGGCTCGATCATGCGACTGCCCCTGGGGATGCTCACAGACCGGTTCGGCGGCAGACCAGTGTACGCCTTGCTCATGCTCCTGTGCGCAGTGCCGATGTACTACCTGAGCCAGGTCGACAGTTACAACGGCTACCTGCTTGCCAGCCTGGGCTTCGGTCTCACGGGCACCTCGTTCGCGGTCGGAATCGCGTTCTCGTCTGTGTGGTTCAGCAGGGAGCGGCAGGGAACCGCCCTGGGGATTTTCGGCGCGGGAAACGCCGGCGCGGCTCTCACCGTGATGGTCGCCCCCGGGGTTCTACGGTCGCTCACGAACGGTGGGCAGGACCTGGACCGCTGGCGACTGCTTCCGCAGTACTACGCCGCCCTGCTCGTGGTGATGGCGATCGTCTTCTTCCTGTTCACGCGGAACAAGAAGCCGGAGGAAGCCTCGCAGCGCACGGTGCTCCAGATGTTGCGGCCGCTCCGTAACATGCGCGTGTGGCGATTCGGCCTGTACTACTTCCTCGTGTTCGGCGGGTTCGTGGCCCTGGCCCAGTGGCTGGTTCCCTACTACGTGAACGTCTACTCGATGACCATCGTCACCGCCGGGCTCCTGACGTCCATCTTCTCGTTGCCTTCGGGGCTGATCCGCGCCTTCGGCGGATTCCTGTCGGACAAGGTGGGCGCCCGCACCGTGATGTACTGGGTCCTTGGCGTGATCGCCGTGTGCTGTCTGGCCCTGTTCTTCCCCAAGATGGAAGTAGAATCTCCGGGTAGCGGAGTCATGGCCCGGAAGAGTGGGGCCGTGACGCTCGTCACCGAGAGCGAGATCCGGGTCGATCGGGACGTGTACACTCTTCAGCCCCCGGTGGACACGGGGTTCGACGACAGCAGGACACACATCCTGCCCGTGATCCGGTCGTGGCACGTGCCACAGGTGGCAGAGGGCGAGGCAGTTTCCAAGAAGACGCTCCTCGCCGCCGGCACGACGCACATCTATTTCCAGGCCAACGTGTGGATCTTCACGATTCTCGTGTTCATGATCGGGATCGCGATGGGGATCGGGAAGGCGGCGGTCTACAAGTACATCCCCGAGTACTTCCCGAGCGAAGTGGGTGTGGTGGGCGGAGCTGTAGGGGTCCTCGGCGGTCTCGGGGGCTTCTTCTGCCCCATCATCTTCGGCTACCTGCTGAGAGGGATCGGGCTGTGGACCACGACCTGGATCTTCTTCTTCTTCGTGACGTTGGCGTGCCTGATCTGGCTCCACATCGTCGTTAAGCGAATCACGAAACGGGAGACGGCCATCGAGTCGATCGGCGACTGACCGGCCGGGGGAACACCCGAGCCTATTGAAGCCGCTCGAGTTCCCCCTCGACCTGCTCCCAATCGGCCAGAAGCTCGTTCAATAGGGCCTGGAGAGTGATCCGCTCACTCTCCAACTCCTTCACCGCGTCGGGAGTGGTTCGCTCGTAGAACGTGACGTCTGCGTAGGCTGTATCGATTTCCTCGATACGGGTCTCAGCTTCCTCGATCCTGGCTGTCAGCTGATCGCGGCGCCCCGTCAATTCGCGCGCCTCTTCCCGGTCGGGCCGCCCGACCTTCCGGCGTTCGTCCTTCGTGGCTTTCTTCGTTACGCGCTTTTCCTTCCGCGCCTTGATGACCACCGTATCCACGTCCAGGTGGTCGTCGCCGCAGAAATGCACGTAGTCTTCGTACGTGCCCTGGTAGTCGCGTATCCCGCCCGCCGTGATCTCGACGATCCGGTTCGCGAGTCGTGACACGAACCAGCGATCGTGAGACACCAGGATGAGGGTGCCATCGTAGCTCCTCAGCGCCTCCACCAGCGCCTCGATCGACTCCAGGTCCAGGTGGTTCGTGGGCTCGTCCAGCACGAGGACGTTGGGTTGCTCTATCGCCAGCTTGCAGAACACCAGCCGGGCGGCCTCACCCCCGGACAAGGTGCCGAGCTTCTTCTTGCCCTCGTCGCCTGAGAACAGCACGCGGCCCATCTCTCCTCGCACGAAGCCGTAGGTCTTTCCCGGAGCGAAACCCGCGATCCATGCTTCGGCCGTGTGCTCGGCGTTCTCGAACTGCTCCTGGTGATCCTGCGCGAAATAGCCCGGGTGCGTCTCATAGCCCCACTTTACCGTTCCTGCGTCCGGCTCCAGCTCGCCCATAACGATCTTGAGCAGTGTGGACTTCCCGATTCCGTTAGGTCCCATGATCGCCATGCGATCGCCGCGAGCCACGGTGAGGTCCACACCGTGAAGCACCTCATTGTCGCCGAACGCCTTCTGGATTCCCTTGATGTCGAGGACCTCGCGTCCGCTGTGACGCCTTTCCTCGAACCGGAAGTTCGGATAGCGCCGCGAGCTGGGCGGCAGCTCCTCGAGGCCCTCCGCCTTCTTCTCGATCAGCCGGAGCTTGCTCTGCGCCTGGCGGGCCTTGCTTGCCTTGGCCCGGAAACGATCGACGAACTTCTGGTGGTGGGCGATCTCCCTCTCTCGGCTGGCGATATCCTTCTCGCGCCGGCCGCGTTCTTCCTGCTTCGCCGCGAGGAAATCGCTGTACGTGCCCGGGTACTGGAGGATGGTCTCGTAGTCCACGTCGAGGATCTGAGTGCACACGTTGTCGAGAAACCGGTGATCGTGCGAAATGACCAGGACCGGCCCGGTGAATTCCCTGATGAATTTCTCGAGCCATCGGATCGACAGGATGTCCAGGTGATTCGTGGGCTCGTCCAGAAGCAAGGCGTCGGGCGCGCCGGCGAGCGCCTGCGCGAGCAGCACGCGCAGCTTGAATCCCCCGGAAAGGGTGGACATGGGCTGGCGGTGGACCCGAGCGGGAAAGCCCAGGCCCTCGAGAACCTCTGCGGCCCGGGCCTCCGCGGTGTAGCCGTCATGGTGCTGGATCGTCTCCTCGAGCTCCGAGAATCGTTCCGCGTCGAAATCGCCGTGGGTTTCGGCGAGCAGCCGCTCCTTCTCCACCATCGCCTGCCACAGAGCGGGATTCCCTCTCAGTGTGACCCCGAGGATTTCCTCGTCCTCGTAGATGAACTGGTCCTGGCGCAGGACCCCGAGGTTAAGGTTCTTCGGCACGGACACGGATCCCCCGGATGGGTCCTCGTGACCGCAGATGATGTTGAGAAGCGTTGTCTTGCCCGAGCCGTTGGCCCCCACGAGTCCGTATCGCTCACCTCGGTTGAGCTCGAAGTAGGCGTCGGTGAACAGCGGCTGGGCGCCGAACGATTTCTCTAGAGCGGAGACGGAGATCATGGGGGGGCATTGTATCGGCAGAGGTAAGATCGAACAAAGGAGACCGGCTGCTGCGAGTGGCGCGTCTCGTAGACGCAAGGCCTCCCCGGTAGCAGGAGGCTTGTCGCGCCGAACTACCCGCCGTCGACAGATTGCGCACGGAAAACGGAGCTATACATGGATACTGGTTCGGTGATCCTGATTACAGGTGCGGGGGGAAAGACCGGCCGGCAGCTGGTGCGACGGCTCGCCGACAGGAGCATCAGAGTTCGGGCCATGGTCCTGCGGCCGGAACAGGTGGAGGAAGCGCTGGCGCTGGGTGCGAGCGAGGCACTGGTAGGGAATTTCTTGAAACCAGCTGATCTCTCCCGGTGCGTGGACGGGGTTCGAGCCGTCTATCACATATGCCCGAACGTTCATCCTCTGGAGGTGGAAATCGGCGAGGCGACGCTCGCCGCCGCGCGAAGCGCTGGAGTGGACCGGTTTGTCTTCCACTCGGTGCTGTATCCGGACGTCGAAACCATGCCGCATCATTGGCTCAAGTTCCGGGTCGAGCAGAAGCTCAAGGAATCCGGCCTCGCTTACACGATTCTGCAGCCATGCGCCTACATGCAGAACGTGCTGGCTCAGATCAGGGGAATGAGAGAGCTCGGAAAGCTCGAAGTTCCCTACGACGTGGGGGCTGAGCTCAGCCTGGTGGATCTGGGGGACGTGGCCGCGGCCGCCGCCACTGTGCTCCTGGAGCCGGGACACGAAGGCCGCACGTACGAGCTCTGCGGCCCGGAGGCGATCTCTCACCACCGAATGGCTCGGGAATTGGGAACCGTTCTGGGGCGGCCGGTGGAGGCCGTCGCCATCGATCCGGCGGACTGGGAGAGAAAGGCCCGGTGGTCGGGCCTCGGGGACTACGCGATCGACGCGCTGTTGAAGATGTTTTCCTGGTACGATCGAAACGGCTTTGCGGGTAGCTCGACGGATCTCGAGTCGTTACTGGCGAAACCCGCGACATCGTTCGCGAAGTTCGTCCAGGAGGCGATCGAGAGCTGAGCGAGCAGGGGGTCAGTCGGGCGGACACAGCGTCAGGAAGGACTGAGGCGATCAGGCCCGGTTGCCTCCCCCTTCAAATGGGTCCACAATTCAGCGTCTTTAGTGAAGAGTACACACCTGCATCCGAGGCTTGCTCACGACATGACGCGACTCATTAACGAGATCCATCGCCGGTCGCTCTGGCAGGTGCTGGGCATCTACCTCGTCGTGGGATGGGTCGTCTTGCAGGTGGTGGACGTGCTGGCCCAGAACATGGGTCTCCCCGAGTGGGTGTTTCCGTTCGCCATCGTCCTCCTGGTCATAGGACTCCCGGTCGTTCTGGCCACCGCGTTCGTCCAGGAAGGCGTGGGCTCGAGCCGCACCGAGGAGTCGCGGCCCGGGGAGTTGCCGGCACAGGCCCTCCCCACGAGGCCGAACGGGATGCTCACGTGGCGCAACGCGATCGCGGGTGGTGTGGCGGCGTTCGCCCTGTGGGGTGTAGTGGCCGCCGGTTGGGTGCTGTTCGGCCCCGGATCGACGCCTCGATCGGCCTCCGCGAAGGACGACTTGAGGTCCATCGCCGCCCTTCCGTTCACCACCGTGCACACGGACGAAGAGAGCCTCGCCTTCGTGGCTGGAATCCACGACGACCTTCTGACGCAGCTGTCCAAGATCGACTCCCTGAAAGTCATCTCTCGCACGTCGGTGATGCAGTACGAGGGCACGACCAAGACGATACCAGCGATCGCGGACGAGCTCGGCGTGGCGACGATTCTCGAGGGCGGCGTCCAGAAGGCGGGCAACCGGGTGCGGGTGAACGTGCAGCTCATCGATGCGAAGACGGACGAGCACCTGTGGGCGGAGACGTACGACGAGGAACTGACGGCCGCCAACGTGTTCGCCATGCAGAGCGACCTGGCGAAGAAGATCGCCACCGCGCTGCAGGCGACCCTGTCACCAGAGGTCGAACACCGGATCGAGGCGCAGCCCACCCGCAGCCTGGAGGCCTTCGAGCTGTACACGCGGGCCCGCTACATCTCTGAGAGTTCGAGGGGCACAGAACGGGAAGGGCTGGAGGCGGCGAAAGCGCTATTCGAAGCGGCGATTGATGCCGACTCGGTATATGCTCCCGCCTGGGCTGGACTGGCAGACATGTACATTCGGCTCACGAACCGGACCCATTATCCAATCGACGAGGGCTACGCCGCGGCTCGACAAGCGGCAGAAACAGGGATCCGGCTTGACCCCGACCTGGCGGATGCCCTCGTGTCTCTCGCGTTCTTGATGACCAACGAAGGCAACTACCGCGAGGCCGAGCTCGCGTTCGAGCGAGCGCTGGAGCTCAATCCGGGACTGCCTTATGCGCATCGCCGCTACGCCAGTCTCCTGACCAGTCTCGCCAGGCATGAACAGGCCGTGAATGAGGCCCGGCAGGCCGTGGAACTGGACCCGCTGGTGATCGCCTACCGGTATACGCTTGCCGATGCGCTGTACTGGGCGCGGGACTGGGACGGCACGCTTGCAGAATCGGAGCTGATCCTGGAACTCGAGCCCGGCGACGGATACGCCTACTACAACATGGGCTACGCCCTGGCGATGATGGGCCGGCACGATGAGGCGATCGAGGCCCTGAAACGGTCCATCGAATCGGACCCGGACGAACCATTCCGTCCGTTCGGGCTGGCCTGGGCCTACGCGCACGCCGGCCTGGGGGACGAGGCGCGAGCCGTCCTCTTGGCAGCTCCCGACGAGCCAGGCCTCTACGCCGAGTACGCGATCGTGTATGGTACACTCGGTGAGTTCGATGCCGCCTTCGAGTACCTGGAGAGAGGGGCAGAGGCAGATCCCGGCCGCATAGGATTACTCCGGTCGGACGCTTCCGCCGACCCCCTTCGCACGGACCCTCGGTACGATGAGTTGATGGCGCGGATGGGATTCGGGTCGGAGTGAGTGGCTGACCCGAATCGGGACCGCGGCACGATTCGTCACCGGCCGGGTGGTGTGCCCAGCGCCCGGCTCCACGAGTTACCGTCCTTCATCTCAGGCGAGAATCCCATCTTCGAGAGATAATCGGCTGCCCGGTCACCCCTCGTTGCGGCCACGATCGTCGAGTACCCGCGATCTCGCAGGGCATCCCTCGAATACAGATAGCGCCCGATCTTGAAGTCCCGGTATCCAGGAATCGCGTAGTCCAACTCGAGTTCGAGCGTGTCAACGTCGAGGACTTTAGCTATGAAAAGACCGGCCGGAACCAGGTCACGAAGGATAAACAGGATGAGGATGTCTTCCTCCGGGTGATACTCGAAACCCGGCCATGCGTTCTCGATGTCCTCGGCGAAGTAATCCAGGAAGTAGCGGATATAATTCGATTCCCTGCGCACTTCGAGGATCTTGAAGTACTCATCCGTCTTTCGGATCTCCCGCAGGAAGTGGAGATGGATGAGGAGAATGACGACGTTGGTCCACACGATGGGCCACGCGTCGATCAGGTAGCCGTAGGTCACGAAGGTGATCGCACCGGCGAGGCCGATCAAGCGGAGCTTGAGGATCGACCGCATCGCGAGGGACGTCACGACGAAGGCTGAACCCAGGTAGCCGATCAGCGTGTAGAGTGTCGCAGCTTCCATATCGTCCGTTTCGATTCAAGTCTGGCCCGCGTCCCACGATGGAGGAGCGGCCGCACCCTGTCCAATCCCGCCCCGGCCTGGTCGTTGCCCGGAAGACCCCACCGGATCACATTCCGATTCCCAGGAGAGCCCCTCGGCGTCGGGCTGATCCCCGAACGAAATCAGAAGCTCTGTGACCGGACCCATTGCCGCGCCCGATGTGAGTCGAAGCCTGCTCGCTGACGTCAGGCACTACTTCGCCCACCGGGCGGCGATTCCCACGCTGATCGATTTCGAATCAGACGAAGTCCGGGAGGACTACACCCAGCGCATCGCCCAGCGGGTGGGGATCGACGTGTCGCAGTATTCCGTCCTGAACATTCACCGCATCGGCATCGACGCGCCGGTCCGGTACGTGTTCGAGGAGATCATCGGGTGGCGGGGTGACTCGCCCTACTGGCCCAATCACGTCGCGACACTCCAGATCATGAAGGGGGCCCCGGACGACGTTCGCGTCGTGTTGCTCGGACGATCCATCGGCGGCTGGTTCGGGGCCGTCTCCGGGGGCCGCCTGGGCACGCTCTTCGAGATGCACCTCAAGACCGCTCGAGCGTTCCCGGGGGATGCGGACGTCGACAACGCACGCTACTTCCTGTGGGACTGCAGAGGGGGGTACCCAATCGGCATCTTCTCGGTCTTTGCCAGATCACCGATCGCCGAGAGAGACGAGGTCGAGTCCACCCAGGTGTTCTTCGTGGTCGGATTCAATCCCTACGGAAAGCGGTCGCTGTCCATGATCCACCCGGTCAGGCGAGCATGGGAGGCAATCCATAACCGGGTCACCAGCAACGTGTTGAACCGGTTCAAGTGTTTGTGCGAGGCTGAATTCCGGGCAACGCGAGAGGGCAAGGCCCCTCGCGTCGGACGACGGCGCGCGAGAACCGCTAGACCAGAGCAATAAGACACCGAGGGACTCATGAAACGGTTCATCGCCTTGCTGATGATGGCTGCCAGTGCGGCTGCGGCGCCCGAGGCCGCCGCCCAGACGCCCGACCTCTACGTACCCCGGGAAGTTCAGGCCGCATACGAGAACGGTACCCGGAGCGAGGACGGGAATCCGGGAGCGGACTATTGGCAGAACGGGGCCGACTACCGGATCCACGTGCTATTCGACCCGGTGACCGGTGATCTGGTCGGCCGTGAGACGATCACGTACCGGAACGACAGCCCCAACGAGCTTCGCAACCTGGTTCTCAAGGTGCATCCGAACATGTACCGGAAGGGAAGCGCCAGGGACATGGACGCGGCGCCGGAGGACGTGGGCGACGGGGTCACGCTGGATGCCGTCACCCTGAACGGAGAGGCGCTCGATCCGGCCCTGGGCGGCGGCGATGTGAGTCACTTCCTGAACGGCAACGTGCTGGCCATTTCGAACCCTCTTCCATCCGGTGAGTCGGCGACCCTCGAGATCGAGTGGCACTACCGGGTGAACTCCGGCTCTCACAGTCGCACGGGCGGGGTGGACGAGACGACCTGGTTCAACGCGTACACGTATCCGCGGATCGCGGTGTACGATGACATCGACGGTTGGGACCTGACGGCCTACCGGGGTGTGGCCGAGTTCTACAACGACTTCGGCGATTACGACGTCACGATCGAAGTTCCTGAGGGCTACGTGGTATGGGCAACCGGGCTCCTTCAGAATCCGGACGAAGTGCTCGCACCCGAGGTCTCGGCGCGTTACCAGGCGGCTCTCACATCCGACCGAATCGTTCACGTCGTAGACCCGGCGACGCTGGCCGGCGGTGCGGTCACTGCGGCGGCAGGGGCCGGCGGCACGAACACCTGGCGCTTCCGCGCCGAATACGTGTCGGATTTTGCCTTCGCTCTCAGCGATCACTACCTGTGGGACGCGAGCAGCCTGGTGGTGGACCCCGCCACCGGACGCCGCGTCCTGATCGACGCTGCCTACGATCCGGATTCTCCGGACTTCTACGAAGTAGCTGAAGTGGCGCGAAACTCCATCGACTACATGTCCAGCGTATTCCCCGGCGTACCGTTTCCGTACCCGCAGGAGACCGTGTTCAACGGCGGGGACGAGATGGAGTACCCGATGATGGTCAACGACCACAGCGTCGAACAGCGGATGTACATGATCTCGCTCACGTCGCACGAGATCTTCCACACGTACTTCCCGTTCTACATGGGGATCAACGAGATCAAGTACGCGTGGATGGACGAGGGATGGGCCACGTTTGGCGATTACTTCATCACGAATCACCTGTATGAGGAAGAGCCATACCGCCTGTTCGCCATGGACCGATACGAGGAAAACGTGGGCGGATGGCACGACCTTCCCATCATGGCGGGTTCCAGCCAGACCAGGCACCCGGCCTATTTCTATACTTCGTACACGAAGCCGGCCTTCTTCTACATGATTCTGCGTGACATGTGGGGCGAGGCGCGGTTCCGCGAGGTGATCCAGGAGTACATGCGTCGCTGGAACGGCAAGCACCCCACGCCGTGGGACTTCTTCAACACGCTGGAGGACGTGACGGGCGACGAACTCGGATGGCTGATCCGGCCGTGGTTCTTCGAGTATGGCGCCCCCGACCTCGCGATCGGTGCCGTGGAGCGGGAACGGGACTCCTACGGCGTCGAGGTTGTCCGGGCAGGTCGGAATCCCGTGCCCATCGAGCTCACGGTAGAGTTCGAGGACGGAAGCACCGAGACGTTTCGCGAGCCCGTATCCGTGTGGCGGGAAGGAAACGACGCGCACACGGTTACGATTCCGGCCCGCGGCGAGATTCGATCCATCGTGCTGGGAAACTGGAACACGCCAGACGCGAACCCGGCCGACAACCGGTACCCGCTCGAGGAATAAGGGTCTCGCTGTCCGCCGGATGGATCATCATGGCGCTCCGGCCGGCCGACCGAAGTTGAGGTGCAGGACGGTGGTTTCGCCGTTCGCCGCTCC
>Ga0255055_10002664_pt1 | contig 12414 bp, 9 predicted proteins | sample JV7_2_27_MG_FD_188633 | JGI IMG/M metagenome (GOLD analysis project Ga0255055, IMG submission 188633) | Seawater microbial communities from Jervis Inlet, British Columbia, Canada - JV7_2_27 | ecosystem: Environmental > Aquatic > Marine > Inlet | place: Canada: British Columbia | collected...
CAATACCCCCAACCAAGGAGGGACCATGTCACGCATCATCTCGTGCATCGCGCTCGCCATGTTGCTGGCGCCCACACAGCTCGCAGCCCAGGCGGAGGCCGGGTCAAAGGTCTACGCCGCCTACTACAAGATCTCCTACGCCGACATGGCGGAATGGATCGCCGGGCACTTCGAGCACGAAGTCCCGATCCTCGAGGAGCTACAAGGCGAAGGTGTCATCCAGACCTGGGCGATATGGCAGCATATGACCGCCGGTGAGTACAACTGGCGTTTCGCCGCCATCGCCGACGACTGGTCAAAGTTCGATACGTTCTGGAGCGAGTTCCTCGGTCGGTGGGAGGAGCGTGCCGAGGAGAACTTCGACCGATCCGGTGAGATCATCCAGGCGCACTACGACGAGATCTGGGACCTGACTGAGGTCCATTTCCCCGAGGACGCCGCGCCGCAGTACATGTACGATTCCAGCTACCAGATCAGTTTCTCGGACATGGAAGAGTGGAACGCCAACTGGTCCGAGCTGGTCGCGCCGGTGCTCAATCAGGGGATGGAAGACGGCCTCCTGGTCGGCTGGGCTTTGGAAGGACACAACACCGGTGGCCGCCACAACTGGAAGGTGCTGTACTTCTTCGACGAGTGGGACCACATCGATGACCTGTTCGAGCGGCTGGAGTCGGCATGGGTCGCGAACCCAGCGCTCTTTGAGCGGTCGGCCGCGATGGTGGACGGCCACGACGACGTTATTTGGAGCGCCGTTCCCGTGCCTGACAGCAACTGATAGATCGCTTTTCGGAAGGATGTGGGGCCGGTCAACGATTCCGGCCCCACAGGTGTTTTCCTAGCTGGAGCGTCGCTGCTGGCGGCGCCGCCCCAATCCCAGTACAAAACCGTTTGAACCACGGAAGGGAACGAGATGAGACTACCGTCCATTTCCGGGGAAGCGGCGCGGGTGCATCTACGGCGTAGAGCAGTCCCGCGCCTCGTCGCGTTGGTCCTCTTGGCTACGGCCGCCGCCGCGGCGCTTCCGAGCGCCGCAGCCGGTCAGGCCCCCTACGACCAGCCGCACCCGCCGCCCTACTACGCCATCACGAATGCCCGCATCGTCACCGTGTCCGGCCCTGTCATCGAGAGCGGGACTGTGGTGATCGCCGACGGGCTCATCGCGGCGGTGGGGACGAACGTCGAGATCCCGCCGGAGGCGTGGGTAATCGACGGCGAAGGGCTGACGGTCTATCCGGGCCTCTTCGACGCACTCACCGATCTGGGATTGGGAAGCGGGGACGGCGGTGCTGCGCGGCTGTCGACGGCTGGCCCAACGGCCCAGGGTCCCGAGGACCGCCCCTCCACGTATTCCTGGCGCGCGGCGGCCGATGCGCTGACGATGGACGACTCGCGGCTGGAGAGCTGGCGGGAAGCCGGTTTCACCAACGTCATGACCGTTCCCAGCGATGGGCTCGTGACGGGGCAGGGCGCTGTTGTGAACCTGTGGAGCGAGCGGCCGGAGAAGATGGTTGTGCGGACGCCCGCCGCGCTGCGACTCAACCTCCAGGCTTCCGTCGGCAGGCGCGGCTACCCCGGCTCGCTGTTCGCCGTGATCGCCTACCACAAGCAGCTGCTTCTGGATGCGGATCACTACGCTCGAGCCGCTGCCGCCGACGAAGCCCGCGCCGCCGGCGGGGATCGGCCGGCCTACGACCGGACGCTGGACCCGCTGGGCCGGGCCGTAGAGGAGGGGTGGCCCGTACTAATCCCCGGGAACGAAGCGAAGGAGATCAGCCGGGCGCTGGACTTGGGTGACGCGCTCGGCGTGCGGACCGTGGTCTACGGCGCGCAGCAGGGCTACGACGTTGCCTCTGAGTTGGCCGCGGCCGGTGCCTCGGTCTTGGTGAACATCAGGTGGCCGGAGCGGGCGCGGGATGTGGATCCGGAGTCCGAGGAATCGCTCGCCTCGCTGCGGAGCCGGGCGTGGACGCCTTCCACCCCGAAGGTGCTGAGCGACGCCGGCGTTCCCTTCGCCTTCTACTCGGGCGGCGCGGTGTCTCCGCGCGATGTCTTCGAGGGCGTGCGTGCGGCGCTGGACGCGGGACTGGCTAGCGATGCGGCGCTGCGGGCGCTCACGCTGGGTGCGGCGGAGATCTACGGCGTGGATGACCGACTGGGCAGCGTCGAGCGTAACAAGATCGCGAACCTGGTGATCACCGACGGCGACCTGTTCGATGAGAAGGCGAAGGTGAAGATCGTTTTCGTCGACGGCCACAAGTTCGAGACGCGAGAGGCGGAGCGGCCCGGCGAGGCGCCGGCCGTGGACCTCAGCGGTACGTGGACGCTTACCGTCGAGTCGCAGCGTGGAACACAGGAATCCACCGCGGAGCTCACCATGCAGTCGGATGGCACGCTCTCGGGTAACGTGCGCAGCCAACGCGGGGAAGGCAGCGTCAGCGAGGGCTGGGTGAGCGGCAACCGCTTCAGCTTCACCGTCGCCATGAGCATGGGCGGCCGCGTGGTAGAAGCGGCCTACACTGGTACGCTGGAAGGCGAGGCGATGGAGGGCAGCGTCTCGTTCGGTCGCTTCTCCGCCGAGTTCACCGGTGCCAAGACGGCCGGTGCGACGGCGGCCGTGGCGGCGGCCGGCGTAGCGGCGGAGGTACAACCGTCGGCTGAGGCGCGCCAGCGCCCTGCAGCGGCCGAGGGTCCAACCCCTGCGATCGGCGCGATGTCGTCTCTGGTCGATTGGGATGCGGCGGCGCCGACGCTGGTGATCCAGAACGCCACGGTGATGACCGTCTCGCAGGGCACTCTGGAGGGCACCAGCATCCTGGTGCGTGACGGGAAGATCGCCGAGCTGGGCACCGATATCCGGGTCCCGGCGGGTGCTACGGTTATCGACGCGACTGGAAAGTATGTGACCCCGGGCGTCATCGATGCCCACGCTCACGTCGGCACCGATGCGGTGAACGAGGGGAGTATCGCGGTCTCGTCGATGGTTCGGATCGAGGACGTCATCGACCCGATGGACATCAACATATATAGAGAGGCGGCGGGCGGCGTGACTACGTCCCACGTCTTGCACGGTAGTGCCAACCCCATCGGTGGCCAGAGCGCCACCATCAAGCACCGCTGGGGCGAGGACGCGCAGGGGCTGCTGTTCGAGGGGGCGATGCCCACAATCAAGTTCGCGCTGGGCGAGAACGTGAAGCGCTCGAACTCCAACGTCACCCCCGGGACGCCGCGGCGTTACCCCTCGACGCGGATGGGAACGATGGACGTGATCCGTCGGGCCTTCATCGATGCTCAAGAATATCGACAGAGCTGGGCCGACTACGAGCGTCGTCGTCGGGCCGGCGAAAAGAACCTGGTGCCTCCGGCGCGTGACTTGAAGCTCGAGCCTCTGGTCGAGGTGCTGGAGCGCAAGCGCTGGGTGCATGCCCACGGTTACAGGGCCGATGAGATGCTGCAGATGATCCGCATGGCCCAGGAGTTCGACTTCTACATCGCCACCTTCGTGCACGCCCTCGAGGGCTACAAGCTGGCCGATGAGCTCGCCGCCAGTGGCTTCGGAGCCTCCACTTTCTCCGACTGGTGGGCTTATAAGGCGGAAGCCTACGACGCGATTCCCTACAACGCGGCCCTGATGACGCAGCGTGGTGTTCTGGTCTCCATCAACTCGGACAGCCAGGAGGAGGCGCGACACCTGAGCCAGGAGGCGGGGAAGACGATGAAATGGGGCGGGCTCTCGGAAGCCGAGGCCTTGGCACTCGTCACGCTCAACCCGGCGATCCAACTGGGGATCGACGACCGGGTGGGCTCGATAGAAGAGGGTAAAGACGCCGATCTGGTGGTCTGGGAGAACTATCCGCTGTCCGCTTTCGCGAAAACCCTGACGACCCTGGTCGATGGTCGCGTCGTTTTCGACATCGAGCGCGACGGGGAGCGCCAAGAACTCATCGGCGCTGAAAAGGAAGCCCTGAAAGCGAAGCTGGATGGTTCGCAGGGCACACGGGAGGGCGCCACGGGCGCGTCGGGACAGTGAGAAGAGTGAGCGAAACGGAGGAGAAAGCCGTGTCGATACAGTTGATACATTCAAACCGCAGCGGTCTCCTGCCGGGCTTCAGCGCCTGGAGGCTGCCGCTCGCGCTGGCGCTCTTGGCCGTGATGCCGGTAGCCCGGCAGGCCGAGGCCCAGGTCGACCCGCGCGTGCCGCCGGCATCGGTATACGTGATCCGCGGTGCCACCATCCACACGTTGGCTGGCGATGTCATCGAGAACGGAGCGGTGGTGCTGAGGGACGGAATGATCGAAGCCGTGGGTGCCGACGTCGCGGTCCCCCTTGACGCGTCTGTCATCGACGCGACGGGTCTTCACATCTACCCCGGCATGGTGGATGCCTTCAGCCGCTTGGGGCTGACGGAGATCGGATCTGTTCCAGCGACCCAAGATGTCAACGACCTGGGGAGCTGGAACCCGCACTTGACCGCTTACTCCGCGGTGTACCCGGCCAGCGAGCACATCCCGGTGGCTCGGGCGAACGGAGTGACGCACGCCGTCTCTGCCCCCGGCAGCGGCGGCGGTTTCCGCGGTGGCGGCGCCGCAGGGATACCCGGCCAAGCGGCCCTCATCAACCTGGACGGCTACACGGTCGAGGAGATGGCGATCGAGCCTTCGACGGGCATGGTGATCCAGTGGCCTGCCATGCAGACCCGGACCTTCGACTTCGCCACGTTCTCGCGGCGTGACAGGTCGTACGCCGAGGCGAAGAAGCAGTTCGACGAGGAAGTGCAGACGCTGGAGAGCTGGTTCGAAGCGGCCCAGCACTACAAGCAGGCGGTAGAGCGTGGTGATGCCTCCAAGTTCGAGCGCGACGTGCAGCTCGAGCACTTGGCGCGCACTCTAGGCGGCGAACTGCCGGTGATCGTAGTCGCGAACGACAAGCGTGGGATTGAGAGCGCCATCGACGTCGCCGGGCGGTACGACCTGCGGCTCATCCTCGCCGGGGCACGGGACGCTCGCATGGTGAAGGAGCAGTTGGTTGAGAAGGGCATACCGGTGATCTTGGGTCCCTCCCAGGCGCTCCCCGCGGAGGAGGACGACCCGTACTACCTGCCGTTCTCTTTGGCTGGCGAGCTGTATGCAGCGGGTGTGAAGATCGCCTTTGGCACCTTCAATTCCTCCGCTTCGCGGACATTGCCTTACGAGGCGGCGAACACGGTTCCGTTTGGCTTGCCGCACGAGGAGGCGTTAAGGGCGGTGACCTTAAATGCGGCTGAGATCCTAGGAGTCGGAGATCGTTTGGGGACTATCGAGCCCGGAAAGCTGGGCAATCTGATCGTGACCGACGGCGACCCGCTGGAGATCCAGACGCAGGTGCAATACGTGTTCATCAAGGGGATTCCCGTCGACACCGACAATCGGCATCGGCGTCTGTACGAGCATTACAAGAACCGACCACTGCCTGACGAGGCGGCGCCCGTCACGGCGACGGCCGAGACGAACGGAGGGTAAGTCGCTAGGGCGCTATCCCTCAGCTAGCAATTGTTGCAGCGCGCGCTGTGCCAGCTCGCGTTGCGGCTCGAACTCGGGATCGCAGCCCTCCAACACGTCGGATACCCAGGCGTAGTCGCGGATCGCTTTCTCCCGATTGCCGCTCCGCTCGTACAGCTGTGCCCGGAACAACATCGCGGGAATGCTCCAGAAAGCATCGAATCGGAATCCGGATTCGAGGATGCGAAGCGCCTCGCCTTCTTCGCCCAACTCGGTCAGAACATTGGCGAGGGCGAGGCGCTGTTGGTCGATGGCGATCCACTCGCTTCCCAGCGAGGCCGACTTAGGGACGGAACGGCGAAGTTGGGTCGCCGCCTCACGGTAATCGCCGCGGTGTCCCGCCAGCAGTCCGCGTAGGCCCTCGGTCAGGCCCGTCGCGATACGTGCCTCCACGGTATCGCCGGCTGCGTGCAGGCTGTCGGCCAGCAGCTGTAACGTGTCGGCGTTGGCCACCACTCGATCGATTTCGTCGTTCCTCAAGTAGTACGCGGCTAGGACCCAACGACCCATTGGCTGGTTGAACATGCCCAGCTCGCGGCTCCGTTCGATGGCCCGCGGCGCCATGTCTGGGTCGCCCAAGCCGACGCTCAGATTGGCCAGCTGATAGAACCAGACCGTGGGATGGTCTGGGCGTAGCGATTGGGCTTGTTCCAGTGCTGCCTGTGCTACGCTCGGCCGGCCGCGCCAAACCTCGAAGAGATTTCGCCAGAAGTAGAACGATGACGCGCGGTCCGTCACGGGGTGCCGCGGCAATTCAAGCTCCTCGAGCACCGCGGAACGCGCGTTGTGCCACGACGGATCGCGCATCCTCGTCATGAGTTGCTCTAGCTCACGGGCCGGCAGGTCCGCCAAACGCTCGAGGGCGACCAGCGAATCGGCCGTCGGCCCCCGCACCAAGGCACGAACGGTCCTCAGAAGTGCCGCCTCGTTGCTGGTGGAGTCCCGGGCCAGATAGAGCCGTATGTAGAGATCGAACGCTTCGAGATCTCGATGCTCCGCGGCTAGTTCCACCAGGTGGATGAGCGGTGTCGCGAACGAGGAGTCGAGTGCCAGTGCCCTGGAGAATGCTTGGATCCGCTCCTCGTCCGGTACATTGGCGAAGTCACCGAGGTGGTAGTATGCCTCGCCAAGCTGGAACCATAGTTCCGGATCGTCGGGATAGCGCGTCGTCAGCTGGCGAGCCAGTTGAACCGCCTCGGTGCGCCCCTGCTCGATCAGGTGATTCAGTTCCAGGAAACCCCGCTCCCTTGGCGGAAGCCGATCGGCGTGCCGCAACGCGCGCTCGGCGGCTTCGACCACCGCCGGGTTACCGGCGGCGTAGCGCCAACCGTAGGCATGACTGAGCCGGGCGGCGGCCATGGCGAAGGTGGAGTCGATCTCCAGGGCGTGCTCGAAGGCTCCGCTCGCCTCAACCCACTCGGAGCGACGCATCGCCTGCTCGCCTTCCAGAAACGCCTTCACCGCGTCCAACGACGTGGAGGTCAAAGCCTGGCCTCGATCGCCCAAACCCTGCTCGGCGCCCAGCCCGCGCAACAACTCCAGCGTCATGCCTTCCATCAGCGGCATAATGCTGTCCGGTGCCCCCACCACGCTGGACGAGGCGACCTGCTCGCCGGTCTCTGTATTGAAGAAGCGAGCGTCCAGACGAACTTGACCGCCTAACTCCACCGCTTGCCCGTAAACCGCCCAGTCCGCTCCCAGCCTACGAGCGACTTCGATGGATTCCTCCGCAGGCGCGTCCTCATCCCCGACGCGGCTCATGACGGTACGGTTATCAACGGCCCTGAGGCCGCTGACGCCGTCGAGGTTCGCAGCCAGCACGTCCATCAAACCCTCGCGCCAGACTTCGAGGCTGGCTCCCGTGGTATGGAAGGGGAGTACCGCAACGGCGTTGGGCGAAGTGACCACCGCTTCGTCACCGCCTGTGCGGGTCACGACCAGGTACGTACCCGCCGCCGCCAGCACGGCAAACGTCAGCACACCACCCGAGATCGCCTTCGGCCAGGTGAGAAGTACCGCGGGCACGGCACGAGCTGCGCTCGGCTCTGCCGTATCTCGTTCCGCTCGCGCCGGCGTAGCACCCTGGACGACGGCCGTGACCGTCACCACGGCCAAACCGATGAGCAACAGGATCAGCGCCGCCGGGAAGAACCACTGAGGTAAGGCCAGCTTATCGATGAAGACGTCGGTGACCTCCAGGATGGCCCAGGAAGCGCCGGCATACACCACCAACACCCGCACGAGCTTCCGCTCGCGCAGCCAATCCTGAATACCTCTCTTCTGCGGATCGCTATCCGCCACGCTGCGCCTCCTACATCTGGGTTGCTGGGGGATCGGGCGTCCCTCGGGACGGTCGGTCAAAAGTCGCTACAATGTGACGTGGAGGCCGTGTTAGGGCAAGAAACGGATCCACCACGGCGAGCGCTTACACGATCGCCGCAGCGTTCGATCACCGTCTTGGGCGAAACCCGGCTCGGTGGCGCGGCGTGCTACTCCGGGCGCATCGCCTGCATGGGGTGCATGGCGTGGTGCTCCCAGAGGCCGCATAAGTGCTAGCTTTTCGGCTGGGTGTGCCAGTTTGGTATGCCAGTTTCGGGTCTGGGTGGTGCCACCGGACATCTTCGGTCATCACGTCGAACACGATTTCGAGGTTGCCTCGATCCGTTTCGGTGATGTAGCGCTGGACCACGGCCTTGTTCTGCTCTTGAGTTGCCCCCATCATTCGCTCCAAGCTTGAGACGCGGTCTAACGACTTTGGAATTCTGCTGCGCACCACTATGTGGACCGCAAGCGTAGCGCGCGACCCTTACGCTCGCCGCGACAGCAGCAACTGCTTGTTAGAGAGCGGACCGTCCGGTGTCACGTCTGTTCTGCCGCTCGATCATCGACCGCAAGGTATCGAGCTGCGCCAGAAGCAATTGCATCTCGCCAACCGAAATGCGGTACTGGCCCATGCGCTCCGACTGGAATCTCTTCCAATCACGTCGAACCGGCACAGCGATTGACCCGAGACTGGGCAGCTGGCGTCCAGGTACACGGTCGAGGGTCCAGAATTCTCGGTTATAATCTTCGGTCCTATCGGCCTGAGGCCAACGCGATTCCGAGGCCACGATGGGCAAGACATGGTCATAGTAGAGCGTCAGTGCCTTGTCCTGTTCTTCTACCGCATCTGTGATCCGGTCACGCAGTCCTGCAAGAGCGGTACGGAGGGCTGGGTCCTCAATCAACGCGAGACGCCCTGAAGTGATCAACGCCTCCACAGCGCCCAAGGATGGGTTCAGCGTCGGGTAGTTATTCATGAGCCAGATGATCGTGTCCGGAACACTGATCAGCGAATCCTCCGGCACGGATTCCATCGCGGCGAACAGAGAATCGCCCGCCACTGTCATGCGCTCCATTAGGTCGATATGGAACAGGATGCGATCTCGATTCGCCTCGATTTCGAGCACGACAAACTCGATATCCTTCCGCAGATCTCGTTGGATCGCTATGTCATCCCACCAGGCATCAAGCGCAAATGCAAGGAGGATGCTCGCGACGACGACAAGACCTTCGAGAAGCAGTCTCTTTGGCGCACTTCGGTTGCTTCCGCTCACCAATCGCTCCGGGAGTTGGCTCCGCTCTCTAACTAATCTTCAACTGCGAAGCCTTTTAGGTCGATGAGCAGGCTACGCAGCATATGAAGATCGATTCCTTGGTTCTGGGATGGTTGGGCTCTGTAGAAGATACAACGAGTTGCGCCGTTCGAGCCAGTATGTATGCAGAAGCAATGGCTGCGAATTCTGCGGGATAAGGCGCTGGCAAGATAAGTACGTCGGAGGGCCGCCGCCTGAGGAAACCGCACTACAGACGGCGCCGCATTGTCAGTGCGGTGCCGTTAGGCTCCCGGCGAACAGGTAGGCCACTCAGGCCGTCTCTCTTCTCACGAGCATAATGGGAACGGGACGGGTAGCAGAATGCTCATATCGCTCCCGGTACTTCTCCGGTCTTAAACCCTTCAGCAGGAAGATGAGGAGCGTGTCACTGTAGCGTCTGACGTACGCCCCAGGCTCCCCCCGATAGAAGCCCACCGGCTCCTGCACACCCTCAACGGCGCGGCGCCAAGCCTCCCCCTCAAGTCTGTCTGCCGCCATCTCCTTGGCGATCATCTCCGCGGAGAGGAAAGCCTCGTCAGCGCGGCTGTTCTCCCTGCCCGCTTTGCCGTTCCGCCACACGTAGACGGTCGCACGGTCTATCCCGGCAACCTTGGCCGCGAGCGACACGTTACCGCAGAAGGAGAGAGCCAACAGATAAGCCCGTTTTTTCTGGTGCCGTACGCTGCTGTACAACCCCGTTCGCTCCGCCTCCTCCATGGCGTCCATGAGTGCGGGCGGCAGTGCCCGGGTGTTCTTGACCATGAGCGCCTCCTTTACCTGGAAAAAACGCTCCTGCATTCCGGCAGACAATGAATCGGCCGCTCGTTGCCCTGCCTGCGCTCAGTTAGCATCTTGTAGCAGCCCCACTATCAACCCTCTAGCCGCTGTTGCCCTATGTCCCGTCTCAAGCGGCTCGTTGTCGAGATCCATCGCCGGTCGCTCTGGCAGCTTCTCCGCAATTATGCAGGTGCAATGGCCTGTCTCGGACTTACCATGGCCATGGCATGTGGAGCCGAGGCCGGGCAGGAGGCTGTGTCCTGGGCAGGAACCGTGGATACGGTGAACGGTGTCGTCACCGTGAACAACCCGGGCACGCCAATCTTGGACGGAGAAAGCGCGTGGCGGGTGGAAGAGGACCTGAGCATCGGCTCCGTATTCGGTGACCCTGAATACCAGTTCACAGACATCGCCCACATAGAGGTGGATGAGGACGGTGCTATCTACGTGCTCGACAGAGGGGAGCGCCAGGTAGCGGTGTACGATTCGGCTGGACCCGTACCCTCCCACCATGACAGACCACACCGAACGAATCCGAGAGCTCCTTCTGAGGGCGAGGGACTTGGAGCAGGAGGCGGAGGGGCTGAAGTACCGACCGGGGCTCTTTCACGTCACCCTGAGGCGTTTCGCGGCTGGGCACAGTTGACGGAGGACGAATCCAGCCCCATCGTCAAATGAGGCTGTGAATCAAATCACAATGAGAACTACCGCCGGAGCCCCACTGAGGAGACCGATGATTGGGTCGTCGGTGGACCGCACCTCATGCTCATCGTGCCGGATCCCAGCATGCTGGAAGGGATTCCGACAGACCCGGCGAACGGCGGGCCGTGGGTAATGTGGAAAGACACGCCCTACGTACACGTCATGGTGCCAGTCGAGGACTAGACGGTACCTGTAGGACAGAACACCCAGGCGCGGTCCCACGAGGCCACCTGTCCCCTGCCGAGCGCCCGGTTGTCTGGCCCAGCCAGACTGCCTGCGGCGGCACGCCGGGCGCTTGTGCATCGGGGTGTGGTGAGAAATGTGGTATGACTGTCGCGGATCGAGCCGGACCGAGGCGGACTCACGTAGCATAGCGGGCGGGGAAGGGGCTTCTGAAGAATTGAGCGAGAGGCTCTCCTCTATCCCTACCCAAGAAACTCGGCTTGGGAGGGTTTGATGACACACGAAATTCCGCGCAGAGACTTCATGACCCTCTGTCTGTCCGGCGCTGCAGCCATCTCTGTTCTCCGACTCGACGCGGCCGGTGCGCAGTCCGCCCCGCTGGAGCGGACGGGGCCGGCAAAGAAAGTGATTGTAATCGGAGCCGGACTAGCCGGGCTTGCGGCGGCCTATGAACTGACGCAGGCGGGCCACCAGGTAACGGTGTTCGAGGACCAACTGCGGCCCGGCGGGCGTGTCCGGACCCTGCGAGAAGCCTTCTCGGACGGGCTCTATGCCGAAGCCGGTGCCCGTATATTCTCAGACAGCTACCCGCGCCTCCTCCACTATGCCAAACTTCTTGATGTCCCCTTCGCTCCCATCCCTTCCGAGGCCTTCGCCTCGCTCTACCATTTGCGCGGGCAGCGCCTGACGGCAGCAGCCGGCGAGCCGGTTGACTGGCCCTACGATCTGAGCGCAGAGGAGCGCCAACTCGGTCCCTTCGGCATCCTGATGAAACACGTCTCCCCGGCGCTCGAAGAGATCGGTGACCCCAGCCTTCCCGATTGGCGGCTCGATCCGGCGAAGCACTACGACCAGAGCACGTTCAACGAATTCCTGCGCCGGCAGGGGGTTTCGAGCCAGGCCCTGGAGCTGCTGGCCCGGACCTTCTGGTTCGGCGAGGGAGCGGACACCACCTCGGCCCTGCAGTACCTTGCGGCCTACCTGGCGCCATTCGTTCAAGGGCAAGGATTCTACGCTTTTCGCGGCGGCAACGACCTTCTGCCCCGGGCCCTGGCCGCCCGACTCCAGGACAAGATCCATTACGGCGCCCCAGTGGTAAAGATCAACCACGGTCCGAAAGGCGTCGAGGCGGTGTTCCGGCAGAGCGGCGCCTACCAGACCGTGGAGGCGGAGCATTTGATTTGTGCGGTGCCTTTCTCCCATCTCCGGCACATGGAAGTCAGCCCTCCCTTTGCCCCCGAGGAAGAAGCCGTGATTCAGGAGCTGGCGTACGCCAGTGTCGCCCGGATCTATTTGCAGGTGGCAAGCCGATTCTGGGAGAAGGAAAAGGTCAGCGGCAGCGCCTATACAGACCTGCCCATTATGGAGGTGGTGGAGGAGCCGTTCCCCCGGCCGGAGCCCCCCACCCCCCGCGCAATCCTGGGGGCCTTTGTGCAGGGGCCCGAGGCGCACCGCGTGGGGGCGATGGAGGCGGGCGAACGAATCGAGTTTGCGCTCGAGCACATGGATAAGGTCCACCCCGGACTCCGCCGGTACGTGGAAGGGGGCACCTCGAAGTTCTGGGGGCACGGGGGCTATGCGC
>Ga0255055_10002665_pt1 | contig 12414 bp, 1 predicted proteins | sample JV7_2_27_MG_FD_188633 | JGI IMG/M metagenome (GOLD analysis project Ga0255055, IMG submission 188633) | Seawater microbial communities from Jervis Inlet, British Columbia, Canada - JV7_2_27 | ecosystem: Environmental > Aquatic > Marine > Inlet | place: Canada: British Columbia | collected...
GTCTCTTTTGATAAAACCGCCAATGCAAACGAAACCAGGGACAAAAGGCAATACCTGGTTTCCGGCATTTTCCTGTATTTTATGAAAAACCAGAACGATACCAGGGAGAACATCAGAGCCAGCATGTGCGTTCTTCCGGAAATCCATGCCACTGAATCCACTGCAACAGGGAAGCTGGCGAACATCAGGGCAGCCACAAGAGATATCTTTTTATTCTTTACAAGCTTGCTGGCAACAATGAAAACCAGAACAGAATTGATTACATGAATAACAATATTGGTAAAATGAAATCCACCCGGACTGAGACCCCATAAGCCATAATCTGCAGCGAAGGATAAAGAAGTCAGGGGCGTATAGTAACCTAAACTGCTGTCAGAGAAAGACCAGAACGGTGTGGTGAAGATCTCAGGCAGTTTTGATATATCCTGAATCCTTTCATTGCTTACTATATTCCCGTAATCATCTGCAACAAAATCATTTAATATGGCATTGGAATAAATTAGGAAAACCAGAATAATGATAAGTAAAATATTATTCCTGTTCTCACTAAAAAACCTGGGAATTCTCATAAATCCCTATTGAAATCATGATATAAAAAACTGTGAAAATTAACTGACGAAACTCTCGGCGAATATCGACATTGCCACATTATGCTTTTTCATCGAAAGATAGTAATCACTTTACAAGTTCATAGAACCTCTGGCGTCGAACGTTGGTTCCCATCACAAGACCCTTCCTCTCCATTTCCTTCAGATACTCGGAGCACCGAGTCCTTGAGAGGTTAATGAGCTTGCTGAGCTCAGAAGCGGTCAGCTTGTCATGCTCCCCAAGAAGAGATTTAATCATGGTCTTCATCTTTATCTTGCGTATGCTGTCACTGGTCTCATTTGGATTGAACTCGCGCATCTCAACAAATTCCTTCATGCGATCATGACGGAGAGCCTCAATCTTCTTGTCCATTTCAGCCATTTTAAACAACAGGTCTTCCATCTTCTGTTCCAACCAGTTGGGAGACTCCTCTATAGTTTCATGGAAGCGTATTTTCTCCTTCTGGAGATTGCCTTTTAGAATCAATAAGGGCTTGAGTTTTTCCTTTCTCTCGTCCTCTTTTCCAGCCCTAAACCTCAACATATAATATTATTGTCGACCGTCAATATAAACTTTTTCACTCTATTAATTATACAATTTTTATAGGGGTCGACAGATACCGTTTGTAATAATGGTATACCCAATTAATCAATTATTTAATAAATCCACATGTTTTATACTTATACCACTTTTAGTTATGCTAGTTCTTTTTGGGTTTTCCTCACAAGAAGCAAATGCATATGTATGGGCCAATTGCACATGCAATGCTGATACAACATGCGGTGACAGTCCCTCTAATCCCTGCCAATTGACTCATTTCTCGAACTGCTACAACGCAAACAACGGAAACTGGTACGAATTCACATCGAACATAATCACAGGAGACTGCTGGATCAACTGGACGAACGCCATGGTCGAGACCCTGGAGATAACCGTTGATGATTTGGGAACCGACGGTAAAATGTCTTTCGGACTGCTCGATGAATATGGCATACCTTCGGATGGTGTCTATATTGATGCCAACCCTGGCGGTGATGACGCGCTCGATTATGACAGTACGAACAGTGCAGCAATGGAACTCAATCTTTATGACACAATACTGACAACACTCCGTGCGGGGAAGGCAAATATCCATCCAAGACAACCACTTCAAACACTGCGTATCTACAGGCTCACCTATTCAAGGCTCGTCACTGACTGGTCTGATACCGGTTATTGTGGCGCTCCTGGAGTAGGTTTCCCGTCGAATGCGGGAATACTTTACGTAACTACAAACACAGAAATGGACGATTATCACGGTTACCATCTGAAATACGGTTTCGAGTATTCTGGAGATCCGGCAGTATACTTCAAGAACATTTATCTCCATGACCTGTGTGCCGGAGTGAGGACATGTACTTATAATGGAACTATTTACGGAATGGTTGGGAAGAACAATTATGTCGACACCCGTCTCGGAGGCCACAACTGCATTTTCATAAATTCGGATGTCAATATTTCAAGAATACATTTTGATGATACATGTACCGCAAATGGTGGCAGCTATGCAAGATGGATGAGATGGCAGAAGCAGCAGTCCACTTTCGATGTCACATTCAGGGACAACCAAACAAATACCATAGAGGATGTAAATGTAACTGCTTACGATTTAAGAGGAGATGTGGAATTTGAAACATACTCATATTCCAACGGAACCATAGACCAACAGATATCAAATTACAGGCTAACTCACTGGTATGTCGATTCGGGAGATGATAATGGTCTTTGTTTTCAATATCCTGAAAAATGTATCACAGAATACTACACACCCCATTCCATAACATACAAGAAATACGAGCTTAAAACGGTAAAGGGTTCAATATATTTCTCGCAAGGAATACTACTTGATCAGCTATTGCTTCATGACCCATACGTCTCCAAATCAGAAGCCGCTGCAAAGGCCCAGACAGGCATAAGCTATACAGAGCCAACAAAAGTAGAGTTCGATGATGCAGATGACTATACGGTGAATGGGAATTATATAGTACTGAATGATGGCCCATTGAATGGTACGCCAATAGTCCAGACTGAATATTTCGTCCTTCTTAATTCAACAAATCCCACAGGAACAGGTAATGAGGATTACCCTCTCGTTCCGCCAAGTAATTACACTGTAAATTACACAACAGGAAACATAACTTTTACTTCCGGCTGGGATGTGGTAGAAGTCCGGGCTATTTACTCATATGGAGGTTCAATCGAGATAACGGAAAACCACACGCTTCAGGACATCTATGAATACATGAAAGCAAACCTTTCCGAGGTTTTTCAGACCGACACAGGAGAGATTTACACGTCTTATGTGGATATCATCCTTGGTAATGACACTGCAACAGCAGGTATAACAGAGAATTCAACAAAAACCCTCAATTTCGAGGAGGCCTGTGGTTTCACTGCAGGTGAGTTAGGTGGCTTCACAAAAAACATAGAATCTAACACATGGGATTTTGTGTGGCGGGGAGCCAGTGAAAACGGCACATTCGAAAGGAAATACGATTACGACCTCAAGGTCACGGACACGGGAGGGACCGCTCTTCAAAGCGTTAACGTGAAACTCAAAGACAAAAAGGGAATCGAGATTTTCAATGTATCGACAAACTCAAGTGGGGATATTGAGAGAAGGACCATAACATACGGTGTTTATGAAAACACAACATTGAGCACAAGAGACCCCAACGGACCGTTCACACTTTACATGAAGAAGTATGATTACATATTTGTTCAGGCACAAAAACCAATGAGCACAAAGACGACTGAAGAGCTTCAGATATCTGATAACCCATTTACCGTGCTTTCCGCTTCCGCAGCAGGAGCACAGACAGGCATCACATATGTGGAGCCCACAAATGTGGAGTATTCTGATGCTGAAACAGACACTGTTTCAGGGACTGAACTTAATTTGGATAATACACCAATCGTGCAGTCCGAATTTTTTGGTATTTACTATGATAGCAACGGTACAAAAATAGCGGGAAGCGATATTTCTGAGATTAACTACACAAACGGAACAATTTATCTTATCAGCGGATATGATGGAACAACCATAAGGTCTGTTTATTCCCATGGTGGTTACGTACAGGTAACAGAAAACAAGACAATCAGTAATGTTTATGATTACATGCAAGCGAATTTGTCAGATTCGTTTTCTACTGATACGGGTTCAATTTACACATCTTATGTCGATTTTGTTATGGGAAACAATAGTGTTACTGCTGGTCTGAATGAGAGCTCAGCGAAGACCCTTGATTTTGAAGACGGTTTTGGTTATTCAGCAGACAAGCAAAGCGGTTTCACAAGGAACATGGAGGCGACGAACGATATCTGGAATTTTGTCTGGCGCGGCGGTTCTGAAAACGGCACATTCTACAGGCAGTACACTTACGATATCACAGTCACAGATTCTGGTGGAACAGGAATTGATAATGTGAGTATTGTTATGAAAAACAGGTATGGGAACAATGTAATCGTCAACCTGACCGATACGAACGGGGAGTATTATGATATCATTAACTACGCTTATTATGAGAATACTTCATGGAGCACTGCCCAGGTTCAGGGTCCCTTTACACTTTATCTTAAGAACTATAGTTATGTGTTTACCCAGAGCCTTAAAACGATAACAACCAAGACAAGTGACACGTTCCAGCTCCAGGCAAATCCTTTCGTGACCCTGACTTACGATCAGGCAAAGGCCCTGACAAGCATCAACTTTACTGAACCCTACAGGGTTTCTATTGGTGATGAATTCCATACATCATTCCTCGATAGCGGTTATACTGTCAGACTGGACAATTATCCTGTTGTTCAATCGGAATTCATTGCTATATTCAGCGATGACGGATCTACCAATACATCTTTAGGAAGGGTATCAGGTGTACCTGTTTCAGGACAATACAACATTTCCTGGGATACGGGATATCTCGGATTCGGTGATGACCAGGATGGTAACACAGTCTGGACTGTTTATTCTTATAACGGCTCGATCCAGATAAAAGAGAACCGCACAGTAAGCCAGATGTATGATTACATGGCGGCCAACCTTTCCGATACCCTTTACACAGCCACCGGAACAATCTATGACTTATATGTCGATTTAATGATATCTAATGACACGACAGAGGCCAATCTTCTTGCACTCAATGGAGAAAGGATCAATATCAAGAATGGTTTCGGTTTCTCAGCACCCCAGATAAACGGATCTTCAATAGACCTCCAGTCAGACACTTGGAACTTCACATGGAAGCCAGACCCCGGGACATTCTTCAGACGCTATAGCCTTGATGTAACAGCACAGGATTCTCAGGGGAATCCCCTCGAAGACGTCCAGGTGACACTCAATGATACATATACAAATGGCGTTTTCCAGCGGAATACATCAGCTTCCGGAACCCTACCACAACAGAACGTCACACACACTTTATACAACCAGACCTCTGGTGCAACAGCCAGCGAGACATATTCACCATTCACTATAACAGCTTACAAGGAGCCTTATACCACCTATTCAGCACCAGTTGATCTTGACAGGGCTACAGACCTCACGATAACAATGTCCCTCCCATGCAACAACACACTCAATTACTCCTTGGAAGCCACAGGAGGAAACTACACAACAACCAACCGTTCACTGGGAGCTCCCAATCTCACTCTTGATGTAAGAATAACGCATGGAGACGGAACAGAGGTACCAGCAGGAACACAGTTCAAGATCTACATCACGACAGTCGGATCCGGTGCGGGTGCAACATGGGATGCTGGTCGCTCGGTTGAAATCAATGATACAGGATACATAAATTTCTCATTCGAACCCACATGCGACAATGTGTCCACACCTCTAGTAAATGAGGAATATGAGGTTGGTGACCACGACTGGTATGCTATAGCAGCCACGACAGATGACCCGGATTTGTGCATAGACTACCAAACAGATACATACAATTTCACTGTTATAGGTTCCCTCTATCCGATAATTGACCTTCCCGATGGATCCTCAAATTACACAGCCGCTGACACCATACTCATTCAGGGTGCTGTTGAGAATTACTGTGGGGAGCCCATATCCTTGAACTATTCCAGGGAGCTCAATGAGATATGGTACAGCGTGAACATAACAGGATACAGTGACAACTGCACCGAGATAGAGCAGTTAGGTGCGAACGTCTACAAGTGCACATGGAACCCTGACCAGACCACACAGGCAGGCTACTATAACGTCACGATGTTCTCCAATTACACGAATTACTATTCCAATCAGACCACGAAAGAATATCCAAATACATTCTATCTGGAAACAAGCCCAAGTATGTCTGAAGCGAACGTCACTCCAAGGGCAGATTCATGGACCCTTGAGCACAATTTCACAGTAAGGGTTGCTGATAATCTTGGCGATACTGTTAACGTGACACTCCAGGAAAAACTTCTTGGCGGAGACTGGTATAATGTATCTTCAAAGGAATGCACCAGCTGCAGCAACAATGCGAACGGATACACGGAATTGGACATCAATAAGACATATGATTGTGAAGGTTATGTCGGCTTCCTGAAATTCAGATTCCTAGCGGAGGATACAGAAGGTAATGCAATCTACACGGATCTTCTTGATTATTATGCTGATAGCGATGATACCTTTGAGCTGGAAAAATCAGACATCAATATTACATATATTTACGGTAATGAAACATCCGCAACTCCCACCCAGACCACTGAGTTCGGAATCAGGGTTTACGATCTTGACAATAATAGCTACACATTCTCTGGTTATGAAAGGGCTCTGGTGAAATTCGACGTTACGACCGACGGTGAGGATTCACAAGAATTAATGATTAACTCATCATACATCAATGGAACAGGAGATGCTAATGTTACCTTCCTTCCTGATACGCAGTTCTATAACGGATCCCAGGAATGGTATGCATACACTGATTCAAATGACAATTGCTACAAGGCAAACACAACGGAAAACCTTACAGTGGATATTTACCTTAACTGGCCACCCAACTATTATAATGAGTCAGTAATGGATTATGGTGGCGATGACAGCATAAATGTATACCGCGGATGGGGAGAAGGGTGGTTCTTTAATGTGTCAGTAATAGATCCCGAAAGCGATGACGTTACTATATCACTCCAGATGAATACCGGAGGCGGATGGTTCATTGTGGAGAACAAGACATGCACCGAGTGTTCAACCTGGGACACAATAAACTATACAATAACCCTAGACTGTGGTAATGTATCAAGCAATGCACAATATAGATTCGTAATATCAGACAATAACTCAAATGAAAACATAACATCAGTTCACGGTTTTACCATAGAGGAGGAGGATGTCTCATTCTCTGTGATGTGGGGTCACCAGGGGAATATCTCCAACAGAACTGCAGATCTTGTTAACCTTAGTCTTCATGTAGCGATAACAGACGAGAACGGCTCATATGCTGAACCAGACACAACAATGTACATCACCAAAGTTGGAACAGGAGGCGGAGCATCATACGACAGCGGCCACTCAATAACAGCTAACAACAGCGGAGAAGTCCACTACAACTTCTTCCCAACCTGCGATAACGTATCAACCCCACTGGAAAACGAGGAATATGAAGTCGGCCTGCACGAATGGTATGTGGTTGTGGATTCAGGTGACTCATGCTTTAAGACCAATCAATCTGATACATACAACTTCTCTGTAATAGGTTCATTGTATCCAGCCATAGACCTTCCTGATGGAAGCCAGAACTTCTCAAGAGGGGAAGTTGTTCTCATTCAGGGATTCATCGAGAACTACTGTGAGGAACCAATGACTGTGAACACGACAACAGAGGTCATGTACTATCTCAACACAAGCGGCTATAATGACAACTGCACTGTTATAGACCTCCTCGGTGCGAATGTATACAAGTGTAACTGGAATGCCGAAGAGGAAGCCAAATTCGGTTATTACAATGTAACAATGTGGGCCAACTACACGGATTATTATGATAACCTGACAATAGCAGAGAACATAACATATCTCACAACTGCACCAATCCTAACAGGAGGAAACATCACACCAAGAGCGGAGTCATGGGAATATGGTTTCAATTTCACTATCAATATAAGCGACAACTTCGGTGATAATGTGACTGTCATGTTACAGTATCAGGTAGTCGGTCAGGGATGGGAAAATTACCAGGTACGTTACTGTGGTAATTGCTCCAATAATTCCCTCGGTTACACCCAATTGAACTGGACCAATGTCGAATTCCCATGTCAGGGCTATGCAGGAAACGTAATGAAGTTCAGATTCAATGCAACTGATACTGAAGGTAACATGAAGGTCTCGGATCCTGTCAACCCGAATCAATATGAAGATAATGATGATACATTTACACTTGAGAAATCAGACATCAATGTGACCTACATAAAGGGTGATGGATCTTCTGCTACATTATACACATCAACCAATTTCACAGTCCAAGTATACGATTTGGATAACCTCTCAAGAGAGTTCTCGGGCTACGAACGCCCGCTTGTATACTTTGATGTCACATCTAATGGCGCAAGCTCACAAGAGATCATGATCAACTCATCCTATGGGAACGAGTCAAGTATGTCCGAAGTTATCTTTTTACCAGACAGCCAGTTCTCAACAGGATCCCAGGAATGGTACGCATACGTGAGCAGCAGTGACAACTGCTACAAGGCAAACACGACTGAATTAAATTACACGGTCGATGTCACGATCAATTACCCACCATATTACTGGAACGAAACAGTCATGGACGTGACTGACAGCGTCTACAGATCATGGGGAGAAGGGTGGTTCTTCAATGTGTCAGTAATGGACCCAGAAAATGACGATGTGACTGTGTCCCTTCAGATGAACACAGGATCGGGTTGGTTCATACTCGAGAACCAGACCTGCACAGAATGTACATCATGGGAACGCAAGAACTTTACCATAGGCCTAGATTGTGGCAACGTATCATCAAGCGCCCAGTACAGGTTCGTGATAACGGACAACACAACAAATGAAAACAACACCGCATCCCACTCTTTCGTTGTAGAAAAGAACGACGTAAGCTTCTCAGTGATGTGGGGTCACCAAGGCAACATCTCCAACAGAACAGCAGATCTTGTTAACCTTAGTCTTCATGTAGCGATAACAGACGAGAACGGCTCATATGCTGAACCAGACACAACAATGTACATCACCAAAGTTGGAACAGGAGGCGGAGCATCATACGACAGCGGCCACTCAATAACAGCTAACAACAGCGGAGAAGTCCACTACAACTTCTTCCCAACCTGCGATAACGTATCAACCCCACTGGAAAACGAGGAATATGAAGTCGGCCTGCACGAATGGTATGTGGTTGTGGATTCAGGTGACTCATGCTTTAAGACCAATCAATCTGATACATACAACTTCTCTGTAATAGGTTCATTGTATCCAGCCATAGACCTTCCTGATGGAAGCCAGAACTTCTCAAGAGGGGAAGTTGTTCTCATTCAGGGATTCATCGAGAACTACTGTGAGGAACCAATGACTGTGAACACGACAACAGAGGTCATGTACTATCTCAACACAAGCGGCTATAATGACAACTGCACTGTTATAGACCTCCTCGGTGCGAATGTATACAAGTGTAACTGGAATGCCGAAGAGGAAGCCAAATTCGGTTATTACAATGTAACAATGTGGGCCAACTACACGGATTATTATGATAACCTGACAATAGCAGAGAACATAACATATCTCACAACTGCACCAATCCTAACAGGAGGAAACATCACACCAAGAGCGGAGTCATGGGAATATGGTTTCAATTTCACTATCAATATAAGCGACAACTTCGGTGATAATGTGACTGTCATGTTACAGTATCAGGTAGTCGGTCAGGGATGGGAAAATTACCAGGTACGTTACTGTGGTAATTGCTCCAATAATTCCCTCGGTTACACCCAATTGAACTGGACCAATGTCGAATTCCCATGTCAGGGCTATGCAGGAAACGTAATGAAGTTCAGATTCAATGCAACTGATACTGAAGGTAACATGAAGGTCTCGGATCCTGTCAACCCGAATCAATATGAAGATAATGATGATACATTTACACTTGAGAAATCAGACATCAATGTGACCTACATAAAGGGTGATGGATCTTCTGCTACATTATACACATCAACCAATTTCACAGTCCAAGTATACGATTTGGATAACCTCTCAAGAGAGTTCTCGGGCTACGAACGCCCGCTTGTATACTTTGATGTCACATCTAATGGCGCAAGCTCACAAGAGATCATGATCAACTCATCCTATGGGAACGAGTCAAGTATGTCCGAAGTTATCTTTTTACCAGACAGCCAGTTCTCAACAGGATCCCAGGAATGGTACGCATACGTGAGCAGCAGTGACAACTGCTACAAGGCAAACACGACTGAATTAAATTACACGGTCGATGTCACGATCAATTACCCACCATATTACTGGAACGAAACAGTCATGGACGTGACTGACAGCGTCTACAGATCATGGGGAGAAGGGTGGTTCTTCAATGTGTCAGTAATGGACCCAGAAAATGACGATGTGACTGTGTCCCTTCAGATGAACACAGGATCGGGTTGGTTCATACTCGAGAACCAGACCTGCACAGAATGTACATCATGGGAACGCAAGAACTTTACCATAGGCCTAGATTGTGGCAACGTATCATCAAGCGCCCAGTACAGATTCGTCATTGTAGACAATGCGACCAACGATAACAGCACAGCATCCCATTCCTTCGTCGTGGAGAAGAACGATGTTTCATTCTCTGTGATGTGGGGTCACCAGGGCAACATCTCCAACAGAACAGCAGATCTTGTTAACCTTAGCCTTCATGTAGCGATAACAGACGAGAACGGCTCATATGCTGAACCAGACACAACAATGTACATCACCAAAGTTGGAACAGGAGGCGGAGCATCATACGACAGCGGTCACAGCCTGACTGCGAACAATTCCGGAGAAGTCCTCTACAACTTCTTCCCCACATGTGACAACACAAGTACACCCCTAGAGAATGAGGAATATGAAGTCGGCCTGCACGAATGGTACGTTATTGTGGATTCAGGTGACTCATGCTTTAAGACCAACCAATCTGATACATACAACTTCTCTGTAATAGGTTCATTGTATCCAGCCATAGACCTTCCTGATGGAAGCCAGAATTTCTCTAGAGGCGAGACCGTGTTAGTTCAGGGTTTCATCGAGAATTATTGTGAGGAACCAATGACTGTGAACACTTCAACTGAAGTCAAGTACTATCTCAACACAAGTGGCTATAATGACAACTGCACCGTTATCTCGCTGCTAGGAGCCAATGTCTATAAATGCAACTGGGACGCAAAGGAGGAGGCAAAATTCGGTTACTACAACGTAACAATGTGGGTCAATTACACAGACTACTATGACAACCTGACAACATCAGAGAACATTACATATCTAACCACGTCACCGATTTTAACTGACGGCAACATCACACCAAGGGCAGAAACATGGGAATATAACTATAATTTCACCATCAATATAAGCGATAACCTTAATGACAACGTCACAGTCATGCTCCAGTACCAGGTCGTAGGAGGAGCATGGGAGGATTACATTATCAGATATTGCATGAACTGCTCCAATAACTCACTTGGTTACACCCAGCTCAACTGGACGGATGTCCAGTTTCAGTGCCTGGGATATGCAGGCAATGTCATGAAATTCCGCTTCAACGCCACGGACACAGAGGGCAACATGAAGGTAACTGATCCCGTAAATCCAAACCAGTACCACGAGAACAACGACCAGTTCACCTTAGAGAAATCCGATATCAATGTGACGTATGTGGAAGGAAACGAATCATTCGCATCCCTTTATTCCACAGCGAATTTCACAGTTCAGGTCTATGACCTTGACAACCCTTCTGCAGTTTTTTCAGGCTACGAACGCCCGCTCGTCTATTTTGACGTTACATCCAACGGCGCGAGCTCCCAGGAGATAATGATTAATTCCTCATATGGAAATGACACAGGCATGTCCGAGGTCATCTTTTTACCAGACAGCCAGTTCTCAACTGGAAACCAAACATGGTACGCATACGTGAGCAGCAGTGACAACTGCTACAAGGCCAACAACACAGAGAACCTCACTGTTGTGGTGGATATCAATTTCCCGCCACTCTACTGGAACGAGACTGTCCGAGATGTGACTGAAGGGGCGGTAGCTGGGTGGGGCGAGTACTGGTTCTTCAATGTGAGCGTCATGGATCTTGAAAACGATGACGTGAACGTGTCACTTGAGATCGATACAGGAACAGGCTGGCGCATGATCGAAAGCCAGGACTGCGTCGAATGCACTTCATGGGAACGCAAGAACTTCACAGTGAACTTTGCATGCGAGAACATCACCTCAACCGCCTACTACAGGTTCCAGTTCAAGGACAACTCATCCACAGAGAATGAGAACCAGACAAGCAGCCACGAATATACTATAGAGACGGATGATATCAATTATTCAGTATATTACGATTTCGGAACGATAGCGAACAGATCAGAGAACCAGACAACGACTCTTGTTGTATTCATCAATGACACTGACAGGTCCCTGCCGGTCGGTGAATGGGTGAATGGGACCATATATATAACCACCGCAGGCGGCGTGACATGGGACAGTGGTTACAACGTGTCAACGAACAGCAGCGGCTACTGGGAATACTATTTCAATGCGACCTGCGCATCCGAAGGCCAGCTGTATGAAGTCGGACAGCAGACCTGGCG
>Ga0255055_10002666_pt1 | contig 12409 bp, 8 predicted proteins | sample JV7_2_27_MG_FD_188633 | JGI IMG/M metagenome (GOLD analysis project Ga0255055, IMG submission 188633) | Seawater microbial communities from Jervis Inlet, British Columbia, Canada - JV7_2_27 | ecosystem: Environmental > Aquatic > Marine > Inlet | place: Canada: British Columbia | collected...
AGCGGTCCTCCGGCGGACATTCCGCGGCAGTTGTGTCGCGATCCGCGAAGATGGCGCCCACCGCGAGGTCCGGATCCCCGTTGCCGTCGAAGTCACCCGCGGCAAACGAGAACCCGAAGAAGTCGTTTGCGTTGCCTTCGATCCGCCACCCCGACATGTTCGCCAGGTCGATGTTGGCTCCGCTGGCCCGGATCAGATCGAGCAGGTAAACGCGACCGGGCAGCGTTTCGTCCAGTCCGGTTCCGACCGCTCCTACCGCGAGCTCCCAGGTCGAGTTCGTTGGATAGAAGTCGGCCACCGCCAGGAACTCACCGACTCCCTCACCCTCCAGAGCACCGATCACCGTGACGTCGGCCTCGGTCCCCAGGTCCACCACGCTGTCGCCCCCGCCCGCGACGACCACGTACACCGCCCCTCGCGCGCCGTTGGCCAGACGGGCACCGACCACGATGTCATCGGCGCCGTCGGTGCGCACCGGGCCCAATGCCACGGAGTAACCCGCCTCGTCACCGGGCTGGGCACCGTTCAAGACGACCGAGGCGATCGAGCCGACGTCGTGGGTGCCGGTCGGACGTGAAGGCGCGAAGAAGGAGGCGGGAATCACGTAGGCGTTTCCGGCCGATCCTGCGTCGTCCGAGGCAGGAGCGCCGACGATCAGGGCGTTGTTCCAGTCCGCGGCCCCGAGCCGGGGGGCCGCGGCCACAGAAAAGCCGAGCTGGCTCTGCGGGTCGCCGGTGATCACGAGGTCGGCCGCACCGATGTCGAGTCCACGATCCGCCGAATCCTCAGCGGGTGAGTTGTTGTCCACGCCACCGTAAAACACGTAGACGCTGGCGGCGTCCGGGGCCCCCACGATGAGGTCGGCGAAGCGGTCGCCGTCGAGGTAGCCCATCGCCATCGCAAAACCGAGATTCCCGTTCGACGGGATGTCGGCCTGGATCCGGATGTCGGCCCCGTCGCAGTCCGGCGCACCTTCGCAGAGACTGACGCGGTCGACCTGCCCGGCGCCGAGCGCGCCCGCCGCCAGCAACAACCCCGCCAGGCACAACCCGACCCGCAGCCTACCGCGGCAGCCGCGCATCCGGTTCGCAGATCTCGACGTGTCCATCACCGTCTCCCAGGCAATCACATTGGCTTGCAGTCGTCGAAGAACTCTTGAAACCTCTCGCTTCGCCCCAACGTGGTCGGCAGCGCGAAGCCAGTCTGGGCACCGTGCGCCCTTTCGGCCTCACGCCGGGCATCATCGAACAGGAACGTGCCGACCTCGCCGCTTCGATCCGCTTCGGCGAGCAAGAGCCACTTCGTGTAGAGGAAATAGGACAGCGATGCGTGTCGCAGCGCCTCCGCCCGGCCGCCCGGCACGTCACTGGATGGGGTGCTGCCGAATCGGCGCAACGACAGGATCGCCCTGTCCAGATCGCCTCGAGCCAGCGCCGTGTAGGCCAGATCCAGAGCGTGGAACGAGACCAGCTTGGCGATCTGCGGGCTCCACCGCTCGAGCTCGTGGGCGGCGGCGAACAACGTGGCGTCCGCGGTCTCGTCGCGGATCACCAGCAACGCCTGTACCGCTTCGTCACCCTGAAACTGACCCAGCTCTGTCCACCGCGCCTCGGGGGCGGTCAGCTCCAGCTCCCCGAGCGTCTCCCGGAGTGCGCTCTCGGTCACGTCGTCGGAGAGGTCGAGCAGGGGGCTGAGCCTCTCCACCGAGATCTTCTGGTCGGCGATACGCAACCGCATCTCACCGGCCCGCGTGCCGTCCGCCGTCCCGCTCGCGCCGAGACCGGCCAGTGACCCTTCCGCCCACGCCAGGTTGTGCCGCAACTGGCCGAGCCAGCTTTCTCGCAGCTCGCGATAGTCGCCCACGCACGCCTGGGCGCGGTCGATCGCGTCGTTGGCTCGCGGTACCCAGGTGTCGGCGTTCGCTCCGCCGCCGGGTGGCGGTCCCGGCATGGCATCGAGGCTCTCTCCGATACAGGCGAGCTGCGGACTCTCACCGTCCGCCCTCCAACGGCCCGCCGCCTCGAGAAGCCAGCGGTAGCTGCCGACTTTCCGCTCCAGGTCGGGAATGTTTCGCCGGCCCCAGGCGATGATCGTCTGTCGTGCCGAGGCCGCGGCCCGGCAAACGGTATCGAGGGTCGCCCGCGAAGAATCTTGCTCGAAAGCGTCTCGCGCACCCGGCAGCGTCGCGAAGCTCGCCGCCTCGTCTCCCTGGAACTGCTCGCCCTGTCGGATCAGGTTCTCCGCACCCCGCCGGACCCTGACCCGCAACGCGTCGAGAGCCCCGTCGATCTCCGAGCCCACGTTGCCCAGCTGATCCGCAGGAGCCGTTCCGTCGGCTTGCAGGGCACCGTCGATCCGTCCCCTCAACCGGATCAGCGTGTCGTTGGCCGCGCCCAGCTGCAGATCGCGCGCGCACCCGGCGGAGGCTACGAAGATCCGGCCACGCTGACTTCTCAGCTCGGCGTTAAGGCCTTCCGTCCGTTGCGCGATTCGGGCATCCACCTGTGCCGTGCGGTTGTCGAGTGCCTGCATCTCGTCCTGGAAGGCAATCTGGTCCAACGCGGCCCACAGGCCCGCGAAGTCGAGATTCGTCCACGCGGACGGGGCCGAGCACGCTTCCGGCAACTCCGGTGACCCTTCCCCGGCCGGCACGCCTTCCGGCCACCTCTCACGCTCGAAGCGAAGCTTGCGGTCGATCTCCGACCGGCGACGGTCCAGTTCGGCGCACGCGAGCCGTCCCGCCTGCCGCATCGCTGTCTCGGCTTCCCCCCGGCAGGTTTCCAGTGTGCCGAGCGACTGGTCGAGACCCTCCGGGGTCCGTTCGCTGGCCTGCGCGCGGCACGGGGTCAGGTCCACGCTGAGAGGTTCGGCGGAGAACGCCGGTTCCCAGCTCGCAGCGCGAAGTTGTTCGACACGCCCGGCCAGCCGGCCTCCCTCGACCCTTGCCAGCTCGGCCACCGCCTCGGCCAGCCGGTCGCTGTCACGCCGGAAGCTCGCCTCGTCGCCGGGCGCGGCGCTGTTCAGTGTGCGTGCGAGCTGCAGGATCTCTCTCGCAGTCTCGCTGCCCGCGGGCGAGAGCCAGAGCTGGTCCGGCCACGACTGAACGCGGTTGGCCAGGGCGGCGTACCGGCTCGATTCGGCCGCACGCCTGATCTGACCCGCCAGTCTCTCGTAGCCCTCCTGGTGGGACGACCTCGTCACGATCGAGCGGTTCTCTTTTTCCAGGCAGAGCCGGGCGCTCTCGGCATCGCCCAGCTCCGAAAAGGCGAGGGCCAGCAGGTAGTACGGGACGTACTCGAAATCGGTCCGCTCGACCGGGTGCCGCTCGCTCAACGAGCTCCTCGGTTTCTGGTCGATGGCCAGGCGAAGCAGCGCCACGGTACGTTGCAGGTCCGTTGGGTCTAGCTGGCCCCTCCGGCTGAGCCTGGTCATCATCTGATCCGCCACCAGGTACTGCTCGTACCAGTAGTCCGACGCGCTGTGCCGGCGCATCAGCTGCTGGCGTGTGGTCCCCTCGGGCAGCTGCCAGGGCTGCCTTGCCGCCTGGCCGGCGGCCTCGCCGGCGGCGAGCGACAGGATCAGCACCAGGCCGACGACGGTCCTCACCGCCTGAGTCCTCCGAACCGGTAGATTCCGGATACCACAACCTGGTTGCCGACGTCGGACAGGTCCGCTGCGAACTGGAGTTGAAGCCCGATCGGCGTGCCGAAAGAGAATCCCAGGTTGTAGTGGTTGACCGTCTCGCCGCCGCGGAACAGGTCCAGGTAGATCTCGTCGATCTCCGGATCGCCGGTGTCGATGCCGACGAGCCTGATCCGGTTGTCCGGTGCGTTGTAGTAACCGCCGCGCACGAAGTAGGTCCAGCGTCCGCGCGTGGGGATGTTGTACTCGACGCCCGCGTGGATCACGTTCGCGTCGTCGACGTCGAAGACGAGATTATCGATGTTGGGTAGCAGGTCATCGGGGATCAGCCCGCTGGTCATGAAGTTGATCCCCGTCACATAGTCTTCGAGTAGATCGCTGTAGCGGATCCGCTCGAGATCGAGCGAGAACAGCCAGTTGCGGCCGAGCTCGTAGGCCCCGCCGATCCCCCAGCGATCGGGCACCTTGAGCCCGTTGGTGAACGTGACGGGGTCTTCGAATTCACCGGTCTCGGCGTTGTAATTGAGGAGCGTCTCCTCCACGCCGAGCTTTGCTCCCTTGCGGTAGACCAGGCCGAGCTTGAGTGGCGAGAAGCCACTGGGGAAGACGCTGTCCGGGTGCCAGTGAAGCCCCAGGGTGTAGGCGAATGCCGAATCGCTGTCGTCGATCATCGTCCGCGTGCGAATGTCCGACAGGACGCCGTCGACGTCGACACGCGGGTGCGTCCAGGTGAGTATGCCCAGGGGGTCGGAGGTCTCGCTCTCGACGAAAGATTTCATGTCGAGCGTGGCGGCCGTCGCGGTCAAGCCGACGGAGAAGTCACGCGACAACGAGAGAGAGAAGCTGGCGTTGTAGTGCACCACCTCCGCGTCGAGTGTGCCCTCGGAGGTGTTCCTGACGGAGTAGCGCTCGACGCTCGGTTGTCCGGTGTCGGGGTCCACGACCACGACCACCGGAAAGTCGGTCAGTGAAACGTCCAGCGAGGTCATCTGATCGCCGTCGGTCAACGAGTTCTGGGCGTTCAGCACCACGTGCCGGGAAACGGCCACGGTGGCCCGGCGGCGGCCGATCTTGAACGGGTAGGCGAAGCTGGCGAAGGAGACGAAGTTCGTGTCGTCTCGGTTGGTCACGGCGGTGAAGTCGAAGTAGTTCTCGTCCGAGCCGGGGTCCTTGCTCCCGAACGCCCCCGCGGAGGGGGTCAGGATCTGTGTTTCCGGCCGGACGCCGCGGTACTCCAGAAAGACCTCGTAGCGGCTGATGTAGTGCAGGGCGGCGGGGTTGGCTTCCGCGGCCGTGGCGTCGTCGGCGGCGGCGATAAAGGCGCCGCCCAGGGCCTGGGCTCGTGCGCCGGGAATGAGGAAGTTGAAACGGAAGTCGCGAAAGATTTCCTCGTCGGTCAGGCCCCAGGCGTTACCGGCGAGGAAAAACGTCAATACGGCCAAGCCAAATCCAAAACACGGCGCCCCGCGCGCGCGCTTCATGTTGCTCCCTTCATTTCTGGCCTTCGAGACGCAAATACGGGTTGGTGGCGCGAAGCTCACCCCGACGATTGCGCGTCAGTGCGTGGTTCGTCTCGCCGGGATTCGCGGGCTGGCTTTCGCCGAAGTAGTGCGCTTCGATCCGGTAGCGGGGGATACCGAGGGACTCGAGGAACTTGCCGATCTCCATCGCCCTTTCCCACGAGAGCAACTCGTTGAGCCGTTCTTCTCCCGAACTGTCCGAGTGACCCAGTACGTAGATCACGCAGAACGGATAGGATTCGAGTGACTCCAGGTTGTCGCGCAACAGGGACCGTGCCGCGTCGTCGAGCTCGGACTTTGCGGATGGGAAGTTGACCGTGAGCGGCCGCAGCGCCGCGTCGAAGTCGGCCTTCATCGCCTCGGTGCACTCGCCTGATGCCATGGACGGGACCGGAGAAAGCCACAGCTCCAGCGCGCCACTCTCGCGCAGGCTCTGATGGGCGCCGCTCGCCGCGTGCACCAGGTGGCCGACCACCGAAAGCGAGCCGGTCTCTCCCGCCACCGCGTTGAACGAGCCGGTATAGACTCCCGGCTCGACCTCCTGCATCGCTCGCCCCTCGACGCGGCCTTCCACGTCGAAGGTCGCATCGAGACCTGCGTCCCCGGTCATCGTGACCTCGACCGTGTAACCCCGCTCGCGGGTGTCGATTCTCCCCGACGGATCGAGCGTCAACGACTCGATCGTGGGAGCGGTGATCACCGTCTCCCGCGTCATCTCGAGCTTGATCAGGTTCTTCTTGGTGGAGCAGGCTGTCCCCGCAGCGACGAGAGCGACGGCGGCCATGACGGCAACCGCCCGGGTTCCAATGCGCATCGCCGATCCCCTCCGCCACGGCGTGTGGGCGGGGCAGTACATCGGTCACCTCGAATCGTAGGCGCACGTCGAAACCGCAGTCAAGCTATTCCGGTCCGCGTGGCGACCCGCGCACCAGTCCGCTTGACGTACAATGGCGCCGAATCCGCCGGTGGAGCAAGTAGAGAGACCGCAGCGGGCGGGAGGTTCGCGATGAGTGACGCGACCGGGGCCATGCAAGCACTTCCAGAAATGCCTCTCAAGCTCCTCGTCGTCGCCGAGCTGGGTGCCCGCGATCTCGAGACCGGCAAGTCGACCGAGCGGGCCAAGCGGATCCGGATCGACCGGCAATCGTTCGACGAGGTCATGGCCGGTTTTGACCTGCAAGTCGACCTGGACGTTTCCGACCGACTGGGGGAAAGCGACAAGCCGCGCATCGTGCGGGTCTCCTTGCCCGACCTCAAGGCGTTCAAGCCTGACGCCCTCGCCGCTCAGATCCCCGAGACACGCGAGCTGGTCGAGCTGCGCGGGGCGTTGCTGGCGCTTAGAGCGGGGAAGAGAACCCTGGCCGACGTGCGTTCCCTGCTGGAGTCGATGACGACGCGGTCGAACGTCCTGGAGTCCGTCCGCGCGGCGCTTCAAGCGGAAGGCGACGCACCGGCCGCCGCGCCGCGGGCAGTCGAACCGACCGGCAAGACCGACGGCATCGACGCCCTGCTGGAGAAAGTCGAAGCGCCAGCCGGCGCCGCAGGCGCGGGACCCGACCTGGCTCGCCTAGACGCGTTGATCCGCCAGCTGGCGAGCTCCGGAGCCGCCGGCGAGCGTGCCGATCCGAAAGCGGTGCAGGCCGCCATCGGCGAGATCGACGCGGCGATCGGCGACCAGATCAACGAGGTCCTGCACCATCCGGAACTGCGCAGGCTGGAGGCGGCCTGGCGCGGCCTGCGGCTACTCACGGACCGCACGGATTTCGACGGCGAGATCAAGATCGAGCTGCTGTCCACGGGGCCGGAGACGATGCTGCCGCTCTACGACCAAGTAGTGCACGGGCCGGAGTCGCAGGGCGTCTCCGACGAACCGGTCTCGGTGGTGATCGTCGACAGGACCTTCGAGAATACGCCCGAAGATCTCGACGCACTGCGCGCCCTGGCCGAGCGTGGGTCCGCACTCTCCCTTCCCGTGCTGGCCTGTGCCGGTCCGAGCCTCCTCGGTCTCGAGCAGCCCGCCGATCTCGCGCCAAAGCCGGGACTGAAGAATCTCTTCGAGAGCGAGAGCCACGCCAAGTGGCGTGGCCTGCGGGACTACGTTCCGTCGCGCTGGCTCGGGTTGATCTTCAACCGCTTTCTGCTGCGACCGGAGTACGGCCCCGAAGGCCGCAAGACGCGCACCTTCGATTTCGCCGAACGAGTCCGGAGCGATGACGACCGACTGTGGGGCAACCCGGCGTGGGGCCTGGCCGTGTTGTTGACGCGTTCGTTCGCACGCATCGGCTGGTGCACCGACATCATGGGTCAGCGTGCGCCGGGTACGCTCGATGATCTCCCGGTACGTCTTTACGAGCGCCCGGGGGCGGAGCAGGTTTCGTTTCCGCTGGAGACGGTGATCAGCGATGCGGTCGAACGCGACCTGTCCGGCGGGGGCATCATGGCCCTGTCGGCGGCGCTGAACTCCGACCGGGCGGCCCTTCGTTTCGCCCCGCTGGTCAAGGCGCCCGGCCATTACCAAGACCCGATGGACAAGACCCGCGCCAAGCTGCAGGCGACCTTGCCGTTTCAGATGTTCGTCAGTCGCGCACTGCTCTACGCCATGATGATCGAGCCGATGCTGGTGCCGGGGCGAACGGACGAGCAGATCGTGGCCGACTACGACCGGGCGCTGCGTGGACTGATGGGAAGCGCCGGCGCGGTGCCGTCCGCCGCGGTGCGCGTCGCCGTGGGTCCCGCAGAGGAAGACCCCTCGCAGCGGGTGTTGCAGCTCAAGCTGACCTGGCCGGGCTTCCAGTCGCTGGGCAAGGCCGGTGAGTTGACGCTGGCCTGGCCGTTGAGAAGTTGACGCCCGCGGCAATGCCGCCGGCGAACAGGAGATCGCGAACCGTGAGCAAAGATCCCGCCGACACGACGTCCGACCCACAGAGCGCCAACCCGCCCGCCAGCTCTCCCGTTCTCCAGTGCTGCGGCGGCCGGCCGGCTCCACCCGAGGTCGTGCAGGGGTGGCAGGCCTACCTCGAGTTCACCGGGGATGCCCGGCAGGGCTTCTGGAGCGTTCTCAACCCGGCACTCGTCGATCCGGCGAATCCGGGCAACCGCGATCGCGTGCAGCTCTTCTGCAAAGATCACGGGGTCCCGCTGTCCGACGTGGTGGCGGCCGTGCGCGCCTGCGACTTCCTCTTCCGCCGGGCTGCGACTTTCAACCTCGACGATCGCATGTTCGAAGCCGACCTGGTCACGCTGTCGAACGGTGATAGTCAAGCCTGCCGACCGCTGATGGCGCGGTACGACATGGCGAAGTCGAAGATCCGGGACGGGATCATCGCCGGTACGCTGGCGGACCACGGCAAGGTGCTGGTCGGCGTGAGCTGGCGCACCGACATGATCGGCGCGTCGCAACGCGGGATGCATCTCGGTGTTCCCGTGCCGATCCTCACACTGAACTACGTCGAGGGGGAAAAGAAAGACCGCGTCACCCTTCAGCTAACGCCGGAGTCACTGCGCCAGCTCAAGCAGTTTTGCGCTCAGATGGAAGGCTAGCCGGCGCGGTTCTGCGCAACCTCGAATGCGGCCTGAAGCTGCTCTTCGTTGGTCGACCTCTCGACGTCGGGGCGCACACCGCGGCCCTGCACTTGCTCGCCTGAAGGAATACGCACCGTGGCAACCGTCGAGTACGAGGCACCTTCTCCCGCGGCCGAGCCGACCAGCGCCTGAACGGCACCCTTCCCGTACGTCGTCTCACCCACCACGACGGCACGGCCGTGAGACTTCAAGCAGCCCGCGAAGAGCTCGGCGGCAGAGGCAGTCCCGGCGTTGACCAGCAGCACCAGCGGAAAGGCGTACGGATCGGACTGGCGCGCGCGGTGCACGATCTCGTCACCGTCTCCATCCGTCACCGTCGCAAGAACCACTCCCGGCTCGAGGAAGTCGTCGGCCAGGCGCAGGAACACTTCCATCTCTCCACCGGGGTTGGCACGCAGGTCGACCACGAGCGCTCGCATGTCCTGTGAGGTCAGACGGACGATCTCGTTGTGGAGAAGGGTTGGGAGGTTGAAGCCGAACGCGTTGATCTCGACGTAGCCGATACCGTCCCGCAGCATCTTTCCGGACACGGCTGGTCGCCGGAGCAGCTCCAGGGCATGAGGGCTCGGCGGGTCTGCGGCAGAAACGCCGTTCCGCGACGTAGATTCCGGAGCCTCCGTTCCTGCGTAGGTAAAGAAGACGTTGACGAGGCTCGGAACGACGGCCGCCCCCGCCGGATTGTTGTAGTTGTTGCCGGTGGTCGGGCAGAGCAGGTTGATCGCCGGCATCTTGTCGATGCTGACGATCGGGTTACCCATGGTGTAGCTGCCCATTCCCTTGAGCAATGGATGGGACACTCCACCCTCCATGCCCGAAGTCATCGTGATCTTGCTCATCGTGTTCAGGGCCGACATCATGCAGATCCGCACGATGGGCGAGAAGGGCATCGCTTGCATGTTCAGGCCGACGTTCGGATAGGGGATCGGTACCGGAACGGGGGTCGGGGTCAGGCAGGGATCCGGGAATCCCATATTCGTTCCTACTCCCCGGTTGCTCGCGGGCATCATCGGTGCGTCCTCCTACCCGAGGTTGATCTGCTTGCCATTGATCGTGACGTTCTCGTCGGAGAGGATCGTCGTCCTCCTGGCCTTCGAGATCGAAGAGTCGTCGACGACCGTGTGCATCCGACCGACCCGACAGGTCAGCAGCTCTCGGACCCGCTGATAGGAGCGGTTCACCTTCTCGACGAGGGACTCCGCGATCACCCGCAGCCTGCCGGTCCGGATCTCTACCTCGGGACTGCACACTTGCACCCCGTCGTCGGCGTGGAGATCCAGGCGACCGCCGACGGCGCGCAAGGCGACGTCTCCCTGGAAGGCGAGCTCCGTCCTGCCGGAACCCTGCAGCACACCGATCACGTAGTAGTAGTCGTCGTGGCCGATGGCCAGGACAAGATCACCTTGCACGGGCTCGTAAGGGAATGCGAGGGCCAGCCTGGCATCGACCTCGTGCTCCGGACCGATCCGGACGGTCAGGTCGTGGAGATCCACGGCGGTCACCTCGGCGGGGCCGAGATAGCTGGCCGCCACGGTTCGTCCAAGGGGTCTGGTCGTCAACATGGTTTGCTCCTAACGGGCGGGGGGCGGTGTCCACTCCTCCGCCGCGAGACGATCGTGATCGGTGCGCTTCGTGCGCTTCGTCTTGGCCCCCCGGAAGCTCGCTTTGTCGTCCCGGACGGCGTGCAGGTTGGCGCCGGAGAGGTCGGCGTTCGAAAAATCCGCGCCTTCGATACAGGCGTGGGAAAAATCTGCGTAATTGAGTCTGGCAGCGGCGAATTTCGTCTTCCGAGCCTCGACCTCCTGCATGACCGTCTCACGCAGGTCGCATCCCGTCAGATCGGCTCCGCCGAGATCGGCCTTGGCAAAGATGCAGTAGCGCATCATCGCACCCGAGAACTTCGCTCCGGCGCCTGCGGCCTCGCCAAAGAAAGCCCCCTTGGCGACCGAGCCGCTGAGATCGGCCCCCTCGAGCTTCGCCTCGCGCAGATTCGCCATCGGCAGGTGGCAGTCCCGGAGCTTCGCGCCCCGCAGGTCGGCCTTGGTGAAATCCGCGCTGGTGAAGTCACAGCCGGTGAGGTCCATCCCATCGAGCCGGGATTCGGTGAAGGAGCACTCGCGGAGCGACAGGCCCGCCAAGGGCAGCTCGCGCAGGTCCATCTTGTCGAGCTCGACACCCCGGAGCGTCGTCTTCTCGAGGACGACCCCGTCCAGGATCGCCTCCTCGGCCGGTACGCGCTGAAAGGAGGCCCGGGTCAGATCGGCCCCGGTCAGGTTTGCCTTCTCGATCACGGTGCGAATCAGCGTGGCTCCGGTCAGCTTCGCGCCGGTGAGATCGGCCTCGGCCAGGAGGACGTTCTCCAGCCTCAGACCCTCCAGGTTCGCGTCGCGCAGTACGGCTTCGGACAAGTCGCAGCTCGAGAGGATCGCTCCGCTGAAGTTCGCTCCGGTCAGATCGCATCCGGCAAGACGCGCGAACTCCAGATTCGCGTTCCGCAGATCCGCCCCACGCAGGTTGGTCTCCGAAAGGGAGGCATGACTCAAGTTGGAGTCGGCCAGGTCGACGCCCCGAAGATCCATACCTTCGAGCTCGGCCGATTCAAGATCGGAGCCGGAGAGATCCCGCTCGGTCAGAATCGCCTGGTCCAGGATCACCTTCGGCAGGGATCGGGGTAGCCGTGTCCCGCGGAGATCGGCGCCGGCCAGGACCACCGTCTCGAGATTCGCCTCGCTCAGATCCACCCCGGAAAGCGTGGCTTCCGCCATCATCGACTCGCGCACCACCGCGCCAGCCCAACGAGTCTCTGTGAGTCGAGCCCCGGTCAGATTGGTCTTCGAGAGGGTCGCTTCGCGAAGGTCCGCCCCGTCAAGCGTCGCCTGATCGAGCACGGCTTGGCTGAGATCCGCACCTCGGAGGTCAGCGCCGCTGAGGTCTGCACCCGAAAGCACCGCGCCGCTCAGGTCGGCGCCGGCCAAGTCGGCACCGCGGAGCCGGGCCTGAGGCATCATCGTCCCGGCGAGTCGCGCCCCGCGCAGGTTCGCCTCGGACAGATCTGCATGGATGAACTGGGCGGAGCTCAGGTCGCTCTTCGAGAGATCGGCCTCCTGGAAGAAGCAAGAGACGGCACGGACTCCGCGCAGGTCCGCCCCGTCGAGCCTCGCCTTCTGCAGGAGCAGGTTCTGGAGCAGCGCCCCTGGCATCCGGCAGCGAGTCAGTACCCGTCCCCTCAGGTCGAGATCGGTGAGGGTTTCGCCCTCCAGGGACGCGCCCTCCCGAACCCGGGACTCGATCTCCTGAGGCGTCCGTGTTGTCATTCGGTCTCCAGCAGGGTCCGCTTCAGGTTGGCCCCAGTAAAATCGCACCCGTCCAGCTTCGCCTTGAAGAACTTGGCGTCATACAGGTTCGCGTCGGTGAAACGCGTGCGCAGGAGGCTGGACCGGGACAGATCCGCGCCGAAGAGGTTAGCCATCGCCATGTTCACTTCCTCGAGCGACGCCTTGTGGAACCGAGCGTCGCGCAGGTTCGCGCCTGAAAAATTGGCACGCTTCGCCGAGACCTCGGTGAACTGGGCCGAGGGCAGGCAAGCACGACTGAAGTCCGCACCGTCGAGGCGGGCCTCCTGCCAGTTCGTCGGGTCACCAGTGGCCTCCCGGAAATCGGCCTGACGA
>Ga0255055_10002667_pt1 | contig 12389 bp, 9 predicted proteins | sample JV7_2_27_MG_FD_188633 | JGI IMG/M metagenome (GOLD analysis project Ga0255055, IMG submission 188633) | Seawater microbial communities from Jervis Inlet, British Columbia, Canada - JV7_2_27 | ecosystem: Environmental > Aquatic > Marine > Inlet | place: Canada: British Columbia | collected...
GGGTAAAACTGCGCTCAAAATTGCCGCGGATAGAAGCTTTCACGAATTGGTTTGAGCCTTTGGAACAATTTGCGGTTGTATCCAAATTGGTAAATGCTGCGGCGTTTTCCGGACGCATTATGAAATTAATCCATTTGTAGGCGCCCTCAACATTTTTGGATTTGGCCGGAATCGCAAAAGTGTCAATCCACCCCAGCGCTCCGCTTTTGGGTGCAAAAAAATCAATTTCCGGCTTTTCAGCGTGCACTTTCCAGCCGCCTTTATCCCAGGCCATGGCCAGATAAACCTCTCCGGTCCGTAACGATTGTAATAAAGCATCCCCGTTAGTCCAGTAATTCTTGACCAGAGGTTTGGCGTCAATCAGGGCCTGACCGACCTTTTCCATCAAAGCCTCATAAGCATTCGCATCAGCGTATTTCGCAAAGGGATCATCTCCCATGGCAAAAGCCAATGCAATCAACGTCGGCCTTTTGAGACGATAACTGATTCTGCCCATATACTTTTTGTCCAGCAAATCATTATAATCCTGGACGTCGGGAGCAAGTTTTCGATTGACAACCAGTCCGGAAGACCCCCAGGCGAAAGGCACCGCATGGGGCTTGCCGTCGACCATCGTGTTTTTCTTGACCGCCTCGAGCATAGAGGTAACAAATTGATCGGTTTTAATTTTAGACAGATCGATCGGCTGGTAAATGTTAAACTTTGCCTGAACCGAAGAAATTCGATCCTGGCTGGGCTGCGCCAGATCAAAACCGGCGCCGCGCGTCGCCCGCAGCTTGGCAATCATTTCTTCATTGCTCGAATTTGTTGGCATGACTTTAATTCCGGTTTCTTTCTCGAATTTATCGAGCAGAACCTTTGGTGTATATCCGGACCAGGTAATTAAGCGCAAAGTTTCTGCGGCATAGGCACCGCCAACAACCGCAAAAAGAAAAGCAAAAATCAAGCATAGAGTAAAAATTGTTTTTTTCATGATAAATGTCCTCCTTTGGCTATGATTAATCTGATAACAAAATAGGTCCCTGTAATTGAACCATGCCTACAGAAAAGAAATGAAAATAACGACAAAATGCAGAGTCGATGAAGAGCGAATTACGGATTCATCCCCAATTCAAAACAGCAATCCGTTGATCGGTTGAAAAGAATATTCGAATCAAGCCAGCAGCTTTTACGATTTTTTGAGTAAAAGTTGTATTAATCGGCTTTGTCGGCTATTTAGAAAGGAACATATATTAGGGCCGACTGCAAATCAAAAAACCAAGTTTTTGGTAAAAAGTCAATCGGTATGTTTAAAATTTGCAACAGATCGCATGTTATCTATTTTTATAGAAATATTAACGAGTAGATAAACGGGTTAGATGCCAGAAATTTTTGTATGATTATGAAAAGGTGATCGTCAGCCGAAAATGAAAAATCATACCATTATATGGGATTTTGACGGCACGATTCTGCCGATGGCGCCTTTTGACAGCGAGCAGTCTTTGCTAGTTTACCGGATGTCTCAAACAGAAAATCCCTTCAGCTGGTTTAAGAAAGGGTATGCTAGGGTCATCATTTATGCCGACCGGCGGGAGTGGTTTCGCAAGACTTTTAAAAAAGCTTACGTTCGGTTATTAAAGGGCACATCATCTTCCACTCTGGATGAAGTCTGCGGAAATATAGCTCACAAGATTTCAACGGCTGACCGCAGTTTTCTGAGAAAATTAAAAGATACCGGATATGATATGATCGTGTTGAGCTGCGGCACCGCCGATTTGAGCGAACGCGTTTTAAAAGTTGCCGGACTCAAGGATTGTTTTCGTTTAATAGAGGGAAACCGTTTTCGATTCAGCGCGGACCGGATTGCGGGAATGGATTTTCACATCCCCGATCCGTCTGACAAGCTTGACCGGGTTAAGAATCTGAAATTGTCCCCGCAGCGTACCATCGTAGTGGGAGACGGTTATACCGATTTGCCGCTTTTAAATTGGTCCTCAATTCCGGTAATGATCGATCGGACCGGCCAGAAAAAAAAACGATTTACCTCCCATAATTTTTATTTTATAAGCAGCATTCCGGATATAATGAATATCATCGAAGCAAATATAACGCAGCGTAAAACGAGTAGATGAATGCCAACTAAAAAACTGATCGTTTTTGATATGGACGGGGTTCTGATAGATGTCTCCAAGTCCTATCGCGATAGCGTGCGTCAAACAGCCAAACTCTTCTTTAAAAACGCCCGCGCATATGAAAATTTACCGGAGCCACTTTTCCCCCTAACGGATCTGGCGGTGGTCAAGCAAAGCGGTGGTCTGAATAATGACTGGGATCTATCCTGTCTTGTCATAAACCTGTTATTTAATGTGATTGAAAAACCGCCGGCTTATGAGAGCAAAGACCCCTGGGACCGATACCGGGAAACGATCGGTCACTGCAATGTGACCGCCCTGGCCGAGTTTCTCAAATCAACCCCAAAGCCCCTGTCAACCTTGCTCCTAAAAGTGGGCGCAAGCAAAAATTCGTTTATCTATGGCTTATATACCGGTGATGTCGGCAGCGGAAACATTATCAAGCAAATTTTTCAGGAAGTGTATTTAGGACCGGAGCTTTTTGAAGCCACCTATGGCCTGGTTGCGAAGTTTTTCCATGGTGAAGGCTTTAATCATCGAGAGCAACTTTTGATTGATAACAGTATCCTTGAGGTACTTGCCGCAAATAATATTCTAGCGATCGCCACCGGCAGACCCCGAACCGAAGCAGATTACCCGCTGGATCATTTTGATCTCAGAAAATATTTTTCGGAAGTCCTGGCTTTAGAAGACTGCCTTAAGGAAGAGGCAAGAATATCTAAAGCGCAGGGAAGAAAAATCTCGCTGAGCAAACCGCACCCGTTTATGCTCGATGCCATCGCCAACAATCAAAAGAATGCTGCCGAAGAATATTTTTATGTCGGCGATATGCCGGACGACATGCTTGCCGCCAATAAATCACAGGCCAAATACAAGGGCATTGGATTTCTCCTGGCCGCTCCCGACAAAGAAAGCCTAAAAAAAGAACTCCTGCGCGCCGGAGCAGATTACATCATCGAGGACATTGAGCAACTCATATCATTCATGGAGAATAATTAACATGACCCCGGATATTGCTCTGGTATTGTTTATCCTGACGGCCGCTGTCGTATTTCTGATAACGGAATGGATTCCGATGGAAGTCACGGCATTGTTGACGTTAGGGGCCGTCGCCCTGGTCGACCTGGTGAGTCCTGCCGAAGCACTGTCGGGCTTCAGTAATCCGGCAGTCATCACGATATGGGCCGTGTTTATTCTCAGCGGGGGGTTAACCCGCACAGGAGTTGCCAATGCCATCGGCCACTTTGTATTGCGACTGGCCGGCAACAGTGAAGTCCGGATGATCTTGGTCATCATGTTAACCGCCGGTGCGCTGTCGGCCATCATGAACAATGTGGCAGTGGCGGCGTTGATGCTTCCGGTGGTAATGGATATTGCCCGCCATACGGGATCTCCGCCCTCGAGGCTTCTGATGCCCCTGGCCTACGGTTCTTTGTTGGGAGGCCTAACCACCCAGATCGGGACTCCGCCGAACATCCTTGTCAGCGCGGTCCTGCTTGATGAGGGATTCGAGTCATTTACATTTTTTGATTTCACCCCGATCGGCCTGGTGATCATGTTCACCGGAATCGCATTTATGATATTCATCGGTCGTCACCTGTTGCCTAAACGGGATGTTGTCAAAGAATCATCGGCCGACCAAGACACCGACTGGGAAACGCAATACGACCTGCAGGAGCGCTTATTTGATATCCGCATACCCGAAGGTTCGATCCTGGTAAATAAAACGCTGGCGGAAACTCGAATGGGATCAGCGTTGGGCTGGAACGTAATTTCCATTGCCCGCAACAATCAAACGATACTCGCACCGGGACCTTCCGATAAATTACAGGTAAAAGACCGCTTAACGGTCGAGGGGCGCATTGAAAATTTAAATGAACTGAAAAATTGGCAGCAACTGATTGTTGAAGAAGGTGGAATCGATATCCAAGAGCCTTATTCGATTGACATCAAAATCGCAGAAATCTTTTTGCCCGTAAATTCCAAATTTGTAGGCAAGACTCTAAATTCAATCGGTTTTCGCGGCCGTTTCGGGGCCAATGTACTGGCCCTTCGCCGCCACGGTAATATTAAACGCACCAACCTCCAGGATGAACCGCTGGAACGCGAAGATCTGCTTCTGATTGCCGGACATCATGAACAGCTGGAAGAATTTAAGAATATCTCCGGATTTGATCGATTTAAGTACGTTCCCCGATCCGACCTCATCGACGTCTATCATCTGCATGAACGCTTGATGGTCATGCGGGTACCGCCCGAATCGGCCCTGATCGGAAAATCTCTTAAAGAAAGCCGACTGGGGGACGCTCTTGGCAGCCGGGTTTTGGGGATCCAGCGCGGGAATGAACCCATCCTCATGCCGGAGCCATGGGAAACCTTAAAGGCCAACGACAGCCTTGTGGTTGAAGGACGCATGTCGGATTTTGAGATGTTGCATGGGCTCCAGGAACTTGAGATCGAACGCAGGACCCAATCCGAAATGAACGAACTGGTTTCGGGCAATATCGGATTGGTGGAAGCCATTCTTTCACCCCATACAACCCTGGTTGGAAAGACCCTGCGCCAGCTTAATTTTCGTGAAAAATACGGTTTGAATGTAATTGCCATCTGGCGTCAGGGCCAGGCTCAGCGCTCCAACCTGCGGGACACGTCCCTGAAGTTTGGTGATGCCTTACTTCTTTTAGGACCGAAGGAAAAATTGAAAATGCTGGGCCGTGAGCCGGATTTTATCGTTCTTACAGAAACGGCTCAGGAGGAGCTGCGCCTGGAGAAGATGAAAATTTCAATTTTGATTATGGGGAGTATCCTGCTGCCGGTAATAGCGGGATGGGTGCCGATATACATTGCGGCCATCGTTGGTGCCGCTTTTATGGTCCTTTGCGGCTGTCTTACCATGGAGGAGGCCTATCGACAGATTGAATGGAAAGCCGTGTTCCTGATTGCCGGACTGCTCCCCCTGGGCATCGCACTGGATAATACCGGAACCGCCAGGCTGATAGCTGAAGGTGTCGTCACCCTGGTGGGCCCGTTTGGACCGCAAGCGGTGATGTTCGGTCTGGTGGCACTTACATTTCTGGCAACATGCGTTGTGCCGACGGCCGCACTTGTCGTGCTGATGGCACCCATCGTCATAAGCACTTCCAGCAATATGGCGCTATCGCCCTATGCTTTCATGATGGCGATTGCAATGGCGGCATCGGCCAGTTTCATGACACCGATATCGCATCCAGCCAACATACTTGTGATGGGACCGGGTGGATATCGCTTTTTGGATTATTTCAAAGTCGGCGGATTATTGACATTGGTCATTCTGGCAGTCATCGTGTTTGTACTGCCGCTTTTCTGGCCGCTTGTTCCTTAGGTTTGATATAAGAGATTTTTTAGTAGAAATTGATCATGAATATTACATACCTAACCCGGATCCGCCCGAGGCGGAGAATAAATTGCCGCAAAGGCACCAAGACACAAAGTGAAACCTTTGGTTAATATTAAACTTTGCGTCTTTGTGTCTTAGTGGCGTAAATGTTTTCCCATAAAAAGCGCAATAATAATTGTTAGGAGACTAAACAACTTTTAATGAAGAGGTAACCCATGGCATATCGATTTCATCATGTGCATATCGTCTGCAAGGATCTTGAAAAAATGATCCGCTTTTTTACCAAAGTATTGGAAGCCAAGCTGATTGCGCTAAAAAAATTCGGAACCGCTGACGGGGCTTCCCTTGACCTTCAGGGCACGACGGTTAATCTGAGAGTTCGCAAGGAAGATGAAGAACTGGTTGGAGATGCCTCCCAGGCGAGATATGGCTATGATCATATCGGTCTGCAGGTTGAAGACATTGAGACCGCATTCAAAGACCTGCAGGCGCAAGGCTTTTCATTTATAATGCCGCCCACAGATATACCCGATCTGAAAATCGCGTTCTTTAAAGGGCCCGAAGATATTACGATCGAACTGGTTCAGGCGCCAGTGTCATAGTGCTCTTCGGTTGACCGGTTGAGTCCGCCGCAGGCGGATTGAGATCCCCCAAATAAAAAAGGGACCCTTACTATTGGATCCCTAATTTATTAGGGCTGCAGCACCTTGATGGGTTTTATTTCCCATGACAGACTGGCAGGCCCTGATTGCTTTATAGGGGTTGTCAAAAAAACATTGCGGTATTCATATGTTTTTTTCTACAACCCCTTATGCCGAAATTCCGTCATTCACAAGATTATTATGGAAAGCGGTAAAACCGAATCTTATCGCGTTGTTTTAGCCGGCTTTGGCTTTGGCCTTGCGCTCGGCAACGGCCGCTTCATATTCGGCGTAGATCCCATCCAGTTCTTTCTGAACCTTATCCGGCCGCGGCTTTGGTTTGTAGTTTTCAATAATGTCGAGAGATTTCTCATAGGCCAATTCAGCAATATCCTTTGAACCGGCTGCTTCCCAATTTTCTCTGTTGTCGCGGTCCATCAATTTTGGATTGGTCAGTTTTTTAAAATTGTCATAGGTGTGCTGGTGGGTGATGAACTCACCGGCCGGCCCGACTTCTCGAATCACATCCATAGCAAAGGTTTCATCTGAAACCTGAATGCCGTTGACGACCTTCAGCACCATCTCGATGAATTCGTTTTGCAATAAGGCCGAGGCGTAATCCCAGGTCAAGGCACTGTCGAGCATCCCGACACCGTAAATCATGTTGGCACCTGCCAACGCGGGAATGATGGCGGTCAGGGTGAACTCGTGACCCGACTGGGCATCGAGGTTTTTGCTATCCACCTACCCGCCGCCAACCCAGGAAGGCATCTGGTAAAACTGGGCCAATTTGGCGGCCGCAGCGCTGATCATTGCCATCTCCGGGGCACCCATGGCGGACAACGTGGTTTTCATATCCATCATGCTGGTTGAACTGCCGTATACCATCGGAGCCCCCTTGTTGACCAGCTGGCCCAATGTAATCGAGCTCAAGACCTCTGCATTGTGAGTGATCAGCGTACTTGCCATATTGACGCAGGTGGTGCCGCCGGCCATTCCCAACGGGTTGATTTTTATAGGCGCTCCGAACTTGCAGGCTGCAATTAAAACATCGGTTGGCTCCTCGGTAAGCACCAGCGGGCTGACAGGGTCCGCCGAACAGGTGAACAAGGGGCTGTGTCTGAGATTATCCTCGCCACCTGCCAAAACAGCACCCATTTTGACAGCCGCATCGAATTGCTCAAGGTTGTAAATACCTAAAAAACCGTGTTTTGAAGAATGGGTATAAAAAGAATACGCATTATAAATGCTGGCCATATTCTCATCCAGATCCTGCGCGGTTAAAGGCCTTTCCCAGCCGACGACATTTTCAAGCGTATCGACGAACCGAACGGTGTCATCAACATCTTTTTTAGTTGCCGCGCGTACCTTGCGGGTAACAGGATCCAAAAGGGCCGGGGCTTCACCAAAGTTCACAAAGCCTGTTTTCGTACCCCCGGCCACATAATCATTTTCAGAATCAATGGCATGGGCGCGATAGGTTGCCGGTGTTGATTGAATGGCATCTTCCACCAGATGCGGCCGAATTTTGACAATATCGGTTTTCTTATCGACCACACAACCGCTGTCACCGAATATTTCTCTTGCCTTTTGGCTTTTTACCAGCACCCCGACATTCCAGAGCACATCAAGTGTGGCCAGATGGATTCGCTCGAGATCATCCGGGCTGAAAACGTTCAGTCCGAAACTACCGGCATGCAGCAAATTCGCATATTGAAACTTAATGGTCATGGTTTCCCCTTCTGCCTTAATAGTTATGGGTTGCTTGTTACCTGAAATCAGCGCGATCCGATTTCAGCCGGCGTCCATTAGCAGGTGGCGCGCCCCCTTTAGATTCTTAATAGTTATTTTTATGCATTTTGTGGTAAGAAAATTATATGGGAATATTTTCACCATCTTCTGATAATTGAATATTTCCGATTGAATATTGAATAGTCAATTCTCCGCCTCAGGCGGATCCGGGTTAGGGTTAGCCAAAATACGCTCTGGCGAATTTTACAAATCTTTCATTTTCCTCATCGGTACCGGGCGTTATCCGGAAATAACCGGATTTTCCGTGAATATCACCAATTCGTTTCAGATAAACTTTCTCCATTTGTATGGCGGCATCCAGTATTTCAGCAGTGGTTTTGCCCGTCATGGTGGCATCCACCAGCATGTAGTTTCCATTTGCCGGAAACGGTTTGAGCCCCAGATTATTAAGTTCTTCAGAAAAGACACTCATCCAGCGATTGTTATGCTCGACTTTGGCCGCGACCTCCTCTGGATTATCCAGAATCGCCTCGGCTGCAGCGGCAGACATCAGGCTGACATTCCAGGGCAAAAACATGGTATTGAAGGCACTGACCATTTCTTCGGTTCCCAGCACAAATCCGAATCGAATTCCCGCAAAACCATGGGCTTTCGACAACGTCACAGATAAAAACACCTGGGGGTATTTTTTTATCAGCGGCGCTTTTGTCGCCCTTTCGGGCGTATACGCTGCATAGGCCTCGTCAACACACAGGGGGATGCCGGTCTCACAGAAGCGCTCAAGATCGGCATCATTAATAAATACGCCGGACGGATTATTGGGATTGATGATCAAAATAAGTTTGGTCCGCTCGGTAATGGCATTCAGCATGCCCTCAACATCATACTGCAAATCGCCTTCGCGCAAAGGAATCTGCACGACTTTTGCGTTGCACAGTTCGGCCCGCACCGGAAACAGCCCGAAAGTCGGGTTCGACATAATGATCTCATCTCCCGGCTGCAGAAAAACGCGCATCATGGCATCAATGGTCTCGGAAGAACCGTTGCTGAGCGCCACATTTTCCGGACCCATATCATACATTTCGCCAATTTTGGTTCTTAAGCGTTTGAAGCTGTCCGGATACCAGTTGCCTTGTCGGGCGGCATCGGCAATGGCCTGAATGACCTTTTCAGAAGGCTGAATAGGATTCTCGTTCAACATCAATCGCGCGTATTCCGGTTGGGCCCAGGCTTTGTCCAGAATGCCGGTGTTGTACTCTCTTGCGGTCATCAGCCAGGGAACGAACCAATCTTTTAGTTCCTTTTTCATGCTCAACTCCTTTCGATAATTTTAATAAATAAATTTAGGTTCAGGGTTCAAGGTTCAGCGTTCAAAGGTTCAACCGTTAGGCATCGGGCACCAGGCGTTAGGCTTCAGGTAAAATCATCGACCTTATCTTTTACTAATGCCTAATGCCTGACGCCTAAAGCCTGTATATCGAGTAACCAGAAACCAGCAGCGAGTAGCCAGTAGCCCGAACCCTGAACCTTACCCTGAACCCCAATTACAGAAGTTTATCGATCGGCGTAAATTCCAGATCGAAGGCTTCCGCCACCCCATCATAGGTCAGCTTGCCTTTTACCACGTTGGCCCCGAGCATTATTTCAGGATTTTCCTGCATGGCCTTTTTCCAGCCTTTATTCGCAATTTCAACTGCGTAAGGCAGCGTGGCATTGGTCAGGGCCAGGGTGGATGTTTTCGGTACTGCGCCCGGCATGTTGGCCACGCAGTAATGGACCACACCTTCAACGGTGTAGATCGGTTTGCCATGCGTGGTTGCCTTTGATGTCTCAAAGCATCCGCCCTGATCAATGGCCACATCCACCAGCACCGCGCCTTTTTTCATCGTTTTCAGCATTTCCCGGGTGATCAGCCGGGGGGCCTTGGCGCCCGGAATCAGGACGGCACCGACGACGACATCCGCCTCCTTGATGAGCCGGCGGACTGTGGTCGGTTTCGACATGAGCAAAAAACAGTTGCTGGGCATCACATCGCTTAAATAACGCAAACGCTCCAGGTTCATGTCCAGAATGTAGACCTTGGCCCCCAGACCGCAGGCCATTTTAGCAGCATTGGTGCCCACGATTCCACCACCGATGATGACGACTGTACCGGGATCAACCCCGGGCACACCGCCCAGCAAAACACCATGCCCGCCCTGGGCCATTTCCAGATACTTGGCGCCCTGCTGGATCGCCATGCGACCGGCCACCTCACTCATCGGGGTAAGCAGCGGCAGAGATCCATCCGCTTTTTGAATGGTCTCATAGGCAATGCCGATCGAACCGCTTTTGATCAGTACCTGCGTCAACTCTTCCGCTGCCGCCAGATGAAGATAGGTAAAAATGATCTGGTCCTTGCGGATCAGGTCATATTCGGCATCCAGGGGCTCTTTGACATGCATGACCATATCAGCGCGTTTAAAAATCTCTTTGGGGGTATCGATGATTTCAGCGCCTGCTGACTTATAGACTGCGTTATTAAACCCGCTGCCCAGGCCGGCATTTTTTTCGACTAAAACCTCATGGTCGTTTTGTTTCATGACCTCCACCCCGGCAGGAGTCATGCAAACGCGATTCTCTTCAGCCTTAATTTCTTTTAAAACGCCTACAAACATAAATGCCTCCTTTACATCAATCTATAATCGAAAAGTCGTACCCGCAAGGATATTAACCACCAAGACACGAAGGGCACAAAGAATGAAAAAAAAATCTAAATTGAAAAAATAGTTTAAAACCCTTTGTGAACTTTGTGCTTTTGTGGTGAAAATATAAAACCTCAAAATATACGCTTCAATATGCAAATGCCCATGCTAAAAGAACCTGCCTAAAGCAGACGATCGATGTCAACATACTCAAGGCCGAAAGCCTCGGCAACGCCTTCATAGGTCACCTGACCGTTCACCACGTTGGCACCGCGATTAATTTCAGAGTTTTGCTGCATGGCCTTTTGCCAGCCTTTATTGGCAATTTCCACGGCATAAGGCAGGGTGGCATTGTTGAGCGCCAGCGTGGACGTTCTGGGCAAGGCCCCGGGCATGTTGCTGACGGCATAATGAACAATGCCGTCGATCGTATAGGTTGGATCGGCATGGGTCGTCTCTTTGGAAGTCTCAAAACAGCCGCCCTGATCAATGGATACATCGATTAAAACCGATCCTTTCTTCATCGTTTTGAGCATTTCACGGGTCACCAAGGTGGAGGTTTTACTGCCCGGAACCAGCACCGCGCCCACCACAACATCGGCCTTGGGCAGCACATCGCGGATGGCCGCCGGACTCGACATGATGGTAACACAATGGCCCGGCATGACGTCGCTCAAATATCGCAGCCGATCCAGGTCGACATCCAGAATGTAAACCTTGGCGCCCAGTCCGCCGGCCAGTTTGGCAGCATTGATGCCCACGGCTCCCCCACCGATAATCATCACAGTGCCCGGGTCCACTCCGGGGACTCCGCCTAACAGGACCCCGTGGCCCCCCTGAGCCATCTCCAGGTATTTGGCGCCCTGCTGGATCGCCATGGGTCCGGCCACCTCGCTCATTGGGGTGAGCAGCGGCAGGGTCCCATCTTCTTTTTGAATGGTTTCATAGGCAATATTGACTGATCCGGCCTTAATCATGGCGCGGGTCACATCTTCGGATGCCGCCAGGTGAAGATAGGCAAAATAAATCTGGTTTTCGCGGAGGAATTCAAATTCGGAGGGCTGCGGTTCCTTGACCCGCATAATCATTTCGGCTTTGCCAAAAATATCCCTGGAAGATTCTACGATCTCAGCTCCGCCCTGCTTATAAAGCGCATCCCCGAATCCGCTGGCTTGGCCGGCATTTTTTTCCACCAGAACCGAATGCCCATTTTGCCGCATAAACTCAACGCCCCCGGGAGACAGCGACACGCGATTTTCTTCAGCCTTGTTTTCTTTTAAAACGCCGATAATCATGTTTGACCCCCTAAAAGCTATCTTAAAAATAGTAGATCACGTCCAAGAGCAAGGCGTGAGCCGACGAAAAAGCCGCAGCATACACGTAGTATGTGAGCATTTTAAGGAGGCTCACAACGAAGCTATTGGGTGTTAGATGCATTTTTGAGACAGGTTTAAGATCGTTGCCCTCAGCCTCTAAAAAACTCAATCAATTGATCTGCATGCAAGACGCCGTCAAATTCAATCGGTTTATCGGATTGCTTCAGCACGCCTTTTTCACCGTCAAGATCACCCAAGGACGTCACAACAATTGAGGCATCGCTTAGATCTTCATTTTCGGTATATATGTTGGTGGTGGCCACAGCCCTCAGTCCGGCTGCTTTGGCGGCCAGAAGCCCGTTACGGGAATCCTCGATCACGATGCATTCTTCGGGTGCTAAACCGGATTCTTCAAGCGCCAGGCGATAGATTTCCGGATCCGGCTTTTTCTTGCTGACCACATCTCCGGCCAGGACAAATTCAAGGTCGATCTCCCCGAGCATGCCTTT
>Ga0255055_10002668_pt1 | contig 12387 bp, 11 predicted proteins | sample JV7_2_27_MG_FD_188633 | JGI IMG/M metagenome (GOLD analysis project Ga0255055, IMG submission 188633) | Seawater microbial communities from Jervis Inlet, British Columbia, Canada - JV7_2_27 | ecosystem: Environmental > Aquatic > Marine > Inlet | place: Canada: British Columbia | collected...
TCGACTTTGTCTGCAATGAAGTCATGCCGCAGGTTGCCGCTCAAAACCTGGCCGGAGCGGTAGATGCCTTTTGCGAAGGCATCGGATTTACGCGCGCGCAGACCGAACGAATATTCGAAGCCGCAAAAAAATTGGGACTGGCGGTCAAGCTTCATGCCGAACAGCTTTCAGATCTGGGAGGCACAGTACTGGCCGCGCAGTACGGGGCGCTTTCAGCGGATCACCTGGAACATATCTCAGAGGAGGGAGTGAAGGCCATGGTTGCAAGCGGCACCGTGGCGGTTTTGCTCCCCGGCGCCTTTTACTTCCTGCGCGAAACAAAATTGCCGCCGATCGATCTTCTGCGCCGCTATGCGGTTCCCATCGCGCTGTCCACCGACTGCAATCCCGGCAGCAGCCCTGCGGTTTCGCTGCTTCTAATGCTCAATATGGCCTGTACGCTCTTCAAACTGACGCCGGAAGAAGCGCTGGCAGGTGTTACCCGCAACGGCGCCCGGGCCCTCGGGCTGGAAGGTCGCATCGGGACCCTTGAACCGGGGAAGGACGCGGATTTTGTGATCTGGGATATTGCCGAACCCGCAGAGCTCGCTTACCGCATCGGCGCCAATCCCTTGAAAAATGTGGTCAGACAGGGCAATCTAATCAGGACCAGAGAGCCTAAAACATTATCGGAATGTTGACCATAGTCGCTAATTTTATCTTTATGATCTAATTCGAAACCCACCATTTCTTTGGGCTTTGTCTTTCGGCTATTTTTCCGGCCAATATTTTGCGCGAATTTCTCTTTTAAGGATCTTGCCCTGGGGATTTTTCGGCAGGGAGTCGATAAACTCCACACTCTTGGGAGTCTTGTAAGGGGCGATATGCTTTCTGCAGAAGCTGATAATCTCCTCTGCAGTCGCCTGCATCCCCTTCTTGAGAGCCACCAGGGCATGAACCTGCTCCACCCAGACTGGATCGGGGATGCCGATAACCGCAACTTCTGAAATCGCAGGGTGCATATAGAGGACATCTTCGACTTCGCGGGAGTATACATTCTCGCCCCCGGTGACAATCATGTCTTTTTTGCGGTCAACGATAAATATGAATCCATTTTCATTGTAATATGCCAGATCTCCGGTATGCAGCCACCCATCCGATAGAACCTCGCGGGTTTCTTCCGGTCTACGCCAGTATTCAACCATGATGGAATCACTTTGTACGATGATTTCACCCACGGCTCCGGGGGCAACATCGTTGTTATTTTCATCAACCACCCTGACGTGAACACCGAGGCTCGGCTGTCCGCAGGAACTTAGCACGTTCTGTTCTTCTGTGGGCCTGTCCAAAACGTTATGAGCCTTCCTGGGAAGGGCACAAATTTGGGGTCCGGATTCGGTTTGACCATAGCCTTGCGAAAAAATCGGGCCGAAAACCTCAAGGCCCTTTCGCAACATTTCCACCGGCATGGGGGATGCGGCATAGTAGATTCTATTCAAGCTGCTCAGGTCGTAATCTTTAAGGCCTTCACAGGAAAGGATGGCGTTTAGCTGGGTGGGGACAATTTGCATATCCGTTGCTTTCTCATTTTGAATTGTCTGAAGAACAGCAACCGGATCAAAGGATTTCTGAGGCATGATCACATTACATCCTCCCACCAGGAAGAAGGGCCACACGTGACTGTCTCCTCCAATGTGAAAAAACGGTAGTACGAGGATATGTCTTTCTCCAGGTTTGACCCCCATTTCCAGGGCCTTTATGCGAGTGTTATCGAGCTTGCGAAAATGGGTATAGAGAGCGCCGCGAGGGACTCCCGTGGTGCCGCTGGTGAAAAAAATGAGATAAGGATCGTCCTTGCCGACATTCATATCGGGTTCATTTGATGGATGCGCTGCGAGCAAGTCGGAATGCGAGATCATATCCGGCCCGGCGCTTCCGAAGGATATACAGTGTTTCACTTTCGGAAACCGGGAACGCAAGCTGTTGACAGTCGCGACCAGCTCCGGGCCGACAAAGAGGATCTTGGCCTCGGAATAATTAATGAGATATTCCAGCTCATCTTGGCTGAGCCTGGGATTGAAGGGCGCAGCGATGAATGCACCCTTCATTGCGGCCCCATACACATCTGCATATTCAAGACAATTCCATGACAGAATTCCCAGAACATCTCCTTTTTTAACCCCCAATGCGCTAAGCGCGTGTATCAAGCTGTTAACGCGGGTATTGAATTGAGCGAAAGTTATTCTTTGCAGACCGCATACAAAGGCCTCTTCATCAGCATGCAAAAGCGCATTGCGGTACACAATATCGGCAAAAGTACCCCGGGGGTAACGGCATAATTCTTTCAATATGAATTTATCCGGCATGCTCTTGTCCTCCAGTCATGAATAGCATGGATTCATTTATAGCAGGCTTTGAAGACTCTATGAATTGCATAGGGGGCTTTAAAAATATAATCTTTTGATTATCAATAGTTAAACTTAATTCGTGTGTCAATACTTTTGTATAAGTATATGAAATTACACTAATTAAAAATATTTTTATCAATTTAAAGTATATAGGAAACCGGTGGCAGTGTATAATGAAGGTAGTGATATTTATTTTATATAAAATCATATGGTTATATATCAATTTTTTTATTTAAAATTTAGTCAATATATTGATATAAAAGGTATTGATTTAAGTCATGCTATAGGATAATGGAAAAAATAATGGTTGAACCCACCTACAAAAGCGATTTGAGCTCCGACGAAAAGGTCCTCATGGCCATCGTGAGGGCGGCAGAGATCTTCAGAAGAAACCACGCTGCTGTTTTCAGAAATTACGGACTATCGTTTCCGCAGTACAATGTCCTGAGGGTACTGGACGCATCAAAAAAAAGTCAGAACAAGATGAGCGATGTAAGCCGGATTATGCTCGTTCCGAGTGCCAATATTACGGGCCTGGCCAAACGACTGGTACAGGCCGGTTTTATTATCAAGAAGCCCGACTCTAAAGATGAACGGGTGACCATACTTGAAATTACGCCAAAAGGAAAAAGGACCTTAAGGAATATTGAAGCGGAAAAAGATGAACGCCTGGAATCGATGTTGAAGCATTTATCCAAAAATGAGAAATTTGATCTTCTTGATAAAATCAAACGAATCGTAAAAAACGGTATGGATAAAGAATAATACCACCGGCAAGCCTTCAAATCATAAATACCGTTAGCACTTTCCCACGATAATTGGGTGTTTTCCAACCGGGTGCTTTGCACGAGAATCCACGGTTACACCGTGTTACTTGCATCGATTAGGCACTGCCGCGCCTTTGTTTTTTTCCGTCTATGGCGGAAAAATCCAAGCCACCCGCTCTGCGGGTGGTCGGTGACTCAGCTGGTAAAAATTGGATGCGTATAACGGCAGTAAAAAATAGATCTACCTTTAACCGAGGAGGTGTTTTTGAAAACGAAGATCCGGCTTCTGGTGAATGGTTTCGAATATGATCTATATATAAAGCCGCATTGGACTTTAATAGATGTTTTACGGGACGAAATCGGCCTCACGGGCACCAAAAAGGGATGTGGGAAAGGTGAGTGTTGTGCCTGCACTATTATTATGGACGGTGAAGCCGTTCTTGCCTGTCTGGTTCTGGCGATTCAGGCCCAGGGCAAAAGCATCCAGAGCATTGAAGGCCTCGCGCAGGAGGGTAAACTCGATTCCCTTCAGGACGCCTTTGTGAAATACGGCGCGATACAGTGCGGTTATTGTACGCCGGGCATGATTTTGACTTCAAAGGCCCTTCTGAAGAAAAATCCTCAACCAACCGTCGAAGAGATCCAGCAAGCCCTGTCGGGCAATCTCTGCCGCTGCACCGGATACGTCAAAATTATTGAGGCCGTCCGCAATGCCTCAATAATGGAGGTGAGCAAATGAAAAGGGACTATGTGAATATCGGCAAACGGCTTCCCCGCGTAGATGCGGTCGTTAAAGCCACGGGGGAAGCCAAATACGCCGGTGACCTTTCACTGCCCGGGATGCTGCACGGCAAGATCCTGCGAAGTCCTTATCCTCACGCCCGGGTGCTTGATATTGAAATTGGCAACGCAAAGCGGCTTGCCGGCGTTCGTGCGGTGGTAACCGGCAAAGATACCATCGGTTTTAAAGCCGGTGGTATTTCAGCCCAGGGGGATGAACCCTATCTGGCCCTGAATAAAGTTCGATTTATCGGCGACGCCGTAGCTGCCATCGCAGCGATCGATGAGGAGACCGCCGAGGAGGCCCTCGATCTGATCCGGGTGGAATATGAAGAACTCCCGGCCGTGGTGGATCCGCTAAAGGCCATGGATGATGATGCGCCGCTGATCCACGACCACGCACCGCGAAACATCTCCTTTAAGACCGATCTTGCGTACGGAGATGTGAATCAAGCCTTCCGGGAGTGCGACTATGTCAGACAGGATCGGTTTGAGACAGCGCCGATACGCCATGGGTTTTTAGAGCCCCATGCGGCACTGGCGGTCTGGGACCATTCCGGCCGGGTGTCCTTCTGGGGTTCGAAACAGAGTCCTTATTTTACATACCGCAATTTGGCCAAAGCCTTAAACATTCCGCTCAGCCAGGTGCGTGTGATTCAACCGTATATCGGGGGCGGCTTCGGCGGCAAAAACGAAATGTTTAATGTGGATTTTTGCGCTGCTTTGCTCTCTCAGAAAACGGGCAAACCCGTCAAGATTGTAGTCAGCCAGGAAGAGGTGCTTTTTGCTTACCGCCAGAGGCACCCGACATTCATCGATCTCAAGACAGGCCTCAAAAAAGACGGAACGATTCTGGCGCTTGAAGCCGATATCATTGCAGATGGCGGAGCCTATCTGAGCATCGGCGCCCTGAGTCTTTATTTGATGTGTGCCTTTTTCTGCATGCCATACCGGCTTTCCAATATGAAAGCCAAAGGATACCGGGTTTACACCAACACACAACCCTCCTGTGCCATGCGCGGACACGGGGTTCCACAGTCCCGATTCGCCGCGGAGGTCCAGCTCGACCTGGCGGCCAGAGAAATGGGAATCGATCCCGTTGATCTTCGATTGAAGAATGCTTTGAAGCCCGGGGAAACAACGCCTAACGGATTCAAGATTACCAGTTGCGGTCTCGAAGAATCGATTTTGGGGGCCCGGAAAATAATTGATCGTTGGAAAAAGCAACAGAAAAAAGACAAGGGCCCCAAGAAACGCGGAATCGGAATCGGCTGCTATGGATACGTCTCCGGACCACGCATGGCGGGTCATAACACGGCTGGTGCCGTAATTAAAGTTCACGAAGACGGGGGAATTTCTCTGGCGACAGGCTCCACGGATGTCGGCCAGGGTTCGGATACCGTCCTTTCTCAAATTGCGGCCGAGGTATTGGGCGTTCGTCTCGAAGATATTCGCTACGGCATGGTTGACTCCGACATCACCCCCCTGGATCCGGGCACTTTCGGCAGCCGGGTGACATTTGTGACCGGCAATGCGGTACGGATTGCTGCCGAAGATGCCAGGAGGCAACTGGCCCAAGTCGCTGCGGATGCATTAGAAGCAAATTCCGGGGATATCATTTTCAGGGATCGCAAGGTTTATGTGGCCGGGAGTCCGGAGCGCAGCATGGCCTTCAGCAAACTGGTGAAGATTGCGCAATATTCCGGAAGCGGTAAGACGATCCTTGGCCGCGGTTATTGGGCGCCTGAAGGTCTTGAGGTTCCCAATTTTAAGACCGGTAGAGGCAATATGTCCGCGGCTTATTCTTTTGGGGCGCAGGTAGCGGAAGTGGAGGTCGATACCGAAACCGGGTTTATGCATGTGACCCGGATGGCGATGGTCCATGATTGCGGTCAACCGGTGAATGAGATGCTTATGGAAGGACAACTGGAAGGCTCGGCCATTGGCGGTGTCGGCCATACGCTCATGGAGGAAATTGTTCGCAAAGATGGACAGACGATGAATCCGTCTTTTCTTGAATACCGGATGCCTTCAACCCTGGACGCCTGTCCGCTGGATATCCTGCATACCGACACCTACGAGGAGCTGGGGCCTTTCGGTGCCAAAGAGACCGGGGAAGGGATCCAGGTAGCCGTTGTTCCGGCAATTGTAAACGGCATCCATGACGCCGTGGGTGTGGCGTTTAAAAGAATACCGATTACGCCCTTCATGGTTTTGGATGCTTTAAAAGATAAATCCGGATCAATGTAATTACGCACATGCATTTACCGCAATTTAAATACACAGCGGCCAAAACAGTGGCGAAAGGCGTCTCTGCTCAGAAGACCTCCGGAAAATTTCTGGCCGGCGGTACAGATCTCTTCGTGGCTATGAAAGACAGAACCGTTGCCCCGGATATGCTGATCGATCTGAGCGGAATTTCCGGCCTCAAAGGGGTCAAACGGGATGCCCGAACAAAAGAATTGCGGATCGGTGCAATGACAACCCTGACCCATGTGCAGGAGAGCCCGCTCATTCTGAAGCATTTGCCGATTTTAAGCCAAAGTATTTCGCTTGTGAGCACGATGCAGCTTCGCAATATGGGAACCCTGGGCGGAAACCTCTGTTTGGATACGCGCTGCACTTATTACAATCAGCCAGCTTTACTCAAAAAGAGATGGGAGCCGTGTTTGAAGCTGGGTGGCAAGATCTGCCACGTTGTGAAAGGAAAAAATACGTGCTATGCCGTCTACTCCGGCGATATGGCCCCCCTTTTAATCGCTGCGGGTGCCAGAATCAGGGTCGCCGGCGACCAGGGTGTGAATGAAATGGATCTGCCCAGCTTCTTCAGCAGTTCCGGGATTAAGCCTAACGTGCTTGAATTTAATGAAATCCTGACCGAGGTTCGTCTGCCGCCGTTGCCTGTAAATGCCGGTCTCTCCTACCAGAAGCTGAGGCTTCGCGATACGATAGACTTTCCCCTGCTGGGCGTGGCGGTTTTTCTTCAATTGGACCCCCAAGATAAGACATGCCGTGATGTTCGTCTGGTACTGGGCGCGATCGGCCCTGCTCCCCTGGTGGTGACTGCAGCACATGAGCTGATGCACGGCAGGCGCATCAACTCCAAGTTGATTGATAAGGTTTCCAGCGCTGCGCAGAAAATGGCTCACCCCGTTGACAATACGGCATCCTCACCCGCGTATCGAAGGAAGATGATACCGTTATTTATCAAAAAAGCCTTTGATGAGGCACTGGAGACGATCGAACATGGAAATTAAAAGGCTTTTGCTTTATTGAGATAAACCGCCTCCGAAAATGTCTTGAATAGGCTGTGTAGACCTTGTAAATGCTCGACCGTTTAAATTTTGGGAAGCGACGCGAACACACGCGTTTTATTTGCCGTACACTGTATTATGGTAGGAAATCCTAATGTCAATTTTGGAAAAACTTGAAAAGACAGCCACCCGCGTCACCCGGATCATTGCGCTTATTGGTCTCGTCGGTTTGCTTGCATTGGCATCAGCAACCGTCCTGGATGTTTTTTTAAGGTGGATTTTCAACAGCCCCATCGTGGGGCTAAATGACACCCATTCGCTTTTTACGGCCTTGATCATTGTCTCTTGTTTTCCGCTTTGCATTTATCGACGCGGCAACATTACCATTCGATTTGTCGGCAATATTTTCGGACCCAGGGTAAACCATATTTTGGATGCCTTTGGCAACCTGGTGACCCTCATCATATTTTCCATAATGGCCTGGCAGATGTGGCTGTATACAGATAAACTGTTACGGGACGGAGAAACGACCTGGGTTCTCAATTGGCCGGTTTCGCCGTGGTGGCGTGTCGTCACGATTCTGATCTTTACCTGTGTGCCGGTGACACTCTTGATGTTTATTCGGGACTCAAAGTCGGCTTCAAAAAACAAAAACTCGACCGATCAGCTCGAATCATCATCAAAACAGCCACAAAAAGGAAATAAGTGATGGATCCAATTGGCATTGCCGTTCTCGGCGTTTTTTTCATGTTTGTGCTGATCCTTTTGCAGGTGCCGATCGGAATCGCCATGGCTGTCACAGGAGTAGTCGGTTACGGTTTATTATCGGGCTTCGGCCCGGCCGTCACAATTATTGCCACCGAAACCAGCAGCATAATAGCGAATGCCGATCTTGCAGTTATCCCGCTTTTCTTACTTATGGGAAATTTTGCTACGGTTGCAGGTCTTTCCGCGGATATCTACAACCTGGCGTATACCTTTCTCGGGCATCGTAAGGGCGGTCTGGCTTTGTCTACGATAGCAGGGTGCGGTTTTTTCGGGGCGATTTGCGGCTCCTCAACGGCCACGGCAGCCACATTCGGCCGGGTGGCCTTGCCTGAAATGCTCGCCAGAAAGTACGCCCCGCACTTTGCTGCCGGATGCATCGCTGCCGGCGGTACGCTGGGATCGCTGATACCGCCCTCTGTGATTCTGATCATTTACGCCGTAATGGCCGAGGAATTTATCATAACGCTCTTCATTGCAGCTATCATTCCCGGTATCATTTCCATCGGCGTCTATTTTATTGCCATTCTGATCTATTTAAAAATAAACCCCAAAGCAGGCCCCGCCGGTCCGCGCATGAGCTGGCCGGATCGATTTAAAACGGCTTTACGTTGCTGGGGGGTGATCCTTATCCTGGTGGTTGTTGTCGGCGGTATTTATGGCGGCGTATTTACGGTTACCGAAGCGGCCGCCTTTGGAGCCACGCTGGCTTTTTTGTTTGCATTGGGTCGCCGAAAAATGACGCGGAAAATGTTTTGGGACGCGCTTAGCGGGACGGCGCTAAGCACGGCAATGATTTATGCCATCATTATCGGCGCCAATATCATGACTTATTTCATCACCGTTACCCGTATGCCGGACGAGGTCGTCAGCCTTATTTCAGGGTTGCAATTGCCGACGTTTATGATTCTTGCCATTTTGTTGTTTGTCTACCTGCTGCTTGGCAGTATTTTTGACACCGTGGCCGCCATGCTGATCACATTGCCCTTTGTACTGCCGTTGATCACCGATATGGGTTACAGTCCGATCTGGTGGGGAATTGTCAATGTCGTTGTCATCGAGATCGGTATGATTACCCCGCCGATCGGTTTGAACGTCTTTGTTTTGCACGGCGTTGCGCCGGAGCTCCCGCTGAGTCAGATCTTCAGGGGCATATTACCTTTTCTTTTTGCAGATATCGGACGATTGATTATTTTGGTCGCCTTTCCAATTCTGATATTATGGCTGCCAAACATTTTAGGCTGAAAGAACTTCTTGCGGCCGGTCTTTTTAACGGTACCCGCTGGTCCCATGCCAAAAAGGAGGTGATAGATGCGTTTAAATCATAATTGAGAACTTTGGATTTATTTATTGCAAAGAAAATCTTGGATAGATATATCAGGTAAGCAATTACCCGAAGAAGGGGTTAATGAAAAAAGGAGGGTCGTCATGAAAAAACTAGCAATCACAGTTGTGCTTTTAACCGTTTTTGCGAGTGTGGTATACGCAGAGCCTATTGTTCTCAAATATGCTACCTTTGAGCCGCCCAAAGCTTTTGCGATTCGCAAAATCTGGCAGCCCTGGATTGATGAAATGAACAAAGCCGGTGAGGGCCTGTTTAAAATCGAGCTTTTCGCAGGTGGCACGCTTAACCGCAACCCTTTAAAACAATTAAATATCGTCAGAGATGGGGTGGCGGATATCGCCTTTATCCTGCCGTCTTACACCCCGGGAACTTTCATGGACGATTCGGTAGTCGAGGTTCCCTTTGTGGCCGAGACGGCCCTGCAGGCTTCGACAGCCCTTTACCGGCTGTATGAGAAAGGTCTTTTGAGAAATTATGATATCATTGTTCCGCTCATGGTTGCCACTGGACAACAATATGCGGTTCACAGTACATTTCCGGTCAAGGTTCCCCAGGATCTTAACGGGAAGAAAATACGATCGACGGGCAAAATGCAGCATTACATGGCAAAGGCTTACGGCGCTGCTCCGGTAGGAATGCCGGTAACGAAAATCGCCGAATCCATGAGTCGGGGCCTCATTCAGGCGACGACAAATGAGTGGAATGCCGTGCGCACATTTAAAATAGATGGTGTTGCCAAATACCATTGCATGTTGCCGCTTGGAACCGTTAGTTTTTTGCTGGCCATGAACAAAGAAAAATTCAACAGCCTGCCCCCAAAAGCCCAGGAAATTTTTATCAACAAGCGGGAGTACACGGGGCGTCTGTGGGCATCGCAGATGGACGAGGACCTTGGGATGTACTATAAAAAGGTTCAAAAGGATCCGAAGCACAATGTCTATATTCCAACAGCGGCTGAGACGGCGGAGTGGAAAAAAGCGATCGGCCCGGCTGTTGAGGCCTGGATGAAGGCTGACCCCAAGCGAGAAAAGCTGTTGAAGATTTATAAGGACGAAGTTGTCCGCGCCAAATAATAATAGTACCCATGAAGCCAGGCGGCTTTTATCCACTGTGCCTGATCACATTTAAGCTCAGGCGTTGTCATGCCGCGAAGCTTTCCCGACCGTTGATCGGGAAAGCTTCGTTTTTTTAGAGGGGTTATGCCCGCCGAAATAAGCGCTTCAGGTGATGTCTGTCCTGTTGAGAAATGAGCGGCTATTGGTCACTATGAAGTCCTCGAACGCAACGAACGTAGTAAGCGTTGCTCTTATAGTAACTGAGCACGTAAGCACCATCGAACATTATAATCCAGGCGTTGTGGGTGTGGTCCTCAAAAGTCGTTGCGGTCCAATAGCTCAGGGTATCCCGAAAGGGAATGTCTTTCCGCACAATCGGGCGTAACTCGTAGTAGAGAACGCTTCGATCCAGCAAGGTTTCCAGATCAGACAGGGTCGGCAAACGCCAATCTTTTTTGCCGTCCAATGAAAGCGAATCTGCATAATCCAGGGCTGTCTGCCAGGTCATCTCGCCTGGAGACTCACATTGCCATTCGAGGTCGGTTTTTGGATCTTTCCAGGTAAGCGATTTGCGCTCTCCCACGACGAAATCATCCTTTACTTACCTGCGGTCCAAGGTCCTGCAGGAATCGTCTCGGGGAATTTCTCAGGGTCCCCCCAGACAATGCAGTGGGTCGGACAAACCAGGCTGCATGCCGGCGCCTCGTTGCGGCCGCGTTTTTCGACGCAGAGGTCACACTTCACCGCCTTGATGATTTCGTGGTTAAACTGCATGACACTATGCGGACAGGCCTGCACACAACAGCTGCCGCAATTGATGCATCGTTTGGCCTCATTTATGACCATCTCCTCCGTTAGGCCCTGTTGCACTTCATTGAAGTTGTTGACGCGCTCCTGAGCATCCAGACGCGGCATTTGAACCGGATCGATCTTATTGTAAACCTCTTTTTGGGGGTTTGTAATTATATTGAATTCCTCTCCTCGGCCTAATTTAAGATCCCGACCTTTTATGAAAAAATCGATGGATGTGGCAGCCTGTTTCCCATCCGCGATCGCTTCGATAATGCTCTGGGGGCCTCTGACCGCATCTCCGCCGGCAAAGATATCGGGGTCATCGCTTTGCAGCGTCAGGGGATCAACGTTCATTGTGCCCCAATCACTCAGCGTGCAGGCGCACTCGGAGGTCAGGCAACTCCATTCGGCTTCCTGCCCCAAAGCTGAAATGGCGTTATCGACTTCAATCGTGAATTCCGAGTCGGGCACGGGTTCGGGTTTGCGGCGGCCGCTCTCATCGGGCTCCGTCAATTGCATTTTAAGACACTCGATCGCCTTTACGCGGCCGTTTGCGCTGATGAATCGCACCGGTTGGGTCAAAGTGTTTATGGCGATTCCTTCTTGCTGACATTCTTCAATTTCTTCGGCGTTTGCGGGCATCTCCTCCAGGCCCCGGCGATAGATGATAAATGCGTTTTCAGCGCCCAGGCGGCGGGCCGATCGCACCGCATCCATGGCGGCATTACCGCCGCCGATCACGGCAACGTTTTTCCCCAAAGCCACCGGTTCCCCCTGATTGACAAGGCGCAGATAGTCTAATCCCGGGTAAACACCGTCCAGATCTTCACCTTCAATACCCAGTTCTATGCATTCCTGGGTTCCGATCCCCACAAAAAAGGCCTTGTATCCCTCCTGGCGCAGCTGGGCCACGGTCACGTCCGTGCCGATTTCCACATTGGTTTTCATGGTCACGCCCAAATCGCGGATATGCTGAATTTCAGCCTCGACAATCTTGCCCGGGAGGCGATATGACGGTAGCCCGGTTGTGAGCATCCCGCCCAGCTCGGCGGCTTTTTCAAATACGGTCACCTGATAGCCTTTGACCGCCAGATAATATGCACAGCTCAAACCGGCCGGGCCGGATCCGACAATGGCGATTTTGTCTTCTTTTTTGTCTTTGATTCTCGGCATGTAACGTTTGGCGGCGTTTAGGTCCAGATCGGCGATAAAGCGCTCGATGCCGGGGATTCCCACCGATTT
>Ga0255055_10002669_pt1 | contig 12382 bp, 11 predicted proteins | sample JV7_2_27_MG_FD_188633 | JGI IMG/M metagenome (GOLD analysis project Ga0255055, IMG submission 188633) | Seawater microbial communities from Jervis Inlet, British Columbia, Canada - JV7_2_27 | ecosystem: Environmental > Aquatic > Marine > Inlet | place: Canada: British Columbia | collected...
CGGCAAGAAATACTCTCTGGACATCCCGATGAGGACAGGCCAGCAGCAGGAGTTCGTCATCCCGACTGCACCTGACTTGATTCAGATGGAGCACCGCCCTCCTGAACCACCCAAGAAATGAGCTTCTCCAGCTTGCCAATCTGCCATAATCGAAACTCTTATAAACCAACTAACCGAACTATAAGCAACACATAGCTGTGAAAATGGGTGTTTTCGTGATGAATCCGAGGCTCGGCTCGATGGGGAGTATTGTTCTTATTAGCTGTCTTCTCACCGTTTTTGCTCTTTCTTTGCCACCGTCGGTTCATGCGACATTCGAATACCAGTCGAATCCAGATGTCTATGGTTGCTTTTCCTTTACAAATGATACTCTCTGTAATCAGACATTCTTCGATGACGACTTCTCTACATACTACAATGGGACTGGTGAGGGTGGCTATGTTTACATGCGGTATGCTTTCGGCGACATCACTGGTTATGAAAGGGCTGCTACACAGTATCAGTTGAAGGTAGATAATATAACTCAGAATTTAACCATTCCTTTGGCTTGCTGGGGGTATCCACCAACTTATCCGAACAGTGTCGTATTTAATCTATACGAAAATGGTATCTTAGGAGATGGAACAAAAGAGCTTGCTTGTGGGGTTACAGGGGGGTCGGAGATTTCAATGGTCAACTTCACTGAAATGACCATGTATGAGGAAGATATGTTCAAGGAGATAATTCTAAAGGTCACACTGCACAGCCCGCAGAATACGACTTATTATTCTCCTCAGGTCTCACTGGACGTATCGGCGAATGATATCACCGACACGTGGTGGTATTCCATTGACGGTGGTGCGAATACCACTTTCACTCCGAACACCACGATAACGGGCACTGAAGGTGCTCACCATATCGAGGTCTATGCGAATGACAGTGTTGGAGAAATCGGTGGTGCAGTCATTGATTTCAGCAATTACATCCCACCACAGATTTCAATCAATGCACCCCAGAACCTGTCATATAATGATACCTTTGTCGCTTTCAACTTCACGCAGGTCGAGGATGTCCCTGCCGTTCTCTGGTATACCTTCCCGCAGGAGTCATGGCCTATGTTTATGTTGGATACGAACAACACTGGCCTCTCAACGAATTTCAACCCTTCATCTCCCATAAATGTGTGGAGCTACGATACTCAGGATGAGATACGTGCAGGGGCTGCCGTTTCAGATGGTGTGGTCTACTTCGGTTCTGATAGGGACGACTTCCGTGCTGTTGATTTGAATGGGACTGAGCGATGGAGCCTTGACTTGAATAGCGATGTTCGTTCCACTCCAGCTATCGTCGATGGTGTTATCTATGTCGGAAGCCGTGACACCGACCTCTACGCTATCGATGTCAATGGGACTATAAGATGGCAATATAGTGCAGGTAATGACCTTGACTCCTCACCGACAGTTGTTGATGGTGTAGTCTATATCGGTAGTCGTGATTATGACCTGTATGCGATTTATACCAATGGGACTCTCAAGTGGCGGTTCAGCACTGGCAATGAGGTTTACTCGACTCCAGCGGTCGTCGGTGATGCAGTGTATTTTGGTAGCAATGATAACAATTTTTATTCTGTTGATATAAACGGAACAGAACGATGGAATTATACCACTGGTGGACAGGTGCGTTCATCTCCTTCATACGTTGATGGGGTCATATATGTCGGCAGCCGTGACAGCAATGTTTATGCATTCTATGAGAACGGGACTCTGAAATGGAACTATACCACTGCTGGGAGCATTGATGTGACTCCTATAGTTGTGGATGATGAGGTCTTCGTTGCCAGTGGTGACTGGTGGTTTTATAAGCTTGACTTGGACGGGAATTATATAAATAGATATTACCCGAATGTGGTTGGAGGGGGTAGCCCGTTCTCTCCAGCATCACAAGCTGTGGCAGGAGATACGATTTATTACACAACTGATTCTGATTCAATAATCGCATTCAAGCTGAACGTGTCGACTAATAGGGAATATTGGAGTTACAAAACGACTGGTGATAATATCCGTTCACCTCCAGCGGTTGCTGCTGGGATGCTCTTCTTCGGGAGCTTCGATGACTTCATGTATGCTTTTGCTGATGGGACTACGACGAACAGCCTAGAAAGGACGTTTGCCCTACCTGATGGCTCATATGAGATGCGGGTCATCTCAAGGGACACGCTTGGTAATATCAACGAAAGCACTGTGTATTTCACTGTCAACGACGTGACATTACCACAGATTATGATATCCTCTCCTCTGGATGCGGTATACGCAGCCTTGAATGTGACCCTCAGCGCCTCAGCCAATGAGCCAGTGGACACATGGTGGTATAATCTCAATGGTGCTGGGAATGTGACTTTTGTTTCCGATACCGTGATAACTGGTGCAGAGGGTCTGAACAATCTGATTGTGTATGCGAATGACACTGCTGGGAACATCAACAGTTCTGAGGTCGATTTCACGGTGACGCTGCCTATCCCTGCGACAGGAATCTATGGTCTCCTCACTCATGCGGGTTCAGGCACAGGATACTTCCTTGACGCTGTCAGGGAACCAACTGTCGATATAGTCCTTGGTCTTGGCATCGTTGGTGGAATCATCGCAATTTTCACTGGGCTGGCTTTCGCCATCGTGAACATGTTCTCTGGTGGCGTGAGCAAGCTACGCAGCTAAAACCCCTGATAATCTGCCATAATCGATACTCTTTTAAACCCATCAAATGAAATATTATTCAGCACTGAGCCGTAGTGGGTGTTTAATTGTGCATGAAAGAATGATTGGAACAGTGACCAGAAGCATCTTTATCATATGTCTAATATCCATTTTTTGCCTCTCTTTTTGTCTTCCATCGGTCGCTGCGTCTCCAGAATGGTGGGATATGGATTGGGAGAAAAGGATACCAATCAACATATCCGTGAGTTCTGGAACCACTCGGCAGGATTATCAGGTTTCTTTTAATATAACTTACAATGAGAGCATGCAGGCGGACTTTGACGATTTGAGGTTCATAAATGCTTCGGACAACACAAAATTCGACTACTATATCGAGTTTAAGATAGATTCTACTTATGTGGATGTGTTGGTTAAGATTCATCCGAACATAACAACCACGAATCAAACGATTTACATGTATTATGACAACTCCGCTGCGAGCAGCGAGAGCAATGGGACTTTGGTATTCGATGTTTTCGATGATTTCGATGACAACTCGATGGATGCCATGTGGACGACGGCAACAAAGAATTTTGATACTAATGCCACTGAGACTGGCAAGGTTATGGATATAACTGGAGATGGTTCTGGCGGGGGCTATTGGGTGTCGGCTGCTTGGGTTGAAATTCCCTCCTTTGGGAAGGCGGATTATGGATGGGCTGCCAAGGCAGATGTCTATGCAGACCAGACTGCGACACAATACGGTGTCTCTCTTCAGGGGATAGGTTTCTGGAATAGCGTGAATAGCTACAAAGATGCTACCAGCGTTACTTTATATGATGGAACCATAAATGCTTATCAATGGGAAGGGGGAAATGGCATATTCGGTATTGCTCCTCCTAACGGTGGTGGCCCAGATTCTGATAGTTGGACAGGGAGTTTGGATGTTTCGCATGCTGACCAGACTTGGAGGAATCTGGAGCTGATATGGAACTCCAGCGACGGCAAGATGTGGTATTATGACGATGAGGGGCATGTCGCAAGCAATGCGATGAGCTGGACAAATGAAGACCTTGAGTTTTTCTTCTTTACCTTGGGTCGTGACAATCCTGATGGCACTATTATTGCAAGGATGGATAATTTCACTCTTCGCAAATATCACTCACCAGAGCCAACATATGGTTTCGGCATCGAGGAACTATCAGTTTCTCCGCCTGACCAGCCGACACTTGTCGAGCCAGCAAATGATTCGGTGGCTATCATACCCGTTACTCTTGCGGTGGCGGTGACTGACCCAGACGGAGATTACATGAATGTGACCTTCTACAACTCGACTGGGTATCAGATAGGCGCTGTCGAGAATGTTTCCAATGGCACAAATGCCTCGGTTGTATGGTCGAATCCAGCCCTTTTCTTCAATCATACTTGGTATGTCAATGTGACCGATGGTCTGTTCACTGTGCAGTCGCCAATCTGGACGTTCCTTGCCAATGATGAGCCTATGGCGCTGAATATGCATATCATAAGCAGAGACGTAAGCTCGATTACCTTTGAATGGGACAACCCGCCAGACGGTGAGTGGGTTTCCCTTATGGTCATAGAGGAAGATGAGACTTTGAGACAGGTAATCACTACTCGTGATAACTGGACGGCTTCAGCTCTCAAATGGAACAGGGTCTACAACTTTACTCACCAGTCGGGTGACATCTATCTTTCAATCGGGAATTATTACAGCTTCCTTGTCAAGACCGAAGGTTGGCATGAGGATTATTTAGGCATCCTCGATTACAAGAGGCAAATCACTGTGGATGATGTCGTCTCAGCCGACTTGGATAATTACATCGTCAATCTCACTCTTACTGATGAGAACTTCGACTTCTCGAAAATCAATGACACTGTCAATGGCAGCGATGTGAGGTTCGTTGAGTTCGAGGGCGTGAATGAGCTCGCTTATGATGTTACCTATTTGAACGTCTCTGGTGCTGGCGGTCAGTCCATGCAGGTCATTCCTAACTCAACGAACTGCGTCGGGAACTGGGTAGACTGCAACAAGTCATATGATGCAGACCCAGATACCCTTGCGTCTCCTTTCATATATACCGAGGCCACTGTATACTTCAACTACACCATACCGATTGGTGCTAAGGCTTCCACAAAGTGGACTGTTAAGGATGGTGGCGGTTGGGGATGGCAGTTCGACATGCCAGATGACTGTTTCAATGGAGACACCGAGCTCAAGCTTAGGGCTCATGCGAGCTACAATGACACGAGCGTTGAGTGGTCTTGCCAGAACAACACGGACAATGACTGGGTTTCAATGAGATACGAGAACAGCTCCTACCATGTCTATTACAGCGAAATCAGGTGGTATTTCAGTGCTCTCGCTCATATATCGGTCAACGTGTCGCATCTCGATGCCAACTATTCCACGAAGTTCTGGTTCTATTATGGCGGGGTCACGACTGATAATTCCACAACACTGTCTGGCTTTGATGGGACTTGGCATAATACGACAGTAGGGAGTGAGGTCGCTTTCACGGCTCCTAATCCAGTGCTCAGTGATGTAGTCGTCGAAGAGATAAACAACACTGCTGTCAATGTATCTTGGAATGTCACGATGACTTCCGATAGCAGGGTCAGGTATTCGTTGAATGAGTGGTTCGTTGGTGAGAGCAACAGCGAGTTTTCCAACTACACAGATATCGTGGTCATCAACATATCGGGTCTGACGACCGACACGACATGGTATTTCGATGCCGTTTCATGCGACAATACCAACCTTTCAAACTGCGGTAACAACACGGCTAACTTCACACTTGGGACTCTGCCATCGATGCCAAATGTCAGCATTTTCAGCTACAACGAGAACAGAGCTGATGAGGAGGTCAGGGTCTGTGTTGACCTTGCTGATGCAGATGGGCAGAGCGTCATGCTATACTTAGAGTATTATGCGCTTGGCTCGCCTTACGAGGTTTTCAACATATCCGATAATGTGAATACCTCTGTTCCAATAATAGCCTGTTTCACTGTCCCAGTGAATTACGGCAACAACTATGTCTACAGAGGGGTCGCAGAGGGCAATGTGTCGACTGGCTACAGTTCAGGCTACGTGAATGAGTTTCTGAGCATACAGAACTTCTTCGCAGGCAATCCTATCACCGATGATGATGACAACAGGATAAGGGCTCACTCTGGATACAGGGAGGGCTCCTGCCAGTCTGAGGACTATATGTGGATTGAGACGAACCTCGTGGGCGTGGGCGACCTGCGTGTTAGGTGGTTCAACGGCTCGTGGACTTACGTTCCCATGGTCAATGACACCGATTCAGACATGTGGTATCTCAACATGTCTGGTCTCGACGGGACTTGGGTGACATTCGAGATTTGGAACGATACTGCGATGCAGCTCAACTGGACTAAGCCGAGCCTCAATCATCCGCTTGCCTTGCCTAACCTGCCTGAGAGGAAATACGTGTCCTTCGGTTGCATTCCTGAGCCAATCAGTTACACTCTCCTATATCTCGACTCACTGCCATACTACAACTCCGTCTACAGGTGGTGCATCGCATCAGGTGGCAACCTGTATGAGTGCATGCTTGCCGAATATGTCGGTGGCGGACGGGAGAGCGGTATGGGCGCTGATAGGTCAGGATATGAATGGGAGAGGGGCAACATGTTCAGAGGCGGTATCACCAATGGTGAGTCCTTCGACACTGGTGTCCTAAACCCAGAAAGGGGTGAGCATGTATTTGACCAGAACAAGGCTCTCCTGCCTGATGGGTATCCGCTTGATTATGGTGAGGATGCAGATATCTCCCATTCGAATGGTCTTCCAAACGGCTCTGATGAATACAGGTATTGCTTCGCCTTCCTTGACTTCTGGTGGAACAAGACGCAGATACCGAGCAACGGCATCTCGGACTACTATCTCCATTTCTGGCATTCCGACCAGATGTTCAGCCTATACTTCTGGGAGCCTCAGGACTACAGGTTCGATTTCATCACCCTGTTCAAGTGGGAGTTCGACCAAATCACGTGGACGAGGGACTTCAGTCCTGTAGAAGGAACGATGATAACCGAGCGCAATGATGTCCTGACTACGAGTGGGACGACCTTCAATGCGACCTATGATGAGAGCTTGGGTATCTACTACAAGTCCTTCGATGAAATCACTTTCGATTCTGACAGCGATATCTATGATTACGGTCTCCATATGGATGCCATGTGGACGAATGTCATGCTTGGTCAGTATCAGCAGGCGTTCATAATCTTCAACCTACCTGACAATGCGACCTTGCAGGGCATGGACTCCGACAGTGATGGTCTTACCGATTTCGATGAGCTCTTCGTTCACTACACCAACCCGAAGTCAGCCGACACGGACGAGGGCGGGAACCCCGATGGGCAGGAGGTCGGGCTCGGCATGAACCCTAATATCTGGACTGACGATGATACGACACCGCCGAACATAACCATCAGCGCCCCAGCTCCGACCGCTTACGGCAACCTTGACAACATACCAGTCCTGATAACATTCGATGGCGAGGCCGTGAGCTGGACTGGCTCGCAGGTCGAGGGCTATGCCATGTTCTTCGAATACACGAATGTGACTTCCGTTGTCGGCGCTATTGCCCCTCTCCCAGTTGCGACCTACAACTTCACGGTCTATGCCAATGACACGCTGGGCAACATGGGCTCCGAGAGCGTCGTCTTCGAGGTCTACTACACTGGCGTTCAGCAGATTCTTGTCGATACTGGCTCTGGTCTCGGAGGCTTCCTCGTCGGTATAACCGACCCGACTGTGAATCTTGTTCTGGCACTTGGCATAATAGGCGGTATCATTACAGTCCTACTCGGTGTCGTTGCTGCGATAAAGGGCGTTTTCTCTGGTGCGGGTTATGAATCAGATGTAGAATAGTTCTGCCAATCTGCCATAATCGCTAACCTTTTAAATCAGGTTGCCAATTTATACTCATGAGATGGACTTTTCCACTGCTGGTTCTCCTTATTGGCATGCTTATTCTGCCATCTGTATCTGCCGTTTCGATAAACCTTAACTACCCTCAGGACAACGCTCTCGGTATCTCACTGAATCCTAATCTGAGCGTGGCGGTCTCAGGTGCATCCTCCGCTTACAATATCACCTTCTTCGAGCATGTCTATGGCCTCCCAGATGAGTTTAATCATACCATGGTGTGGGGTGGAAGTGGGTCTTGTGATGACAGCAACATAATCCGTGGGCCCAGTTATGCTCATGATGGCAACTGGAGCACCGATGTCTATGCTGATTGCCATTCCGCTGGTGCTGATTCGAGAATGAGAATCTTTGAGAATTATACTGGGATTACGGATGAATATGTGATTTATAGATACAAGTTCATTAATCCTTGGGGTGCTGGTTGGAGCACCTTTTCGGGTCTCTATATCTGGAACTACACCCTCGGTGATTATGACCATCTTTTTCTATTCACTCCATATTTGCATGAGGGGAATCGCACTTGGCAGAATCCAAGCGATTATATACAGGGCGGGAAATTGGTCACAAAAATCGTCTTGAGGCTCAGCTACGGTTCCGATAGGTATTATGAATCGACTTTGAGCTCCATGATTTATAATGAGACAGGAGTTCTCAACAATACCAATGTCACCTATTCGTGGTTGGGACGCAGTTATTCATCTACCTATGATTGGTCAGTCATGGCGACTGATAATCTCACTTTCTCACCTATCTGGAATTTCACTACTATAGCGGAACCTGAGCAGCAGCAGCAGTCACAGACTGGCTTGCAGGCTACGCTCTCTGGAGCTGGCTCTGGTTTGGGTTTCTTCCTAGATGAGATAAGGGAACCGACTGTTGATATGGTGCTTGGTCTCGGTTTCATCGCTGGAATCCTCATGATAATCGGTGGAATCGCCTTCGTCTTTACCGATGCGTTTTCTCACGTATAATATATATAATACCAACTAACAGTTAATATATTATGTAAGTGGGTGCGATAAGCTTAAATATCTTCCTGATGAAAATAATCATATGAACCCGAAATTCAGGCTCACAGTTCAGAGCCGAACCTACGGTGCTGATGACATCGTCACGGATGAACAAGGAAGCTTCCAAGGGAACAACGGTTACGAGAACCGTCAATTGGCAAATGCCATGAATGTCGTTTCTGAGCATTGCGTCACACGGCATGCCATTCTTTCTTTATACCAAGAGGGGGGTAAACCAGATGGCGGGTAGGTATGAGGTGAACACACGCACCTTCCTACCGAGTGATAGTATCAATTTTCCAAATGATATTGTGTCAAAATCCAATGCGGTTTTCAGTGGCGACACGCCTCATGAATCAGAGATTGCTGGTGACGCTACGGCTCAGGCTATAACTGGTCATTCTCATGGTCATGGGATATACTTCGCATCGAAGTCAAGATACAGGATAAGGCAGTGATTCTTATGTTCTATACACGCTCTCAGACGAGAAACAGGATGGTCAGGGATGGCTCTGGTGGTCTAATCGGCCTCATGCCAATCTCCGTGACTCAGGACATGAGCTACAGGAATGGTGGCTTGTCTACATTCGGCTACAGCACTGATGTCAATTCTGAGCAGCAGGTCGACAAGGCTCTTGACAACTATCCATCATACATCTCACGTGTCTTCAGGAACCTGATACTGTCTTTCAGCAAGGGAGTGTGGAGGTCAAGGCGATGACCGATGCCTTATCGGGTGACCTTAAAATCACTGCGACAGGAGTCGAATTCTCTGATAAGGTTGGCAGTCATGTGACGGATGAGCAGATATGCCTTCTCTACAGGACAGCAGACAAGCTCGGTAAGATTCCAGTGGATGATAGATATCCAGCAAATCCAGCGACTGCTGCTGGTATGGAGACGATGTATGGCTGGCATCGACCATGTCGAAGGAATGAGCATGGTGTTCCATCCGAATATGTCACTCTGGGCATCGTAGAATCGGGAAAGAGGCTCGGCATGTGGACTGGTAATGAGGGGAAGTGATTAGTGATGGATGCGCTCTCAGGTGACATCGTGATTGACGGTAACACTGTCAGGTTCTCGGATAGTGTAGGGCATCGGGTAACCAACGAGCAAATGTGCCTTCTTCAAAGGACAGCCGATAAGCTCGGAAAGTTCGCAGTTCAGGATAGATATCCAGCTAATGCGGTCTTCTCAGGAGTAATGGAGCAGTGTTATGGCACGAACAGTCCGTCTTGGCGCAATGAGCACGGCGTTCCAGAGCAATCCGTATCGGATGACTTCCAGCGATATCTCAGGAATAATGGATGGTGATTATTATGCCAACTGATATAGAATACTTCGAAGGTCTTACCAGACCGTTCACTTCTTACAGGAATGTGGAGGTCTACGGTGCTGACCGAGTGGAAAGGATGAGTCAGCTACCAAGGGAGCTCGGCGCTGTCGAGGAATCGATAACAGAGATAGCTGCTCAAATCAAAGCTGGTGACTTCGTCCGCCGTTGAAATCTCTTTCTTCTTCTGTATGTGGGTGCGATACCTTTATAAACCTTTCTATCAATTATAAAGTGGAGTTTAAACAACTCTTCCCATGAGATAATCGGATTCCAGCCCGTGGCGCATATGCTTTCGGGTGTGTGCGCCTCTTGTGGGATTTAAAGCCCGAAGCTCTTAGCGAGTCAGGGTATAAGGAAAGTGAAATCCATGCAAACGCAATTAAGTATGGGGGAGCAGCCCCAGAAGGAATTCGCTGACATCAAGGTCAGCCCCAGCGAACTTAGCGACATGCAGTTCTTCCGTTACAGGAAGGTTGGTGTCGGAAGGCTCGTTGAATACATTCGTGCCGTCACACCAGACGGCAGAGAGGTATTCCTTTTTGATACCGTCTCCAAGAACCAGCTAGTCTCAAGAATCGGAGGAAAGATAAGCGAACTCCGCAGGATATATGACTACCAAGAGCGGAACCAACTTCTTCAGCACCTTGCAAAAAGCAGGAGCGAACCAGTCATCTTTCGACTCGTCCGTTCCAACGGTAACTGGCACTGTTACGCAGTCGTGACAGAGAAGTTCACCGAGGTCAAGCATGTAGAGCTCTACCGAATGGTCGAGGCAGAGCTCCAGTCAAGGGGACTCGTTTGGCAGGACACCGAGGAATTCAGGACGAACACACGTGTCTGGCGAACCTATCTCTTCGAGCGAAATGTCGGCACTAAGGTCGGTGACCTGATTCAGGTAGGTCTTCGTGTCTGCAACTCGGTCAAGGCGACCTCCAGCATAATATTCTACCCATTCTGGATGCGACTTGCGTGCACCAACGGAATGACCTCCAGCAAGGGCGTGTGGAAGCCAGCAACTGTCCACAAAGGCAACAAGCTCGATATTCTGGGCTCTGTCAAGCAGACTCTTGAGGAAGCCCTGAATCAGGCATTTGGATTCGAGCAGCTTGTCGTCAAGGCGAGGGAGCTGAAAATCACCGAGGAGAACATGCAACTCCTCGTTAAGGAGCTCTCCATTAAGAAGGGCTTTGCTGAGTATGTCCAGCGATACATCGGCTACAGGGTCGACAAAGAGGATAAGACCTTGTGGGGACTGGTCAATGCGATGACCTACGTGTCATCTCATGAGGTCAAGCCAGAGATGTCCAAGCTGAAAATCGAGCAAACTGCTCATTCGCTTTTGAGAGGCGGTGATAAGATGGTAAGGGAGCTTCTGGCTCCCAAGCCTTCATCTTCACAAGCAGACCAAAAAGTCTGCGAGGAATGCGGCCTACCTGAGTGCAAGGGTGCTCTTGGATATGCCTGCCAGTATATCGAGGTGGGATAAATGGAACGAAAAATCTTCGAGCTACCAGTGAATCCGATGACGAAGCAATCCAGTCGTATCGTCATCGAGCTACCGTCTCCTGACAGCGTCTGGTATCTTGTGCTTGAGCCATCAAAAGCAGTTCCTCTTATCGGCCTCTCAACCAAAAAGGGCAGTGTGATATCAGCCAAGGATGTCCTAGACTGCGCTGCAAAGCAACAGGGCGAGAACTGGGTTGCGCAGTTCGTCATGGATGGCTATTCGAAGATTGAGGTGAAATCATGTTCGGTCAAGAGATAGTCATCCCGTATGGCAGGGGGGAACCCCGTGAGTTCCGTCTACGTGAGTTTGCAGACTGCCTCAAGGAGCGCCAGTCCACAATCAACTTCAAGGTATCGTCTCGTGGATGGTGCTACATGCTTGAGAATCTCAATGTGATTACCAAAGCCAAGTTCGGGCTGGTGCAGCGTCTAATCAATGAGTGCCGAAAGAAGGGCTACCTGCCAATTCGCTTCGTTGCAGAGGAGGAGGCACGTTCTTTCTCCTGCGTCGAAGAGCCAGATGCTACCCAAGACCGACCAGCCGACCATATCAGGAGCTGGCTCGCTGCCGTCAAGAACTGCCACAAGCGTATCGATGTCCTCTTCTGGAAAGGCCAGAAATACTACATCCAGCTTCTGGTAGAGAAAATCGACCTAAAAACCCTGTTCCATCCAATCTGCGAGCAATACCATATTCCCATTGCGACGAGCAAGGGCTGGTCGTCCATCTTGCAGCGAGCGGAAATCATGGAACGCTTCGCTCTTGCCGAGGCCAATGGTCTGAAGCCCATACTTCTCTACTGTGGCGACTTCGACCCTGTAGGTGTCCAAATCTCCGACATGCTTAAGAAGAATCTCAGCGAGCTTTCCGAGGCTATAG
>Ga0255055_10002670_pt1 | contig 12373 bp, 12 predicted proteins | sample JV7_2_27_MG_FD_188633 | JGI IMG/M metagenome (GOLD analysis project Ga0255055, IMG submission 188633) | Seawater microbial communities from Jervis Inlet, British Columbia, Canada - JV7_2_27 | ecosystem: Environmental > Aquatic > Marine > Inlet | place: Canada: British Columbia | collected...
AAATTAGAAATGGCAAACATACCTTGAAACTTTAATAAAGATACATATAAATAATTAGTCATGGATGACTCAAACGTAGAATGCTCTCTCCCTCCCAGCGATCAATCATTCGCATTTATTAGCCTTTCTCTCCAAGATCGCCTGAAAGTCGTCGAACTAGGAATGAAACTTCTCGAGACAGGCAATCGTCAACTCCAATATTGGAACGATGAAGAATGGGAAGTTAAAATGACTGCCGTCACGTCAGAGAAGGACACTATCATCAAGCGTCTGAGGACGGATCTAAAAGCACAGAAAAAGGAGTGCGAAAACGTCGTCTCAAAACAAGCAGAAACGAATCGGACGCTGGCAGTCCAGATACGAGGCGAGACACAAGCTTTATACAATAACGAAGTCTTAGAACTAAGAGGGAAAGTCGAACGCCTAGAAGCTCAGATAGCAAAGAAGAGTCTCGAATACGGGGAACTTCATCAAAGCCTATACGCATCATTCCAAGAGCAGATGGAAGCAAAAGAATTTCACCGAGAGGAGAGAGTAGATAAGCTCCGCCAGCGTTATGAGGATCTCCTGAGAGAAGAAAAGCAATTATCAAGAAATAATTTGATCAAAAATCAAAATTCTACCATCAAAGGGCAGGCTGGAGAGGACTTCACCGTACATGAACTCAATCGACGATTCCCAAAAGCCGAGTTCGAAGATACACGGAAACAAAAGGGAAGAGGTGACTTCGTCATGAAGGAAGGGAGTTTGTGTATGCTGATTGAAACCAAGAACTACAAGAATAATGTAACTAGGCCAGAGATCGATAAGTTCTATCGAGATATGGGGACCAATCTCGACGTACAATGTGGTCTGTTTCTCAGCCTGAACTCTGGAATCTGCGCCAAGGATGATTTCCATTTCGAAGTGATCGAGAATAAACCTGTGATCTTCCTACGCAATGTCTCCGATAACATGAAAAATATAGATGCCGCAACACAAATATTGAAACTTGTTCTCAAAACAGAGGCGATCGATCTAAGCAGCGAGGAAACCATCGGTAAACTCAAAAATCATATCCCAACTATCAAGAGAAACTGGAATAAGATGAGGCTACAAATTCAGAAGTTCGAGAAGGCGATGTTGGAGTGTGTTTTTTCACAGGAAGGTATTGTGAAGGATATTTTTGCGATGATAGATGTAAAATACTGACCCTGGCTTCCGCACCGTCATCGGATCGACTGGAGTGGTCTACTGGGTGGATATTGAGGTCAAGTCCTGCACTTGCCCTCACTTTCGGAATCGCACGCCGACAGAGGGTTGTAAGCACTACGAGGCCGCCTTAAAGGGACTGGACAGAGTGGGACCGAATGCTCGGAGCTACAAGATGGAGCGGATGTCTGTCGACGGCAACCATGAAGAGGTCGGCATTTTAAATGTTCAAAGGTGTAAAAAAGTAAACCCTAATAATATAAAGAAGAATGTTCGGCTTGTGTAAATATCGGAATATCTTCGGGCGTCCAGGGAAAGGACTACATCGTTTCCGCATCTTCAACATTCCTGTGGTGGATGTTGCACTTACCTTCCTTCTAGCAAAGATTATACAAAAGCTGCTGTTCCCTCGGCACCACTATGGAGTTATTCTATTTTTTTGCTTTATTTTAGGCATTATTTTGCATCGAGTTTTCTGCGTGAAGACGCCTATTGACCAGTTCCTATTTTCCTAGCTTACGCGTCCTACGTCCCTTTCCGCGCCTGCCACTATTCCGAGTACGACGTTTTTTGGAGCCTTTACCCTGATGTAGGCATCGATTGTGAAGGTTTTCGAGTCTTCTCCATTTAAAATTGGCGATTTTCTTGTTAATTCTGTCGATAGTTTCCTTTCTGGTACCGGTTTGTCTCCTAATTCCGGCATCTCTGCTTAGTTCCCGCAGTCTCGCGGGACGCAAATTCCCAAGACACTCGTCAACATCAAGCCTCAAACGACGCGCATACTCTCTCTCGACTGCCCTCTTTTTCCCAGATCTTAAAGACTTCTCATGCGGAGTTCCTTTATTATCTACAAACCGAATAGCAAAAAGATGGTCAGGACCAACCTTGTAAAGGTAACCGTACTTATCCACAATCTTCTGCTCGTCTGCCATTACAATATCGTGATATTTTTTTGGAAAGTATATATAACGGATGTCTTACAATTACCTATTCAAATTGATCGTCATCGGGGAACCGGCCGTGGGGAAGACCGCGCTGGTGAAAAGACTGGTCGGAAGCGGATATCTCGACGTGTACGAGCCGACAATTGGCGTAGACTTTCTCTCCAAAGTCATCAGACTAGCCAATGGCGTGATCATCAAAAGCCATATATGGGATACGGCAGGGCAAGAATGCTTTGGTCCAATCATCAAATCATACTACAAGGGGACCGCTGGAGCTGTACTGGTTTTTGATGTAGGTAAGAAAAGAAGCTTCGAAAAGCTTGACTATTGGCTAAAGCAATTAGATGAAAATAAAGACCATGCTAATACAATCCCGATTGTACTAGTAGGGAACAAGGTCGAAGCGGAAGGACGGGCAGTAAGCCGAGAAGACGCACAAAAGTATGCCACCGGTAAAGGAATAATGTACGTGGAAGCCAGCGCCAAAAAAGGCATAAATATCGACAAATTCTTCCGAACCCTGATAATCAACATTTATAACAATATGGACGTCCGCGGAGGAATTGGCATCAAAAAAAACTCATACCCCGAAAGTTTTGAAGAACCAGAACGTTCCTGCGCTACAGCAGGGAGCATCAGCGCATGCTGCAACATCACCTAATACTGATACATCTGCTGAGCTAGCAAAGAAAAAGAAAAATCAGATGCCAAGTCTACCGGATACCCTTTGTCGTCCAGTAGTCTTACCCTTAGCCTCTTGATCCTTGTAGGACCGAAATAAGTCCGCGCATTGTCTAAACCAGCGAGATTTTCTATTACGAGAGGCGCATGCGGCTCAGGAGAGATGCGATGAATGGGAAATCTGAGTAATACATTGGATGCTGTAGGGGCGAAATACCGTTGCTGGCTTAGAGTCTTCTGAGCGTTCATAATCTGGGCAGCCGTATACTTTTGGGCATGTGTCATGTTATTACTCCCGTCAATGATCGGGTTCGGGTTAGGGGTGCCTCTCCGGCACGCCCGCGGGATCATGTTCGGTCCATGTTTTCCTTTCTTGAAACCGATGGAGGCACAGTGCTCCACACACACAGGGAACGACGCTTCCACTTTCTTGAAATAGTCCGGTAACTTGAATTTCTCTCGATTGTTTGTGAGAGTCGACATATTACCGCTGTTACGATTCTTATTGAAATCGTCGACCTCCAATATCATATATTTGGTACCAAACTGGTTGAAAGTCGATTCACTCTGTATACCTAGCCAAGTTCCTCCGATCTGGGCTGGGTCTCCCTTAGCCCACTCATTCAGTGAGGCATCTGCGATTGGCTCTGTATTTGTGACAGCCTGATCGTAAATCGGTTGTCGGAACCCTAGAAGCCATCCAAGGTTAGAATCCATCTTGCCGCCTGTATTTTTGACGTGACAGGAGGAGATATCACAGGTTAATCCGCAATCCTCGGAATACCATACGATCCTCAAAACGGCTGGCACTTCCCCATTCTCCACGGCCACTGCGGTCTTTTGAGTCGAAGGGTCGATGAATACCCTAACAGGGTACCCATCCGACGCCAGCAGGTTATTGATGACCTCCATGAGAGTCTGCGCAGTGTAGTTTCCGTCGGGAATTATAACGCAATTGTGAGAATTGTCGTACTCGATTTCAAAGCTAGTCGTCCCATAGCGCTTTGAGAACGTGTAATAACTCGAAATTGGGATCTCGATGGTGCCGACGGTCAGAGCCATAACGTTGGTAATGGGCTCAGAGAGAAGGAAGGTGAAATCAGTGCTCGTATCCATTTGCCGTATCATGGTGCTATCGTCGCCAAAAGAGCAGGACGTGCTGTCGCCGTCGCTGAGAATCTCGCGATATTGGCTGTCGATGTTAATCCATGTCAAATGGTAATTTCTCAAAGATGGGTTCATTGACCCCTGGACGAACGGTAGATTTGCGAAGGCATTTGGAATCAGGAGTCTCCGCTGCGCCTGCGTCCCGTGGTCGTCGAGAACTGAAACGTTGTTGCGTCTGTTAGGCAACTGTTCGGCGGCCCTCCCACTAATACCACCATCCATAAATATCTCATTCTGCATCATATTCTCTCCTGGCTCCGCCGGTTCTTCTTTTTTAGACATCTTCACTAGATCTTCGCCCGCGTCTACTAGCGATTCCACCTTGTCGAGGACTTCTTTCCCCTTGCTCAGGGCTTCCTGTACGGAGGCGTACCCTGACAGTAGCCGGTTCGCCGCTTTGGAAAAGAACTCGACATACTGCGGCCGACCCTGCTGCCTATACTGGTCCATTAGACGCGAAGCTACCTCCATGATCTTATCTCTCGTTGTCGGCTCTGTAATGCCGAAAATACTGAGCAAATCGTCGATGTTATATGAATCTACAGAGAAGTCAGGACCGTCTTCCATATACTAAAGACGAGTTTTTAATTTAATAGAGAATAACGCTATTAAATTAGCAAACAGCCTAGTTCCGACTATCCTCCTCAAGCAGTGCCGTTATGAGTTCACGTGCTTCTTTTCTAGTCAACTTCAAATCTCGCGCGACTTCAAGGATCAACGCATCCTTCTCCGTGTTGAGGCGGAAGCGCCGCGGCAGGAACCTATTGAGGATCTCTTTCGCTTTGAGGCGGCACCGCGTGCTGTTTCCGGCTCTGCGGGTCCTGCGGCGTCTCCTGCGCTTGCGTCTTCGATGTCTCGTACGATGGTGCCTTTTTCTTAGTGCCTTTTTCTTCGTCGTTTTTCGTGGTCTTCGCCTTCTGCGCGTACGTGCGCCTCCGCCGTGTCTCTTGGTCAACGCTTTCCTGGCTTTCGCCAGCATGTCGTCGGCTAATGTTCCCTCGCTCAGCGATCCTTCTTCGTGTGGTTGTAAACGTCCTGACCTGAGATAAGTGAGTGCATCCGAATCGGCATAATCCTCGCCTATCTTGAGCGGCGTCGTGCGCGGCGTCTGGCCGCGCGGTTCGTTTCTGGATTCTGAAAATATACGCTTCCAGCGCTCGAGGCCGCGCTCGTTCGCCTCGTTCGCCGCTTCCTGTCCGGCTTGACGGGCGATGCTTCGGTCAGCCCCGGGGGGCCTCCTCTTCCCCTTGTAGCGCAAGTTCGTCAGCGGAGAACACGTGAGGGATAAGTATATCCCACTCCCCAGCGTGTCCATTATCTTCGACAACTTGATGTCCTTAAGGGGTCTCCCTTTCATGTCCTTTCCGGAGAATATCCCTTCGTTCGTACCTTCTTCGATGCCTACTACTTCAGGAAGCGCTTCTTCCCAGATAAGCGTGATCTCTTCGTATCTCTTTCTAAGCTTATTGATGAATTCCTGTGAGGGGATCTGGCCCTGCACCTGAATTTTCTGGCCATTGCCATCAGTTGGCCAGAACGGATTCTCGGAACCCCTCTTCCAGAAAGCATTGCATTCGAGTATCTCTCTATTCTTAATCCTGTCTCTCATCTGGTTTTGAATGGTCTCTTCTTGCTTTCTGAGCGTCTCCCCAGAATCACCGTCATATTTGGCGTTATCAAATTGGTGTGTTCTGTAAAAGAACTTAAAATCCAGAACCTTCTCCACTTCAGAAATCGAAGTCGGTTGAAAGATGGGGAGTATCAACATCGACCAGTCATAGGTAGCAGCCCCGTCGTACGGGCTGTGATTTTTATCGAAATACACGCCGGTTGGCGGAATGAAGGACGGGCTTCCATGTGCCCTTTGCCCAGTGTCTGAGTCCGCGATGTCGAACAGTGTCTCTGGGCGTGCAGACAGTATTTGGTCTTTTCGGACTTTGATCAGGTTTCTTCCGATATTGTCGGCAAACCTGTCTTCCGCTGCCGAGCACACGGCTACTTTGCCAATAGGGGCTGGTTGAATGATCCACTCGACGTGGCCTTTCTTGGATCTAGCTACTTTGATAAATTCATCTGCACCCCTCTTGTGTTCTACAGTGCCTACAGACTTATCATCTGTGCGCCGCCGCCGATTGAGTGCAATATTTACTGTGGTGTCGCCGTGGGTCTGAATCAGGAAGACTGGAAGGTCGGCAGGACTCCCTAAGCTGTAGCCCCGGAGATCTTTGAGGAGAGTGGTATTATTACCGAGTCTTTCCGAAAGTTGGCTAGCGGGCGTGTTTGAAAGCGAGCTTTCGTACAGGTAGGGTCGCCGTATATACTCATCGCTCTCGACTCGGAGCAAGACCGTCTTGGGGGGGCGCTGCTTCACTACTCCGGCTGCGTCTGGGTCGGTGGGTGGGTTCGCTTTTCCGGACATATCTGTACATATGGTAAATAATAAATTCTCCTTCCAGGTAAAAAATTGAACCTGCCTGATCCTCTTACCCATCCAGGAATCAAGAAAGATATGACTAGTATGCCGCCCTCATGTCCCATTTGCTGTGAAGATTTCACTAAAAGCGTCCGTGCGCCTGTTACTTGTCCTGCCTGCGACATGACGATATGCCGCGTCTGTATCAGAACCTATCTGACTGGGACGACAAGCCTGGCGCATTGTATGTCCTGTAAGAACAAATGGGAACTAGATTTCTTAACGCAAGCGACCCTAAAGTCTTTTGTCAATGGTGAGTACCGTGATCACCGGAAGGACCTTCTGTTCGACCATGAGCGTAGTCGGTTACCTGCCACGATGCCGGCAGTGGTGGATCACCTCAAGCTCAGAGACTTAGAAGATCGAAAGAAGGAGATTCTGCGCGAGAAAGCCAGCGCTCAGAATGTTTTGGCGGAAATTGTTCAGCGTGAAAATGCCAACAGGGGGGCGATCAATAGCATCCGATGGGGAGAACAAAAAGAAGCCGTGGACAAGAGGGCTTTTATGCAAAAGTGTGCCGCTGGGGAGTGTCGTGGGTTTCTCTCGACTGCGTGGAAGTGCGAGGTATGTAAAAGCTACACTTGTTCTACATGTTTTGAAGTCAAGGGTCAGAGCAGAGACGCGGCCCATATCTGCGATCCACAGAATGTAGAGTCAGCGAGCCTCATAAAGAAGGAGACCCGCAACTGTCCTTCTTGTGCTGTCCCTATTTCGAAGATCAGTGGTTGCGACCAGATGTGGTGTACGCAGTGCCACGTTGCTTTTAGCTGGCGGACGGGCCGGCGGGTTAACGGCGTTGTCCACAACCCCCACTTTTATGCGTGGCAGAAGGAGGACGGAACAGCCCCTCGCCCGCCCGGGGCCGTGGTCTGCGGTGGACTGCCGGATCGTTGGGCGTTCCAGCGGAGTCTGCGCGAAGCGTTAACCTACTCTACCAAACTGGGCCATGCTGACCCATGTAATGCGGGAACGAGGGCGCTGCGGCTCCACAACGCTGCATCCCATTTCCACGTGTGGGAAGTGAACGAGCTACGGAGAGAGTGCAACAGGCAGTCGGACAACCAGGATCTACGCATTCGGTTCATCTTGAAGGAGATGTCCGAAAAAGATCTAAAAGGCGCCCTGATGAGACGAGACCGAAAGCGGGCTAGGACTAACGCGCTGCTCCAGGTCTACGAGCTGGTCAACATTGTCCTGACGGAGGGAGTGAACGACATCTCGGCGGCGGCTAGGGCTGCCGAGGCGGGGTGGAAACGGTCGGACAAAGATGATCCTGCCGTAGTAAAGGCGATTGCGCGTAATGAGAAAAAGTCTCACAGGGTCCGCCGGTATGCCAACCTGGAGCTCATGAAACAGAGTCTGCTCTACGGGGGCATGCTACGAGAGATAGACCGTAAGTTCTATTCGCATACGCGGTCAGTCACGCGGAAGTGCCTAAAAGAGGAGATTCAACGGAAGGAGCATGACGCCGCGGAGGGCAGTGTCACAACCACGCAGGCCGAAACGACGCGCGAGCCGTGTCCCGCGGGAACACGCGATTTCCGATTTAACTCGGTGTGCGTGGGGCACGATGCTCACCGGCGAGGGGAGGCGGGAGATGCCGGAGACTGAAAGCGCTACTTGAATAGTGAGAAGAAGAACGCACTCACCAAACTTTGTATATTATCTCCTCTGAAACGCTTCATGGGAACAACTGTTATTCCCTGACCTCGCTTAAAATGTCGACTTCCTTTGAACACCAGGTTCTCTAGCGCTGCGAGCATCTTTTTGTTCGCGATCTCGCTTCGATCACGTCGGTAGGCGCTGTTGTAAATGCGGCGGTTATAGTCTGGGTCGGAGTAGTAGACGATGCTGGTGTGGTTTTCGTTGGTGAAGTTCCGGATGAGTCCGATGCCCATTATCTGGTTCGTCGTGTTGTTCATTTCTAGGACGTAGACCAGGGCCATTCGTGGAACTTTCTTTGCGATACCCTTAGTAAGGCCGTACATACACCCCCGCCATTCGTGCTTTTTCCTCCACCGGACGTTCTCCTCCCAGGTGGCGTCACTGAAACGAGTCGTCCCGATATAACGCTTCTCGCCGTTGGCGATCATTCTGAAGAGCACGAAAAAGGATGGCCGCCGAATCAATTTTTGGGGAATAAAAGCATTCGATAGTCTAGATGTGGTTGGTATGATTTCTTATTGATCCTGTTCACGGCTTCCCGTTCTTCGTGGTCGAGTTGGAAGTAATCTGCGACGGTTATGTCCGTGATCACATCTGGGAACCCTTCCAGTCTCGTGACATCAGGCAAAAACTCAAAAGCATATCTCTCCAGATACCGCATCCTGTATCTCGTCGCTTCGAAGACGTACAGAGCGAACTTTGTAGAGAGAAAAGTTTTAAGTCTTTTTAGTTGCGATGGCAACTTGCCGGTTATCACGTAACTGTCTCTATTCGATATCCCGAAGATGCCAGTTTTGTCGTGGAAGGGGAACCCGTACATTTTATGTGCAAGAATGAGCTTCGGTGTGTCTGCGAATGCGCACTTGGTGTTGGAGTATTCAAGTTTTAAGACTGGTTGAGTTCTCTTCAAAAGGCAAGTTCTGACGTTAACATGTTGGTGTGTTTGGATGCGTGTGTGAGAGAATGTAGTCCCTTTCCTAGGCATGTTAGTCTTGTTGACGGGGATACATCCGGCTGTGTGGACGTATGGACGTAGTTTGAGTACCACCGATGCCCCGGAGACAGGAAGGGAGACGGGTGGAGTCAATGAATATGTGAACCGAACATATGAGCCTAACGCTTTGTCGAACAGTCTCGCTCGGTGGTATCCTTTGACTGACTTTTCCTCGCTAACTTTGGTGAGAGTGAAGTAGCATGTAGGCGTCTGCGCCTGTCCCCGAAAAGCGGCATTTGTTTCTGAACTATTCATGGCGCGAATTCTCTCCACCCGATGTTTCAGGATAACGTCGTGCATCTTATTATCTCTCTTCATCCAAATCGATGGTGTAATCATCCCAAGTATTCCGCCCTCCTTAAGCTGTGTAATGGCTTTTTCGACAAAGCAGCCCCAGATGGCGACACCATCTCCGCGCTTAAGGTCCCCTGTATTAGTAGGGACCTTGATGCTACCTGCTACATTGAATGGCGGATTCCCCACGATGACATCGAAAGGGCATGTACTCATGGAGAGAAAGTCTGCGTTTAGGATGTTTGCTTCCTTTCCGAAGGTCCGATATAGTCCTGTAAGATGCTCATCGTTGATCTCGACCATAAAGAGCATTTGTTCGAGTATATGTTTTTCTCTCTGGACCGGAGATGGAAATACCTTTTCGAGTGCTGTGAATAGCCTTGAGAATATCGCGACCGAGAACCGTCCGTCCCCGCAGCAAGGGTCGAGCCACTTGAGGAGTGGGTCTGAGTAAACTTTATCAGGGATCATATCGAGGATGCCATCGATCAGATCCCTGCTGGTTCTGACCTCTCCAAAAAGCTTTTTATTTCGTTCGGAGACGGGATCTGTTTCAGATGTTGGCGCGATGATATTTCCAGACATTGTATTCCGGAAATATAATTTTACGGCCCTTTATTCTCAAACTTTGCGATGATTATGTCGAGGATACTCCGGTACCATGGGCGGAATGAGCTTCTAGATTTGCGGATTCGGTCACGTTGAATCCATCGTACGCGGTCTTTCTCATAGAGGCCATTATGCTGTTGGATAAGTTCAGGGTTTTCTCGCTTAATCTCTCTGTATTGGCGAGAGAAGCGGGCTGGCAGCGCTGAGTCGTACGCTACTCTGACAACATAGGTCGTGTAGTACCTAGTCTCTACCTTTCCAAGAAGGTGATCCTTGACTAGCCGTTTGACTTGTTTTTTTGTTCCTAAAATTCCTGATGATTCTTCCCATCCTTCTCTCACCGCTGTCTGGTAGTTTGTTTCCTCATTTTCGCGTGCTCCGCCAAAATCGCTCCAAGAGCCGCTCGCCCGGCCATGGACATCCTTTGTTTCTCGTGAGAACAGAAAATGCCATTGCCCTCGATGATATGCCGCAGGAAGAATGCCACCGCCCATTGCCTTCTGTACATAAAATTGATTTAAATTGTTTGTCCTATTCATTGGTGAGTAAACGAAAAATGGCGCGCACTCGCTCAGGGAAGATTTACAGCTCTACCGGTTGTCCGAAATGCCATCTGTTCCATGGTAACGTTGACTTCGACGGGATGTGTAGCCGCTGTTTCCTCCGGGAAAATCCAGCAGGGGCAGCTTCCGTGGCATCCCTCTCTCTCTTACGCGATCAAAGTTCTCTACAGGCGTATACCAAGCCCCTAGTGGTGCCGTCCGACAACCCGATCTACAAAGTGCTCAAGTTTATGATGGCCAAGGGCGCATGGGCAGACTTCATCTACGGGAATAAGTCGTCTTTCCTGGACGCCCTATTGAACCTTGGCCGCGCAGGATTCATGGGAATCTCAGCTGAGCAAGGCGCGGAGCTCTACAAGATAGCCGAAGTCGGAGGCGAAAAGCCCGGGTTGTTGGCTGCCATCGTCGATCGGGAGTCTGACTGGCGGATTCAACATTTAATCTGCGGCTTGATCGTAGATTGGTGGAACATAAACCCTGCCGGCCACGGCGCAATAGGGTACTGCTACCATGCACGCTGGGGACAGCTTCCTCGGAAAGACAGACCGATTGCCGCCGCGAGTTGGTTCAGCGATTTCCATGTCAAGCCGACTCTTTGCGGAGAGCTGTTGGAGGGCGGTGGCGTATCGGTCAAGGTCAGCTCGTTCAAGCTGACTCCTCGTTCGGGTCACGGAAGCCGCTGGCAGCGGCTTTTCAGACAATACTAACCCATAAATATCTGGGTCTCCGAGAATATAGGGGCTTATTATAATGGACTCCTCCGTTGAAGAATTCTACCTACCTAACGCCCTTTGGCGCCATATCAAAAGGTCGTATCTGGACCTTGGCGTGAACAGCAAGTACTACCTAAATGGTGTCAATAAGGAACTGATGACCGAGATCAAACATTTCTTCTTATTTCGAAGGATGTCAACTTTTTCTCTCGCAGCCTCGGCGGCGCGGCGCTACAGGTACCTGAGACATATCTCTTTGAGCGAGGCCGAGATGCTGTACTTGGAGTGGTATTGCCTCCAGAGCTGAGGGCTGTTTCTATAGATCTCGATAGAAACAGGATAAAATCTGTAGGCGACAATGTTTAGGTCAGATGACCCAAATTTCTTCATATAGTCTCACCAATTCATGGTGACGCATTATATCTTGTCTTCTTAAATGCGGACTATTTCTCTCCCGGACTGTGACAGCATTAGGCGAGGAGTTTCGGAAGCTGGCTGTTCGCGAAGCTGAGGTACGGGTCGGGATAGTTAAAGCTTGAGAGGTAGCTTTGGTGCGTAGCGTTGCCCCATGAGAGATTTCTACGGCATGCTTCCCCATGGATGTGGGTGACTTCGGTCGGGGAAGGCATGAAGAATGCCGTGGTCGCCGCGTTGTCGGAACCGATCGAGATGCCGAATGGTGGCGCGGGTGGATACCGCCCCGCCTTGACGTCAGCAGGAGTAGGGAAGTGCCCCTGTAAAACCAGCGCGTAGATGGTCAGGATGGGTTGTCCGTTGATCACTTGGCAGCATGATCTCCTGATCACCCCTAGACCCAGAATCAGCGGATCGTCCACCATAGATACAAGTCCGGATGCCACCAGACGTCCTCTGAGGTCAGGGGGGCAACTATCGGCGGGTCCGACGGGTCCGACGACTTTTACCGAATGAAGTACCGACGCGTACTTCAGGTATTTGTTAACATCGAGTGGGTTGCGGCAGTCTTCGTTGGTGCCAAAGAGGATGTTAGAAGGGTCGATGATGACGCCTGACCCGTCCCTGTTGAGGTTCGCATCGACCTGGTTGGGGCGGAGCCCGAA
>Ga0255055_10002671_pt1 | contig 12367 bp, 11 predicted proteins | sample JV7_2_27_MG_FD_188633 | JGI IMG/M metagenome (GOLD analysis project Ga0255055, IMG submission 188633) | Seawater microbial communities from Jervis Inlet, British Columbia, Canada - JV7_2_27 | ecosystem: Environmental > Aquatic > Marine > Inlet | place: Canada: British Columbia | collected...
TCATAATAAAATTATTGGGCAGAAAATGGAGAAATAAGAATATTTCTCATCTATATATTTATAAAGACAGAAAATAAATATAATCGTTAAAATTTATTTAAAATTGATGATCATGAGTGAAAACCAAACAAGAAAATTTTCGTATAAACGCGCAGTCTCCTACAGCATCGGTCAAATTGCCGATATCGCATCCTACCAAGCATTCACTTTTTTAACTTTTACGTTTTACTTTGCTGTAGTAGGAATCGATATATGGTTAATTTCTCTTGCATTTATCATATGGTCGATATGGAATAGTTTTAACGACACATTTATCGGATATTTATCAGATAAAACTCATACGAAGTGGGGGCGCAGATTCCCTTGGATTATGATTTCTTTAATTCCAATAGCTGTAATTATGATTTTATTGTTTACACCACTAACTTCAATAGGTATCACCGATCCTACCATAAACTTCATATATTTTATGGTAATAATCATTGTATTTGAATTATTCTTTACAATGTATGATATAAATTATACTTCTTTGTACCCAGAAATTTTTATAACTGAGGAAGAACGGGCCAAAGGTAATAATGTAAGACAAATTTTTGCTATAGTTGGATTGCTTGCAGCCTTCCTTTTGCCGGGTATTTTTATTTCTAGCTATACAAGCCCATTACCGGGAGAATATCCTACTTTTGGAATAGTAGTTGCCATAATTGTCATTATTGCTGGTTTACTTTTCTTAAAATTCTCACCAAAAGGAAGAACAGAATTTCGCGAGGATTATAAAGATGCTCCTAATTTTTTCAACACTTTAAAATATAGTTTTAAAAATAAGAGCTTCATGCGTTACATTCCCGCAGAAATTGCTAATTGGTTTGTTTATGGTATGATTCCTGTAATAGTTCCCCTTTATGGTGAGTTTATTTTAGGTTTTGAAGACCCTTTTATGATATCTCTATTGTTGGGTGTTAGTTTCCTATCTGCCGGACTTTTTATGACAGTACTTTGGAAACCATTGGTTCAAAAGTTAGGTCCGAGAAAATCATGGTTAATTTCAATGACAATATGGATTATAACTCTAATCCCACTGTTTTTTCTAGGGCCGGATATGGAAGTAGTAGCATTTATTGTATTCTTCTTAATTGGAATAGGTTTAGCTGGCTCTTTATACATAATTGATATAATTATTGCAGACATTGTAGATGAAGACGAAGTGAAAACAGGAATACGCCGTGAGGGGGGATATTACGGAATCAACATCTTCTTCCAACGATTTGCGACTGTATTTGTGTTTCTAATTATAGGTCCTGTCTTTCTTATTGCTGATTGGGGTGAATTTGATCCAATTAATATCCCAGATTTTGAATTGAGGAGTTTAATGGTCATCTTTCCCGTAATAGCTCTGGTAATCGCTATTATTGCAATATATTTTTACCCTTTAGATGGCAAATATTTAAAAGAAATCAAAGAACAACGCAACAAAATTCATCAAGAAAAAAAATCAAAAATTTAACTTTTTTTTTATTACTTACTAATTTTAGATAATTGAGATTTGAATTGTTACCACAATATTTAATTTCATAAAAAATTAGTTAAGAAAAATAAAAGGATAATAAAAAAGTTTAAAATTCGTAGCCACACTTCTTGCAGACGTGCTTTTTAGCGTACATTGGGATATGCCCTACGTACGATAAGACTTTTGATTTATCTTCGATCTGCTTGATATTTCCTCCAACTGCTCCACACATTGGGCAGGTAGTTCTTTCTTCAGCAGCAAAACCGCCTGAACCTAACTCAGGAGGCTTTAATTCGCCTAATTCAGTTTCAACCTCCTCTAAGCGAGCTGTTTGTGCGTCCACTAATTTCTCTTTGTTATCTAAAGTTTCCGTTATCTCTTGAATTTTAGTGTCTTTTTGGAGCAAAGTATTGTTTAATTCCATCAATTGGCTATTTAAATTAGTGTTCTCGTCTTGAGTAGCCGAAAGCTTATTATTTAATTCTTGAATTTCAGCGGTTAGTTTATCCGTTTGTTCTTTGCTATTAGAAGTAGTACTTTCCAAATCAGCTACTTTACTTTCGAAACCTTGTATTTTAGATTTAGATGCTTCAAGTTCAGTAGAAAGATCTGAGATAGTAGCACCAAGTTCCTCTTTTCTGCTTTCTAAAGTACTTTCGAGTTCACTTACCTTCGCGTTTGTACTATCAAGATTACTTTTCAGTCCCTCGACTTCAGTGCTTAAAGCAGCATTAGATTGTGTAGCTTGCTCCAATTTAGGTTTAGTATCGCCTAGTTCAGCTTTAATGCCCTCTAATTCTTTCGTTGTGGTTTCAAGACTTTCGCCGGTGGTTTTAAGGGTATTTTGAGTCCTCGTTAACTCATTTCTTGTATCCGTTAATTGCTTCTCTAAATCGTTCACCTTTGCCCTTAAATCTAATAGGAATCGCCCCTCTATCTTTTGGGACTTATCCGGGTTCTCTTCCGCTTTTTGCCAGTCTACAGAAATTTTTTCTCACGCTCTTATTAGAATTTTGATTTTTTTAATTGTTAATTTTTTATTCTATTTAATATCATATATTGGATCTGTTTTAAAAATCTATTTTATAATAAATTAGATTTTAGTGTAACAATTGTGTAAAATTTATTTATCTTACGGTTGTTATAATATAATAATAGCTATTAGTCAGATATTGTGAATTAATGTGGAAGGAGAAAAAGTCTCTCAATTTGATTTGGAGGTAATCTCAACTTCTGGCGTTTACAAAACACCATTTTCTTTGGTAATTTTAATCCAGTTATTCATCGGAGGATTGGTTTTATTTTTAGTAAATTTGTGGTTTATTAATAGTTTATATTATCTTTTAACGGGTGCAGAGTTTTATTCGTTTGGATTAAAAGCGGAATGGTATTATTGGTTATTACTTCCACTAAATATCTATGGTAATATTTTCCTGTTTGTATTTACAGTTATCTTCTTTTCTGGAGGATTTTTTCGAATATTGAATAAAATTTCACCACCTAAAGAGGGTATTTTCGAGAGGGGGAGTAAAGAATGGAAATATATGCATAGAAGGTTTTGGACTGCATTTTTTCCTATATGGTTAGCGCGAGCGTTACCATTACCGTGGCTTGATATTATCGCTTACAGATCATTTGGAACAAAAGTTGGAAAAAGCGTTGTCTTGTATGAAGGGTATGTAGATCCCTTATTTGTAGAAATCGGTGATTTTACAATGACTTCACTAAACATATGTATATTTTCACATTTGATATACCAGGACAAACTTCTTATCAAAAAAGTTAAAGTTGGAAAAGCGTGTGTAGTGGGACCTCACACGATTATAGCGCCAGGTACAATCATGGAAGATTTTGCTGTTTTGGGTGTAAATAGTTACACAAAGATCAACCAGAGATTAAAAGGAAATCTAATTCACGTAGGAACTCCCGTAAGTATAACATTACCAATTCAATCTGTGGAACAATCCCAACAAAAAGCAGAGAAAGTTAAGGAATCTACAATCTCTGAGGATCCTAACCAAGAAAAAACAGATTTAAATTTATAGGAGGAATAAAAAATGTTTCAACCTGCCAGTTTAAAAGGAGATTCCCCTACACCTATCGACGGGAGAATTAGAAAAAAGTTTCTTGTCTTGTATATTGTGATAATTATTCTAAGTCTAATTCCAACATCGCTTTTTGAATTTTGGTATATTACTTTATTCTGGAGCGAGACATATTTCTGGTTTTTTTTTATTGCTCTACCCTTCAATGTCTTCCTTTCAATTTATTTAATCCAACTCAGTGCAATTCTGATCTCAGTTTTATTTTTGAAAATAATTATCCTTATACATAATCCAAAAGAAGGAAATTTTAAGCGTTCAATAGAAGATCGAGATTACTATTTTTGGACCATCCGAAATATCATTAAAAAATGGCCGCTTAATGTAACGGCGTCAAATCCTTTTCCCTGGCTTAAGAATCGTTTTACGCTAAGATTTTATGGTGTGAAGATTGGAAAAAAAGTGATCTGCGATAATAGTTGGATTTCCTCAGAATTCGTATCTATTGGGAAAAATGTTATAATTGGGATGAACTCCACAATTATAAGTTTTGCAATTGAACAAGATAATTTTATCTTGAAAAAAATAATAGTTGAAGACGATGTGCTTATAGGAGCAAAATGTGTCCTCTTACCAGGTACGATAATTAAGCGAAACACGAAACTTTCAGTTCACTCTTATACGAATCATAATCAAGTATTAGAAGAGAATTCTATTTATAGGGGGCATCCAGCAAAATTAAAGGAGAACAGTTAATATGATTTCCGAAAAAAGCGTGAAGATTAACTCTCAGGAAAAGATTAAGTCAAAAAAAAGACTCGTAATCATTTCTGATACCCACATTACTCGTTCTGGGGGCTCTTTTAACCTCCACGCTTTCAATGTTGGAATTGAAAAAGTAAACAAGATAAAGAACGCATCCCTATATTTGAACTTAGGAGACATTACTCAGATGGGAACATTATTGGATTATGAGTATGCTTTAGAGCAATTTAACAAGTTCGATCCAGTGACTAAAAGCCCTATTATGGTTTTAATTGGAAATCACGATGCCATGAATGTGGGCTATTTATTATTTGAAGAAATGATAGGTAGAAGGCACTACGCGTATGAAGACGACGAAATCTATATCCTTGGTATAGATAGTACTAAACCTGATTTACCTGGAGGAATAATACACCATAACGTAATTGATTCTGTACGAACTGAGTTAGAGAATCCGGAAAGAGAAGATAAATTCAAAGTTGTTTGTTTTCATCATCAACTTATTCCTATACCAAATACAGGAAAAGAGCGATCAGCTATAGATGATTCTGGGGATATGCTCAAAATGCTTTTAGAAACAAAAGCGGATTTAGTTTTAAATGGTCATAGACATACTTCAAATTTGTACACTGTGAGTAGTAGTGAAAAAGACTTATTTATTTTTAACGCAGGAACTTTTTGTTGTAACAAAACAAGATATCGAGAACTTTTCACATATTCTATTGTTGATATAAAAGGTAGCGAGCTTAGTTTTAAAGTGATCCCGGTTTTTGATCCAGAATCTAAACATGAAATCTTACGAGAAGTTAATTATTACATTCCATTACAGATAGAAAAAAAGCAAAAACCTATAGCTCGATTCATTCAGATGTCAAATTCGTTAGTTTCTGAACTGAATAAGGGTTATATTTCTAATTTTGAGAAAACTATCAATAACATTAATAGGATGAACGATATCGATTTAGTTGTACACACTGGAAATCTTACAAGAAATAGCTATAAGGAAGAATTTAAAGCAGCAAAAGAGATTCTTGAACAGTTAAAGCACCCTTATATTGCCGTTCCAGGGTTTACAGATTCAAAACCTCTTGCTTGGGAGTACTGGAGGCAGAATTTTGGTGATTTTAATCCACTTTATGAGAACGAAAAGATATATTTTCAGGGTATGAACTCCACAACTCTAGATTCTAAAGAGGGATTTATTGGGAGAAAGAAATTAAATAACTTCATAGAAAAAGTTCTAACGCTAAGCCATCAGAAGTTATTTGGCGTGTCTTTTTTTCATAATTTAATTCCAACTCCGTTAAGCGTGTGGAGGACTGAATTAATCGATTCTGGGGATGTATTGTCCCAATTTGCTAGATCTCAAATTGATTTAGTATTGAATTCTTCCCCAAGCACTTCTTTTAATGTTAAAATTGAAAATACTGTATTTTCCAATGGGGGTAATCTCGAAGGGAAATATTTTGACGAGGTTTTTATCGAGATCGAAATCTACAGGAAAGGGCTCGTAGTATTAAAAGAACATAATTTGAGAACTGGTGAAGCAAAAGTTATTGGTAATTATTACTTAACAATTTTAATTTAAGAAGAAATTGAAGATTATGGATCAAAACCGTCTTTTACCTCAATATAACTTAATATTGATTAGATACGCTGAAATATGGTTAAAGTCGCAGAAGATTAAAATTCGAATGCTTAAGTATTTGATGAGTAATATTACTAAAATACTTAAACGAAAAGGAATCAAATTCAACAAGTATCAAATGAGTAAGGATTCATCGAGGGTTTTTTTCTTTTTTAATAATAAAGACATTCCTTCTGCTATTAATGTAATAAAGAATGCGTTTGGGGTGCATTCCATTAGCCCAGCAATTAGAACATCAAACAACCTAAAAAATATTACGGAACGAACAATTGAACTTGCTAAAGATATTCTTGATCGGAAAGACACATTTGCGCTCAGGGTTAAAAGGTCTGGAAAACATAGTTTTACCTCAATGGAAGTGGCTCAAATTGTAGGTAAAGCGATTATTGATAATTTTCCGAACCATGAATTGAAAGTTAATCTTACCCAACCGAGGAAACAAATTTTTATCGAAATAAGGGGGGATTTTACTTACATTTTCTCTCAGATTATCAAAAGTAAATGGGGAGGTTTACCTATAGAACCTCAGAAAAAAATTTTGGTAATGGATATCGGTAGGTTAAATGATATAATTGCAGGGTTTCTATTAATGAGAAGAGGATCTGAAATTTATCCTATATTATTTGATCTCATGGAGGAAGGATCCGACATCGAAGATTGGATTTCAAACTGGAAAGAAATTGGGGATTATATACCAAAAAATAATATTCGATTAGCCAAATTCAAAATATACGACATTCTAAAGAGAGTTTATTCAGAGTTAGATGAAAAACAATATTTTTGTGGTATATGCCGATTAATAAGATTTGATTTAATGTCTAAAATCCTTAAAAATCCTAAATTTCAATTTTATGAAAAAATTAAGGCAGTCACCGATGGCATCAGCTTAAACAATTCGGATTACTGCCCTGATTCCATTGATTTAGAGACTTTAGCTATTAATACACTTAACTTAAGCCATCCCGTATTTACACCTCTCATTGGTATTGGAGAGAGTAGGATTCAAGATTTATCGAAAAAAATCTCTAAAAATCTTAAAAAAGTTAATTACTGCCCTTTCAAACCAGAGAATCAAGTATTCGATGCTGAAAAATTGAAGGAAATATATAACAGTTTGAATATTGATAATAATCTTTTGTTTATAGTGGAAAATGGATTAGATATTAATATATTCTGATAAAACAAACATATTCAATTAAGTCATTAAGCTTAAAAATTAGGCTAATTTATTAAAAGTGAACTAAATTTGGAATAGATTTTAGTAAGATCTTATAATATTCTAATTGAAACGAGTTGTAATATTATGGTTAAAGTTGATTTGAACTTATTAAACATTTTTGTATTGAGAGTAAAAAAAAATAAAATAGTATACGAAGGAGATACCGTAGGCGATATTATCTCCCAATTTCTCAAAGAATATAAAGATTTGTTAGACGATAGTATTTTATCCAAAAATAAAAAGAAGTTAAACCCACAGATGGTCATTTTACTCAACGGTAGGAACATTTCTTACATGAAAAATTATAAAACGGAATTAAATGAGGGAGACCAGCTATATATATCTTTTCCTATCTCGGGAGGTTAATCTTTTTATAACTAATAAGAACTAACTTTAATTTCAGAATCGATCTTTCGTTGAAAAGTAAGAATTTATTAATTCCTTCTGTTATAATTAATTTGTATAGTTATTTCCGACATTTTCAAAAAGAAAGTTTTGGGAGCTAAGCAGTAAAATCTGGTGATATATAATTAAGAAGATCGCTTTTATGGGGCTTGATTTTGCAGGTAAAACGAGTATAATTACGGCTATATCTAAAAAATTCGGTTTTGAAGAGGACATTTTTAAATTAATGCCTACACGTAAAATAGCTAGAGATGCTTTTAAATTTTTGGGGATAGAATTCATCAGGATGGATTTTGGAGGTCAGTTGCAATATAGAGAAGAATATTTAAAAAATCCAACAAAATACATTAGTGGGACAGATTTACTTTTCTATGTTATTGACGCCCAAGATTACGACCGTTACGTTGAAACTATCGATTATCTTGATAAGATTTTACTTTTTTTAAAGGAGAATCAAGAATACCCCCCGTTATGTATCCTTTTTCACAAGTTCGATCCTCAACTCACAAAAGAGAAAGTAATAAACCAGAGAATATTGACGATCAAGCACGCTTTAATTAGATATAGTAATTCTTTTGACATATTTTTCTTTGAAACATCTATTTACGATATCAAATCAATCATGGACGCGTTCTCATCAGGCTTATCTTTATTATTTGAAAAAATGGAAATGGTATCTCGATTGTTTTCTAGAATTAGTAAGAATTATAATTCTATCATGATAGCGCTGTTTGATGCTAAAGGTATAACGATTGGTGAATATTATCGCCCACATCTACATTTAACAGAAAAAATCAGGATCTATGACAAATATTTAGAGGCACAAAAGAAAATAATCGCAGAGAATAGGACCCTACTTGAGTTCTCAGATAAATTTGAAAATGGCAGCCGTTATTCTGGGTTAGTGGAAACATTAAAGTTTGGGAACTTGGATTTTTATTTATTATTTATTATTGAAGAGAACGAAGAAGACTTAGAGAAAACTGTAGAAGTGTTAAACAAATTGGAATCTGCTAAAGCTCAAATGGAAACCCTAATTCTTCAATTAATACAATAAAGCGAGTAAATGTTATTTTTTAAAGTTCACGATAAAATTTTCTAAGTCTTTTTTAATTTCTTTATGATATTCTTGGATAAATCGTCAGGATTATATTTTATAAAATTTAAAATTTTGGAAGCTAGTAGTTTGGCATGCTCCTCATAGAAATTAGACTCATAATACAAATCTTCAAATAAGTCACCTAGAACAATGATATCAAATGGCAATGTATATTTCTTGTAATTAATGTTTGAGTATGATAACGCAGATGGAGGGATTCGAACCCCCGAGCGCTCATGCGCACCGGCTTTTAAGGTAATAACTTTTACTTTCGAAGCCGGCGTCTTACCAGCTAGGCTACATCTGCTTTTAAAAATGAATCTTAATTGGATTAGTTCAGAGAGATATAAATTTTTTTCTAATATAATGTTCGATTGGAAATAGAAAATATAATGAGTAGGTTAGAGGATTTTAAAGTGGAACGATAAAAATCTAATAAAATTAAGAATTTGGAACGTAAATTTTCAATTTTAGATTAGAATCTAATAACTTTATTAATCCTTCTTCTTCATATTGCTTTAATAACAAGTTTACGGTCGAAATTCTTATATCAAACCTAAGAGCTAGGTCAGATGCTAATATTGATTTTCTTTTAGGAAGAGATTCTCTAATTTCTTTTTCTATAGAGGTGGGAACATATGCATCGCGTTCTACTATAGTTATTTGCTTTGTTCTTCCATATTTTCTTCTTAAATTTAGAGTTGCTTTTCGAACTAATAACTTTTCTTCCTTTTCGGACATTTATATCACTATTTAAAATTTGAAATGTCAATAATTAAAGCTAATTGTAATATTAAATACTTAAATTCTAATAAAATTTTTGATTTAATAACCATTTTAAGAACTCTCTATTATTCTAAAGAAAAAAGCAATAACGAAGGCAAAGTCATTTTGAACAATGATTATTCTTTTAATATCAAGCGAAAAAGGCCTGAAGATTTATTCGAGAATGCTTCAGATTACTTTAATGCAGAAACTCTTACAAATTATGCTGAATCTAAATCTATAATGCGGACGCAAAAAAAAATCACACTTCGAGCGCTAGAGTTATTAGACCTTAAGAATCCCCATTCTCTAATCTTAGACGCAGGTTGTGGCCCTGGATTTGCAGCGGCGTATCTAAACGAATTAGGATATAAGACTGTTGCTCTTGATATTATTTCAGAATTTCTTAAATATTACGACATTGAGTACCTAACCCCAATTCTAGCAGATATGTGCTATCCTCCATTTAAACCAGACTCTTTTGACTCTGTTATTTCTATTTCTGCTTTACAATGGATTATCAGAGATGTGAATAGTGAAATCGAGAGACTAATTCTAACTAATCTATTTGTATCGTTTTATCAAATCTTAAAACCAAAATCAAAAATGATTGTTCAGTTTTATCCAAAAAGTACTATTATAATGGACTACATTGCTGAGATTGTTAATAATAAAACAAAATTTAAGGGAAACTTCATAATTGATAATCCAAATAATCCAAAAAAACGAAAAATATACCTATTGTTAAAGAAATAGTAAACTTTTGAATCACTTGATTAGTTATGTATTCTGCTTTTTCAGATTTATAAAAATCAGAAAGCATAAGATTATATTTAAGGTGAACAATAATAGATTTTGATAAAGATCTTTTTACTAATAATTAAATATGCAAAATTGTATTATTAAAGTTAAAAAGTTCTTGTTTTTAAGAATTTAACAAAAAAATGAAATAAGGTAATTAATACATGAACATTAAATCAAAACGAAATTCGAAGTTGACACTTTTTACACTGTTGATTTTAATATTTACACCACTATTTACTATGGTTTTATTTAACCAACTGAATCTAGGTAGTAATATGGATACATCTTTTACTGGTGATAGTTTAGGACCAACTGTTGATGAACAAGATAATTACTTCCCAGAAACCTCTGGTATTACTTATGAAAATGAAAAATACGATTTGTCACTGTGGTGGAATAAGACTTACAGGTTTAGAATCGGTTTTGTTTTAGAAGAAACTGAAGGTATTGATAGACATCAACCAGTAGAAATATTTTTTACATTTCGGGAGGATGAACACTATGAAAATACCGAAAGACTAGTTAGTTTCAACGCAACAGGTAATGATGAGTGGAGCAATCCACTTCCTATTCAAATATGGAATGTTACTAAATATGCTGCAACTAATTACATACAATCATGCACTGTAACTTTTATCGTAGATATGTCAGCAAATTCGAACAAAACTTATTTTCTCTATTACAACGAAAATACTAATGGAATTGGGCAAATTGATTACAGTACTAATTTCAATAGCGATTTATTAGCTGGAGCTCTTACAGTTACTGTTGGAACCGAATATCAAGTAGTTCTTGAACAGGGATTAGCATCTACTCAATTAATTAGACAAGGTCTAGATTTTCACTTAGATGATTCCTTAACTCCTGAAAAACAATTATCAGATCCAAGTTTAAACTTTTTAACTCATTTTGAGAATTCAGTTGCTGATTCCACAGGTAATACTCCTGATGGTACAGTTAATGGAGACCCTCAGTATGTTAATGGGTTAGTACAGTATGGAATGGATTTTGATGGGAATGATTTTGTGAGTTATGCTGACGGACTTGAAGATCCAGGAGAAGCATTCAATGACCTTAGCACGGAGTTTACGGTGTGCGCATGGATAAATCCAAGCTCTCTTACAACAGGAGCGACTAATCATCAAACTCAGAATGTAATTATGGCCAAAGCAAGTGATTCATATAACGATAATTTTGAAATTGGAGTAAATTTCGAAGGAGATATTCACGTTTATCTTGATACAGAATCCCGAGATACTTACGACGATTTTGGACAACCAGGCACGATTACTACAACAGGAGGATGGTATTTTATTGCATTTAGGTATCAACAAGGTGTGGCTGAAGTTAGAATTCAAGATACATGGTATGCCCCATCTAGCTCATGGTCCGGTGCAAACGATATCGATCAGGCAGCAAATAGTCCATTTACTATTGGTGCATCAGAGCATATTAACCAATATTTTACAGGTGCTATTGATGAGGTAGCAGTATATAACAAATATCTCACCAAACAGGAAGTCGAAGATTTTAAATATGGTTCGCAACCCTCCTCCATTCAAACCATTACTGAAATTGAAAACGGAGAGGTCTTTTCAAGGTATCAAATTGATTGGACGACAGCTTTCGATATGCACATTCAAGATATTTGTACTTTCTATTATGAGTATGATCTATGGAATTTTGAGCGAAGTATCTATTTTGACAACGAATTTAATTCTTCAATAGATCGTATGTTTGCTTTAAATACAAACTACGATTTCTCAGTTGTTGACGAACTTGATGAATTATTGTACGTTTACGATGGAAATCTTCAAACAGATATTACCGCAGCAGGTTTTGTTGCTGAGAACTATACTATAGTTCATAACGCTCCAGACCCATCTAAAGATGCAATTGGAATTTTTATTGAAGGATACGAATTATCAGACCCAGCTCATACTTCTATTAGTTATTTGAAAGGCGATGTTATTTATGATAATGGTGCTGTACAATATTTGCCTGGCTCATTGAATGATTTTGATAACAGCGTAGGGAATGAATCCTATAAACTAATAACTAGCTTTTGGGAGCTTGCTGGTAGCGCTAATTCCTCAGGCAATCTAGATAACGC
>Ga0255055_10002672_pt1 | contig 12365 bp, 7 predicted proteins | sample JV7_2_27_MG_FD_188633 | JGI IMG/M metagenome (GOLD analysis project Ga0255055, IMG submission 188633) | Seawater microbial communities from Jervis Inlet, British Columbia, Canada - JV7_2_27 | ecosystem: Environmental > Aquatic > Marine > Inlet | place: Canada: British Columbia | collected...
CATAATTACCTTCATCATCTCCTGGATAGGTGTCGCTTGCAAGTATAGTGTAGGTTCCGGTCGCAGGCAATTCCATGAATATATTTACCTGGCTTGCATCTGAAGAATCTGCAATGAGTTGTCCTGTAGGGTTGTATAATTCAACATAAGGTTCCATTTGCTCAGAACTACCATAAGTACTTTCTGTCATTCGGATAATAACTATGTCTCCGGAACTGCCTGAAAATGTATAAGTATCTATCTTGCCATCGACAGAAATGGTTCCTGTTATGGTTTCACCATATGTGATTGGTGTTTGAGAATTAGCCTCTTTTGCGAGAAATAAAGCTATAAAAAGCAGTAGAACTAATCTGAATTTTCCCTCTATCATTTTCATAGTTATTAAAACTTAAATTAATTATAATATACCTTAGAATATTTGCTTAACGGCAGTGACGGAACCATATCACTTAATCCTTAATGAATTTACTTGTTAACTCTCCCTCAGAAGTTTTGATCTTCAATATGTACATACCCCTCGCAATGGTTTCTAGATGAATTTTATTTTCAAAACCTTCGATATTAAAAATTTCCTTTCCCTGCAGATCATAAATAAAGACTCCTTCAATAATACATGAATTTGAGATGGGCTCAATACAAATAATATCCTTATCTGGATTAGGATATACTTTTATTTTGGATGCTCCTCCTACTTCCTCTATGAAAGTTGCAGATTCATTCCACCATAAATTAAGTCCCCCACCATCAAGTCCAGATAAGATTTCCGGATATAAATCATTATTCAAATTTCTGGATTGTTATTTAAATATATTTAATTCCGACCTAAAAACCAATTAATTACAGTCCTAATCCGTAATTGCCTGTTTTATTCACTGATCCAAAGATCCTTTGCCAGCTTATCAGGACCAGGATTACAGCAATTACCTTGAGCAGGTAGACCAGGAATTATATGGCAGGAATTTTTCGCCGGGTGGGTTCAAGCTTTACCATTTCTCCTTACTATTCGTATCGCAGGGAATCAACCGGATTTGCCAGTCCGGACCGTAGGGCCTGGTAGCCAACTGAAATCAGTGTGATAACCAGGGCCATGATTGCTGCAAGAGCAAATTCCCACCACCGGATGTCAATATGATAGGCAAAATCGTTCAGCCATTTCGTCATGATATAATAACCCATGGGAAGGGCGATGATCAATGAAAAGATAACATAGATCAAAAAGTTCTTTGATATCCTGGCAGCAATCTTAAATATACTGGCACCCATAGCTTTACGAATTCCCATTTCTTTGGTTCTTAATTGGGCTGAAAATGCAGATAATCCAAATAATCCAAGACAGGAAATGAAGATGGCAAACAGGGCGAATGCCTGAAGTAATTCCTTCAGTCTATCCTCAGATTTATAGTTTTTATTGATGTTATCTTCAATAAATGTGAAATTCATTACATACTCCTCTGCCATTTCCTGCATTCTCCCTTCGATAGCCTGAACCATTCCCGGTATATCTCCAGGTGATATTCGCAATAGCAGGTGTTGATAGAAGATGCTTCTGAATTCTGGATCATAGTTGACCTCCAGGACAAGTGGTTCAATATTCTCGTGCAATGATGCAAAGTTAAAATCCTGTGTCACCCCGACAATCTCTCCTTTCTGGCCGAAATAAGTGGTAGCTTTGACACCCATTGGGTTTTTCAATTGAAGCACACGTACAGCTGATTCGTTCAAAATGAATTCACTTAGACTGTCCCTGCTTTGTTTAAGATTCCTGCCCTGTAAAACTTTAATATCCATTAAGGGAATAAAATCCTCATCGACCCGCAGGAACCTTACTGAGGGGTTGATCTCATCATCCCTGAGTACTTCCGGGTATAATCCTTCCACACTGAACCTGTCCCCCGGCAAGGTACTGACCAGGGAGGCATTTTCTACAAATGCCAGTTTGCTTATTTCCTGTTTAAACACGGCAGGATTTTCCTGGGCGAGTTGAAAAGCACCACCATTCAGGGTAAGGGCAATGATATGTTCTTTGTTAAAACCCATATCTTTTTTCAGGAAATAATTCATTTGCCTGTAAATGATAATGGTGCCGAAGATCATAAAGATGGAAACAGTAAATTGCAGGATTACCAGTCCCACACGTATCCTGTTCGTTATTGATCCAGGGTCCTTCATTTCTTTCATGGCATTTATCGGACTTGTTTTGGAAGCAAAAAGGGACGGATATAATCCGGATACCAATCCAAGTAATATAACCAGGATAGATAACATGCCAATATTCTGTATTGACAACATATCCATTGAATCCAGGTTGTTCTCAGTGATCCGGTTAAATAGCGGAAGCAGGAGATCCATCACCAGTACAGACAGTACACCTGATATTATCGCCATGATCAGGGATTCGCCAATAAACTGGAAAACCAGTTGATATCTCAATGCACCTGTAACCTTCCTGACACCAACCTCTTTGATCCTATTAAAAGTTTTCACCGTAGCGAGATTGACGTAATTTACACCGGCTATTATCAGGATGAATATGGCCGCGAGGGTTGAAACAATTACATAGATGATATTCCCGTTGGCTTCAATTTCCTGTTCCAGGTGAGATTTAAGATGGATGTCAGTCAGGGGTTGCAAAACATATTGTCCATTCTCTAGAATCTCCTCCCTTGATCCATAATCCCTGAAATAGTCCACCCGGAATTCCATCAATTTTCCATCCAGGTTTGCTGCCTGGACATGCTCCTCCAACAGCACGTAAATATAGACCCCGGCCCATCCACGAGAGTAATACACGTCACGCATGTTTATGCTGACCATGAAGTTAATAAAGGACTGCCAATCAATAAAATAGCTTGCCGAAAAATGTTGGGTTGCGGGAAAGTCATCACAGATTGCCGTGATGGTAAATGGGAATCCCCTCATGGAGATGGTTTTTCCCAGTGGGTTTTCCTCATCGAAAAATTTTTTTGCCAGCGATTCGGTAAGTACGATAGACCCAGGTTTATTCATCGGATTCAGCCTGTCCCCCTGAATGATTCTTACATCGAAGACATCAAAAAAAACTGAATCGACAAAAAAGCCTCCATCCTCCACATGACTGATCTCATTCAGGCTGTCGGCAGAGTATTCCAGAACTGTTTTCTGGATAGGCCGCATGCGGGTCACATTTTCAATTTCTGGGATGAATCTTACGATCTCTTTAGCCATAAGCGGTGCACCATTGGCCCAGTTCCTGGCTCTTTCTTTGTTGTAGGTGTAATTTACTACCCGGTAGATCCTGTCAGCCTTCTCAAAATGCTTATCATAGCTGACCTCTTTCCTGACATACAGGAATATGAGCATGGCTACTGCGAGTGCGATGGCGAGTCCCAATACATTCAATAGGCTGTATAAGCGATATCTCCAGAAGCTTCTGAATATTACTGTTAGATAATTTTTTATCATGGCCGGGGATTTATAATCTGTTAAATTAAATTATTCATATCTGAGGCTGTTGGCAGGATTGCCGCCAGCAGCCCTGAGGGCCTGGAAGCTGACCGTAATGATGGCAATGACAATCACGATAGCAGCAGTAAATAAAAACAATCCAGGTCCCATGCTAATCCTTTCAACAAAAAGCTGCAGCAATGCCCGCATAAGGAGGATGGAAACGGGTATAGAGATCAGCAGTGATACCAGGATCAGTTTCAGAAAATCAAGTGTAAACAGGCGCAGGATCCTGGTGCTGGATGCACCCATTGCTTTGCGGATACCAATCTCTTTTGTACGCTGCTGGGTGGAATAGGTTGATAGTCCCAATAAGCCAAGGCAGGAAATCAGGATCCCGAAAAAGGTAAAGAAATATACAATCTTGTTTACCTTTCCCAGTCCCTCGGTAATCGGATCGATAAAATCTTCCATGTACAGGCTTTCGAAAGGATATTCAGGATTGTACTTATCATGGACCTTCGCGATATAATCGATGATCTGTTCACTCACTGGTCCGGCAGTCCTGACAAATACCCAGTAGTTGGCATAGCTGAAGGGATGAATGACCTTATCACCCATAAGGGACAGGGGATTTAAAGCATAATTGCCAATTACACCGATGATGGTATAGGGATCTTCCTGAAGGTAAAAGGTTTCCCCAATCGGATCTTCCAGTTCCAGGGCCTCGGCAAGGGCCTGGTTGATAACAATGGCACTGCTGCTGTCACTGGGTGTTTCTTCAGAATAAAATCGCCCGGAGATCATCTCCATGCCAAAAGTTTCAGCAAAATCATAACTTACCCGGCAGATCGCAGAAATATCATTATTATCTTCGGCAGTCAATCCATATTGCAGTTCCCCGTGTTCAACATATTTTGGAATTTCAGCAGCACTGGTTACGGAAATTACCCCCGGATTCTGAAGGATCTCCTGTTTGACGGAAGCAAACTTCTCATTCAACTCACCACGGCTCTGAAAATAGATGGTATTACTGGTGTCAAATCCGCTCAAGGATTCGTCCAACAGTTTGAATTGTTGGTAATTAACCAGAGAGGTGATGATAAACAGGATGGCAAAGAGGAATTGCAGCACGACCAGTACCTTACGGATACCTTTGCCTTTCATCTTTCCTCCTCCAACTTTGCTGAATACGCTTACAGCGTTGAAGGAGGACAAAAAGAAAGCAGGATAACTGCCGGCAACCAGGCTGGTTATCAGAAAAATGATGATCAGTCCCCCGATGATCACTGGATCACCAAGTTGAAACTCAACCTCAATTTCGAAGTATTGATTGAACAGAGGCAGGGAGAGGTCAACCAGGAGAATGGACAGATTAAGGGCAAGGAAGGTAATGATCATTGTTTCTCCCAGAAACTGCCTGATCAATTGTCCCCTTCCGGCACCTAGTACTTTTCTCACACCTACCTCCCGGGTCCGGTCCAAATACCTTGCAGTTGAAAGATTCATGAAATTAATGCAGGCAATAGCCAGTATAATAATACCAAGTAAAGTCACAACCAGGTTAAACAAATGCCCTCTTGATTCCCCCCGGCTCCGAAAATCTTTGAGTGCCAACAGTTGCTGTTCTGCTTCCACGGCATCGTCCTGGTAATCATTGAGGTATTCACTGATTTTTTGATCCATTCCAAGGGCAGTGGAAGGGTCGTCCATGTATAGGAAGGTAGTATATGGATTCCCGTCGAATTCCTCAGAAGCAGCATCTGTTCTCAACAGGAATGAGAAATTAATAAGCAGATCGAACTGTAAGCTCGAATTGGTAGGAAGGTTTTCCACTACGGCTTTTACAGTGAAAATATGTTCGGTATTAATGGTAAAGGATTTATCAAGGGCCTCTTCATCCCCAAAGTATTTTTCTGCGGTCTCCCGGGTAAGCACGACTGCGTACGGATCAAGCAGGGCTGTTGAGAGATTCCCTGAAACGGATTGGAAGGAGAATAGGTCAAAAAAGTTCGAATCAACAGCCAATACAGCATTTTCAATGAATATTTTCCTTCCCGGGGGATCGAGTGTGCCTGTATCAGAAGGAATAATTGTATCTGAAGGAATATAAGAGATCAGCATTTCACGCGGGGGACTGATCCGGACAAAAGAACTGAATTCCGGGAATGTTTCAACCAGGGCGGGGCCCACGGCTCCACCTGTGCGGTCCGTTGTATAAGAACCGGTGCCCAGTTCCATTTTTTGCTGCAGGCAAAAGATATGGTCGGATTGTTGATGAAACCTGTCATAGGTCATCTGATGTTTGACGATGGTCATGATCAGCAGTGCACAGGCAAGTCCTATCGAGAGGCCAAGAATGTTGATCAGGGAGAAGATCTTGTTTCTTACAAGTATCCTGGTTGCTATGACAATGATATTACGGATCATTTGTAAAGATTTGTAATTGGATAAACCAAATGCTGTGCCATTCAGCATAAACTATAGAAAATCAATGCATTAGATCTAATTCAAGTTCTGCTGTAAAATAATCTGTCCAGTCATGGACACAATATTGTCCAAAAATGGACATTTTTGCCCCATGTTTTTTTGAAGTCTGGATGAAAACATTGAATTTTAACGTATTGAAAATAATGGTATGGTTTTGGAATACCTGTAGAAAACACCCGGGATGACATTAACTAAGGGAAAAATACTGCTTGTCGATGATGATCCTCATATCATCCTTTCATTGCAAACTCTGCTGGAACAGCATTACACGCAGATCAGGACCTTGAAGGATGCCCGTGGTATAGCCGGGCAGCTGGCGGAAGAAAATTATGATGTGATCCTGCTGGATATGAATTTTCGTCCGGGTGATACCAGCGGTGCAGATGGCATGGAGTGGTTGCAGAAGATACAGGAGACTGATGCTTCGACCTCTGTAATTATGATTACAGCCTATGGGGGGGTGAATATTGCAGTTGAAGCCATCAAGAAAGGGGCTGTTGATTTCATCGTTAAACCCTGGCAGAATGATAAATTATTATCGACTGTATCAGCTGCCTTCCGTCTCAGTAAGTCTAAAAGAGCGCTTGACCGACACCGGTCCAGAGAAAGGATACTCGGGTCCACCATTGATGATATGTTTGCCGGGCTTGTCGGAGATTCACCTGCCATAAAAGGAGTCCTTGAACAGGTTGATAAAGTAGCTGCCACAGAAGCCAATGTATTAATCCTGGGGGAGAATGGAACCGGCAAGGAATTGGTTGCTAGAGAGATTCACAGGAGATCCCGGAGAAATGAGGAGGTACTAATTCCGGTCGATCTGGGATCAATATCCGAGACCCTCTTTGAGAGTGAATTATTCGGGCATGCCAGGGGGGCTTTTACGGATGCTCACGAGGATCATACCGGTCGTTTTGAAGCAGCTTCCGGGGGTACCCTTTTCTTCGATGAGATAGGTAACCTCCCCATGCCCCTACAGGTCAAAATCCTCTCTGCATTGCAAAACAGGGAAATTTTCAGAGTCGGTAGCAGCAAGTCCACCGAGATCGATATACGCCTTGTCTGTGCCACCAACCAATCCTTGCGACAGATGGTTACAGAAGGCAGTTTCAGGCAGGACCTCTTATATCGCATCAACACCGTTGAGATTGAAGTTCCACCACTGAGGGAACGAGCCGAAGATATCCCCTTGCTGGCAGATTTTTTCCTTAAAAAATATGCCCCCAAATACAGGAAGGGAAATCTACAAATGCCTGGCTACGTTCTGAAAAAACTCCAGAAGTTTGATTGGCCGGGAAATGTAAGAGAACTTCAGCATGCTATTGAGCGTGCGGTGATCATGAGTGATGGCGGAAGCCTTAAGGCCTCGGATTTTCTGTTCCTGACAGGTGAGGAGCAAGGGGAGCAACCCGGCGAGGATTTTAACCTTGATAACCTGGAAAAATGGGCCATCAGGAGCTGCCTGAAAAAATATGGAGGCAATATCACCAGGGCTGCTGCGGAGTTAGGATTAACACGTGGGGCCCTTTACAGGAGAATGGAGAAATATGGGCTATAAGAATTTCCGTTTGAACATTATTATCCGCATCATCTTACTGTTTGCAGCTATAACAGCATGTGCCCTGTTCATAGTTCAGGCTGAATATATCCGGCTGGTTTACCTGGCCATTCTGGTGATCCTGCTGGTCGTGGAATTGTTCTATTATATTGACAGGGTCAACAGGGATTTGTCACAGTTCCTGATATCGGTGCTGCATGATGAGTATACCCTGACTTTCAAGGAGCAGGGGAGGGGAAAGTCATTTCGTGGTTTATATAAAGCCATGAATGATATCTCACTAAAGTTAAAAACACTGAGTAAAGAGAAGGAAACCCGCAACCAGTATCTTTTCAGCCTGATTGAACAGGTAAAAGTGGGGATTATATCCTATGAGCCCTCCGGCAGGGTACACCTGGTCAACAAGGCCTTTAATGAGCTGTTGGCAACACCTGCTATAAAGGCCGGGTCAGACCTGAAAGAAAGTGAACCGGGACTTTTTTCCATACTTGAAAGGGTGCCTACCGGGGAACGGCAACTGCTGAGGATGAAAATCCAGAATGAGGAGAAGGAATTTTCCATACAGTCTGCCGGATTCAGGATAGAGGATCAGAATTTCAACCTGGTATCAGTACAGAATATCAGGGAGGAACTGGATGAAAGGGAACTGGAAGCCTGGCAGAAACTTATCAGGGTGCTTACACATGAGATCATGAATTCGGTAACCCCCATCACTTCCCTTGCCAGTTCCCTGTATGATATAGTGGATGCCCGGGATACTGCAATCGGGCCCCCGCAGCTTAAGGAAAAACTTGTATCCGGATTGGGAGCGGTGCGGGAAAGGAGTGCGGGACTCATCAAATTCACCACCGCCTATCAGGATATTGCAAAGATCCCCGCACCGGTTATCAAGACGGTACAGACCACTGAATTGATCAGTCGACTCCAATCACTCTTTGCTGCTGAAATGAAGGAGGGGGGGATTGATTTTGAAATCAGCGGGAAAGGATCCCCGGGCAGCTTCATGGCTGATATCAACCTGCTGGAACAGGTGATCATCAACCTGATCAGAAATGCCCGTGATGCAGTTACAATGATAGACAAACCAAGCATACGCGTGACCATCAGTTCCAATGAGGGACGGCAGGTATCCATCAAGGTCAGGGACAATGGCCAGGGTATACCGGATGATACTTTAGATCGCATATTTGTACCTTTTTTTTCCACCAAGGAATCCGGAACAGGGATAGGATTGAGCCTTTCCCGGCAGATTATCATCATGCATAAAGGCACGCTGGAGGTCGACACCATGCCTGGTAAAACCACATTTGAGATCCTTCTCTGATCTATCTTGTGCTTAAAAAGCAGGCTCTGTTAATAAATGAGCATGAGATCCTGAATATGTAAAAGTTTAAGAATTATCTTTATATTGATTTAGTCTAAATAAATACTTTGTAACTTTAACATATTTTTAAACGTGATATCCTTCCCGCATGATTATTTTTAAGGAAGATAAATAACCACATAGATCATGACAAGATTCAATAGAAGAAATTTTTTGAAATCATCCTTGTTTGGGGCATCCGGACTGCTCGTATCGGGCAGTGTCAATGCGAGTACTACCAGGGCAGGCACTAAGATGATCACCCGGACACTCGGAAAGACCGGACTGGAACTTCCCATCCTGAGTATGGGGGTCATGAGGGCGGATACTCCCAATATTGTTAAAGCCGCTTATGATTCAGGCATCAAACATTTCGATACAGCCCACGGTTACCAGCGGGGAAAAAATGAAGAAATGCTTGGTGAATTTTTTAAGGACAGGCCAAGGGATTCATTTATCATTGGTACGAAAGTTGTCCCTCCCGGAATCGATAGGAAAACTGGCAAACTGGGACCTGAATTCACCAAAGAGGGATTTCTGGAGATGGCCAATACAAGCCTGGAAAGGCTTCAAATGGATTATGTGGATATTTTCTACCATCACCTTGCCTCCTCCCGGGAAACTCTGTTGAATGAGGACATCCTGGCTGCGCTCAAGCAACTCAAGCAGGAGGGGAAGGCAAAATTTCTAGGTGTATCCACTCATAAAAACCAGGCAGAAGTGATCCGTGCCGCCATTGAAGGCGGAGTTCATGAGGTGATACTTCTGGCCATTAATTTTACCATGAAAGATGATAAGGATCTTATGGATGCCATCGAGGAAGGAGCGGCTGCCGGATTGGGCTTCATTGCCATGAAGACTATGGCCGGCGGGTTTCACGATGAGGAAAAAAAGATCCCTGTAGATGGCGTGGCGGCCCTGAAGTGGGTATATCAGAATCCCCATATCACTACTTCAATACCGGGTTTCACCAAATTCGACGAGTTGCAAACCGACCTTGAGATCATGAATGGACTGGATATGTCGGATGAGGAAAGGGAAAGCTTGTTGGCTGCCGATGAAAACACCGGTTTTTTCTGCAACGGATGCACCGGCTGCCAACATCAATGCCGAAGGGACCTGCCAGTTTCCGATCTGATGCGTGCTTACATGTACACCTATGCGTACGGTAACCTCGAAAAGGGCAGGGAGGTCCTTGATGAGTACGGGGTGGATTCGGATCCCTGTAAGGGTTGTCCGGGCTGCACTGTTACCTGTAGCAAAGGGTTTCCGGTAGCCGAAAGGATTGCCAGAGTATCCCGGCTGAAAGATGTACCGGAGGACTTTATAACCTGATCCCGGATCTACCTGGATTTATTTAATTCACTTAAAATTTTCTTGTCCCGGCCGTACACGTCCTTGTAGAAGTAGATTCGTCCATCTATGTCGTTCTCATAACAGGTCCAGTACATCAGCATGACAGGCATGGGTTTTGACAGGTAAACATTCTGGAGTTTTTTGGACTTGATCACACCTGCAATCTTTTCACTATCGTATCCTTTGTCACCCAGCAACTGTTCTGCCAGTATGAGCGGGTCCTTTACCCTCACGCATCCATGGCTGAATGCCCGGTCACTCTTTTCAAAGTAGGATTTTGAAGGTGTGTCATGCAGGTATACTGCATACTTATTGGGAAAAATAAACTTTACCAGTCCCAATGCATTATTGGGCCCGGGTTCCTGACGTATGGTATAGGGAAAGTTCTTTTGTGAGTACTGGCTGAAATCCACGGTTGCGGGATTGACCACCTCCTGTCCCCTGAGCAGAGTCATGTTCCTGTTCTGGAGATAGTTAGGGTCTCTTTTAAGTTTCGGAAGTATTTCTTTTGACGAGATAGAATACGGAACAGTCCATGTAGGATTAAAGACAACATACTTAATATCAGAAGTAAAAACAGGAGTTTCATGAAATTCCTTTCCCACAACCACCCTGCATTCATAATCTACTTGCCTGTCCCTGTAAATATACAGGTGATAGTCAGCAATATTTACCAGCAGTAACTCCTGCGGTAAATCGTTATTTATCCACCGGCATCTCTCCATATTGACCCTGATAATATTAAGACGTTCATTAAGTGAAGTACTCAAGGCTACATATGTTTTCTTTCCGCAGATACCATCGGCATCCAGTCCGGTTCTTGTTTGAAAATCAATAATCGCGCTCTCCAGTTCCTTGTCAAATTTTTCATTTTCAGGGGAGCTGATTTCATATCTGTATCCGGCCATTTGTCTTTTCAATTCCACTACTGCCATGGATGAATCCCCCAATCTCAACGGTGTACCCGGGTATTCTATCTGTTGTATCTCACCCCCTGACTTCTGTATAGAATCCAGATGTGCAAACCATTTCCGCAATTCGTGGTACATTGGTAATTCGGAGCGGATATTTGCCACTCCATCTATGAGAGACTGGTTTTGGAGCCTGTCCATCAACCTGAATTCCACACTGTCTGGCAGAGGCCTCATGCTGTAATTCCAGTTGGGATCAAGCTCTACTGGATGGACTTTCCCCTGTATCATGTGAAAAGCGAAAGTAAGCACGGCATTGGTCATGACAATATCAGCAATGGCATATTCATCCATTGTAAGGCGCACACCACCCGCTAATTTTTCCTCGTGGCCTTTTATGAAATCAATATGGTAATCTTCAGGGTTGAGGCCCTCAAAATAGGAAGCATCCAATATCTCTATGAGATCCTTCCTGTTGCCGGCATTGCCCCAGACAGGCTGGTAATCTTCATTCTTGTACAGATTGGTTATGACCGGGTTCCCGATGATTTTTTGTTTTTCCAATTTGATCGTTTGAGATTCCTCCAGTTCATTGATATATTTCCTGATACTTTCCCGGACGGATACTTCATCTGCATCCTGGATGTGAGTAGCTGAAGGGATTATTCGACCTGATAAAGACAATGGGAATAGCAAGAGAAGGAAGAGGAATGAGGAAGTAGTGATTTTCATTTCTTTGCTGCTTTCTGTTAAAGCAGAAAGATAAATAATTTTAGTTTAATATGCTTGATTTATCCAGGTATCCTGATTCAGGAAAATAAATGAATAGCAAAGTTCCTCCTTTGATCAGGTCTATTATCTCGTCGTAATTCTGGGCTGGTAATGCCGGGCAGCCGAAACTCCTGCCCAGTCTTCCATATTTTCTGATGAATGATTCTTCAGCGTATTTCGCAGAATGAATAACAATAGCCCTTTGCCTGGCCTTATCGTTAATGCCTTTCTCTAAACCATCGAGTCTCAAGGATAGGCCATGTTTTCCGTGATAAGTCTCTCCGGTTTTATAGAAACCCAGGCTACTCTGGTTGCTGTGCGGAGTATTGGAGAATTTTTTCGCCATTAAGTTCCCGGTATTTTTACCATGAGCAACATAATCCTGGTAGACCACCTGCCTGGTAACCAGATCGATAAGGTAAAAACGCTTGTTGGTGGATGGTTGGCTGAAATCTATGACAGAGATAACATTGTGTATCAAACCGATAGAATCCTT
>Ga0255055_10002673_pt1 | contig 12365 bp, 12 predicted proteins | sample JV7_2_27_MG_FD_188633 | JGI IMG/M metagenome (GOLD analysis project Ga0255055, IMG submission 188633) | Seawater microbial communities from Jervis Inlet, British Columbia, Canada - JV7_2_27 | ecosystem: Environmental > Aquatic > Marine > Inlet | place: Canada: British Columbia | collected...
AAAGAAAGAGAGGAGAGTCGAGGAGGGAGCCCCCCAGTGGTTGGTCACCTACGGGGACATGACGACTCTCCTGCTGACGTTCTTCATTTTGATGTTCACCACCGCGGAGATCGACGGGGCGGAGTTGCGGATGATTCTGGCAGCCTTTCAAGGTCTGGGTTCTCTTCGGGGCGGAAACACCCTCCAGGTCGGCAAGCTGGCCGAGCTGGGACACACGATCATGAGGCTGCCTTCGCGGGAGGCGGGAAAGGCCCTGGACAAGGCTCGGAGAACCGCGATTTCCCAGTTCCAACCGGAACTCAAGACCAAGAAAGTGCGCATCAAAGAAGACGAGCGGGGATTGATCATTTCCCTGGCCGCGGATTCTTTTTTTGAACCGGCCAGTGCCGAAATCAATATCGAGGAATCCCGACAGGTGTTGCAGAAGGTGGCAACCCTGATGAGCTCCCCGGATCTCAAGCGGCGGAAGTTCCGCATCGAGGGGCACACGGACAATATCCCCACCGATCCTGAAGGGACCTGGGAAACGAACTGGGAGCTTTCCGCTGACCGTGCGGTCAATGTTCTCCACTACCTGGTGGATTTCGGAGTGGATGAGAGCCAGTTCCAGGTGGCGGGATTCGCTGACACCGTGCCCCTGGCCTCGAACGATACCCGGGAGGGCAGAGCGTACAACCGTCGGGTGGATATTGTTCTGCTTACAGAGGGGCATCTATGAGGGGTTTGATTTGCCGGGACAATTTCTCTAAATTTGTATATAGGAGCTGTTCATGTCCGACGAAGAGGGCTTGAGTTTAGAGGATGTAGGTGCGGGACCCGAGGAGATAGCTCCAGCAGGGAGAAAAGCGGGTTTCCTGCCCACCTTTCTAGTACGAATTCTCAAATGGGTGGCGATAGGTCTGGGTTTCGTCATATTGGGGGTCACCACTACTGTCGTGACTTTCAACCTGGTAAATCGGGGCCGGGCCGGTTCTGAACTCCGGGAGATTTCTCCCGAATACAGTGCTCGGCCGGAACCTTTGAATTACGACGATACTTTGGAGGAGATACGCGGGGTCACCTCCGACGAAGTGCCGGCCATTTTCAGTGCACGGATCAGCCTGGGGTACGAACCGGGAAAGCAGCAGCTGGCAATCGAAATCGCGGCCAGGAAACGGGAGATACAGAACATTGTTCTTCTGTATTTGAGCAACAAGAAAAGCGATCAGCTCAGGCCTGAGCGCTACGCTCAGATTCAGGAAGAACTGAAGAGCAGCATCAACCGGGTGCTCAAGGAAGGTCAGCTCGAGCAGGTAGTTTTCCGGGATTTTGTGGTGACCCAGTAGGAGTTTGTATTTCATGGCGGAAGTACTATCCCAGGACGAGATAGACCAACTGCTTTCGGCGATCTCAGCCGGAGAGATCTCAACGGAGGAGACCCACCAGCCGCGGGATCAGCGCAAGATCAAGATCTATGATTTCAAGCGGCCGGACAAGTTCTCCAAAGACCAGATCCGCACGGTTTCGATCATGCACGAAACCTTTGCCCGGCTCACCACGACCTCAATGTCGGCTCAACTTCGCAGTCTGGTTCATGTCCATGTGGCTTCCGTGGATCAGCTCACCTACGAAGAGTTCATCCGCTCGATTCCCAACCCGACAACCCTGGCGGTAATCGATATGGATCCCCTCAAAGGCTCGGCGATTCTGGAAATCGACCCGGCCATCACCTTTTCGGTCATCGACAGGCTCTTTGGAGGTCAGGGCGAGGGGACCAAGTTCTCCAGAGATCTCACGGATATCGAGCAGGCCGTCATGGAGGGGATCATTGTCCGGATTCTGGGAAACCTGCGGGAGAGTTGGAGCACCGTGATCGATCTTCGACCCCGGCTGGGTGGAATCGAGACCAATCCTCAGTTTGCCCAGATTGTGCCTCCTTCAGAAATGGTCATCCTGATCACTCTGGAGACCAAAGTCGGTGAGGTAGAGGGAATGATGAATCTTTGCATCCCCTATCTCACAATAGAGCCGATCATCTCGAAGCTCTCGGCCCAATACTGGTACGCTTCGACTCGACGCGGAACCACGACGGAAAATTTGAACATACTGCGGGATCGTCTGGCCGCAGTGACAGTCACGATGATGGCTGAGATTGGTATTATGGAAATCAAAGTCCGTGACGTGCTGGCTCTGCGAACCGGGGATATCCTTCGCTTGGATTCGGTCAGGGTCAACGACCCGATGACAATGCGAATCGGTGAGCGAAGGAAGTTCCTCTGCCGTCCCGGAGTGTTGGGGAACAAGATGGCTGTACAAGTGATCAAGAAGTTGGAAGATATCGACCAGGCGGATTTTGAGGAACTAACCACCGGTGGGGAGGAAGAGGTATGAGCGACGGATCACTATCCCAAGACGAAATTGATGCACTATTGCAGGAAACGGAGAGCTTGGAGATCGATACTGGTTTCGGGGGAGGGGGTGAGCCTCTCTCGGAAGAGGAAAAGGCGCAGCTTTTAACGCTCCTCGAGGGTGTCATTGACTCTCAGGCTTCGAATTTGTCCATACTGACGCGGAAAAATGTCAATCTGGAAAAGCCCACTCTCGAGCTGGTGATGGGAGAAGAGATACTGGACCAGCTCCCCGACGAAGTTGTCGATGTAAAGCTAGATTTTACGGATGCGGTGCAGGGGGAACATTCCTATCTGGTAGATTCTGCTACCGCCCAGGCGGTCGCCGGCTTGATGATGGGTCAAAGCGGAGTCGAGCTTGACGACGCTGCTCTTTCCGCCGTGGCCGAAGCCCTGTCCCAGATCAGTGGGCCGGTGGCCACCGAGATCGGCAATCGATGCGCTAAAACGATACAGAATGCCCCGCCGGATTTTCAGCTGGCCACAAAAGACAAGGTTCGCCTGCCTCAGGGCGAGGTGGTCGTCAAGCTGCAGTACCCCCTGATGATCGAAGGGGAGAATCCCGCCCAGCTGGTGGAGTTGTACTCTCTGTCTTTAGCCAAGGAGATACTCAATATAACTGCAGGAGCCGCACCAGAGACCGGCGCCCCTTCAGCTGCGGCGCCTAGTTTCGCCGCCGGAGCAGGTGGGGGTGCTCCGGCTCCCGGAGCTCAGGCAGGTATCGCCCAGACCTTCGGACAGGCTTTCGGAGCCCCTCAGGGCTTCGGGACGGGCTCGAGCCAGGCTCCACCGAACGTCCAACCGGTGCAGTTCGCGAATCTTCAGAGTTCCGGTGCCCAGGGCGAACAGGGGAATATCGGGCTGCTCATGGACGTATACATGGAGCTGACCGTGGAGTTGGGCAGGACCCGAAAGCTGATTCGGGAAATCCTGGGTATCGGTGAAGGTACAATCATTGAATTGGACAAACTGGCCGGCGAACCAGTGGACATTCTTGTGAACCACAAGCTCATCGCCAAAGGCGAGGTCGTGGTTATCGACGAAAACTTCGGTGTCCGGGTAACAGAAATTGTTTCACCGATGCAGAGGATGAGTGATTTGACTTAAACGAAAGTTTAGCGTACAATAAAGCGCTTAGAGTTTTTGGGAGGGGAACGTGAAATCCATACATCATACGCCGTTTTGGGGGCGGAGTAGGCCTCTACTGTTTCTACTGGTGTTTCTTCTCGCGCCGATCCTCAGTTCCCAGGCACAGGAGAGCGCCGAAAACACCACCTCGAAGGCGGCGGGACGTCCGCTCGAGGAGTCATTGCTTATCCTTGACACTGGCGAACCGATCGAGGCTGCCGAAAACGACGAGATGCAGGGGGGACCGCTGGTCTCGTCGTGGGACTTCCTGCGTATGGTATTGATCCTGGCCGCGGTTGTCGGGGTGATTTACCTGATCTTTTGGCTGCTCAAACGCAGTATGCGGCGTCAACTTCCACAAAACGATCTTATACACCTGCTGGGCACTCGTAACCTGACGGGTAACCGTGCCTTGCACCTGGTTGAACTGGGAAGGCAGGTTTTCTTGGTGGGTGCTGCCGAAGAGAGCATCTCCCTGATATCGGAAATCAAAAACCAGGAAACTCTGGACACGATAGCCCTGGAACAGTCGCAGATGCGGACTCGCGCGACTCAAGGATTCTCGCATTTTTTCCAGTCCTTCTTGAAATCAGGAAAACAACAAGGATCCTCGGTAGGGGATACGATTGATTTCATGAAGCAGCAGAGACAGCGCTTGGAGAAGCTATAGAGATTTCATTTTAACTGGGAGGGGAAATGAAAAAAAAGACTCTGCTACTGCTATTCATATTTGCAATGTTGCTTCTGCCCATCGTTGCCTTCCCCCAAGATACGGGCTTAAGGCCTGCGGCGCCCGGCGCGCCCTTTCCCTACGTTGACCTGAACGTGCGGGAGGCGGAGAGCAATCGGGAGGTCGTTCTTTCGATACAGCTGCTGCTGCTGCTGGCGGTGCTCACCCTGGCACCTTCGATTCTCCTTCTCATGACTTCGTTCCTGCGCCTCGCAATTGTCTTCGATTTCGTCAAGCGCGCCCTGTCCCTTCAGCAGGTTCCCCCCAATCAGATTTTGATGGGATTGGCCCTTTTTCTGTCGCTGTTCATCATGTGGCCTACATTCAGCACAATCTACAACGAGTCCTTCAAACCTTTTGCCGAGGGGGAGATCGGAATCGATTCGATGTACAGGAATGCTGAAAGCCCTCTGCGGTTGTTCATGTACAAGCAGATGCAGAATGACCCGGAGAACATCCGGCTGTTCATGAAAATGCGTGAGCTGCCCAGACCGAATACTCTCGCCGATGTGCCCACGGAGGTTCTTATTCCCGCCTTTGTGTTGCACGAGCTCACCGTGGCTTTCAAAATCGGGATCCTTCTGTTCGTCCCTTTTATCATTATCGATATCGTGGTGGCTTCCACTCTTATGTCTATGGGAATGATTATGCTTCCGCCTGTGATGATTTCACTTCCCTTCAAGCTGATCCTGTTTGTGTTGGTGGATGGGTGGAATCTGCTTACCCTTCAGATCGTGCAGAGTTTCCGATAATAAAAGAAGGAGGGGAAAAGTGTCGGTAGGATTTGCCATTAATTTGATCCGCGGCGGGGTGCTTCAGGCGCTGATGATCGCTGCACCCGTGCTGCTGGTGGGAATGCTGGTCGGATTAATAATTTCGATTTTCCAGGCGACGACCTCGATTCAGGAGCAGACCCTCACCTTCGTGCCGAAGATCGCCGCCATTCTCGGGTCTCTGATTCTTTTCGGGCCATGGATTATTAGGTCCATGGTTCAATTCACCCTGAGATTGTTCGGCCGAATTCCGGAGTTAGGCGGGTAGCCTGTGATCGGAAACCTGGTCGTAAATTTCCGTGTATTTCTCATAATTTTTGTGCGGGTCGTGGCCTTGATCCAGGTCGCGCCGCTGTTTTCCTCCAGGGCGATTCCCCAGATGGCCAAGCTCGGATTCGCCCTGTTCGTATCTGCGGCGATTTTCCCCTGGGTCGCCGAGCAGGGTTATCTCCTTCCGGAAAACACCGTGGATTACTTCCTCGTAGTCGTGGGGGAGGCCATGATCGGTATCATCCTCGGCTTTTTCCTAAACATCATCTTCGCCGTTTTTCTGGTCGCCGGCCAGTTTTTCTCGCTGCAGATGGGTTTTGGAGCTTCCCAGGTCTTTGACCCGCTGGCCCAGATACAGATCCCCCTGATGGGACAGTTCCTCAACATCGCGGGGATGTTCACATTCCTGGTAATCTCAGGCGCCCAAAAACTGCTTCTCGTCGGGGTGTACAGGTCGTTTCAGTCGATTCGAGCGGTCGATCTTGTTGCCGGGCGTTCGTACCTGCTGTCGCTGTTTTTGCGCAGTCTCGGAGAGCTCTTCGTCAATTCCCTGACGATTGCCTTTCCGATCTTGGGTACCTTGCTTCTTGTATCGGTATCCATGGGGCTGTTGGCCAAGGCCGCCCCTCAGATGAACCTGCTGATGATGGGCTTTCCCATCGCCATCGGCACTGCGCTGATCATCATTGCGGTGGCCACACCCTTTCTCATCGGGGCGTTCAGCAGGCTGCTCGAAGGCGGCTTTGAGCAACTGGGAACGATTATAACGAATCTCAAAGGATCGGGAGGATAAGTCGTCGTGGAAGATCTGCTTATGCTGCGCGAAGACGCGGGCGCCACGAACTGCTGTTATTCAACCGTTTGTCCCACCCGTGCCCCAGCTTTTAAGGAATGTACCCCCTTCGACGTTCATCTCCAATGGTTCGCCGCCGAGGACGAAGGCCGAACCGAGGAGCCTACCGAGCATAAACTGCGCAAGGCTCGTGAAGAGGGCAAAGTAGCGAAGAGCGTTGAGTTCAGCTCCTCCCTGGTGCTATTGTTCGGAATCGCTACCCTGGGCTTGATCTCTTCCTACTTTCTGAAAAACGTTCTTTCCATGCTGCGTTTCTTTCTGCAGCACGCAACGGAGCTGGACATCACCTCGGATGGTGGGCTGGTCCCGGCGTTCTACAGCTACTTCTTCAGACTCACCTTGCCGGTACTGTTGGTGGCTTTCCTGGCGGCATTCCTGGGAAATGTGCTACAGGTGGGTTTTCTCTTTTCTTCAAAACCGATCACACCGGATCTGGATAGAATCGTACCGCGTTTCGGTCGTTTCTTCAAAAGAGCCATGTTCTCCGGGGAGGCTGCCTTCAATCTCGGCAAGACCCTGCTGAAAGTGGCGGTGATCGTCGCTCTTGCTTTCATCAATATACGAGTCCAGCTGCCCAAGCTCGTCAATCTCGTGGATATGCACCACATGGTGGCTTTTCGACTCGTTGTGTCCATCGCTTTCCGGATCATTGTGGAAGCGGCCCTTGCCATGATGGTGCTCTCGATTCCGGATTATCTGTTTCAGCGGCGGCAGCACAGAGAATCTCTGAAAATGTCCCGTCAGGAAGTCAAAGAAGAGCGGCGAATGTACGAGGGAGACCCTCTGATAAAGAGTCGATTACGGGAGCGAATGCGTGACCTGTTGACTCGGAATATGATGCGGGCCGTGCCCAAGGCGGATGTTGTGATAACCAACCCGACCCACTATTCGGTGGCTGTGGAGTACGACCGGTTGATTATGGAGGCCCCCACGGTTACGGCCAAGGGAGTGGACGCCATCGCCAAGAAGATCCGGGAAATCGCCAAGGAAAACGATGTTCCGTTGGTCGAGAACAAACCCTTGGCCCGCACGTTGTATCAGGAAGTGGAGATTGGGGATGTAATACCGGAGAAATATTACGAGGTAATGGCGATTATCCTTGCCGAGGTGTACAAGATGGCCGGCCGCGAGGCGACGGCGTAAGAAGTGAATAAATGGCGGATGTAAGAGGAGTACCAACCATAACGGGCGCGCGGAGGAGCGACATATTCGTAGCCGTCGGTGTCATTGCCGTCGTCATGATGCTGATCATCCCCCTTCCCGCCTTCATCCTCGATACCCTAATGTCGGTGAATATCGTCTTGAGTCTGCTGATTATTCTGATCGTTCTCTACACGCGGCAAGCCCTCGATTTCAGTGTTTTTCCCACATTGCTTCTCATCGCAACGGTTTTCGGGCTCGCCCTCAACGTCTCTTCCACCAGGCTGATCCTCTCTCAGGGCAGTCAGTTCCAAGGCAAGATGGTACGCGCCTTTGGAACATTTGTCGTGGGTGCTCGGGGGCTTGAAGGCTACGTTATCGGGTTGATAATCTTCATGATCATCATTGCTGTGCAGTTCATCGTCATTACCAAGGGATCCACCAGGGTGGCTGAAGTGGCGGCCCGTTTTACCCTGGACGCCCTTCCCGGCAAGCAGATGGCCATCGAAGCGGAGTACAACTCGGGACTGATCACCGAAGAGGAAGCCACTCGAAAGAAAAGCGAGCTTCAGCGAGAGGCGGATTTTTACGGAGCCATGGACGGTGCATCGAAATTCGTGGCTGGAAATGTCAAGGTGGGGATTCTCATCACCTTGATCAACGTCATCGGCGGTATGATCGTGGGTATGACGATCCACGGGGAGTCGTTCAATGTAGCTCTGGATACCTACGTATCCCTTACCATAGGCGACGGCCTGGTAACCCAGCTGCCCGCTCTGCTCATCTCCACATCTACCGGTGTTATCGTCACCAGGGCTGTATCCGATGAATCCTTCGGCGTGGACGTAACCCGCCAGTTCTCCTTTCAATCCCGTCCGTATCTGATCGCCGCCGGTTTTCTAGGGATTCTCGCCGTGCTGCCCGGATTTCCCTGGTACGTCCTGTTTCCACTTGGGGGAATGTTGGCGGGTCTGGGCTTGACCCTCCGGCGGAAGAAGCAGGCGGTGGAAGAGAAAGAGAGGGTCAAGGAAGCGGAAGCCAGAGCCAAGGTTGCTCCCGTGGAGATATCCCCCGTAGTGCCTCTGGATCCGCTGTCCCTCGAGATCGGTTATGGATTGATTCCTCTGGTAGACAAGGACAAGGGAGCCGAGTTGCTGGACAGGATTACCCGCATCCGCAGAGAGGCAGCCCTCGATTTGGGGTTGGTGGTACCGAGGATTCGGATCATCGACAATATGCGTCTCGAGCCCTCGGAGTACTGCTTCAAGATCAAGGGAGTCGAAGTGGGACGAGGGGCGATCAGGATGGGCAGCTACCTGGCTATCAATCCGGGGGGCCTCAAAGAAGAGCTGGAGGGGGAATCCGCAAAGGATCCCGCCTTTGGATTGCCCGCTACCTGGATCGCGGAAACAGAGCGGGAAAAAGCGGAGCGGCTGGGCTATACCGTAGTAGATCCACCCTCGATCATCGCTACCCACCTTACTGAGATCATAAAAGCCCATGCCGGCGAAATTATCGGCCGTCAAGAAGTTCAGTCGATCCTTGATACCCTGAAAAATGATTACCCCACGGTTGTGGAGGAGGTTGCCAAGGGTTTCTCTGTAGGGGAGATACAGAAAGTTCTGCAGGGGTTGCTGCGGGAGCAGGTTTCCATTCGAAATATCGTAGTCGTTCTGGAAACCATGGCCGACTACGGTTCTGTGAGCAAGGACACCGCCTTTCTCGCGGAGAAGGTCAGACAGGCTCTTGGACGGCAGATCTGTCTGCACTACAGCGGTGACGATAAGACAATTCATGTGATGACCCTGGATCCGAATCTCGAGCAGAAGATCGTCGAGGCCAGGGTGGACACCGCCTCGGGTCCTACCGCAGCTCTTGAACCCCAGATGCAGAGGAAGTGGATTACTTCCCTGACAAATTCGGTACACAACGTCCAACAGCAGGGGCACCTGCCGATAGTTCTCTGCTCCGAAGCAGCCCGACTCCTGATCAAAGGCAGTACGATACGAGAGATACCTCATCTGGTCGTTCTGTCGGTTCCGGAGATTGTTCCGGATGTAAAAATCGAAACTCTCGGTGAGATAAGGATCGAAGAATGATCGAGAAAGATCTGCAGTACTTCACTATCGAGGCTCCCACTCCCAGAGAGGCCCTTGAACAGATGAGGCGACAGTACGGCCAGGAAGCACGAATCTTAACCCACAAGACTGTCCGCCGCGGAGGGGTCCTTGGTATGTTCGCCCGGGAGGGTGTGGAGATAACGGGATACATTAGCCAAAAACCAAGAAACAAGCCCACAGCTATGTCCGCAGCTACATTGGAGGAATCCCGGAAGAAGATACTGGCAGAAGCCCGCAGAGAGCAGTCATTGCAGCTGATTCTCAATGAGATCCAGAGCTTAAAGGAGAATCTATCCAAAGATAATGGAGCTAAGAAACTCCCCGTTGACACGCCCGGCGGCCTGCTGCAAATCGAGAGTATCCTCCAGCACAACGACTTCTCGCCGCCGTTTATAGAAGAAATACTCGGTCGTGTCCGTAAAGAGTTCTCACTCGAAGACCTGGACAACTTTTCCGTGCTTCAAACCCAGGTCCTGGACTGGATCGGAGATAAGATTCAGATCTATCCAGCGCTGCAGATACCGGAGCAGGGTGCGCAGGGCGCACAGAGCTCCAAGGCATTTATCATCGTCGGTCCTACCGGCGTGGGAAAAACCACGACGATCGCCAAGTTGGCCGCCATTTTTGGAGTCAACGGTTCAAGCTCTACATCTCCCAAAGTGCGGATCGTAACGATTGACAATTACCGGATCGCCGCCTTGCGGCAGATCGAGACCTACGCGGAAATTATGAGAATTCCGGTAACCTGCGTCGAAAGTGTGGGAGAGTTTAAAAAGTTCCTGGCCATGGCTGAAGGTACTGGATTGATTCTGGTAGATACCATCGGCCGCAGCCCCAGGGATCTCTCCAAATTAGCCGAAATGAAGGATGTTCTGGAGGCTGCGGGGACGTGCAGCGAGATCCATCTGGCCATCAGCGCCACGACAAAGGCATCGGACGTGGAAGAAATCTTGAAGACTTTTGAGCCTTTCAAATATAGAGCGGTCATTTTAACGAAGATCGATGAAACCCTCCGGATAGGGAACATCATCAGTGTACTTGCCGCTTCCCGCAAACCGATCTCCTATATCGCTGATGGACAGTCGGTGCCCCAGGATATCGAACAGGCTTCGATTTTGCGGTTGCTTATGAATCTCGATGGATTTCACATCAACCGGGAACGACTGGAGAAACATTTTGGAGAGAGGGTGAAGATAAATGATGCATTTTGGAGTTGACAGTGGCTGATCAGGCAGAGAAACTACGAGAGATCATGCGTAATAAAGAACCTTCATCCCGGCTCGAAGACTCGCCTCCGCAGAAAGCTTCCCGCATCATCTCCGTTTCCAGCGGAAAAGGGGGGGTGGGCAAGACCAATATCGCAATCAATTTGGCCCTGGCCTACGCTAAGTTGGGGAAGAAAGTGATCGTCCTGGACGCAGATCTTGGCCTGGCAAACGTGAATGTCGTACTGGGAGTGATTCCCCGCTATAACCTCTACCATCTGATTCGGCAGCAGAAAAAGATGAAAGATATACTTCTCGACACGACCTACGGGATTCAGATAGTTGCCGGGGCCAGCGGTTTTTCCAAGATTGCCAATCTTTCCGAAGAGGAGCGTAAGGGCTTCATCGAGGAGCTCTACGAGCTGTCCAGCGCCGATGTCATCATTATTGATACCAGCGCGGGGGTTTCCAACAATGTGTTGACCTTTGTGGCTGCTTCGGATGACGTAATTATAGTGACCACCCCGGAACCAACAGCCATAACCGATGCCTACGGAATAGTGAAGATCATCGCCACGGAGATCGACAATCTCGATTTGGGGTTGAAGCTGGTGGTCAACCGGGTCAAGTCGGTAACAGAAGGCAGAAAGGTAGCCGAAAGGGTGATCAACATCGCGGGACAATTCTTGAACATAAAACTGGATTATCTTGGTTTTGTGTACGAGGATATTCTCGTTCAACACGCCGTCATCAAGCAAAGGCCCTTTCTGACTCTGGATCCGAAGAGCAAAGCCTCTATTTGTATCGACCATATCGTTCGGCGCTTGGAAAACATGGATTTTAAGGAGGGAAGCGGAATCTCCGAGTTCCTAAAAAAGCTCTTTGGTGCTTAGGCTCGAGGTATTCCGAGGCTGTCTGACGTACCTTGACGGCCGATTTTATTTACCCTAAGCTTTTTGAAGAGAATAGGCAGGGCAAGGAATGATAAATTGGAAAATACCAGCCGGATTCGCTGCTTTCGGCGCCTTCGTGTCGCTGCTCGCCGGAATCATCGGAGGGAATCCTTTCGGTGTTATTGTCCTCAGGTTGGTCCTGTCAGCCGTGGTTTGTGCTGGTCTGGGTCTGATTGTCAACGTTATCTTGAAAAAATACCTCCCCGAACTCTCCGCCACCCCTGCGAGTGTTGAGGCGGGAACGGGAGAGAAGGTGGATATCGTCATCGATGAAGACATCCCTGTCGAAGTAGAGGGTCTGGTGCAGGAGGAAGCCGGGCCCGAAAGCGAAAGGACAGAGGAAGAAGCGGAACTGATCTTGGAAGAGGAGGGCATGGACGGGGAATCTGCGGAGGCGGAAGTCCTGCCCGGCAGTGATACCGAGGAGGCGGAAACCCTCGAACCCTCCGATGAGCAGACCCTAGACTCGACTGCTGTGCCGCTGTCTCCGGTAACCGACTTTGAGGATCTGGATACACTGCCCGATATCGACCAGTTCAGTCCCGCTGCCGAAGAGAGCTCGACTGCACCGAAAAAGTCCAGGAGGAACGCCCAGGTTGAAGAGGTCGTAAAAGATCAGGATCCGGAGAACCTGGCCCGGGCGGTACGGACATTTATGAAAAAGGACCAATAGAGAGCAAGCTATGGCTGAAATCATGTTAGAAGGCAAGACGGAGGAGGATCTCTGGCGGGTCTACAAAAGGAAGAGGGATACAAAGATCCGCGATTTCTTCGTAAAACAGTACGCCCCTTTGGTAAAGTATGTT
>Ga0255055_10002674_pt1 | contig 12361 bp, 12 predicted proteins | sample JV7_2_27_MG_FD_188633 | JGI IMG/M metagenome (GOLD analysis project Ga0255055, IMG submission 188633) | Seawater microbial communities from Jervis Inlet, British Columbia, Canada - JV7_2_27 | ecosystem: Environmental > Aquatic > Marine > Inlet | place: Canada: British Columbia | collected...
ACGGGAAAAAACTTGACAACAGGAAACGCACCTGTTATTGAGTAGTAAAAGTGAACGATTAGAGGTCATAATAAATGGTCAGAAATGCATTAAGCAGCGTGATCCCTTCCCGTACGAGGGTCGACATTCTCGTAAAACTCTTTCTGAATCCAGGACTCAAGGCCTACCTGCGGCAACTCGCCTCCGAGTTCAACCTCTCGACCAATGCCGTCCGGACTGAACTGAACCACCTGACCGATCATAAAATCCTCGTCTCGGAGCGCAGCGGCCGCAGTGTCTTCTACCGGGCAAACACCGACCACCCCCTGTTTCCGGAGCTGTTCTCGATGGTCCGCAAGATCACGGGCATCGATGAGCTTGTCCGGTCCGTGGTCGACCGTCTCGGCAACGTGGAAGCGGCATACCTCGTGGGCGATTACGCCCGCGGAATCGACACGGGGATCATCGACGTGGTGCTGGTGGGCGATATCGACAAGGTCCAACTTGACGACTTCGCCATGAAAACCGAGGCGTACATCCAGCGGAAGATCCGCTCCCTGGTCCTTACCAAGGAGGAGTTCATTCGCCTCACGGAGAAAAAAAGCTTCGACCCGATCGTGAGGCTGTGGGACCAGAAGGACGGGATCAACCCGAAAGGCAATGATTCGGTGAACGTTGTTGGGGGTGAAACATCCCGGGATGGCTAACAATATCTTTATCCAATCAGCTCTCCCGATGGCGAATCTTGTATACGAAACAATACGAAACCATTAATCCATGTAGAGAGAATATTGGACCAGAGCTGGGTGAAATATCTCCCTCCCTTTATCAAGAGTAGGATAGAGGAGCGCAAATATCTCCAAAACGTTCTGAGTAACACAGGCTGGCTTCTCGCGGACAGGATAATCCGCATGGGAGTAGGCCTTTTTGTCGGGATCTGGGTGGCACGCTACCTGGGACCGGAACTGTTTGGCCTGTTCAGCTTCGCAGGGGCTTTCGTTGGTCTGTTCTCGGCATTCTCCACTCTGGGGCTGGACGGGATCGTGGTGCGGGATATTATTCGGGACAGTTCCGTAAAAGAAGAAACTCTAGGGACCTGTTTTGCCCTGAAATGTATCGGGGGCGTGGCAACATTCCTCATTGTACTGGGAGGGATTGCCCTCGTTCGCCCCGGCGACAGCCTGGCATACTGGCTGGTCGGGATCATATCCGCCGGGATGATCTTCCAGGCTTTTGATGCAATCGATCTCTGGTTCCAGTCCCAAGTTCAGTCTAAGTATTCTGTATATGCCAAGAATTTTGGATTCTTAACCGTTTCGATCGTAAAGATTTTTCTCATTTTGTCCAAGGCTTCCCTTATTGCATTTGCCTGGGCGGGTTTTTCAGAGGTCATAATTGGTGCGGCGGGGATCGTCATGGCTTATAAAAGGACCGGCGATAATGTGACGAACTGGCGAATCAGCCTCGTGAGGGCAAAAAGCCTCCTCAAAGACAGCTGGCCTCTGATGATGTCCGGGATTGCCGTCATGATTTATTTACGGGTCGACCAGATCATGTTAGACATGATGGCCGGAGACCAGGAGGTGGGCATTTACACCGCCGCAGTGCGGCTTGTCGAGGTATGGTACTTCATCCCTATGGTATTCGTTTCCTCTGTTTTCCCCAGTATCGTCGAAGCCAAGGCAATGAGTGAGGATCTATTTTATGACCGCCTGCAGAAGTTATATAATTTTATGGCCCTAATGGTGTATTTCATAGCGCTCCCTGTTACGTTTCTTGCCGGATGGATAATCGAACTTTTATTCGGCCTTCCTTACAGCAAGGCCGGTCCCATGCTTGCGGTGTTGATCTGGTCCCTCATGTTTACCAACCTTGGCGTAGCCCGGAGCACTTTCCTCACCACCATGAACTGGACAAAGGTCCACCTGATTACCGTTTCTCTCGGTTGCGTTATAAACGTTTGTCTTAATTTTCTACTGATCCCCCGATATGGTGGTATGGGTGCTGCCATTGCTTCTTGTGTTGCCTACTGGTTTGCGGCGCATGGCGCTTGCTTTTTTTATAAGCCTTTGTTTAAAACGGGATACATGTTAACGAAAGCAATTGTATACCCGAGGATTTGGTAGTCATGAAAGCGGTAAAAGATATTATTTTATATTTAATGGAAAAGCTGGATATTCTTTCGCTATATTCATTAACGAAAACGGGGCCGTTAAAAGAAGACGGTTGGTTCCGAAGTTTTCGGGAAAAATCCTCTGTTGATGCCGACGGAAATCCGATCCCATGGTTCACCTATCCCGCAACCGAGTTCTTAAAAAGAAGGATTCATCCCGACATGTCAATATTTGAATATGGTTGTGGTTCCAGTACATTATGGTGGTCTAAGAGAGTAAATGAGATCGTCTCCGTCGAGCATGACGAAGACTGGTACATTCAACTTGTTGAGAAAATGCCGGAAAATGTAAAATTGCACCATATAAAGCTCGAATATAACGGGGATTATTCAAAAAAAGTAAAAGAATACAAGAACAGATTCGATATTGCTGTCTTGGATGGACGTGATCGAATAAATTGCGCCATCAATTCCCTAACGGCATTGAAAGAAGACGGAATCTTAATCTGGGACAACAGTGACAGGAAAGAGTACGAATCTGGCTATAATTTTCTATACAAGAATGGTTTCCGAAAAATAGAATTCGTCGGTTTGGTTCCAATTACTAACTTTAAATCTGAAACAGGGATATTCTATAGACCAAAAAACTGCCTTGGAATCTAAAAAAATACATTTAATATCACCCAGCATATGTACAAAATATTAAAAAAACTTTTTTTTATCGCCAAATTATTACTAATCAAATTAAAATATCTTTATTTTAATTGTGCCAACAAAGACATTAAATTAATAATCGGTGCTGGAGGAGTTGCTCATAGAGGATGGATTGCAACAGACATAAATACGTTAAATATTATCAATGTTAATGATTGGAGAAGACTTTTCCCCCCTTTATCGGTTAGTGCGATCCTTGCCGAACATGTATTCGAGCACCTCTCGTTTGATGAAGCCTCAAAGGCATTTGAAAATTGTTTTTATTACTTGAAGCATTCTGGTTATATAAGAATTGCCGTACCTGACGGATTAAACCCCTCAAAAGAATATATATTGCATGTTATGCCTGGGGGACTAGGCTCAGGGGCAATGGATCACAAGGTATTATATGATTACCATACATTGGTGGAATTGCTTGAATCACAAGGGTTCAAAGTTGTCTTATTGGAATATTACGATGAAAAAGGAAATTTTCAATGCCACGAATGGGACCCGGAGATGGGATTTATCAGCAGATCAAAACGGTTTGACCCGAGAAACCAGAGTGGATCGTCTTTATATTCGTCTCTGATCGTCGATGCCGTAAAAGCAAAGGAGATCTATTAATTTTCTTGCTCCTATGGGGCAATTGATTAGCGGAAGGCCATAATGAATTATGCTCCGATAACATTATTCGTCTACAACAGGCCTTGGCATACAAGGCAAACACTTGAATCCTTGAAAAGGAATGTATCAGCGAACGAAAGCAGTCTTTTCGTGTATTCCGATGGGGCGAAAACCGATGCCGATGAACGTAAAGTTCTTGAAGTCAGAGATTATATAAGAACCGTCGACGGCTTTAAAAACGTTTCGATCGTAGAAAGGGAAGAAAATTTCGGTTTGGCAAAATCCATAATTACTGGCGTAACGGAAGTTTTGAACAATTACGGAAAAGTTATAGTAGTGGAAGATGATCTCATCTGCTCGCCTTATTTTCTCTCTTATATGAATCAAGCGTTAAGCATATACAATAATATCGACAAGGTTATGCATGTTTCTGCCTATATGTACCCGATAAACTCCACCGGATTGAAAGAAACATTATTTTTCAGGCCCGCATCGTGCTGGGGATGGGGCACATGGGCAAGAGCCTGGAAGTACCTTGAATACGACATCCACAAACTAATACCAAGTTTCGACAATGAATTAATACATAAATTCAATATGGATGGAAAGTTCAATTTTTGGCATCAGATGGAGTTGAACCGGGACGGAAGAATACACTCTTGGGCAATCAGATGGTACGCAAGCGTTTTCCTAAACAATGGCTTATGCCTGCATCCATCAAGATCATTAGTAAACAATATCGGATTTGACGGCACGGGCGTTCATTGCGGAAAAGATGCGATCTATGACGTTCCGCTTCTTTCCCATCAAATAAGCGAATTCGAGGAACTCCTCGAGGAAAATCCGGAAGCCATAAAAAGGTTTGAGGATTTCATGGCGACTATAAAAAAGCCTTTACATACAAGAGTTCTATATCTGTTGAAAAGAAAAATGACAGGGCTCTCTCAACGTTAAATATGTTTACAATCGTTCCGCCCAAATTCTAGAAAACCCGGACGCCGACGCGTCCGGTGTAGTCAATCCTGTGCAGCATCAAACCAGAACCCGTTCGCTCCAGATACTCATCTACGGCCTTGCGAGCCCCCTTCCAATGCCCATAGTCATCGACGATAAGAACTCCACCCCTCTCAAGGCGCGGATACAGGTGCTCCATTTCATGCCGGGTGGACTCGTACCAGTCCGTATCGAGCCTGAGCAATGCGATGCGCTTCGGCGCCTGTGCCGGCACCGTTTCCTCGACTCTGCCTTGGATCAGATGGATCCGATCGATCGGATAGTGCGTACTCTCCATCGCGTCACGAACACCATCTTTGTGCGCAACGCACCACAAGGATTCCCGATCCTCGCTTCTTGGTGTGCTTTTGAGCAATTCGGCTGCGGTCTCACCGTCCGCGTTAACATCGTCTTCCGTAGGATCCGTCATCCCCTCGAACGTATCAAAGAGATACAGGTCCCGCGTCCGGTCGCTTTCACCCATAAGCGTACGGGCGACAGCCATCATGCTGCCCCCTTTCCAAACACCACACTCGACAACGTCCCCGGGGATACGTGCCTGAGAGATGTACCGCGTTGCCTCACACAGCACATGGATTCTCTTGGCCGAGGTCATAGTGTACGGACTCACCGTTCGAACCGTCTCCAAGTCTTCCGGGGAAATGTCCGGAAAAGGGATGCGATCGGTCTCTCCGGAGTAGCGCACGAGGTCAAGGCCGGCGGCATTCAGAATCCTCTTCAACGGAGCGTAAAGCATCGCCCCCCGACTACCCCCTGCCGCTCTCGTGACTTTCCTGGACATCAGGTTGGGTTCCGCACGGGAATCATAAAATCCGTGGCCACCTTCAGTTTTACCGGATTTCCCACAATGTAGCATACTTTTCAAACCATGGGATCCGGACCTCTCACAACCTGGGATTCGCGGTGTCTTCCTCCTGTGCATGCTATATTATTTTCTTTAAGTCCTCATCCGGCGCGGTACCAGGAAGGCGGTCAAGAGCCTGACAATAGTTTTTTTCTTGAAGGAGAAGCCTTTTGCTTGAAATAGTCCTCTTTGCACCCGGGCAGAAGTGAACATCCGGAAAGCGCCAAACGGATTCACGTACTTGAATGCGGGATGCGGAGACACGTTTTCTCCCGAATGGAACAACGTCGATCGAAGGCGTGGACCCCATATCGTTTACCTCGATCTCCGGAAGCCCCTCCCGTATTCCGACAACACATTCGATGCAGTCTACAGCTCCCATGTCCTGGAGCATCTCGAATTGGAGGACGGCGATCGTTTTCTGAGGGAGATGTTCCGGACATGCAAACCGGGCGGGATCTGCCGCATTGTCGTCCCCGATTATGAGCAGGTGTGCAGGGAATATCTTCAATGTATCGAGACGGCACTGAAAAAACCTGATGAAATGACCATTCGTCGTTACCACTGGGCCATCCTCGAGATGATCGACCAGATGGTTCGCGATAAAAGGGGGGGCAGGATGCTGGAAACGCTCTCGTCAGGGGATTTCGACGAGGAGTACGTACGATATCGTGGGGGAGAAGAGTTTGCCCAGTACTATACTTCGGAAGCATCACCTGGGCTCGATGACAGGCAAAGAAGCCAGGATCGCCGGATCGGTTCGACTTTCCGGAAGCGAAACACGATTCCGCTCCCCTGGAAAGAGATCCCCACAATTCTCTTTCACCGGTTGTCCAACTGGTTTCAAGGATCGTGGGGGGATCCAAGAAAAATCGGAGAAACCCACCGCTGGATTTACGATCGTTTCGGCCTGAAATTTCGCATGGAAAAAAACAGTTTTATGGAAGTCGAGACGACATCACATGACGCATCAAGGATTCCGCATTGGTCAAACTATCTCTTGGATTCCACATTGCATGGATCAAAGCCGAGGAAACCGGATTCCCTGTACATGGAGGGGGTCAAACCGGCTCCTATCAGGAAATAAGGATCGGGAGGAAGTCCTTGCACAAAGCGGCAACCGCCATGATTCTGGAGGCATGGAACCGTTGAGGATACTGATCGTCAACACACACGAAAATGAGGGAGGAGCTGCACGTTCGGCATATAGGCTCCACAGAGGATTTCTGTCCACCGGTGCGGAATCAAGGATGCTCGTGCAATGCAGGAAGAGCGATGACCCGACGATCTTGGGACCGAAAACCAAGGTAGGAAAAGGGCTTGCGTTGCTGCGGCCCGAACTTGACTCCCTCCCATTGGTCAGCTACAGGAACCGCACTAGCCAGATATTTTCCCCCCAATGGGTCCCGGAATCCCATCGTGGCGTGATCGCCAGTATCAATCCGGATATCATAAACTTGCACTGGGTTTGCGAAGGATTTCTGAAAATCGAGTCGATCGCAGGATTGAAGCGTCCTGTCGTATGGACACTGCACGATTTATGGGCTTTTACGGGTGGATGCCATTACCCATCCGATTGCACCCGGTATATCGAAGCCTGTGGTTGTTGCCCGCACCTTCAATCCCGGAAGGCCCGGGACCTCTCCCATCGCATTTGGAGGAGGAAGGAAAATACATACCGTGGAATCGACCTTACCGTCGTGACGCCGAGCGGATGGCTGGCCGCATGTGCAAAATCAAGCTCCCTGCTCGGAAATTTCCGAACCGAAGTAATCCCAAACGGTCTCGACCTCAACCGTTTCAGACCGGTGGACAAACTGCAGGCACGGGATCTGCTGAACCTCCCCCCTGACAAACTCCTGATCCTGTTTGGAGCGATCAAGGCGACAGAAGATATGAGAAAAGGATTTCAGTATCTCGTCCCTGCCCTGCAAAAACTGAAGGAATCCGGGTGGCAGGACAAGGTGGAGGTTGTAATTTTCGGATCGTCTTCATACAACACGAAAGACCATTCGCCCTTCAAGACGCATTTTCTGGGGACTTTTCACGATGACATATCGCTGTCCCTCGCCTACGCGGCGTCGGATGCCTTTATCGCGCCTTCGATCCAGGAAAATCTCTCCAACACCGTGCTGGAATCGATCGCCTGCGGAACACCCTGTGTCGCCTTCCGTGTCGGGGGCATGCCGGATATGATCGAGCATCGAAAAAATGGCTACCTGGCAAATCCCTTCGAAGTGGAAGACCTGGCTCATGGCATTTCCTGGGTGATCGAGGACCCGGAGCGAAACCGTGAACTGGGCCGCCGCGCCCGGGAGAAAGGGGAACAGGAATTCGGCGTCGAACTTCAGGCGCGTCGCTACTTCTCCCTTTACGAGGATATCCTGGGACGTTGACATCCATTACGGCAGAATTTCCCAAAAGAGAAATAACATGACCACCAGAGGAAACGGGGTCTGAACCCTTGAAACGTGAAGGCAGGATACAACACGCCGATCTCTCAAGGACGGGCGGTCCCCGAAAACCGCTCTTTTCCGTCATCACCGTGGTATACAACGGGGAAGCGCATCTCGAACAGACAATTCAATCCGTCTTAAGCCAGTCATGGAGCAATATTGAATACGTTATTGTCGACGGCGGGTCGACCGACGGAACACTCGATATCATCAGGAAATACGAGGATCGGATCGATCATTGGATAAGCGAGCCCGACAAGGGGATCTACGATGCGATGAACAAGGGGTTAGACCTTTCCTCGGGGGATCTGATCGCATTCTTAAACAGCGGTGACTGGTACAATCCGGGCGTCCTTGAGAAAGTTGCAGAGGAATATCTACGCAATCTAAATGGAAACTTGGTCATTGCAGGGAAATGGACCCTGGTTTTTGAAGATCTCGACCTGGAAATCCATGTCTCCCCTTCCCTGAAATTTTCCCTGGGAATTCCCATATCCCACCCGGCGATGTTCGTCCCGAGGAATGTCTATGAGAAATTCGGGAAGTTCGATCTGCAATATCGGTACGGGGCGGATTTCGATGTGCTCGTGAGATTCTATCTTCGTGGCGTGAAGTTTCACTTTATCGATACGAAAATTCTGAATTACCGAACGCAAGGAGCGAGCGAGAAATATTTTTACGCCACCGGGAAAGACCACTCTCTCATCATCAGAAGAAACCTGCCAATGCGAACCTACGTTCTCTATAAAATTGTACGTTTGAAATACAACATTCTTGTGGAATTGACGGTCATGATGAAAAATATCGTCGGTGAGAGACGAACAAATTACCTGACAAGAAAATATTATGCGGTCAAAAAGCTCTACACCAGGGATTGGGAATAGGGAGAAATCCGGAAAGTCAGCTCAGCTCCCGGTACGCGTCGAGCAATCTTCTCTCCATGATTTCATGGGTCCATGCCCTTTCAAATTCTTCCTTCCCGCGCCGCCCCAATTGCATTGTCTTGCCGGGATCGCTTTTAAGTTCCAGGATCGCGTCCCGCAGTGCGGATTTTGACCCGTATTCCACCGCGATCCCGTTGCCGATCAATGCGACTCTTTGAGCCGCCAACGTGTCTTTCGATACGACGATGGGCTTTCCCAAAGCCATACTTTCGAACAACTTTGCGGGGCTCACCCATTTCTGGCTCTCGCTCCCGGGATCGGTCGTATGGAGAAAAACGTCAAATGAATTCTCCGTTTTCAACACATCGGTATAGGGAATCCACCCGACAAAGGAGATGTTTTTTCGTTTTTTGGCGCGTCTTGCAATCTCTTCTTCCAGGGGACCGAATCCACCGATGACCATCTCTATACCACTGTCTTGAAGCTCCCCAACCGTTTCGACGATTTCCACCAAATTCCTTCCTTCAATGAGGGACCCTATATATCCGACAACAAATCCCCCCCCATCTTCCCTGCCATTTTGTTGCAGTCCCGTCTCCGGAAACGGTGGGACGTTTGCAAACTCGAGAATGCGCTTTGGATTTGCGCCTACATGTTGCACAATTCTCAGTTTATCCGTGATGACGAATATGTCTGCCTTCGAAATTACTATATTCTCCAGCCATTTTGCCCATTTCCCAATGAAAGGGGGCCAACTGGACGGCAGGTTTGCGTAGTAGGGGTCGAGACAATGATAGATGAACGGCTTTCTTTTTATCTTCGACATCAGCAGGCCGATGACGCCAGTATCCAGATCGATCGCATGGATATATTGAAATCTTGCGAAAATCAATTTCCAGAACAACCATAGATCGAACATAAAAACTTTTACCAAAGTGTAGAAATCGTAGAAACCGCCCTTGAGTTTGCATTTGTGATAGTTGATGTTCTCGTTCTGAATAAAAGGTGAATGATCCCCCTGTCTGTCCCATAGAAAGCAATCGATCGCATACTGCTTTGAAAGGATGATCAGTATTCTCCCGTAAGCAAAATCCTTGGGGTTGGACCTTATAAGCGCCACTCTCTTCATTTTTCCCATCTACCCCTAAAAATACTTTAACCCCGAGAATATTTTTTTGCCAAACAAAGGACCCCGGAAGTTGCGGCCCAGCGTGAGATCGAATTCATTGTGAATGCCAGGGCCTTCCCGGCGGGTGTCAACTCGTATGAAACCTTCGATTGGAGTGGGGAAAAGTCCGCCCATATCCCCAACGACATCGTCTTCTCCGTGAAATCGTCCCACGTGGTGATCATCGGTTCGAAGCCGTGCTCACGCAACAACGTTTCCACTTCGTTTTTCGAGAAACGGTACTCGGCGAAGTGGATCGCACCCCCGCTCCTCTGCCTCCACTTGAGATAGAGAGATCGCAACGGGTGGGCAAAAACCCTCCGGAAGGGATTGTCCATCGGCACCGTGAAGAAGAGCAACCCACCGGGCTTCAAGACCCGGTGCGTCTCCCTCATCGCGTCCCCGCACCCCTCCTCGAAATGTTCCATCACCCCGAGGGAGATGACAGCGGCGAGCGCGCCGTCTTCGTACGGCAACTCCCGGATGTCCCCGCAGTGGACCTTGAGTGCAGGCCTCCATTCCTTGAGCCGGTCGATCACCGAGGCGTCGTTGTCGATCCCGGCGATGTCGTATCCCTTTTCGCTCAGGTAGACGACCCAGGCGCCGAGCCCGCACCCCGCCTCCAGGATCGGCGCATCCTTCGGCAAATGGTCCAGAAAGAACCGCGCGATGGAACGGCGCGGGCAGGCTTTCACTTCCTCTTCGATCCGGCGGGCGCTCCACATGTGAACCCTCTGGCCTTCCGGATCCCTGATCGTGTATATCTTTTTCATCCCTCTCCCCGGAGTTCATCTATCCACTGCCGGTCTGCGTCAATCCTTGAGCGCCACTTCCCTGGCGCTCATCGAAAACCGTCGAAGGAGGGACCGGAACTGCCCGGCGGTGATTCTGCGGTTGCGGCGGTCCGCCATGCGATTCCTAAGAACTCGGGGAATCCCGACAAGGGCGGCGCATTCCGCTCCAAGAACAGTGCCAAACAGTCTTGGCAGGGAATGCTCTTTCGCAAACCTCCCGGACGACCCCCTGCCGGAGACGGCCCCCCGGAAATGCATCGCATACCGGTATCCCGTGTACAAAGGGGACACCAGGATCTCTTTCCAGGGAAAGTTCTTGACCAGGATCCAGATGCGGTTCCGTTCCACCAGGAATGCTTTCCGGGGAGAGTAGGTCCCGGCAGTCGCGGAATACTTGTGGTACACCACGGCATCCGGGACGTAGTAGCACTCCCACCCCGCCCATCTTGCGCGAAGCCCCAGGTCCACGTCCTCGCCGTAGGCGAAAAACGTTTCGTCGAGAAGTCCGATCCCGCCGAGCATCTCCTTTTTATACACCCCCGCGCAGCCGCTTGGGTAGAACGCCTCCTCCTCGTCGTCGAAGCGCCCGTCGTCCGTCTCCAGCCGGTTATGCCCCCGGGCCAGGCCGTCCGGATAGATCAGGTGCCCCGTGTTGTCAATCTCGTCGCGGCGGTAATAGTTGAGGATCTTCGGCGTGAACATCCCCGCTTCGGGGTGGCGCGAAACGGCGCCGTGCAACGCGGAGAGCCAGCCGGGATCGACCGCGGTGTCGTTGTTCAGGAGTACGGCGTACCTTCCCCTTGCGGCCCGTATCCCGGCGTTGTTTCCCCCGGCGAACCCCGCGTTTAAGGAAAGGGAGATGATTTTGATCTTCCCGCCCCACCCCTCGTTCAGAAAATCGACGGAGCCGTCGGTCGAGCCATTGTCGACGACGATCGCCTCGAAGTCGTGGAACGTCTGGGAGAGGACGGAATCCAGGCATTCTTTGAGAAGATGCCGGCCGTTCCAGTTGAGGATGACGACGGAGAAAACGGGTGCGCCGGGAGAAGAGCCGCCCAAGGCGATCCTACTTCCTCAACCCGCCGGAAGACGGTTTTCCCCTGCCTCCCCGTTCGAGTTGCATCAGCATGTTCCGGATGTACGGTTCGTCGTGTTCCTTCAGGGACTTCCGCAACACGTCGATCGCCGACTGTTTCTTCCCCATAGTTATGTACATGTTGGCGATGTTTGCGTACGCCATTACGGGAGAGACACCGAGATACATATAGTGATACGACTCCGCAATCACATGCCGGGGCAGAACCGATTTCGAAATCGCATGCTTCGATAGATATTCCCGGTTTTGCACCGTGTTCCGGACGAATATCACGAACAGCCCGTCCGAAAAAACGAGCGGCCAGTCAGGGGCCCTGGAAAGCGCTGGGATGACGGGAAGAATCATGCCGGACGAATCCACCGACTTCAGAACGATAAAGGTGATCCCGTATTTCCGGAGAACATCTTCCCACCCGGGGAGCGCCCCGGTCACGATCTGGTGTTCCTGGAACACTTCCTTGTTATAGGTCCTCCCGTCGATGAACGTGAGCGCCTGCGGGTACAACTGCCAGTCCAGAAACCCGCCGATGTCGAAGAAGTTGAACATCTTCCCCGGGACCGGGTTTTTCCTCAGGAATTCCGCGGCCGCGAAGGAGAATTTGTGCTCGGTCATCCCGATCCCGTATTGCAGCTGGGTAAAGGAAAATGAGAGAGTGACGGTCCCGAAAGTGACAATGGCAACGATGATCGCGGT
>Ga0255055_10002675_pt1 | contig 12359 bp, 8 predicted proteins | sample JV7_2_27_MG_FD_188633 | JGI IMG/M metagenome (GOLD analysis project Ga0255055, IMG submission 188633) | Seawater microbial communities from Jervis Inlet, British Columbia, Canada - JV7_2_27 | ecosystem: Environmental > Aquatic > Marine > Inlet | place: Canada: British Columbia | collected...
CGGGTTGTCGTTGATCTTCAAGCGCATCCGAGGCACATCGAGGGCCAGATCGCCGGCGTGAATCCGTTCTGCTCCGGCAGCTGGTGCACCCTCCGCCCGACGCAGCACTGCACGGACGCGGGCAACGAGCTCCTTGGGGCTGAATGGCTTAACCATGTAGTCATCTGCGCCCAACTCGAGCCCAACAAGCCGGTCGCTCTCTTCGCCGCGAGCGGTCAGGATGATGACCGGCGTATTCGATTCACGTCGCAGCGATCGCAACACATCCAGACCATCCATCCCCGGCAGTCCGAGATCGAGAACCGCTAAGTCAGGACGGTCGGATCGAAAGGTGGCTAGCGCGGTTTCGCCATCTGCTGCAGAAAGCACGGCGAAACCACCACGCTCGAGATAGTCACGCGCCAGCCGCACGATCTTGGCTTCATCTTCCACCAGCAGGACCGTTCTCATATCTTCGTCAATTCAACCGCAAACCCGGGTGCAACGCAACGGATCCTCGCACAGTTTCGTCGTCATCCAGTCAAGCAATGTCCCTCCCTCAAGTACATATTTGAGAGGGAGGGAGCCTTGCTCGATGTCGGGAGCGCAATCAAACCGTATCGTCTTCGGCCTTCTCAGAATCTGCGGGTTGCTCGCCATGTTCCTTTCGGTGCCATTCCGTGGCCATTTCCTCGAAGTGGCGGCGTCGTTCATCGCTTCCCTTCCAGCCCCAGCCATGACGACCGTGGCCCATTCTCCAGGGTGCGAAGATCATTTTCATCACTCCGAAGAACAAGAAAAACAAGAAGGGGACCACCAGACAAAGCAGCAGCAGCGATCCCGGGCCGTGCAGCCCAAATCCGCGCAGGCCATAGTAATGCGGGGAGATGCTCCCTACCTCAGCTGCCGGCAATACCGCTTCAGCCGACTGAACCACTCCTTGTGCTACGCCGGCGTTGTAAGCCAGCACTCCGATCAAGAGCGCGCCAAATACCAGCCCGACCAGCAGCACGATTGCTCCAAAAGCTCTACCTCTTCCGTTCATCACAACCTCCAATTAAGTTCGATGGTTAGATTGTGCCTGGCAATTGTGGACTGAATGTGAAGATGCAGTGGGTCAACATTGGATTAATTACTGGCGTCGCTGACAGGACTTCCCGTAGCCAATTAGAATAGCCCCTTATGCCAGACATTCCACTCGAAGGGCCGACAAATAGGGTGCTGCTCCTGATGGCCACCCAGACCTACCGGGCCAGTGCCTTTCTCGAGGCCGCTTCACGGCTTGACCTGACGGTCGCAGTGGGTTCCGAAGAGACGCCGGTTCTGGGGCACCTCAATCCGAGCGGAAATCTTCTCGTAGATTTTCATGATCTCGAAGGCGCGACCGATCAGATCGTCGAGTTTGCTTCCGAATATCCACTCAAGGCGATCGTATCGACCGATGACGACGGGGTGGTCTTGGCTGCGATGGCCTCCGACGCGCTTGGGCTGTCTCACAATCCGCTCGTCGCCGTCCGCGCCGCCCGCGATAAATATCAGACGCGTAGGGCGCTGGCCGCGGCCGGGATGTTCACGCCGCAGTTCGAGCGATATTTAATCACCGACGATCCAGCCGAGGTCGCCAAGCAGGTGAACTATCCCTGCGTGGTCAAGCCGCTGGCGCTGTCAGCCAGCCGGGGCGTGATGCGCGCCGATGACCCCGATCAATTTGTGGCTACATTCAAACGGTTGACTTCGATTCTGAGCGAGATTGAGCATGTTGAGCAGCCCGCGGCCCGCGAGCAGATCCTGGTCGAGGACTACATTCCCGGCGACGAAGTAGCCGTCGAAGGAATGCTGATCGATGGCGAGCTGTTGGTGCTGGCCATCTTCGACAAGCCCGATCCGCTGGATGGGCCGTATTTCGAAGAAACCATTTATGTCACGCCCTCACGGCATCCGCTTGGAGTGCAGGCAGAAATAGTAAAAACGACGAAACAGGCGATCGCGGCCCTGGGTCTGACGGACGGTCCTATCCACGCGGAGATGCGAGTAAATGAAGAGGGGGTCTGGATGCTCGAAGTAGCCCCACGTTCGATCGGCGGCTACTGCTCTCGCGCACTGCGGTTTGGAACGGATGTGGGACTGGAGGAACTCATCCTGGAACGCGCGCTGGAACGTCCGTTGAGCTCGACTGACCCTGCGACGCCCGCCTCCGGCGTGATGATGATTCCCATTCCGGAAGCCGGTATTCTGTGCGAAGTCCAGCATGTTGAGCAGGCGCGCCAGGTGACAGGAATTGACGAAATCCGGCTGACGATCCCGGTGGGGCAGCCGGTGATTCCGCTGCCCGAAGGATCCCAGTATTTAGGCTTTATCTTCTCTCGAGCGGATGATCCCGCGGCTGCCGAAGCCGCATTACGTGAGGCGCACGAGCGTTTGAACTTCGTGATCCTGCCGCCGGATGAAGCGGAGCTTCATGAACCGGCGCCTCGCAGCACCTGAAACCCCAAAAGCCACAAGGCAAAACCGGACTAATTAAGATAGGATCATGTGCGTGGTTGCGCGCGAAGCGCATGACGATATACGGTAGAAGAAGCGGCGCGAAGCTTTTCATAACGGAAGAGCAACACTAAGCCCTTAGGAGAGAACATTGATCGAAGTAACCGAAGCCGCGCAGAAACAGCTGCTTGAGATCGTAAACAGCCGGGAGGAAGAGATTGTCGGCCTGCGGGTCGCGATCAAGGGCCGCGGGCCAGCAGGCTACGATCACTCGATGCAGTTTGTGATCGCAGGCGAAGAACCTGAGGGTGCCGTCGTCACCGAGGCCGGCGACTTGCAAGTCTTTGTCGACAAGGAAGATGTCGATAGCCTCAAAAGCTCAAAGATCGACTTCATTCCTGCCACCGGGAGTTTCGATATCGATAATCCCAATCCACCGTTTGTCTGGGACGACCCGCTCTCGCAGCAGGTTCAGGATGTACTGACCGAGCAAATAAATCCCAGCGTTGCACAGCACGGCGGCTGGGTGGGGCTGCTAGATGTAAAAGACGATACGGCCTATATCGAATTAGGCGGTGGCTGTGTAGGTTGTGGGATGGTCGACGTGACGCTCAAACAAGGTGTCGAGGTAGCGATCAAGGCTTCTGTACCCACTATTACAGCGGTCATCGATACCACTGACCACGCTAGCGGCAATAACCCCTATTACCAACAGAGCAAGAATGATCCCCATGCCCAGCCAGCCAAGGGCGGCCAGGCACCTCAGGCCTCACCGTTTTCCTAGACACTAGTTCCTGTAAACCTCCGGATTGACACAATGGGGTAGCTCTTCGCCTTTTAGTCCTGCCTCCAAGTTTTGCGCCGCCATCACGGCCATCCGGCTGCGGGTTGCCAGGCTGGAGCTCGCGATGTGGGGGACGATCAAGCAGTTGTCGAGCGTGAGCAAAGGATCGTCGAGTGAGATCGGCTCTGGTTCGGTGACATCCAGCGCCGCGTAGGCGATCTCGCCCTCCTTCAACGCATGGTAGAGCGCATTGGAATCCACGGCTGGTCCGCGGGCGGTGTTGATCAGGATGGCGCTTGGTTTCATCCGCTTGAATTCCTTCTCGCCCATTAGATGCGTCGTCTCAGGTGTCAGCGGAACGTGCAGGCTGACAAAATCTGATTCAGCAAGCAGATCATCGAACTCGTAAGATTCTGCTCCGAGTTCTTTAGCCTCGGTTTCATCCACCATCGGGTCGGAGTAGATCACTCGCATGCCGAAGCCGCTCGCTCGCCTGGCCATTCCCTTCCCGATGCGGCCCAGTCCAACAAGCCCGAGTGTTGCACGGTGGATGTCCTGGCCCATAAGCAGCGTCGGTCCCCAGGCCTTCCATTTTCCGGCTTTCACATACCGTTCGCCCTCGGCGATTCGTCGCGCGGCTGCCATCAATAGAGTAAAAGCGAAATCTGCGGTCGTGTCGGTTAGGACGCCAGGGGTATTGCCGACGGGGATTCCGCGCTCGGTGGCCGCCTCGATATCGATATTGTCGAATCCAACTGCCATCTGGCTGATCACACGAAGCGAGTCGCCGGCCGCATCCATAAGTGCTCCATCGATCCGGTCGGTCAACAGACAGACCAGGCCATCGAGCCCTGCGACTTTCTCCAGAAGGACCTTATAGGGAGGCGGGGAGCCTCTCTCCCAGACCTCCGCCACGGAGCTCGCGCGGATCATTTCCATACCCGCCTCGGGGATCACTCGCGTGACGTAAACTTGCGGTTTCGGCATTGGATTCCTCGGTTCACCTGCCGGCTCGGAACCAAATCATAGATTAGAACGTACCATTTCGCGCATCGGCCGAAGAAATTGTGTATCATTCGTCCAAGGGGGAGGCGACCGTTCCAGCCGCGCTGCAGCCTCCGATCCTTATTCCCTTGTGTGGCCTTCGAATAAGTCAGGGGTCTTCTTGCGCATAGCCATTACAGCCGACAACCATCTCACGACTAAGCAGGATCATCCTGAGCGATTCGCCACGCTCAAAAACATCCTCAAGCAATGCGGCGAGCTGGACATTGAGCGGCTGATCATTGCCGGCGATTTGTTCGACCAGTCCCAACAGAACTACGCTGAGTTTGAGCAGACGATTGCCGACGCTCGCCCCGAGAACTTGAGCGTCGTCGTGATCCCCGGCAACCACGACCCTCAGCTCACGCAGGGTGCGCTGGCGGTCGAGGGCCTCGAGGTGTTTTCTGAACCGGTTGTTCAGTTCATCGGTGACAGCTTCCATCTGCTGCTAATTCCTTACAAGGCAGGCACATCGATGGGCGAACACATTCCCGCTTTTCAAACTCAATTAGAAGCCGGTCGGTGGGGATTGATCAGCCACGGGGATTGGGAGAGCGGCTTGCGAGCGCCAGATCCGAACGAACCCGGCGTCTACATGCCGCTCACGCGAGGCGATCTGGAAGTGAACAACCCGGCCCTCACTGTCTTAGGCCATATCCACGCTCCTTCCGACGGCCCTCCAGTAACTTACGCCGGCTCGCCATGTCCGCTGGATATCAACGAGACCGGGCTGCGCCGAATCCTGATTTTAGACACTGACACTTTGGAGGTCACCTCGCAACGGGTCGACAGCCCCCAGATATTCTTCAACGAAACGATCGTCATGCTCCCGGTCGAAGATGAGCGAGCTTTCCTTGAGACCGAGATCGAGAAACGCATCCGGAATTGGAACCTGCCCGAAGGATGGGAAGATCGGGTTCGGCAGCGTTTAAGCATCGTCGGCTATGCGGCTGATCGCCCGGCGGTCGAGGCGATGGCACGCGACCTGATGAAGGACTACGCATTCTATGACGATGGTCCAGACATCTCCGAACTAAATCACGCGGTTGACACAGACCGGATCCACATCGCGCAGCAGGTCCAGGAATGGATCGAGGACCTGGATTGGCCTGAGGCTGATTCCGAACCGACCAAAGAAGAGATTGCGCTCGAGGCTCTTCGGGTGATCTGGGAAAACTGATGGTTTCTCTCAAGCAGATCGTCGTCGAAAAATTAGGACCGCTGGGAGACCAGACCCTCGAACTCGGTCGTTTCAACCTCGTTTATGGCCGAAATGAGACCGGAAAGACGCATCTAGTCGAGTTCCTGCTTCGATCCTTATTCCGCCACTCGGCCTCCTGGCCGATGCGCGCTGAGCTGGGGCAGGGCAAGGTGATCGTTGATGGGCTTGGGGGTGACCACATCACTTTCACGCCGGAAACCAAAGAGAAGCTAGAGGATCACTGGGACGAAAGCGAAGCCGGCTTGCCGACCAACATGGCGCGGCTGCTGGTCGTTAAGGGCGCCGAGCTCGAGTTGTCCGATTCCAGCCCGGAGGGGATCGATCGAGCGGTGTTGAAAACGGCTCTGTCCTCCGAGGCCTTGATCGATAAAATCTTCGACCGAATTCAAGCCACTGTCCAAAAGGCTCGAGTCGTCGAGGGTCACATAGAAGCCAACCAAACCGGACTGATCAAGGTTCGCAACAGCCTTGAGGACGACCGGGAACGATTAAGCGATTTATCAAATAGTGTCGAAAACCGCTATGCACAGGGACGGCTGCGATCTCTCGAGCTTGCGCACACGGAGCTGCAAGATGAGCTCGCTCAGCAGAACGAGGCCAAGCGCCACGCAGCCTATCAGCTTCACCAGGAGAGAACTCGAATCCAAACCGCGCGCAATAAACTGCCGCAGGAGCAGCTCGAGAACCTGACGCGCGACATCGATCGCTATCAAGTAAAGAAGTCCGGGCTCGCCGGCCTTCGGGAGAAGGAGGCGGAAGCCAAAGCCGAAGTCATGCACTACCCATGGTTGAGGCAGGCCATTGAGCTGTGGGAGCGCCGGGGGCTGGAGGCACCCGCCTCGGGAAGCAATTTGTACGCCTTCGCGGCCGGAGCATTTTTGATCTTCGGCCTTGGCCTAGCGCTTGCCGGCTTGGTCCTGGAGTTAATCCCACTTGCAGACCTGATATTTGCTGTCGCAGCAATCGCAGTATTTGGAGTGGGGTTGGTCCTGGCGTATGCATATGTGGTTCAGATCCGCCGCAGGGCGAACTTGGCTGTCAATGCAGCGGACCGCCACCAGATCGAGATCGAATTCCAGCAGCGCTTCGAACGGACGGCGGGCGGACTGGCCGGACTGAAGGCACAGGAACAATCCCTGAGGGAGTCACAGGCCAGATTCGAGCACCTGACGGAAGAAATTGAGGAATCTGAGGCTGAAATCGAAAGGCTTACGATCAGCATCGAGGGCACTTTCAAAGGAATTGGCGCTGAGTCCGTAGCACAAGAATCGTGGTCAAAGACAGTCACCGAGCTTCACGCCTGGGCGGAGACCCAGAGGGACAACATCCAAGAGATCGATATCCGACTGACCGAGCTGGGGGTTGACGAATCGGACTACCGCTCGGAGCCGGCAACAACGGTATTTAGCGCCGAGCGGCTCGGCGAATTGGAGGACGAGAACTTGGCTCAGAACCTGGAGATCAGGGAAGCCGAGCGAGATCTCGAAAGCCTCAAGCAGGAGATCACTCGCGAAACCGGTGACGACATTGGCGCACCATGGACCGAGCTGCTCGATAGCCTGCGCAATAAACGCCGCGAAGTCGATGGCGAGTATCGAACGACCACCGCCCGCATCCTCGGTCAGATCGGGGTCACCCAGGTGCTCGAGCAGCTCCGAACCGAGGAAGATGAGAAGATTCGTGAAGGCCTGCAGGCGAACGAAGTTGCCGAACTGCTCACAGAAGTCGCCGGGGAGACTCGTTCGTTAGACTTTGAAGACGGTAATCTGGTCGTCCGAGGCGAAACATCTGACTACGATCTATCCGCTCTCAGCACCGGTGCCCGAGAGCAAGTGCTGCTCGCGCTCCGGATGGGCTTTGCAAGCCGTCTGGCCGGCGGCCAGCCGCTGTTCTTAGTGCTCGACGACGCCTTCCAGCATTCTGACTGGGAACGACGCGAACGCCTGGTTGCTCAAGTCGTGGAGCTCGCCGAATCCGGTTGGCAGATCACCTATCTGACGATGGATGATCACCTGCGCGACTTGTTTAAGAGCGCAGGCGAGACGGCGTTCGAAGACGACTTCCACTATCACGAAATTTGATCGCGACCCCGCGAGGAGCACCGCCCTAACCTATGAAGCAGATCAAAAAATTCCCATACACGCCGATTCTTGGCTGGTCGATGTCGCGCTACGCTATGTTTTCGATCTGCAAGCGCAAATACTTCTATCATTACTACAACAAGTACGACCCCAAAATCCCCGTGCGCCTGATCCGGGAGCTGAAGGAACTGAGCTCCATTCCGTTGGCTACCGGCATCGCTGCTCACGAAGTCATCGAGGCATTGCTCAATCGCCTGGGGAAAACCAACCAGGACGTTGATCGGGTCAAGTTTATGGACTATGCCCTTCGGACCAGCGAACACCTGACCAAATCCTCTCAGTTTCATGAAGTCTATTATCAGCAAATCGATGGAGTGGCTATTGAAGATGTCTATCCGAAGGTAGAGCTCTCCCTCGAGAACTTGTTGGAAAGCGATCGCTATCGCTGGCTTGTAGAAGAGGCGATCGAGACCAGCGACGATTGGGTGATTGAGCCAGGCGGGTATGGTGAGACGCGCATGGACGATCTAAAGGTCTACTTCAAGGTTGATTTCCTGTTCCCGGTCGGCGACCTGCTCTATATATTGGATTGGAAAACCGGGAAGCAGGACGCCGAGCGGCATCGCAAACAGCTGGTCGGATATGCGGCCTGGGCCTCCTATCATTTTGAAGTCGATGCCGACCACGTTGTTCCGACGATTGCCTATCTCCACCCGAAGTATGAGGAAGTCGAAGAGGTTTTCAACGAATTTGATTTGGAGCACTTCGCCATTCAGGTCCGCGCGGAGACAGAAGAGATGTACGAATACTGCCGCGACCTGGAACAGAACATCCCGGTAGACAAGTCGGAATTCACTCGAATTGATGACCCTCGCATCTGCTCCATTTGCGAATTCCGCGGCCTGTGCTGGCCCGACGATTATCCGATCGCCTCAATAACCGAAGATGATGCCAACAACTGGGTCCTCAGAGATCAGACGGGTCCACTATCGGCCTGACTTCAATGCCCCAAAGTCTTTCGCTTGCCTGAGCTAACCCCCACTACGACCATCCTGCTCTCTCCAGCCGCCGGCGGCAAGACGGAGCGGCTCGTCCAGCTGTTGGTCAGCGATCCGCAATCCATTTGGCCGCGCTGGGCGGTGCTGCCGGACCGCACGCAGGTCTCGACCTTTCGGCGGCGAATCGCGCAGGCGGGCGGCGCACTGGGAGTGAGCGTGGGTACCTTCGGGGACCTCTATCAGGAGATCCTCGCTCGCGCAGGCCAGCCGGTCGCAGTCACCCCCGGCCCCGCGCGTCAGCGCATTCTACGCCTGGCTATCAGGCAGCTCGAGACGAACGACGAGCTTCCCTTCTATCAGCCGATTGTTCGAACACCCGGATTCCTCACGGCTGTGGGGGATGCAATCACTGAGCTGAAGCGTGCCCGGGTCGAGCCCGAGGCGGTCGGAAACCTGGACAGTCCGAGCATGCAGGAGATCGCACGAATCTACGAGGAATACGAAGGTCGACTTCAGCCAATTCCCTGGACCGATCGGGAGGGCCTCAACAAGTTGGCAATCGAGGTGCTGCTCGATAACCCAGGCCTGCTGGCCGATATGCCCCTGATCACGGTGGACGGGTTCGATTTCTTTGATGCTGCGCAGCTAGAGTTTCTGTCAGCTCTCGCCGGTCAGGTCGAGCGGTTGGTTATAGCGCTGCCTGGCTCGCGAGCGTCGGATCGAGTCGCATTCAGGCGATTCGCCACTACGCTGGATCGTTTGGCCGAAGCACTTCCGGAGGCAGCAATCGACGAGGAGCGCGATCCGATCAAGCTCCCGGCGCCCATGCTGCAGCTCGAGGCCGCCCTGTTCGAGCTGGAAGCTGGTCCGATCAAGGCTGAAGGGGTGATTGAGATGATTGAGGTCCCTAGCCCCGCCGCCGAGTCACGTGAGGCCATGCGCTGGATCAAGGCCCGTGTGATTCGTGACCGGCTGGCGCTCGAGGACTGCGTCGTGATCGCCCCGGATTCGACCCGATATGGTCCGCTGCTTCGCCGCGCCGCCGCGGAATTCGGGCTTCGCCTTCGATTCACTCACGGTAAGGCATTGAGTCAGGCTCCCTCAATATCGGCTTTGATGGACCTGCTCGCTCTGACCCGATCCAACTGGCCCCGCCGTCTCACGCTGCAAATCATTCGCTCTCCCTATTTCGATTTGACGGAGTGGGGACTGGAGCCCGGTGACGCGCTCAAACTGGACGCCGCCAGCCACGCGGAGCAGGTGCTCGAAGGATTAGACCAGTGGGAGCAGGCGCTCACACAGCTGATGCATGCAGAGGCTTCTGATAGCGGAGAGGACGAATCATCCATATTCTCGATCCCGAAGGGCGAGACTGCAGGGCGATTGTTGGGGGTTTTACAAGCGCTTGCGAAGCGTTTGGCGCCGGCCGCCAGGCGACCGACCTCCAAGTGGGTCGAATGGTTGGAGAATTTACTCGACGAGCTGAATTTTCCCGAGCGCACCAGCGACGAACGGGATCATCCCGCCTTCCTGCGCCTGCGGGAGACCATGCGAGCGCTGGTGCTTGGCGAGATTGTGGCCGGCGACCTGGAGCTGAGCTACGGGGAGTTCCTCGACGAATTGCGCACAGCTGTCGAAGCCGCCGCCTTTCGCGAAGGCCGGCCTTTATACGAGCCAGCGATCAACGTACTGAGTCCGCTCGAAGCGCGCGGCGGCCGCTATCAAGCCGTGGTTGTGATGGGCTTATCCGAAGGCCTGGTTCCCGTGGTCGAACGAGAGGATCCCTTCCTGAATGAGACGACACGCGAGCAATTGGGGCTCGAGTCGCGCCTCGGGCGAGAACAGGGCGGAATGTTCTATCAGGCTGCTACCCGTGCCGACTCAAAATTGCTTATAACGCGGCCCTATCTTGCCGACGATGGGGAAGCCTGGGAACCATCGCCATTTTGGCGAGCTGTCGAGGATTTGTTGGTCGAGCCGCCAGAACGCATAAGTCCGGAGGCGCCACGACCACTGCAGGAGGCCGGTTCCCCCCAGGAGTTGATCTTCTGGGGTGTCCGCCGCGGCGGGATGCCAGCTTCGCTGCTCGAAGCCCATCTCGAGCGCTGGGAACAGCTCCAATATGGAAAGAACATACTTCTAGCCCGCGGTGCTCCGGAACCGGTCGGTCCTTTCGAAGGCGATCTGGCAGCCCAGCAACCAGAGCTCGCAAAGACCTTTGGATCCGATCACTTGTGGAGTCCCAGCCGATTTGAAACCTACGGCACCTGCCCGCACATGTTCTACGCCTCCTACCTGCTTGGGCTGGAGGCCCGCGAGCCGCCGACTGCCGGCCTGGATGCGGCTCAGCTTGGCTTGATCCTGCACGAGGTGTTGGAAGAGGTATATGGCAGGGCAGACGATCCTGCCGACATTGAGTCAGTTCTCGAAGCGCTGGATCGAATCGTCGGGCCGATTTTGGATCACGCTCCGGAGAAGTACGATTTTCGGCCAACCGCCTTGTGGGAGATCGAGAGAGATCAGTATGTGCAGGCGTTGATAGAAACGTTTCAGGCCTTGTCCGAGGAGGGAGAAGGCTGGACCCCGGCCGAATTTGAATTGCGGTTTGGATTCGAGCCCAATGATCCCCTCAGGTTGAATGTCGACGGCAAAACGGTTTACATTCGAGGCATGATCGATCGGCTGGACAGGAATGAAGATGGCCGGCTGCGCGTGATCGACTACAAGACTGGAAGCGGGCGGCTCAATGTCAAAGAGCTCGATGAAGGTCGGCGGATCCAGCTTCCGTTGTATGCGCTGGCGGCTCAGGATGCGCTCGACCTGGGGCAGGTCGTGGAGGGCTTCTACTGGGCCATACTGGCTGCGAAGCGCGGTCCGCTTCGCTTGAGCAACTATCGCGCGCCGGAAGACGAGGGCGCGGTTGGCCCGGACGCGGCCTATAACACGGCACGCCATCACGTTAGCCGCATCGTTGATGGTGTGGGCTCCGGTTGTTTTGAGCCTGTTCCTCCGCCAGGGGGGTGCCCGAGCTACTGCCCGGCGGCTGTTTGGTGTTGGCGCTATCAGCCGCAGTCAGGGGGTAGGTGAGCATGACCAATCCGCTGGCTCAATTCGAGCTCACTGACGATCAGAATAAGGCGGCGACTGAGACCGAGCGCGATGTACTGATGACGGCTGGGGCAGGTACCGGTAAGACCCGGACGCTGGTCGCGCGCTATGTCCATTTGCTGTCAAGCGGTCTGACCGAGCGTCAGATCGCGGCCATCACCTTCACAGAAAAGGCCGCGCGCGAGATGCGCAATCGAATTCGTTTGGCAGTAAGCGAATACGCTGCCGCATCTGAAGAGGAAGATCGGTCGAAGTGGCTCGAGATTGAATCGCGCATGGATGCCGCCCGCATCGGGACCATTCATAGCCTGGCGGCGGAGATTCTGCGCTGGCACCCAGCGGAAGCGGAACTCGACCCCGGTTTTATTGTGGTTGATGAAGGCCTGGGTCTAACCTTCAAGGCAAGAGCCGTTGCGGATGGTATGGCCTGGGCGGCCGGAGATCCAGAGGTCGCACAGCTTTTTCTCGCCTTCTCGACCAACCAACTGTCCGCAATCCTCAGCAAGCTACTCGCTCAGCGCCTGGAAACAGAAATGCTGATGGGGGTTGATTTCGGTCCGAAGCTGCTCGACCTGATCCGTAAGCAAATTGAAGATTTCATGCATTTGGATTCGGTGGCAGACGGAATTCAAGACCTCAAGGCATTATCCAATAACAACGAG